>Ga0187783_10003062_pt1 | contig 12366 bp, 13 predicted proteins | sample 1015_SJ02_MP02_2_FD_132471 | JGI IMG/M metagenome (GOLD analysis project Ga0187783, IMG submission 132471) | Tropical peat soil microbial communities from peatlands in Department of Meta, Colombia - 1015_SJ02_MP02_20_MG | ecosystem: Environmental > Terrestrial > Soil > Wetlands > Peat | place... | reverse complement strand
GTTTTCAGCGACGTGAGTGTCGCTTCGCGCAGCGCGCCTATGGCGTCGTCGATGCGGTTGACACTCGTCTCGTCTTCTTTACCAAGGCCCTCCCAGTTGTCACTCCAGACCTTCTGCAGCTGTGCCGCTTTTGCCGGCACGGGCTGCGGCGCCAGGGCCGAGAGGTCGCGAATCACCAGCACGTACGTCCAGCCGGTGCGCGGATTACCGCCGCTCGCGTCGTGATCGTATTGGGCGAGGAAGACCACGCGCTCGAGATCGGCGAGGCGGGTCAGAAGCTCGAACGTCGCGGTACGGACGTTGCGGTTGCGCTCGGTGCGCTCATTGCGCCAGGTGTTGTAGCTCAGGCTGGTGAGCGCCACGGCAAGGCTGATCAGGGCCACGGCGTTGTCGCGCAGCTGCCGGCGCAGAGAACTCATACTGGCGCGGCATCATACCCGCTGTGCAGACAGGCTGGATTACGCGCGCACCGCGACCGACAATCCTGCTCGAGCGATCCGCCCCGGAGGTACCTGCGATGGCTGCCCGACCTGCGATGGCTGCCCGGCGCAAGCGGCGCACCGCAACGGCGCGCACTCGGGAAGCCCCCGGCTCGTACAGCTCGCCGCCCTGCTTGCTGCACGAGCTCGAACCAGCGCCGCGGCCGGCGCCCGCGCGCGGCGTCGCCATCAAGCGCGTTTACGCGCCGCCGCAGCGCGGTGACGGCTGGCGGGTGCTGGTCGATCGGCTTTGGCCGCGCGGCATCAGCAAGAAGCGTGCGGCACTCGATGAGTGGCTGGCCGATCTCGCTCCGAGCACGGCGTTGCGCCAGTGGTTCCACCATGATCCCAGGCGCTGGCGTGAGTTTGGCACACGCTATCGCGCCGAGCTGCGTGCACACGCCGCCGCTCTGCAGAGCCTGCGGCAACGCGCGCGTCGACAGCGGGTGACGCTGCTCTACGCTGCGCGCGACCCGCACGTGAATCACGCCATCGTGTTGCAGGCAGTGCTGCGGCGCTCGGCGCGCCGGCGTCCGCCCCTTTAACGAGCGCTGAACAGCATCGCACGGCCGCGCGCCGCTCGACGTCAGCCGCCGTCGGCGCCGTGCGTTTTCAGTCTCAGGTGGAACTGATGAGGAGCAGCAACATGCGTGGCATTGTCAAATGGCTGATCGCGCTGGGTGTCGTCGCCGCGCAGTCGGGCTGCGTCATCGCCCCGGTGGGACCGCCGCGCGCCTATGTCGGCGCAGCGGTCGTCGCCCCTGCCCCGGTCGTGGTGGTCCACGAGGGTTACTACTGGCACCGCTGGTAATTCATCCTTGGCGCGCCGCGCCTCCGCACCTTCCGTGTGCGGAGGCGCATTCTTAGTTATCCGCGCGTGCTCGCTCATCAGGCGGTACGTCGAAGCGCAAATTCGCCCCACAGCGAGCGAGGCCGATATAACGCGGCACGCGCTCGCGTGATTCCGCGCAGCGCCTCCGCTAGTATCGGCTGCGCACCGCGCCAAGGCCCGCTACTCCCGATGAGAGTCACACCGACCCTGTTGGCATGGCTATGCCTGCTGCTCGCGCCGCTCGCCGCGGCGGCCGAGGTCCGTCTCGTGGTCGGCCCGACTCCGATCCCTCAGGGCAATGCCCGTGCCGCGGGCGATCTCACGGTCGTCAACGACAAGCTCGCCTTCGCCCTCGCGGTCGAGTCCGCCCCGCCTTACGGAGTGCCGCGCGGCGCGCTGGTGGCGATTGCGCCGGTGCGCGCCGGGCAGATCACCCGCAACCGCGTGGCGTTCGCCGATTTCGTTCCCAACGGCTGGTCGGCCTGGCCCAACATCTCCCAGCGCGTCAGCGTCCTCGAGCGCGGTCCGCGGCAGGTGCGCATCCGTACCGTGCGCGACTACGGTGAGGTGACCATCACGACGCTCTACACGCTCAGGGCCGGCTCCGACCGGATCGCCATCAGCACCACGATGCGCAACGGCGGCAAGCACGCTCTGACCGACCTGCTGTCAGGACTGACCCTATGGCCCAACAGTGGCTTCCTGTTTGCGGTGCCGGGCCTCGCCGGAGTGAGCGCGGGCAGGGCCGACGGCGCACTCTCGGATCGCGTGGTTGCCTACGATGCCGACTGGACGGTGACGCTGCACGCGCCCTATCTCGATCACATCGCATCGGGTTCCCGCGACCTGCTGCGACTGCACACGCTCAGAGCCGGTGAGAGCCGCACCTTCAACGGCTGGCTGCAGGTCGGAGCGAGCGGCGATCTCGCGCCGATCGTCGCGGCCGAGATCGCACAGCGCCAGCTGCACTCGGGCGGCGTTCACGGCACCGTCCTCGGCGGCGACGGGGCGCCGCTCGCGCAAGCCGTGGTCGTCGTCGAGAAAGACGGCAAGCCCTACGCCTGGGTGCTGGGACGTGATGGCACGTACCGGCTCACGCTGCCGGCCGGGGTTTACACGCTCTACGCCACCGGCACGAACTACTCGCGCAGTCCCGCGCAAGTTGTGAAGGTGGCCGCGGGCAGCAATCAGGCGTGCAGCTTTCGCGACCTCAACGGTGCCGGCCGGCTCGAGTTCGAGGTCGCCGACGCCCGCAGCGGCGCGCCGCTCGATGCACGCATCGCGATCGCCGAGGGTGATCGACCGTTTCCCGAGTTTCTCGGCCGTGCAACGGTCTTCACCGAGCTCGCCCGGCGCGGGCATGCCGAGCTGGCGATCGCCCCGGGTGACTACGTGTTCCGGGTGTCCTCCGGTGGCGGGTTTCTCGCCGCAGACAGCGAGGCGCGGGTGCACGTCGAGACCGGCAAGCTGAGCAACACCCGGGTCACGATCACCCGCTGGTTCGATCCGCGCACGCGCGGCTGGTACGCAGCCGATCTGCATCATCACGCCGATCAGGCCGAGGCGGTCACACCCCCCGAGGACCTCGCGCGCTCGCAGCTCGCCGCCGGGCTCGACGTGCTGTTCGTCAGCGATCACGATTCGACGGCGAATCATGCCGCCCTGCGCGCCATCGCCGCCGCTCGCGCCATGCCGTTCATCGCCGGCATCGAGTTGTCCCCCTCATGGGGTCATTTCAACGCCTACCCGCTCACGCCGGGCGCGACGCCCGCCATCGACACCAGCGCGGCGAGTGTCGATGCGATCCTGCGCGAAGCGCGCCGCGAGGGCGCGAGCGTGGTGCAGGTCAATCACCCCTTCGTCTCCTACGGCTATTTCGCCAGCCTCGAGGCGGGCACCGCGCCGGGTGGCTTCGATCCCGCGTTCGATCTGATCGAGATCAACTCGCGCGCCGCCGCCGACGATCAGAAGGTGCTCTCGAGAGTGTGGGCGTTCTGGAACACCGGGGAGCACTATTACCTGAGTGCGGGCAGCGACACTCACGATGTGTGGAATGATGAATCCGGGCTGGTACGCGCCTACGTACACCCGGACGGGCCTCTCAGCACGCAAAGCTTCGTCGCTGCGCTCAAGGCCGGTCACGCCTACGTAACGTACGGGCCGCTGATCTTTCCCACCATCCTGTTCGGCACCCGCGTCACGAGCGATGCCGAAAAACCGCTGTCGGCGACCTTCGCGATCGCCTCCGTCGCCGGGCTCAAACAGATTGAGCTCGTCGGCGACGGTGCGGTTCAGTTCGTCAGAACGTTTCCCGATGCACCGCGCGAGCAGCAGCTGAGCTTTGCACTGCCGCCGGAGCATACCTGGTACGCCCTGGTCGTCGAGGATCAACGCGGCCGCCGCGCCTACACCGACCCGATCTGGGTGTCTGCGGCGAGCGGCGGCCTGCGGCAGGAGAGGCCGCAGCCGTGACCAATGGCACTTCAGCGGCGCTGCGGCGCGCGCAGTTGCGCACCATTGCACTGCTCTTTGGCGGCTATGCCGCCTGCTATTACTGCCGCGCAGACCTGTCGGTGGCCACGCCGCTGCTGGTCGAGGAGCTCGGCCGGCGCGGCGTCCCGCACGATGAGGCCATCATCCGCATCGGCACCATCACCTCGCTCGGCGTGCTCGCCTACGCGCTCGGCAAGCTGTTCCTCACCGGGCTCGGCGACTACTGGGGCGGGCGGCGCAACTTTCTCATCGGCGTGGGCGGGGCGATGAGCTTCACGCTGTTGTTCGCCGCCGGCGGCACCTTCCCGCTGTTTACGCTCGCGTGGCTCGGCAACCGCCTGACGCAATCGGTCGGATGGGCAGGACTCATCAAGGTCTCCTCGAGGTGGTTCAACTACTCTGCGTACGGCTCGATCATCGGCATCCTCAGCATCAGCTATCTGGTGGGCGATGCGTTGGCGCGACAGCAGATGGGATTGCTCATCGCCCGCGGCTACGGCTGGCGTGCGCTGTTTGTGTTCGCGGCACTCGTGGCCGGGCTCATGCTGCTCGCCAACCTGCTGTGGCTGCGCGAGTCGCGGGCCGAGGAAGGTCACCCCGAGGCCACTCCCAACCCGCTCAACCTGTTCGCCGCGACCGAATCGCCACCGACGAGTCCGGGCGCGCTGCTGCTGCCGCTGCTGCGCAGCCGGGCATTCCTGCTCGTTTGCCTGCTGTCCTTCGCTTGCACAATAATCCGCGAGACCTTCAATACCTGGACGCCCGTCTACCTGCGTGATCATCTGGGATACAGCATGAGTGATGCGGCCGCCTTGAGCGCCGTGTTCCCCGGCGTCGGCGTGGCGTCGGTGCTGCTCGCTGGCTGGCTGAGCGATCGACTGGGCCTGAACGGGCGCGCGTTGCTGCTGTTCCTTGGCCTCGCCGCGACCGCGGCGGCGCTGCTGGCGCTCATGTCGGTGCGACCGGGCGCTGCGCATTCGTTGGTGCCGCTCGCCACCATCGGTCTGGTCGCCTTCTGCCTGCTCGGCCCTTACTCGTATCTTGGCGGCGCCTTTGCGCTCGACTTCGGCGGCAAACAGGCGAGCGCCGCATCCTCGGGGATCATCGATGGCATCGGCTATCTCGGCGGTGTGCTCGCCGGCGATAGCGTTGCACGACTCGCGGTGGCCTTCGGTTGGGACGGCGTGTTCGTCACACTCGCTGCGGTGAGCGCCGCGGCCACCGGGTGCGCCGGCGGCCTGTACTTTCTCAACAGCCGTGCCGTGACGCAGGCCGCGCATGCCTAGCCCGAGCGAAGCACTGCGCATCACGGCGGCGCCGGATACCCTCACCGTCGAGTGGGCCGACGGCGGTACGAGCGAGTTCGCCAGCCTGTGGTTGCGCGACAACCGCCACGAGGATCGTGACGCGCACAGCGGCCAACGGCTCGTCGACATCGCGGATCTGCCAGAGCGACCCCGCATCCGCTCGGCCGTGAGACATGATGGGAGGGTACGCATCGAATGGGAGGGCGAGCCGCAGGCGACCTCCTACGACCTCGCCTGGCTCGCGTCCCACGCCCACGGCCGCAGCCCGAAGCGGCCCGAACAAGAGGTGCGGCTGTGGCTCGAGGGAGCGAGCCTCGATGCCGGACGTGACTTCGCCTGGCAGCGCCTCGCGGAGTTGCGCGCCAACCCGAGTGCGCGACTTGCCTGGCTCACGCGTCTGCTGCAGGACGGCCTTGCGTTTTTGCGCGAGGTGCCGGCTACGGAGGCGGCGATACTCGAGGTGATGCCACTCATCGGTCGGGTGCTCGAGACCAATTACGGGCTCACCTTCGATGTGCGCTCGGTGCCGCAGCCCGAGAACCTCGCCTACTCCGATCTCGGACTGGGCCTGCACACCGACAATCCCTACCGCGAGCCGGTGCCGGGCTTTCAGGCGCTGCACGCGCTGATCCCCTCGAACGAGGGTGGCGAGAGCCTGTTTGCCGATGGCTTCGCGCTCGCCGAGCACCTGCGGGTCAGTGCGCCGGATGCCTTCGCACGCTTGACCCGCACGCCGGTGCCGTTTCTCTACCGCTCGCGCGCTGCGGAGCTGTACGCCGAGCGACCGCTGATCCAGCTGTCCGCGAGCGGTGCGGCAAGCGCCGTACACTACAACAGTCGCTCGATCGCGCCGCTCGACATCTCACCCGGTGATGCCCCGAGCTTCTACGAGGCCTACCGGCGCTTCGCGCTGTTGATGCGCGATCCGCGCTTTCAGCTGCGCACGCGACTCGGCGGCGGCACATTGGTGGTGTTCGACAACCAGCGCACGCTGCACGGCCGCACGGCGTTCTCGTCGGCCCGCTACGCGCGGCACCTGCGCGGCTGCTATCTCAGCCGCGATAGCGTCTTCAGCGAAACGGCGCTGCTGCGACGCGAGCTGAAGGCGGCGGCCGCATGAGTCTCACCGGCGACATTCTGTCGCTCTACCAGGCGCGTGGCGCGCAGGCCTATTTTGGCGAGCGCGTGTCGATGACCGAGCACGGGCTGCAGGCGGCGCATTTTGCCCGCGCCGAAGGGGCGCCGGAGACACTGGTGCTGGCGGCGCTGCTGCATGACATCGGGCACCTGCTCGAGCACGTCCCGGATGCCCTCGAGGACTGGACGCTCGATGCGCATCACGAGGAAATCGGCGCGCGCTGGCTGGCGAGACACTTCGCTCCCGGCCTCTGCGAGCCGGTACGCCTGCACGTGCCGGCCAAGCGCTACCTGTGTGCCACCGATCCCGGCTACTTCAGGCAGCTGAGCCCGGCGTCGGTGCACACGCTGAAGCTGCAGGGCGGACCGATGACGGCGCACGAAGTCACGCAGTTCGAGTCACAGCCGTTCTGGCGTGAAGCGGTCCGCGTACGGCGCTGGGACGATCAGGGGAAGGTCGCGGGGCTCGCGACGCTGCCACTGCGCGAGTACTCGGAGCTCATCGAGCGTCTCGCGCAGCCCGCCTAGCGCGCGAACGCGCACCGGGTACGCGCGATGCATAATGCCACCATGGACATCTCTCTCGATCAGATCGCCTACATCCCCTCGACCGGCGTGCGCCGCGTTCACGAGACGCCCCTCGTCGTCGCGAGCAACGAAACCCTCGCGGGTTACGGCTGTCTGGTCGACGACCCGAAGACCTTCCACATCGAGATCGTTCGCTGGCCGGCTCAAGGGTGGCGTCCGATCGATGCCAACAGCGGCGACCAGGGTGGTGTGACCGAGGGACTGTTCGAATTTCAGTGGCGGGGCGAGACGCTCTATGCGCGCAACAACGCCGTGGGCGACAGCTACCTGTTCGGCTGGAGCACCTGGCCCGAGGAAGCAGGCACGCAGAGCGCCGGAAAGAGACGCGAGCGCGCGCTCATCTGGCACGCCAACTATCATCCCGACGGCGGTCAGCTCTTCTATCCGCTGAACGGTCGCAGCTACGTCGTGCCGCTGGCACTGCCGGGCGACGATGTCACACCGGAGAAATTCGTCACCTTCTGGTGCGACGGTGGCCGTGGGCTTTATCTGCACCCCAACGTCTGGCACGAGGCCGTCGTACCGCTCGATGACGAGGCGCAGTTCCTCGACCGCCAGGGCCGCGTGCACGCGCGCGTCTCGGTGAACTTCGTCACCGAGTTCGGCTGCTACCTCGGCGCCCCGCTGCATCGCCCCGTTGCAGCCTGACGACCGGAATGTAGGACCTGCGAGGCAGTGGCGGGGCGCTCGGGCGGATGCGATCATCGGGCCATGAAGCTCGATCTTGGCTTTGTCCGCCGGCAGTTCCCGGCCTTCGCCGAGCCCTCGCTCGCACAGCAAGCATTTTTCGAGAACGCCGGCGGCTCGTACCCCTGCGCGCCGGTCGTCAACCGCCTGACTGAGTACTACCGCCGGCTGAAGGTCCAACCTTATTACGCATTCGCGGCCTCCGCCGAGGCGGGGGAGTGGATGGATGCATCACGCGCGCGCCTCGCGGAGTACCTCGGCGTCAGCACCCCGGAGGTGCATATCGGCCCGTCGACGTCGCAGAACACCTACGTGCTGGCGCAGGCTTTCCACGCCCTGCTGCAGCCCGGCGACGAGATCATCGTGACCAACCAGGATCACGAAGCCAACACCGGCAGTTGGCGGCGGCTCGCTGCGCACGGCGTCACCGTGCGCGAGTGGCGCGTCGACCCGCAGAGTGGTGTGCTCGATGAGGGACAGCTCGAGCGGCTGTTGAGCGAGCGCACACGGTTGCTGGCCTTCCCGCACGCCTCCAACATCGTGGCGCACATCAACCCGGTGTCGCGCATCGCGGCGCGCGCGAGAAGCGCGGGCGTCATCACGGTGGTCGACGGCGTCGCCTGGGCGCCGCACGGCTTGCCCGACGTGGCAAAGCTCGGCGTCGATATATACCTGTTCTCGCTCTACAAGACCTACGGCCCTCACCAGGGGCTGATGGTCGTTCGCGCCGAGCTGCTCGATCGCCTCGCGAACCAGGGCCACTATTTCAACGAGGCGGACGGCTCGAAGCGCCTGGTGCCGGCGGGTCCCGATCACGCTCAGATGGCTGCGGCGCGCGGCATCGCCGAGTACTTCGATGCGCTCGATGCACATCACGCCGGCGCTGCGGCCCCGGTCGCCGACGGCGCGCGCGCCGAGCGTGTTCGTCAGATGCTGCGGGCCGCCGAGCTGCCGCTGCTGACGACGCTCCTCGGCTATCTCACCGCACGACGCGATGTGCGGCTGCTGGGACCTGCCGCGCCCGAGGAGCGCGCCGCGACCGTCTCGTTCGTGACTAAGACCGATCCGGGCGAGCTGGTGAAGGCGCTCGCGGCGCGCGGCTTCATGGCCGGGAACGGCAATTTCTACGCCGTGCGACTGCTCGAAGCAATGAACGTCGACCCGCTGCGCGGGGCTGCGCGGCTCTCACTGCTGCACTACAACTCCGCCGAGGAAGTGAGTCGCCTCATCGAGACACTCGAGGAGACCCTCGGACGCTCGGCCTAGCGTGGGGTCCTCAGCCACTTCTCGGCGAGGCGCGCCCACATCGATCCGCCGAGCGGAATGAGTTGGTCGTTGAAGTCGTAGCTCGGGTTGTGCAGCATGCACGGCCCGCCGCCGTGCGCGCCGCTGCGATGACTGCCGTCGCCGTTACCGATCAGAAAGTAGCATCCGGGCTTCTCGAGCAGAAAGTAACTGAAGTCCTCGGCGCCCATCGTTGGCTCGAACTCCTTGACGTTTTCCGCTCCCACCAGCGAATTCAGCAGTTCGCGCGCAAACTGCGTCTCCCGCTCATGGTTGACCGTGGGCGGGTAGTTGCGGCGGAAGGTGAAGTCGCAGCGCGTCTCGAAGGCCTGGCAGGTGGCTTCGGCTACCTGCCGCATGCGCCGCTCGATCATGTCGAGGACCTCGACGGTGAAGGTGCGTACGGTGCCCTGCAGGTGACAGGTATCCGGGACGACGTTGATCGCCTCGCCCGCCTCGATCATGCTGACCGAGATCACGGCGGCGTCGATCGGGCGCTTGTTGCGCGAGATGATGTTCTGGAACGCCTGCACCATCTGACAGGCTACCGGCAGCGGGTCGATGCCATTGTGCGGCATGGCGGCGTGCGCGCCTCGTCCGTGGATGGTGATCCTGAAGTCGTTGCTCGATGCGAACACCGGCCCGGATCTCAAGGCAAATTGACCGACCTCGAGGCCCGGCCAGTTGTGGATGCCGAAGATCGCTTCCATCGGAAAGCGTTCGAACAGCCCGTCGCTGATCATCTCGCGCGCGCCGCCACCACCTTCCTCCGCGGGCTGAAAGATCAGATACACCGTCCCGTCGAAATCGCGGTGGTCCGCCAGGTAGCCGGCGGCCGCGAGCAGCATCGCCGTGTGACCGTCGTGGCCGCAGGCATGCATGCGGCCGCTGTGCACGCTCGCGTGGGCGAAGGTATTGCGCTCAGTGATCGGCAGCGCGTCGATGTCCGCCCGCAGGCCCACGGCGCGCGCTGCTGAGCCGTTGCGCACTACGCCGACGATGCCAGTGCGGCCCAGCCCGCGCTGCACGGGGATGCCCCACGCGGTGAGGGTGTTGGCGATGAGATCCGAGGTGCGCTGCTCCTGAAAACCAAGCTCCGGATGCGCGTGAATATCGCGCCTCAGAGTCTGCAAAGCCGCTGCCGCGGTGGCGATCGGTTCGATTAGTTTCATGTCAGGGCCTGCATCGGCTGCGCATGAGAGGTGGTGAGCGTCGGTGCCCGTCAGCGGGCTTCGGACCAGGAGTCGGCGGCGGCTGTCGCGGCATCGCCGGCCGGGGCGGTCGTGAGCAGGCTCAGCCCGATAACGATCAGAAAATTCAGACACAGCGCCAGAAAACCGGCGCTCAGCCCGAAGAGCGGATCCCGGTGCGAGAGCATGAGGAAGACGGCCGCGACAACTCCGGCAATCATACCCACGAATACCGCCGGCGCCGTCACGCGCTTCCAGTAAAGGCCGAGCACCACGCCCGGGAAGAACTGGGTCACGCCCGCATAGCCGGTCAGCAGCAACGACACGAGACTCGTGGTGCTGAAGACGGCCAGGCTCAGGCTGATGAGGCCAAGCACGATGACCATCGCGCGCGCGAGTCTTGCCACCTGATCGTCTGTCATCGTGGGAGCGAGCAGCGGCCGATACAGGTTCTTGGCGAACAATGTGGCGGCAGTCAGGATGAAGATGGATGCCGGCACCATCGCGGTGAGGGCACCCGCTCCGCCCACCACCCCGAGAAACCAGGGCGGGAAGCTCTTGCGCACGACGGTGAGCAGCGCGAGATCGCCGTTCGACAGCCCCGGCAGCACCAGGACCGCCGCGAAACCCGCGAAAAAGATGAAGACCAGCGTGAGCGTGTAGAGCGGCATGACCACAGCGTTGCGTCGTAAAGTGTCGGCACTCTTGGCGGTGAAGGTCGCGCCGAAGCCGTGGGGCCACATGTAGAAGCCGAACGAAGTCAGCAGTACCGTGGAGACGAACCAGGCATGCCCGAGGTTGGCCGTGGCGCCCGGCATCGTCAGGTGAGCCGGCCGCGCGTGCGCGAGCGCGGCGAACATGGGAGCGATGCCGCCGAAGTGCATGGACGGGACGCCGATGCCGATGGCGAGCGCTGCGAACACCATGAGCACATCTTTCACGATGCTCACCCAGGCGACCGCGCGCACGCCGCTCGCAAAGACGAATGCCACCAGCAACACGACCGCGCCCACCATTGCGGGAGTGCGGCCGATGCCGTCGTAGCTGGCGACTGAGACGATGATACCGACGCCGGTGATCTGCAGCTGCAGGTACGGGACGAACGAGATGATGCCGACGACGCACACCAGGCCGGCAAGATATTTGCTGCCGTAGCGCACGAGGAAGAAATCAGACTGGGTCTGCAGTCCGTGCTTGCGGCCGACCTCCCAGATCTGCGGCAGGATGAAGAACGACACCACGTACGCGAGAGTCAGGTAAGCGAGGACGTACAGTACCGGGCCGCCGCGGGAATAGGCCCAGCCGCTCGCTCCGAGAAACGCGAAGGTGGTGTAGACCTCGCCCGCCATCAGTAGAAAAATGAGCACCACGCCGAAGCCGCGACCGCCGACGGTCCACTGCTCGAGGTCCATGCGCCGATGCACGCCCGCGAGAAAACCGACGGCGGTGCCGAGTGCGACGATGCCGAGGATCGTGCTCAGGCAGAGGACGGCAGGGCTCATGGCAGGCGCTCGCCCGGCGTCCGCCGCGCGCGCTCCAGCCGATACGCCGCCCACATGCACAGCGGCGTGAGCACGATCCACGCAATCAGCCAGAACAGATTGAACGGCAGGCCAAGTACCATCGGCTCGATGCGATCCCAGAGCGGAACCGCAAAGCACATGGTGACGAACGGAATCAGCGCGAGCAGTAAAGCACCGGGCGCGGGCTTCCTCACGGCGGAGCGCCCGCGACGCAGCAGCGACTCAGGTGGAGGATGCTCATGCGGACCCCTGCGCGGCGCCGGCTATTATGTGGTCATCTCACGCGGTGCCGCGTGTTGAAACGGCAGCTCTCCGAACGTCGTGGGGAGAGTAACCGGAAGGTCAGGCATCAACAAGGCCGGGAGGCTGCGCGATGAACCGCCTGCTCATTGTGCTCGGAGCGAGCCTCATCCTCCTCGGTCTCGGCTGGTCCTGGATCCGACGCCTGCCGCTGTTTCGCCTGCCGGGCGACATTGTGATCGATCGACCCGGGTTCAGGCTCTTCCTCCCCGTCACGACGATGTTGCTGCTTAGCGCGCTGATCTCGCTGATCGCCTGGCTGCTGCGCAGGTAGCAGGCACACAACGCCCCGATGGGGCGGGCGAGAACGCGTGTGTGGACTACGCGACCGAGCGTTCGAGCGCCGAGCGATCGAGGACTACTCTCTTCGGCTGTACGCGCCCCTCGACCGGCAGCACGTCATCGATGGCCATGCACACCTCCGCGACGTCATCGCGGACCGCGTCGCCCTCTGCCTCGAACAGGTAATGCTCGAGAACCGTGCGGGCTCGCTTCAGCAACGCGAGCAGGTCTGCTTGCTGCATGGGTTTCCTCCTGGCGCGTGGC
>Ga0187783_10003061_pt1 | contig 12367 bp, 10 predicted proteins | sample 1015_SJ02_MP02_2_FD_132471 | JGI IMG/M metagenome (GOLD analysis project Ga0187783, IMG submission 132471) | Tropical peat soil microbial communities from peatlands in Department of Meta, Colombia - 1015_SJ02_MP02_20_MG | ecosystem: Environmental > Terrestrial > Soil > Wetlands > Peat | place... | reverse complement strand
CGCCCCACCCGCCCCGCCGTTCGCGCGCCCACGCTCTCTCAGCAGCCCCGCGCGTATTCACGCTCTCGCGATGTTTAGTAAATAGCAACGATATGAGCAAAATATAACTAAGTAGTTACGTGGAGCCGGTTTTCGCGTTGCCACAACCTACCCTTGGGCCGCTTGACGGGGTATTACCTATTGAGGGGAAAATACTATTACCATACCGGGGTATGGTATATGGGGTCTAGCTAGTCGTATGTATGCCGGGGGAGTTGAGCGCACCAGCGCACCCGTGGGCTTATAAGGTACAGCAACAGCTATTTCGAATGCCTAGTTGTCTTACCGGAGGAAAGGCGATCGTAGATCTTTCGGGCCAGAGATCCTTCGCGGAAACGTTCCTTTTCAAGGATGCGTCCCTGGTTATATCGTTTCTGGTCAGCGAAATTGTCTGGCTGGTTTCTGAAACGGAAACCTTTGTTCCCTGCACCCAACGATATTCGGCTGCTGATCCTTAGACCCATATCGAGCCGCCCCAGCGGACAGCACAGACTCGCACTGTTGGCCAGTTACGAAAAGAGTACGCCGGTACACGACCTTCCTATGCGCTTGGGGTGTAGTGTCCATGTCCATGTTCACCTATGCTACACGCTTGAGCGAGGAAAGACGTTCATAGATCTTCTGGCCTAGAGAGCCGCGCCTGAAGCGAGCCTTTTCGAGACTTCGCCCCTTTCTATAATGTCTTTGATCGGCAATTCGGTCCTTGTGGTTTCGGAAACGAAAACCTTTGCTGCCTGGGCTCAATTCCATCTCGCGGACGATCTTAAGTGCCATAACGTTATAGATTAAGCAATTCGACCAAACGCTGCAATACATATGATTGTGCAAAGCTTGTAAGGTGTTCCACATATTCTGAGGTTCCAATCTTTCGTAGAAGCTCAGCTTGCTCGCTGTCGACAGTACCGATATTAAGGATACCGTAAATCAGAGCATCCCAACTTGGGTCAATGAGCGGGATGCTAACCAGAAAACAATGAGGGCGTGCGCCTTGACTGAGTTGATACACACGCCGCTTTGGATCGCTCTCCTTATGATCAAAGACACGCACCATCCGCCGTTTCCAAGCACGTCCGGCATTTCCATCTCCAACGAACATCTCAAGTGACCGATTTCCTGGCTCACCAAGGAGAGTTCCGGCCACCATCCGCAAAACTGGCAATTTTTTGTTACCCGTCGGGGGAGACTTCGGCCGGTCCTCATCGAGGACCATCAAACTAATTTCGAGAGGGCCTGGGTCAAGCTCAGCACCACCCAACATCCCTTGAACGTGTTCCGCAACGGACGCTATTATCAAGAAGATTCCCGCCTCGATCTGCCTCGCCTCGTCGACGTCGTTCACCTCCTCTCCATCAACCGTTCGTCGCATCCGCAACATCTTCTGAGCGAAAATTCTTTGCCGTCTCCGTTGCGCTGGAAACAAGGCGGAAGTAACGCCCGAGCGACTTTCGCCCAGCAACCAGGATATTCGGTAGGAAAATGGCGAGGGCGGTTGTTGAATTGACAACACCGCTAGTAGGCCTGAGCAATAAAAGCACTGTTGATAGGCAGCTGTGAGTTCGTCGTTCCTCACTTCGGAGCCGCCAGAAGAATCATAAATTTCAAAGAACGGGCGCTTGGCGAACACGATCGGCTTGGGAAATGAGATGATCATCATGAAATTCTTCCACTTTTGTGCTAGATATTTCTCAGCGTAGTCCATGCCGTCTTCACGCCAATTTGGCTTCTGCCTGTACTCCTCCATATTCATAGAATAGACGTTCCAGTCCCAACAGCGAATGGCGAAATGGGCAGGGTTCTTGCTTGTCGGAAGATTCAAGAATTCTGCAGACATCTCAACCTTATTAGGAGTGGGTTCTTTTGTGTGCCTTAGCGTCACACCTTCCGTCGTACGACCGTCCCAGATCAGTTCGAACGGCGTTGTGTGACCCGACTGGACCTCAGCCGGGGGGAGTTCAAAAAGATAGGGTCGCTTGTTGGGTAAGACAATACCCTTATGTGTCAGTTCATTGTAAATGTCGCCTTCCTTATTGATTCTCACATCCCAAACAAGCGACGAGAATTCAATACCTGGGCCCACCTGGGGCGCAGTTGATGACATCGCAATGGGCTCTAATTCTTGGGCACCCGGCCCTGAAAATGCAAAGTGAAAATCTACAAGAAATTGATACGCTGGGTGATTTTCATCGGTTGGCTTAACGCATGTGAAATGGTCAGTGTTAGGTAACATTCTCACTCGGTCAAAATACGCGCCCGCTGAGTGACGGGGTACTACGGGTTCGCGTGGGGGAAGCCACTTCGAATCAAAGACAAATCTATTCTCACAGGCTTCAGCGCCTAGTAATTTGATCTTCCTGGCGGCGACCACAATTCGGAATCGTCCGTCGAGATCTTCAAGGCTCCAATTGCCCCACTTTAACTCAATTCCCTGATGATGTTTAAAATACTTCAAGAGGTAATCTAATTTGTCCGCCCAAGGTGAACCGGAGGATGGCGAAGCGATCAACAGCAATCCGATGCGGTTGTCAGCAAACTCCCACGGTCGGGTCGTAAGCATGTATCGGACGACAATGCCACCCATGCTGTGGCACACGAAAATAATCGTTTGGCGCTCTAGTACACTCGAAGTGGCTTCGTCGCTGCGCCTTCGCAGTGCGTTATATAGTTCCTCCGCACAATCACTAACCTCATATTGTGTCGCGTGCACATCGGTGTAATATCCTCCGAGATAGATGGAATAGCCCGCAAAACGTTTGTCATTCAGCAGAAGATCCGGCCAGTAGACGCCCGGCTGATCATTTGAAGGCTTTGCGTACCAGCAAGAGCTGCTATCTGACAGCACACCATGTACGAATACTATTACCTGATCAGTTCGCCTATCCTCGTACCAAACATTGTTTGTTCCCGAGGATGGTCGTCGCGGTTCTTCAAGTGGATAGATATGTGCAGTCACGGGGCAGCATTATATATCGGTTGCGAAGGTCTTAGGCATCCCTTCAATATGAATTCTGGCTCAGATCTTTTAAAACTTTCAAAAGATTCGCTAACTTGCGTGCCTGCACAGGTTCTCGTTTGCAGATCTTCTCGAGCGTGTGCTGATTAATTCCCCTGCGCCTGAATTCCCGCTTGGGAACTGTTTCGATCCGGGCAAGTTGCTCGTCGGTCGCAACGACGTATCCCTTGCGCTCGTACACCACGGCTTTGAAATCCAGCAAACTCAAATCCTCCCCCTCTTCCCAATGCCGATCGGATTCCTTGCCGATGTAAATTGGCGGCCAGTTCGCAACGATGTGCGCGCGTTGCAATAAGCCGCGTGTGTCAAACTCGCACGGCTTGCCGCCAGGTCCAAGGCTCTTCGATTCCGGATGGTTCTGGTATGAGTTCAGAAGCATAAAGAAGTTCTTCGGGACGATTCGACGTCCGTCGTAGTCGTCTGCCAGCCGGTAAACCGGAGATTGCGAGTCGTGAATATTGATGCACCGTAATGCCATCCACTTGTCGCGTTGGGATGAGAACGACGTGATCGGCGTAAATTTGTTGGGGTCGATACCTTGCGGGTATCCGAACGGAGCCACTTGCGGAAGGATCATGAAGTTGTTTGGTCGCGTTACCGGGCCCTTCGCAACGGGGCCAGTCACCACGCTGCTCCAGTGTCCTGAGCGCGCAATTCGGCACTGCCTCCGAGTAACGCTGCCAGACCGGACACCATCTCGAAGATCAATGCCAAAGGCAAATTCAAGCCATCGTTATTTCGTTGCGCTGCCATCATCGCAGTACTTGAAGAAAAGGGAGTGAAAGTGAAGGTCGCTCCATACGACACATCGTCGGGAGGTCGATCAATTGAAACGGCCGCGACCATATTCGGCGAGAGAATAACAATTCGGGATTTCCGAAAGGACTCGGCAGGTCCGGGTTCCCGATGCAACAGCAAACCACGATGCTGTGGGTCGCCACCGGTTTGTGAAGCATTACGAAACAACCGGTGAGCTCTCAATTCACGTGCTGAGCAATTCCAGTTACTTCAACACAGTTTGGCGAGACACCGAGCGGGTGAAAATCGAGTCTCTAGTACCCGACTGCGTTGCCTCGATGATGAAAATAGCCGTTGAATATCGACGGAACACGGCGAAAAGGCATCAGGAAGAGTTGTTCCGAAGATTACGTTGGGCGGAACTCCAGCAGCTCAAAACGCAAATCGATGCTGAAGAAGACCGTATTCAACGATTGGAGAAAGGTGCCGACGATTGGCACCGTGCCAGAAGGATACGCGAATACGTCCTCGCCCTCATCGACTGCAAGAAAGAACAGGGCGAGGAACTTTCCCCAGACACTGCCCTCGGGCGATGGGCGACTTGGGCTCTCGAACAAGCTGATCGCATCGATCCACTCGTCGCGAGTCCACCCTCAATACTAGATCGCAAGCGCGAGCTGGATGGCTGGTCGCTCAGCGGATGGCGATAGGCAGCGTCGTTACGTCGGTACTCTTTCCCCTCAAGGATACTGTTAGTAGTGTTCGTACCCAGAGGTGTGAAGCATGTTCTGTTCACAGTGTGGCACGAGTCACCCCGACGATTCTCAGTTCTGCCGGAAATGCGGGCAGGCGTTTGCGGTGGTTAAATCCACTGGTGGCGCGGCCGCTGCCGCTGCACCGGCCCGAACCAAAACTCCAGTTTCGAGAGCCTACAAGGTAGGACGTTCCCTTCGTACAGGCATGCATTTTTTGCCGATGCTGCTAGCTCTCGCTCTGGTTGGTGCATGGTATTTCATGAGATTTGCCGTCGGAAGCCAGGGGACAAGCAGAGCAATCGCGGCAGTCGTTCATACCCCCGTTACTTTAAAGGATGAGGTCGAGAATTTGCCTGCTGCGTCGTGGAAGGGTGTCGCGCTGAATCTTCCGTACACCGGGGCCGTCAGCGTCACTCTGAATGTTGTGCAAGGCAACCCTGTAGACGTGTTCTTAACCAGTACTGACCAACTCGAAGCAATGAAGAAGGAAGACTGGAACAACGTGACCGTCTACACGGACTTTAGCGCCACGAAGACCAGAACGTATCGGCGTGAAGCACGACTCGGGCAGGGCAGCTATTACCTGGTGATGCGCGACACTTCGCTTGGAATTCTGTCCGCATCGGCCTCTGACATTTCCGTGAAAGCGCAATTGAATCCCTGAGCTTGGAGGGTTCCCGAAAATGAAGGAGGTCGTAATCCTTGCCGCTTTTGTTTTCGGCGCAGTCTGCTGGGGTGATGCTCCTCATCCGTGCGGTTTTCAGATCATGCATTGTGAGGTTCGCGATTCTCACCAACCGCGTGTTTGCATTAAGGAAAGAGAGTTGCTGAACGGCACCTACATGCCAACAGCTCAAGGAAATGTCGTTCTCGAATCAGACGATTTTACCTGGAGCGTCTACGTGGAAAACCGATAAGAGCCCTTCGGGCCCCCGTAGCTCGAGCCCTCGTACCTAGCTATGAAATCGCTTGTATTTACGTAGCCGGACCGTCCACAAAATCAACTCCGCTGCTGTCCACCTTTAACCCAGGCCTAACTGCAATTGTTCCAATGCAGGAGACGCCAGCGGTGGGGACTGGGTCACCACGGCAAAGCTGGGCAGATACCCTTCGTGGTCCAACAACAAATGCAGCTTGACTGCCCCTTTCGTGCCCCTTTCGTGCGCCGGAACTGTGCCCAATCAAACGCCGCCACGCACAGGGCAATGACGGTAGCATCCAAACTCAACAGCTTGTTCTTGAAACGGAACTTCCGCTTCTTCTTGCCGGGCCGGTGAGCTTCATGGAATTCCTCCCGGGGCATGTTCCAAAGTTTCGCTTACGAAAGTGCGGTGGGCGGACAGCCATTGCAGTGCCTCGGCGTTGGCCTCGGAGACTTGCGGTTGAGTCATCGTTTGCGACAGGAGTCCAAGCTCGGCGTTGTTCTCGCGATTATCGGCGCCGATGGAGATCAATCGCCAGGTGTAAGCTTTTTTGAGATCTCGCCCGACTCCGAGCCCTTCCTTATAGAGAAAAGCGAGGTTGGTCTGAGCATCACGATTGCCCTTTTCCGCTGCTTGCAAAAACCATCGGAAGGCAGCCTCCGGGTCAACAGGAACGCCCAAGCCGCGCAAGTAAAGAACACCCAATTTGTTTTCTCCGACTGTATCATCCTGCTCAGCCGCCTTGCGAAACCACGCCGCGGCCTGTCCATCGTCATGGGGAACGCCCAACCCGGCACGATAGAGACCACCCAGCGCAACTTGCGCTTTAGCGTATCCCTGCTTGCTTGATAACTCGAACCACTTGGCGGCTTTTGCGAAATCTTGAGAAACTCCCCGTCCAAGCCGGTACATACGTCCGACGTTGAAGCGCCCGATGGCATTCCCCTGCAAAGCTGAGTCCTCGTACCAGCGCACGGCAGTCCCAAGATCTTGGGCCATTCCTTCCCCACTTTCATACATGCGTCCAAGATTGTTTTCTGCGGGGGCATAGCCGTTGCGAGCGGCTTCGAGATACAGGTGCAGAGCTCTCCCCAGGTCTCGAGTTCCGGCTTTACCTGTTTCGTAAAGAAGTGCGGCGTTGAACTCGGCTGGTGCAAATCCTCGGGCAGACGCCTTTTCGAAATATCTGAGAGCCTGAGAGGCGTCGGGTTGAACACCCGCTCCCATGAAATACAGCATGCCCAGGTTGTGTTCGGCCACTGGGTCGCCTCCCTCAGAGGCTCGGGTAAACCATTTGAGCGCCTCCGCGTAGTCCTGAGGTACGATTTCTCCGAACTCATAAGCGATCCCCACGCGGGTTTGCGCCCGATGGTTACCTTTCAGGGCCTGCTGCATCAGCTTCGTCCATTCCTGTGGCGTCAGTACACGTGCCACGTAGTCGCCATCGTCGTATCCCAACGCAGCCAGAGGCCATGCCAGGAGGAGGATGACGCACGCAGTGCACTGACGCTTCTTCACGGCACGATCCTCCAGGTTTGTTCGGTCTGAACAAATCTTGCACTGGCGCAGAAATCCTTCTTGAAGATTGGAGCGTCTACACAACCTGTTGCTTACGACAACGCAGCCCAAAAGACCGATGCCGTTGAGGCAAAGCCTTGAATTTGCGCAGTTATCGGAATCTCCCAACGAATGCTTTAACCGCGGCAGCGTTGGTCTCGGGCGACAAGACGACAGCTGACAATTCCTGCTCCCGCAGCCGTCGCCGCCAATATGGCGGCGCTCGGCGTTGGGAGGCGGCGACGGTGGCGCCCTATTCGGATGTTGGAGTGGTCGAGTAGAGGCCGGTGATGCTTGCCCTTGCTAGGATGTGGCCTGAACTTCCAGCCCAGACCAGCGCTCGATATAGCGTAAGTGCGGTCGGGGGGAAATCCAGCGAGGAAGGCAAGTGGAGGTCAATGTCGAGAGCGTAGACCGTGAATACGTAATGGTGGACATTCGGAGGATAATCAGCCGGAGGGCATGGCCCGCCATAGTTAAGATCGACGTTGCTGCCGGCAGAACCGTAGGTGTTTATGACTTGTTTGCCGTAGCCGCTTCCAGTAACACCGGCATTTTGGGGAAGCTCGGTCGTCGAGGCGGAGATGTCGTACATGCCCCAATGGACAACACCCGCTGTAACGTCAAACGCCGTTACAGCGAAACTGCGCGTACCGCGAGGGACGTTTGTCCACGATAGCTCTGGTGATTCATCTCCGCCGGGGCTTCCGTCAAACGAGCAGACGTTGACCCCATTGTATTGAAAGTCGTAAATGGTGCTTAATGGCATCGTTGCGCCGTTCTCGAATGTCTTGCTGTGCACTCGGAACCGGTCGCTTCGCCAATCCTGGGCAAAGGCGGAATTCGCCAAGGCCAGTAATCCAAATGCGCTGAGTGCGATAATGCTTCGAGTTCTCATAGCAGTCTCCTTTTCTAATTTGCTTGCGTCCCAGTTTTCGAACCGACGTGAGCCTTGTCTTCTTGCGTTAGTTAATGGTTCTGGCTACGATGTTCGGGCACCGAACCGAGCTTTTCGCCATCTGCATGGATGTTGCGGGGACAGTCGCTTGTTCTCCCGTGGGCCCCAGAGGCGTCAGAGAACTAACAATTTGATGGATGGTGCGGCCGTGGTCGCCGAGCACGAACATCACTTCGATCACGGCTCCCGAATAGCCGGCCACGGCTGGCGCGGGAAAGTTGACCGTAGCGTTGCCCGTGCAATCTGAATTCACCGTGTACGTTCCGCTTTCCTTAAAATGGAACCCGGTCGCAGGATCGGGTGCTCTGGGCACCAAAACGCCGTTTGCAAAGACGTAGTCCTCTTGTGTAATGCCACCTGCACCGTCGGAATGCTGCATCACAATGCCGTCGCGCTGAGTGACGACAATACCGGCGGAGTTGAAAACCTGTCCTGATATGCGGAGAGCGTAGTCACCTTTCAATGTCGATTGGTTGCAGTCGTCAATTCTCAAGATCGTTTACGAACGAGTCTGGGATCGTATTCAGAGCGTATCCGACTGACCTCGGTCATTGATCTGTTGTGCGAAGCTCGCGTTTCCGCCTAGGGTGCCGAGATTCTTGATGTGGCCATTTCTTTCCCAAAGGACAGCGTCAACTTCGGGATATCCGGTCAGCGGGTCTATAAGTCCATTTTCAGAGATACCCGCAGCCTGGCCGGTTGCGTTTTGAGAGATAGCAAAACTACTACTGCCCGCGCCGGGAAGCGCTCCCAGATCCGTCAGGATGCCGTCGTGCCATCGAAAGGCATAGCTGACCACACAGTCATTGAAACAATTTGGGTAGAACGGATCACTCTCAGGAGTGTCCGCAATGCCGACCACCGATCCCTGGTTGCTTAGTACGATATCCGGGGGTGGGTATGCCAAGTAGCTGTCGGGTCCCCCGAAGGTGCCCAGATCAATGAGCTTGTAGCTATGGTGTTTGTGATCCTGACCTTGATTGTCCTGCGCGGCGAGTCGGAATGCGGATGTGAGTGCGAAAACTGAAACGGCGATAAGGCGAATGGAGAATCTGGATTTCATATCGCACCTCCTCATGGCTTTTGAGCCTGCGCACCCCGCTGTTTCACCCTTATCTCTATTGGTGGAAAACTCAGGGAAAAACTGGCAAACCCGCGACGTCAGTCGCAACTGTTCGATCTGTCGCGGAGCGAACTACATCACCACAGCGCTACGTAGAGACTTTCTTGCGGCTTGTTTTTGTCAATGGCTTTTGGATGCTGCTGCTGCCACGCTGAAATGCGAACTATGGCTTCTCTCAATTGTCGCTTGCTCATAAGGCTCGCAACATTATTCCGAGCGTCAACGGCTAGGTGCACGTCCTGTCTCGTCGCAATGCTGAACCATTTGTATGCCTCGACATAGTCCAGCGGCGCGCCCCGGCCGTTTGCGTACATGTCTCCTAGGTTGAGCTGTGCGGCCGCATTGCCTTGTTCAGCCGCAGCATTAAACCAGCGGCGGGCTGCGGTGAAGTCCGTCCTAACACCCCTGCCGGTCTTGTAGAGGCAGCCTAGATTGTTCTGTGCGTCAGCATTACCCTGTCGCGCTGCGGCTGCGAACCAGCGGAAGGCCTCGACTAGGTCGAGGGGCATGCCTTCGCCGCGAAAGTACATAACACCGAGTTCGTTTTCTGCTTCGGCCCACCCCGTGTCTGCCGCGGCGCGCTGAAGTTCGGCGGCCCTAGCGAAATCCTGGGGCACACCTTGACCTTTCCAATACATGGAGCCGAGCATAGACCGGGCCGCGACCATGTCCTTGCGGGCTGCCTTGTCGAACCAATCAAGAGCAAGGAAATAACTGCGAGGAACACCTTTGCCGAGATAGTAGAGACATCCGAGATTATAGGCGGCTAAAGCGTCGCCCTGTTGCGCCGCTGCGCCGTACCATCGCGCCGCTCCGGCGTAGTCTTGGGACACGCCTCTACCAAACACATAGGCAGCCGCCAGTGCGATCTGCGCTTTCGGCAATCCCTGATCGGCAGCTTTACGGAACCACTTCACGGCCTGATCGTCGCTTTGCACCAGACGTGCTGCGCCTGCACGGTAGGCGGCTCCCAACCTGTACTGCGCCTCAAGCTCGCCGGCCTCAGCTTGACGCTGTACTTCATTGATTTCCGCGGCATCTGGAAGATCAACTTCGGACGCCGTCTCAGCAATTTGGGATTTGACATCTTCTTGCGCAGAGGCCAGAGCTACGCAGATGAAGAAAAACAGAGCGCGCAACAAACAACGAGACGGAGCCATGTGCGCACCAAGGCGAAACCGAACGCGGCGATCAATATGACTGCGACCCCGATTTCGAGTTGCAGTTCTTAATCTCATTTCGCCTCCTATGCACTCCGTTGTGATTCCCCTTCTGCTCGTGTCGTCAGGACCTCTGGCGTTTCTAAGGACACCGTCTATGTGGTGCGTCTGGTCCACCCCACCATTCCGCTATGTGGCCCTGCAGACGCCTTTCTTACCCGGGAAATCAGATTTAGTCCTGATGACTGGATGAGGTTCGCATGAGGTCTCCCTGAGGGACGGTCGCTTACCAGTCGGGAATGACTCCAAGTGCTGAAAAAAGAGCTACAATCCTGCAACTAGCTTCTTGGGGGCGTTCGTGAGTGGCGACTTTCGAATGGGGGCTTGGGTAGTTCGACCCAGCCTTAACACCATCTCTAAGAACGGCGCCAACTTCCAGGTTGAGCCGAAGATGATGGAAGTTCTCGTGTGCCTGGCTTCTCGTCCGGGCGAATCGATCTCGAAGGAGACCATCATCAAGACGGTTTGGCCGAATACGTTTGTTTCCGACGATGCACTGATCCGCTGCGTATTCGAGTTGCGCCGAGTGTTTGGAGACAACGCCCGTACACCAAGCTTTATCCAAACGATCCCCAAACGAGGCTATCGTTTAGTGGCGTCCGTCGAATACACGAGTGATCACACTGTCTTGCCTGCTTCTCCCCCGGTAGAAAATGCAACTTCTGACTTGGTGGGGGCTACCGCTTTATCGCCGATGCAGGGCCAAGGACAAGTTGCCGCCGACAAGATGGGGTCCGCAGCGGTTGCCCCTACCATCATTATGGATTCACTGGAAGGGCCTATAGGTCCCGAGGTAGGACATGATGGCGTCGACTCGCGCGTCCGGGGTCTGTCGCAGCGGTATTTATGGGCAGTAGTGCTGGCTGCAAGCTCGCTCTTAATCCTCTTCCCGGGGGTGTTTTGGTCTTACAAGCATGGGTCGGATTCGATTCCGGAGCTGAGGCTCACGCACCTTACCCTGAACTCGAACCGTGTCTATTCCGGGGTGATTTCGCCCGATGGGAGGTATTTGGCGTATACCGATGTAGATGGGATCCATATACAACTGATCGAGAGTGGTGAGTCGAGAACGATCGCGACGAGCTTAGATGGAAAAGAGAGCCGGCTGTGGAAGGTTGTGGGATGGCTTGCTGGCAGTACCTCTTTTGTGGCCAATCTATACCTTCCAGATCAAAATCAGCAGAGCATCTGGGTCTATTCCATGCTCGGCGAGTTGCCCCAGAAGCTACACGATTCCGCGGAGGCGTGGTCCACTTCTCGGGATGGCTCGGTCATCGCGTTTGGCAATAAGTTCCTGCGTTTTGGCCCAGTCGAACTCTGGATCATGGATGCTCGTGGGGAGCACGAGGAGAAGGTCATTGAAACGGATCCAAATGAGTCGCTGGAAGATGCTCGATTCTCGCCGGATGGGCAATGGCTCGCATATGTCAGACATGTCGATGTTGACGGCCTGCCTGAACAGATTCTCGAGACCCATTCGGTCCACGCGCTGGCGTCAAACAAAATAGTTTCGGCCACAAGCATCCGTGGCCATTTTTGGCTGCCGGATGGCCGATTGATTTATGGACTGAGGGAAACCTCAGATCCCAGTAACTCCAATTATTGGACGTTGCACATGGATCCACGTTCCGGCAGCAGCGATGCTTCACCGCGGCGACTGACGAACTGGCCGGGATTCAACGTGCGCCAAATCAGCGCGACCTCGGATGGAAATCGAATGGCATTCTTAGCATCGGTTGGAGTCGTGGAAGAATATTTGGCGGACTATTCACGGACGAAGCATATCTCTACACCGAAACGTCTGGCGCTTGACGGTATGAATTGGCCATTCGCTTGGACAGCGGATAGCAAACAGATCATTCTGGGCACACTCAGGAACGGCTACTGGGCTATCTTCAAGCAGTCTCTGGAATCAGGTTCCATTGAGCCTATCGTAACGAATAAAGGACAACATGCATCGCTGCCCCGGCTGAGTCCGGACGGAGCTTGGATATTGTATTTTGCTATCCCAGACAATCTCGAATCCGGACCGATCGCACTGATG
>Ga0187783_10003060_pt1 | contig 12368 bp, 13 predicted proteins | sample 1015_SJ02_MP02_2_FD_132471 | JGI IMG/M metagenome (GOLD analysis project Ga0187783, IMG submission 132471) | Tropical peat soil microbial communities from peatlands in Department of Meta, Colombia - 1015_SJ02_MP02_20_MG | ecosystem: Environmental > Terrestrial > Soil > Wetlands > Peat | place... | reverse complement strand
CGATTTGGCCTTCTTCAATCTGCTTTTTAATATCCTGCGATCGTGTCTCAAGATACAGTGAAAACGGCTTCCTGATGGCATGAACACAGCCATAAACAAAGATAAAAAATGTAATGGTTAACCAACCGATGGCGGGAGCATCTTTATATGCCGATCCCAGATGCCACCAGTTAATCTCATGTTCAGAGCCAGACGCTGCGAGAATTTTTGGCAGAAACAACGCAATCGCTAACCAAATTCGCTGTGCCATGGTGGCCCTCCAGATTTAGATCGGCTTACGCAATAGAACAGCAACGATGTCATCGGCCAGGCTCGAGGATGCGGCGGTCAAAATCTTTCGAACCTCTTTTTCCTGCTCCAACAACTCACTTTGGGCCTTATCTAGTTTCTCTTTGGCTCTGGCCTTCATCAAGGCCAATGCTTCTTGGTGTTCCTTTTCAAGGGCCTGTTTAAGTTCTGAGAGTGTGTGTTTTCCAGACTTTCGCGCCTGGTCGCATGCAAGGTCAAACGCCTTCGATTTTTCATCCGCAAGCGAGCCAAGTTCTAAGCTTTCAGTTTTCGCACCAACAATGCGCTTTTCTCGCTCATCAAACAGGCGTAGTAGAGGCGCGAATAGTGAGCGCGATAACCATAAAAGCAAGCTCAAGAAAATCAATATTTGCAGGAATATGGTTCCGTTCACTTCCATGGTCGAATCCCGTGAAAATTGCGAAAAGCCTGATCGCCGCTCTATCCATATGAGATTTTCATGTCAAGGCAAATACGTCCTAAAGGGCCATTTCAAATTGCGGATATCTATGCTTAATAGGCTGCGTATAGTTAAGAGGCGATGATGGCTAAGAGTCCCTTAAAAGATAAGGATTTTATACCCGATGACGCATCACTGGCCGAAATTTTAGGCAGCAGATGGCCGCGTTATCAGGAAACGGTCCAAGCGCTCGAGCAAAGAAAACTCTACCCAGAAATGTATTGGTATGGACCTTCGAGCGGCTGGGCGCCCCGCTTTTGTATCGGAGAAGTAACGGTCTGTGGCATTTATTTAGCGCAAAATCCCCTGATGGGCCTGGTGGGCGTTGGCGATAAGGTTGGCAGTTATCTGGATAAAGACGCCAAGCTCTCGCCCCGCGCCCGCGCCTTATACGAGATGACCCCGAAAAAGGGCCCCTTGCGCTGGATTGAAGCGCAACTAGCCACCCGTGGCGACCTAGACGCATTCTTATCTCTAGTCGACGGAAAGCTGCGCGCTTTAGCCAGGGAAGGCGTAAAACCCAAAGAAGGCCCACCCCCACCCCGCATCAAAAAACGCGAACCCGGCCCAGCCAAAGCCCCCGGAAAACCTGGGCGAAAACCCCTCAAACAAGCCCCACCCAAAGAGCTTCCCGTCCAATTCGGCCCTCCCAAACAGTTCTCCGTAAACATCATCCTCCGCGGCGGCCGCGGATAGCGGGTTAGCGAGCATCGGTGTCCATCCGTGTCGTCCCGCGGCTTGACCGCGGGATCCAGCGCAACGCCACTTCATGGACCCCGCGCCCCGGCGAAGGCCGGGGCCCGGGGCGACACACAGGTCGATGAACAATCTCAAATTTCTTGTCAGAGAAACATCTCCCAAACTAAAAACGGCAAGCTAGCATTCTGCGATGCGCATCCTGTGTAAAGTAAGAAAATCCGATCTTTTGAATAACGATCGCTGCGCAGGCGTTCTTGATAAGCATTTTATGGAGGTTTCATGCTCGCGCGATGTTTGTTACTCGGTGCCTTCTTTTGTTCCTCTTTTGTTTTGGGAATGGACGACGACGAAAAAAGCTTTAACAAGGCTGCGGCAGAAAACGATCCGTGCAAACTCCTGGACCAAATGATTACGATGGATCCAGACAAAAGTCAGAAAACAAACCTTACGTTCGTGAAAAGGCTCACCAAAGATACTAACGGCACCCATACATTTAACCGAGACATGATCCGCCTCAATCTTGCCTGCTCACGAGGCCTTAAGTTAGCTCCCGGTAGTACCTTGGAGAACTTTTCATTTGTTAAAGAAGACCAGTGACCATTGTATTGGACGCAGGGAGTTAGAAGAAAGATGAGAAATTTCAACTTATTTTTTCTGATCAGTCTCATGGCCTGCCTTTTTGGCCACGCCGCCGACAACGATGAAGCGACACGAACAGAACTAGAGAAAATTGCAGAAAACATCGGTTCAGAGATTGAGGATTGTATACTTGCGAATAATGCCAACAATAATGAATTTCAATATCACCTAGGAGTTATAGATCTCAGTAAAACCCGCGCCGTTTGGTATCTGTGCCGGAATTTAGCTCTGGCCACCGCTGCCACTTATTTTTTTCCCGAAAAAATATGCTGGTGGGCCTCTTGCGGCACAGCGAGCGTACTCTTTTTTGCGGGGTCAATACTTTGGCGTTCCCAGTGGAAGGCAAACTTACTGCACGGCCTACCACAAATAGAAACCGAGAAAATGTTTTATCAAGAACTTAGCAAATATCTTAAATGGGCAAAAGATCAAAATGCGGCAATCGATAATCTTAAATTTCAATTACAGAAAGAAATTGAGGACAAAACCCAGTTTGGGAACTTGCTACAGGCGGTTAAAGATAAAATATTAAAAGAGAGAGGCTTCATGGTATCTCAGTGGGACGCCTTTCTCTCTTTGCTTAAAGCCGTACAGAAATATAACTATAATGATTTGCAATCAGAGCACGATCTTTTAAATATCTGCGGTTACAAAAAAAGCATTCCCTTGTTTGATGCCGACAAGCTTGTTGAGAATGCAGCTTCCTGCTATGGGCCAAATCCAAGTTGAAATCATCGAGTTTCTTTATCACTATTCTAGACTCGTTTGATGTTGGTGATTTCGCCGCCGAAGATTTCTAGGGCTTTTTGTACTAGGGGGTTGTTGTGGGCTTGGGCCAAGAGGGCGTCTTTTTCTTGTTTTTGTTTGTCTTCTTCTAGTTCAGCTACGGTTTTGATGGCCAAGGCTTCGACGGTGGATAATTGTTTGAGTTTGAAATCTATGGAGAACTGTGGGCCAAATATTTGGTGGCAGGCGTTTTTAAAATGATGGTTTTCGCGGTTTAGCAAAGCCTCTTCATAATGGAGCGATTGCTCAAAGTGCAAGATGAGTAGATGTCGAGCATAATCCGTTTCTGGCCTGGCTAAGCGGAGATGGCTGGCAAGTTGAGGTGCTTCGCTCGAAAGCAGATTGATGAAGTCGCGGAAAAGAGTCGTCACATCTTTCGGTCGGCTATTTGGCGCGGGCCTCGCTAAAGTCTCATCGGCAGGCAGTGGGCGATTGTGCAAAATAGCGTCTAATTTTTGCAGGCAATAGTTGATGGCAACAGCATCGCCAATAGGCGGTCGCAACGCCGCTCTAAGTACAAAAAGCTCTAGTGCATGAAGAGGTTTATGCGCAGAAAAAACCTGAGCGACGGAATCAAGCGCCATGGCGAAGAGTCGCTTTAGATCGGCCTTGTCAAAGCTGTTAGCATAGACAAAATCTGCTTCTTCTACGCCAGGGACAATTTGGGCTGCCTTGGGTTTGTCGATGTGCGCACATAGTGACAACGCACGAAAACGCTCTGCCAATGCATCCATCAGCTGACAAAGATCGAGGCCATTTTCATACACCTCCCTGATGAGCAAGAGTGCAGGTTCTACTTGGCCCTCAGTCACCGCGCGACTAATTTCCTTCACGGCGGCATGGCTAACTACACCAAAACACTGGGCGACAAAGGCGGCGGAGTAATGTTCATGCCCATGGCTCAATATCTGTTCGGTGAGACTCAGTGCGTCCCTTAAGCCGCCATCAGCTAAGGAAGCAATGAGCTTTAAGCCCTCGTCATCTACCCTGCATCTTTCTTCCTTCATGATGTCTTTCAACGTCGCATAGATTGTATCCAGCGACATGCGCCTAAAATCATAGCGCTGACAACGTGAAAGAATGGTTTTGGGTATTTTATGCGCTTCGGTGGTGGCGAAGATAAACATCACATGCGGCGGTGGCTCCTCCAAAATCTTCAATAGCGCATTAAACGCGTTGATGGACAGCATGTGCACTTCGTCAATAATATATATTTTTCGTTTGGCCGAAGTGGGTTGATAGCGCGCGCTATCACGCAGATCTCGGATATCGTCGACACCAGTGTGGCTCGCGCCGTCGATCTCAATTACGTCAAGGGAAGAAAAATTATCCACCGACTTACATTGAACACATTCGCCACAGGGCTCGGCCTTATTACGCGTTAGACAAACCAGCGCTTTGGCTAACAGCCGCGCCACCGTGGTTTTGCCAATACCTCGCCCGCCGGTAAACAGCATGGCGTGAGCTACCCGATTATTCTCAATCGCAGATTTCAGGGCCGAAACCACCCCGTCTTGCCCAACGACTTGTGCGAAAACCTTTGGCCGATATTTTCTTGCGAGCACGAGATGGCTCATGGGTCCGTCCTTTAAAAAAAGTGCCGCGCACCCCTAAGTGCTTTCTACCGTTGCTCCCTTCCGGGCCTGGCGGGGTTTGAAAACAATAGGTCGCGCAGCACCTGGCGGAGAGAGAGGGATTCGAACCCTCGATGCCCGTTAAGACATACACGATTTCCAATCGTGCGCCTTCAGCCACTCGGCCATCTCTCCATTAGCCAATTCTCCGAACTGTTGCTTGGCGGACAGCGAGGGATTCGAACCCCCGAGACCCTTACGAGTCCACCTGATTTCGAATCAGGCGCCTTCAACCACTCGGCCAGCTGTCCTTGCCACAGGAGAAAGCCAAAAAAAACCTGATTCCGCAATCCCCTAATAGGCCGTATTAAGTAGCACGCGAACTACCGCGCCCTTCTTAAAAACTCCGGGCATTTCGTAGATTTTTTCTTGCGTCGCCGGAATGGCCACATTTTCCGGCCTGGTTTCAGAGAATACCTCCCCGGTGGTTGGATTCTTTATTTGCAAACGAATCTGTATGAGCGCCGTATTATCCGTGCGATTCTTTAGAGTAACTCTGACCCTGCCGCCGTCACGGTCTTCTACCGAAACGGCCAGCACATCAATCTCTGCGCAAACTTCACCCTCGGAGCAATAAACCTCATGACCACCCACGTTGGTAGTTTCACTGCCCGCTATCGCACGAGTCACGCCAGTCTTCGCCCGCTTAAGCGGTGTGCATGAGGCGAATAATAGTGCTCCGATCGCTGTTACGAATATTATGTTTTTCATCGAGTTCTCCACACTAAATTAACGATACATCACGCCTACTTGGCCTACCTTCTTTGTCTCGAAAGACTCAATCCATATCACCGTATCCGCCTTATCGGTCAACCTAAAATTGTATTGTAAATAGTCGTTGACACCTTCAGACGAGCCTTTGTGAAGGGCAGTTATACGCGCCGACAGCAAATAATCCGCACCCATAGGGTTTTCCGTATATTGCACCTTGCTTCCCTTGGAAAACTTCACCAAGTCCGTCAGTAATCGGTCTTTAATGATGTTCGGATTGAGAGGAAATCTGGTTTGATTATCGAGTTGGGTAAGCGCTACCCGTATCCGTAAGCTCTCTTTCGGCCATTCAATTCCGGCGATTTCTCGCGCCATCCTTTCAGCCATTGAGCGAATATCTGCCGAACTCGTTCCCGTTCCTTCAATCTCCGCTTCCTGGGAAACATCCATGATGGTCTGCTTCTTCGATTGCTTGGTCACGGAAGAACAATTGGCCAAAAAAAGCGCCAGCAACAGAGCAGTTAGTAGCCGTATAACCATGTACATTTTAAGATCTCCCAAAATAAGCCGGTATCACCCCCTATCGGAGAAAAACCGGCTTGAACAGTGAGCTTTTTGCCGGAATCCCGCTCGCCAATGCCAAACAAACCAGCCATAAGCCAGGCAACCTATTAAATTTGAGGTAATAATATGCGCGCTGATGGCCGAAAAAACTCTGACTTGCGACCAATAAAATTAGAAATTGGCTATCTAAAACACCATGAAGGGTCGGTAATGATTACTGCGGGGGATACCAAAATCCTGGCTTTGGTTACCAGTGAAAACCGCGTGCCCCATCATCGATACGAAGTGGGAGGCTGGCTGTCGGCTGAATACAATATGTTGCCAGGGGCCACAAACCTCCGAAAACCCCGCCCGATCGCTAAACTGAAAAACGATGGTCGCTCGGTGGAAATTTCTCGCCTGATCGGACGCTCGATCCGCCAGGCAATCAATCTCGACGGCTTAGGACAACGCACGCTCTTGGTAGATTGCGACGTGATTCAGGCCGATGCGGGCACCCGTTGTGCCGCTATAACCGCAGCCTATGTGGCAACTGCCGCCCACGTGGCATCACTGCTCAAAACCGGACAAATTAAAATGGCGACGATGGAAGATATCATCATCCGTCCCATCGCCGCTGTTTCGCTGGGTATTAGGAAGGGCGAAGTCTTGCTCGATCTCACCTATGACGAAGACGTTGCCGCAGAAACCGATTGCAATCTCGTCGGCTCCACCAATGGACAAATCATCGAATTTCAGTGCACAGCTGAACAAAAACCCATGACCAAAAACCACATCGATCAAATCTACGACCTGGGACAAAAAGCCCTAAACCAGATCATCGAAATCCAAAACAAAGAACTCTTACGACAATGCGGCATCGTGCTGCATAGATAGCAAAAAACACCTGGTCATGATCGCCATGATTTTAGGCACTTTTCTTTTCGGCACGATCAAGAGCAGCATGAACCACCGTGCATAACGGATTTAATCTATTATTGCGTATCTCCATTACCAATAACTGGTATAGCGACGAGAGGTGATAGCCCAAAAGTGATGCGCGGCAGCCCACTCAATGATTCCTTTAATATATTTCTCTACCACCGTTATGTGAGCTCCAAAGGAAGCTGGAATTTCTCGCGATAGCCTCATAAATGCTTCAAAATCATTCGACAAATCCTGGGATGCTTGCTGGAATGCTTCTTGGTCGCTGAGATCGCTAGCCGTTTTATGCACAAAAACAAGATTATGATTTTGATTTTCCGAAAATTCTTTCGGGGCTGAGAGGATGTCATTTTCCCAGTTAACCAGATTTGCCCCTAATAATCTTATTCGCTTGAAATATTCGCTATCAAATATTTCTTGAGGAATGGTAATTCCCTCAATAAGCTCTATAAAATCAAACATTATTTTCGTGCCACTGGTATTCGGTCGATTTTCTCGATATTCCCGAAGAGAGGGGACTTGGTTTTGTTTTCGGTTTTCCAGTTCCCAGAGCGTGGCCTTGCAGTAATCTTCAATATCCCGTCTGAATCGAGCTTTCCAAAGCTGACTGGCATGAGGATTTCGATGAATTCTCTCGATGATATTGCGGAATCCTAGAGAAAGTGTGTCATCAATTTCATCTATGGGGGAACCATCAACGATTGCCATTGTTTGCACATGGCAGGTTTCGATCTCTTTTCGGTTGTCTTTCTTCTCAACGTTATCGTCGTAAATAAAGAGCCACGTTGCAAAATCGAGCACGTCACTCAGTTCTTTAGCGCTTGCTCGAGAATGAGCGCGCCCTATGAGCCCTGCAAATGCGCCATTTTTAATTCTTCTGACCGATTTTGGGCTACTATTCGTTACCCAAGTGATACTGAGCGCCTGGGTCTGATCAATATTAGGATTGCAGCATTCTTTATAACCTAGGGCCAGCGCTGATATGGTCTCTTTCGCCATTTGTCCTAAGCGCTTGGCGGCATCATCTGATATCTCAGATGCTAACAAATGGTGGGCGAATAATATAAGGCCGACGATTCGTAGGGTAAAATGTGGCATAATAATTCCCATCCTTTCTTTTAAGTTTTATAGATAGCAAAATTCCAATGTAGACGTCTCACTATTCCTCATCGTCCTCTTCGCTAAAAACAAGAATTTCACTCAGTTGTGGCTTCAATGGATATGGCTTGCTCACTTTTTTAAGGCTGGCTTTCAGGTTAGGCGTCGTGGTTTTAGTCCGTGTGTCGGAAGCTGCTGTTATGCTTGCGGCAGAGGTCGTATCTGAATCCGATGAGATGGTTGTAGTGGTTTCAGTGCCGGCTGATTTGGCTTTCTCGGTTACTGTGGATGTGGAAGTTGTGGTTAGAGTCGGGGATGCAAGACCTTCCGGGTTCCCGTCAAATCCACATGTCATCATCGATTTTCGTAAAAATTTAAACGGGTCGTCGATCCGGCTTAAGACCTCATCCATGCGATCTTTTAACTGTTTCATCTCGGGCGAGACTTTAGTATTTAGAGAAGGATCTAAAATAATCGGTTTTATTAATAGAACCTTGTACCAACTGGCCAGGTACTCGTTCGTAACCAAGACGTAAACGGCGTTGAGAATATCTTCCAGTCTGTTGCGATATGCCAGAAAATTAGCCTCGACTGACAAATAGCCAGCTTTGGGTTGTTTGATCGTCTTCAAAAAAGTTTGGATTTCTCCCCAAAGAGCTCGGCTACTGAGCATGCTTCCGACTTGTCTGATAATTTCCACGAGCATGAGTTCCTGTTGATGCCTAATAGCCGTATGGACGCTAACTTCAACAGAGAATTCAGGTCTCTTTTTCGTCGGTTGGTCATCTTCAATTTCTTTTATGGCATCTAAGATTGCGCCATGCACATATACAGAGGCTTCCTGTAGACGGATATAATTGGTGCCGGGAATATGTTCGAATTTATAGAGTGGTCTTTTTGAAAGTTGTATTCCGGGATTCGGTTTTTGGGTCGGGTCTTCTCCCTGAAGCTCCTCGACAAAAAAATACACATCTTTGGTCGCAATCGCAGTATTGCTACCGTTCTGAGCCGCTGATGCGGGTTCCAAAACAATAGCTTTAATAGTGATCTTCTCCTCTTCTTCCACTACGGCGAAGGAGAGAGTAAAGGTCCTATCATCAATCATGGCCTTTTTCTCAATAACCTTTATAACGTCTTTTGCCGTATCGCTCTTAGAAGTAGAGCTTTTTTGCTTTGCTTGTTCGACGGAATAGATGTGCAAATCTTCTAAAGCTTGCATAAGAAAATATTTCGCATTAATCACAACTTGTCTGAATTGTTTCATGCCTTTCATTGGCCTGGTTAGGTTAAGCGGAAAATAATTGTAAAATCCTTTGCTCATCAATTGATAAGACCAATAAACGGCATCGGTAAAAAATAGGGAGCCTATCCTCGCGATTTCATTTTCTGCGTGTTCATCTAAAGGTTTGCCTTTTGCTTTCAAAACCAGGTTTGCTATGGGAATAAACTGATTTTTATAAGTTACTTCATGCATGAATTTTTGGGATTCTTTAGACATAACTCCGGCAGAAAACACCGCGTCAATAAATGTAAGGATGGGTGTAATGGCCATATTCCCATACATTTTTTCATGCTCAAGATAAAGTGTTAAACAAAAAAACGTAGGATCTGTGGCTTGCCAGGCTTCCTCTTTCTCGAGGATTCTAATGGACGTAACGAGGATATTGACGATGTGCTGCTCGTCATCGGGATGGTTTCTCACATATCTGACCACGTCTAGAAAAATTGCTTTCAGAGTCTTTGTCGCTCTGGTGTCTTGTTTCGGATCAGTTTTCTGAAGGAAAGAGTAAAAGAATGAGCTCTTGATAATCTGCTCGATCTTCTTCGCGCGCTCCTTTCTGGGGCTACTCATGACCGGGTTTATGTCGTTCACGAGCTGCAAAATGGTATTGTCGAAGGAAATCGGTATATCTTCGGCATCCATAGCCATCATCGAACGAACAAGTAAAATTCCCAGAAAACAAGCGATTGAAGATATTTTCATAATGCGCCAACCTTTTCAGTTTCGCGACGACATTTCGCCAGCTGGTTAGACATAATTCCTAACGCTGACAATACCCAAAGAAGTATGAATAGGATCAAGAATCGTGAAAAGTGTCGACGAGAGAACCGGGAATCATGCAAAAATTTTTTGCAGCGCGTGGGTAATGCCGTGGTCTTTGGCGAACGGGAAGTGATGGTCGAGTAGAACTTTTGGGTAGACTCGGGTAGAGGCTAATAGCATTTTTCCTTGTTCGCCTAATAGCTTTAGGAGAAATGATGGCACGGGAAGGAGGGCCCGCTGATGCAAGGCTTCCGCTAGAGCCTTGGTAAACTCGGCATTGGTGGTGGGCTCGGCCGCCACCATATTAACCGGGCCAGAGATATCGTTGTTTTTCAGCACAAAGAGAATCTGCCGTGCGAGCTCATCTCGCGTCACGTAGGACAAAAACTGTTCGCCAGAACCGAATCGCCCACCAAGCCCCAAGCGAAATATGGGCGCTAGATATTTAAGCATCCCCCCGCCCTTTCCAAGCACGTTGCCAAAGCGCATGTTAACCACGCGCAAACCCATGCTCTTGGCAAAGAGACTGCCTCGCTCCCAATCTACGCACAACCTAGATAAAAATCCCTTGCCTGCATGAGAAGCCTCGTCGAGTTTAAGATCCCATTGATCGCCATAGATTCCCACCGCCGATGCATGCATAAAAATTTTCGGTCCCTGATCCAGGCGCGACAGGCTATGGGCCAAAAACCTGGTGGATTTCACCCGGCTGTCATAAATTTCTTGTCGGACACTTTTCGTCCAAGGCGACGACATAATATTCTTGCCAGCCAAATGAATGACCGCAAAACACTCGGATAGCGTGCTCTCGTCGACATATTTCCTCTTGTAGTCGTAAAGGATGCCGCGGGAGCCTTTTACACGCACCATCGGCACTACCACGTAACCCGCCGCCTTTAACGTCTGGCTGAGCGAACTACCGATAAAGCCATGTGAGCCCGATAATCCTATCTTTAAGGCCGCCATAAAAAATCACGCTACTGCTTGGGAAACCTGTGGCGAGAGTCTGCGATAAGTCTCAAGATCTCTGGGGCCGTCGCCATAAATATAATCCGGCATCTTAATCACGCCTTCCTTGACTGCGTAGTCAAACAGCTGATCCTGCAGGAGACGACGACCGCGAAACAAACGGCTCATCACCGTACCAATAGGAATATCCACTCTCTTCGCTATTTCTTTATATGAGAAGCCGTAAATATCGCTAAGAACCACCACTAGGCGAAAATCGATCGGCACCTTCTCCAGCGCTCTCAGCACTTCGTCGGAAAGAAAACGATCCGCAAGGTCGCTCTCTGGCGTGTGGCCTTTGCCGAAATGCTCAGCGGTATCACCGTCATTGGCATTCATGCCTCGAAACTCGTTGTCCAAAATCTCACGTTCTTTAACTTTCCGACGGTATTTATTGATAAAGGTGTTGGTAAGAATGCGAAAAAGCCAGGCTTTGCAATTGGTACCTACTTCGAATTGGGAAAAGGAACGAAAGGCCTTGAGATAAGTTTCCTGAACCAAATCCTCAGCTTCGCTCGCCGAGCGAGTCAGTCTTAACGCTGCACCAAAAAGCGTATGTATGTGAGGCATAACCTCTTGTTCAAATGGGGTTTCAAGAAAAAACTTGGCATCACAACTAGCTAGGCGCGAAGTCTGAGCCATACTTTTTCACCTCTATTTTGTGTTGGATTCATGGAGCCTTGTGTTGAACGAGCGCTCAATTGGAAATATTTCGCGATCTGTCATTTCTCCCGATTTAACCTCTCCTTTTGCCGAGTTGTGCTTAGGCCTACTCCGCAGCCTGGTGTTCTAAAGATGGCAGGAGAACTTTTTTTTCTTCCTTCGACTTTTGTAATGCGGTGCGAAAAATGGATGACTTACTTGCTTCAATCTCGTAGAGAATCCCGCGCATTTTCGGCTCTGCACGCTCCATGAAACGGCTGGCGAGATTCAAGCGCGCTTTTTTCTGGTCTTCATCATCGAGCCTGAGAGCTTGCTTAACCAGCACCCGAGCCATCCACAATCGCGCCGTAATAATGGTAAAGCGTTCCGCATGTAACAGCCCAAAGGAAAAATCCGACCTCGGGTCCCAGGTTTTTAGAAAAGCGGCTTTCCAATCTAGCAAGGGCTTATCCTTAAGGCCGCCAAATTTGTCTACCACCATGCGAGTAAGAATGGTTTGCACCGCGGAATAGTAGAGAGATTTGAGGCGAGCCAATGCGCGCTCTTCGGGAAGTTTGGCGCTCAAGGTCTGCACTTTGGCCGATGCCAGCTTAGAAAAAAACTGAGCCGGATTTCGCATGGCATGCTGCAAGTGATCCTTGAGCACCATTAGAGCCTGGATCTGACTTGTTCCCTCGTATATCGGCATAATCAATGAATCGCGCATGAGTCTTTCTGCCTGATATTCCGTCATGTAACCAACGCCACCGAGAATCTGCATATTCATGCGAGCAAATCGCACCGCGTTTTCCGCCGCGCAGTACTTTACCAAAGGAGTAGCAAGCCTAGCCTGCCATTTATGTATATTTTG
>Ga0187783_10003059_pt1 | contig 12368 bp, 10 predicted proteins | sample 1015_SJ02_MP02_2_FD_132471 | JGI IMG/M metagenome (GOLD analysis project Ga0187783, IMG submission 132471) | Tropical peat soil microbial communities from peatlands in Department of Meta, Colombia - 1015_SJ02_MP02_20_MG | ecosystem: Environmental > Terrestrial > Soil > Wetlands > Peat | place... | reverse complement strand
GAATCGAGGATTCAAAGGGCAAGGCATACGCAGTCGTCCAAACGTCGCGCGGAACTTCGGCAAATCTCTGCGATTCCAGTTGCGGGAAGATCTGGCGCACGGTGACGATCGCCGCCCCATAGTGGCCAGCCGTCGCGGCTGTCTGAGCCACTTCCAGGAGAAGCCGCGCTTCACCGGTCGCCGCATAAGCTGCGCGCAGCTCCAGCTCCGCCGAAGCATCAAAAGCAATCGAGCGCAGAGCCTCGGCACGCGCATGGTTTCGCACGGCGGCGAGCGGGATGGCACCGTCCAGCTTCGGGACGGCCGAAACGGGGGGAATCTGCGCGATTACGTCTGATACCTGCATCGGCTCCCGGCCCAGCGCGCGCAGTCGATCGGAAGCCAGACCCTCGAAATAGTTTTGCGGATACCGATCCGCCAATTTGGCGTAGTAGCTGCGAGCAAGAGTTGGTGCGTCTGTTTCTTCCGCCAATCTCCCGAGCCAGTACAAGGCGTCGGAAGTAAACGGTGAACCGGGGAAGCGGCGGAGCTGCTCTTTCAACAATTCCACGGAATCGGATTGACGCTTCAAGACGGCGGTCCACGCCACGCGCCACTGCGCCGCGGTCGCGTCGGCCGCCTGGGGAAAACCCTCTTCCACGCGCTTGTAGTAATCGGCTGCACGCTCGCGGTCCATCCGCACCCAAAAGTAGTTCCCCGTCAGGAACAGTGCGGATTCTGCCCAAGGGCTCTGGGGTGCACGTGAAACGGCAGCTTCGACCGCGGCCGTCATTTGTTCGTCGTCATGCTGCGAGCGATAGTAGTCCGCGAGCGAGCCGAAACGCTCTGCATCAATCTCGGGATTGGTGATCGAAAGAGCCGCTAACTCCCACGGTCCCCCGCCGAGTGCCACGCCGCATTCGAGAATGCGGAGTTCTGCGCGTTCGTGGTCAGTGCCGGACAGTTCCGGCAGCAGCGCGGAATATTCGCTGCGTGCCCCCCGCCAGTCCCTCTCAGCAAACACGGTCGAAGCGTGGTCAAGCCGCTGTGCGATCGAGAGCAGCGGAAACTGTTCGCCCAGAGTACCGCGAAGGAAGTTGAGCTTCTCCCCCGCCTCGCGTGCCTGTTCGCTGGTGGGGAAGTGAAGGTAAACCGCCTCGTAGTCAACAGCAGCTTCGACGGGATCGTTCGTACGTTCGCGGGCCTCGGCACGCAGCAGAAGCAGGGCAGGCCTCTGAGCGGTTAGGGCAGTCGAATTGAGCGCCACAACGGCTTCGCCGGGTTGATTCGAGGCCATCGCAGCTGCGCCAAGCGACTCCAGCACCTGGTCGATGATCACCGAATCGGGATACTCTGTGCAGAATTGTTTAAGTTCGGCGAGCGCCTCCAAGCTGCGACCCTGCGCGAGATTCGTCTCGGCGGTCCAGTACAGAGAATAATCAGCAAGCAAAGGATCGTTCTTTGCGCGCGTCAGCCACTGGAGTGCCTGTGGGTAGCGCCCCTTGTTGTAGTCGAAAAAACCCAGTGCCAGAGCCGCGCGCATGCCCAGGGTGCCAGATGACTTCTGCATCGCCATGACACTCAGTTGGGCGTAGGCTTGCGGAGCGGTCGACCCTTTCAAAGATCGCGCCAGCTTTTCCAGCTGATCTTGCGTGAACGCAGGCTTTCGAGAAGATGCAGAGGGTGAGCTGGACGCGGATCGTGCCAGGCAAACCGATGACACCAACAGCATTGCGCCAAGCGTGGCAACGATCCGGCTGGGGAATTTCATAGTGGAAATATTAATGCCGAAGGGCCGCGGAGGGATAGGGATACTCTCCAAGCACTTCGGGATCGCCCTCTCCGAGAATTTCGACCATCCAATGATGAAAGTAATCGACCGGATGATCCTGAATGGTGCGGAAACGACGATCATATTCCTTTCGGGCCTTGTCGAGGTCACTTCGTAACCTTACACAGATGTCTTTGCTTTCACGACCCAAACGAACGTCCTTGGGCCGCAATAGTTTGATGTCTTGCATGGCTACTTTGGCTACCCGGTTTGCGCGGCGATGCAGCTCCTGGAGATCGGTCGGAAGACTTCGCACGTCGAAGGCCGGTGTTTCTACCACCGGTTCGGCGATGACGGGCGATTCCTCGACCACCGTGGCGGGGAGCGGTATTTCCGTCCCGGGTAAAATCTCTTCCTCTGTTTTGGACCATTCCGGCTCGGTCGTGGCTGCCTCAGTGGTGCTTTGCTCCTCGGGCTCGGCCACGGCCGATGGGGAAGCGCCCGACTCTTCACCCGACGTACCCTCGTCCCGCGGCTTGAGCGCCACGGCAACGAAATTGGATAGCACCGACAGCCCAGCGGCAAGCGCCGAGGCGGCCGTCTGGGCACGCAGCATGGCCGGAAGCGCATTGCTGGGACGGCTGGAAGAGCAGGCCGCGACCAAATCCGCGTAAGCCTGCTGCAACTCGTCTGCAGTGCGTTGCAGCGGAACGAGATTGTCGCGTAAAGCCCGGGAAACGGCCTGTTCCAGGGCTCGTTCGTGAGATCGCTGGCGTTGGGTCAAGGAGTTCCCGCCATTCGCGATTATGGAAACGCCCTCCGAACGTGTCAACTGGCATTCCGACGGCGCGTTCCCTAGCGTGCAGCATGCCCTTCGACAGTTTCGGCATTCTGGCTGAGCCGCCAGGTTTTGCTTGCGTTCCAGGACAGTCATCCGTATCTTCGCAGCGCATGCTGACAGCCGACGAAGTCCGTAAACTGCTGAAGCTGGAACCTCTTGTTCGAGAAGGGGGCTTTTTCGCGGAAACCTACAGGTCCGCACACCGACTGCCGAAGGATGCGCTTTCCAGCTGTTATCCGGGCGAACGATCGCTATCGACGGCGATCTACTACCTGCTCACTCCCGAAACCTTTTCGGCCATGCATCGTCTGCGGGGAGACGAGGTGTACCATTTCTATCTGGGCGACCCGGTCGAAATGCTGAAGCTCAAGCCGGATGGCTCGGCGGAAGCCGTTTTGCTCGGACAAGACATCGCCGTGGGGATGCGTCTACAGCAAGTAGTGTGTGGAGGCACATGGCAGGGCTCCCGACTGGCGCCCGGCGGGACTTTTGCGTTAATGGGCACGACCATGGCGCCAGGTTTCGATCCCGTCGATTTCGAGCTGGGCAAGCGCGAAGAGCTGAGCGCCGCGTACCCGGCCTATGCGCCGCTGATTGCCATGCTCACGCGCTGACGGTCAGGGCGTTGTTTCGGCGTGAATCCTCAAAAAGGGGAGAACGAAATTGAAGATCTTTGGGCAAACGACCTTGATCCTTCTCGTTTTCTGTGGTGCCGCTTCAGCGTTTTTACGACCATCGCAAGCGGCCGCCGCCAAATGTGACCGAGTCTGTTTGATTAATACGGTCGATACGTATTTGGCCGCGGTTGTCGCGCACAATCCCGCAGAAGTGAAGTTTTCACACGATGTGAAGTTCGTCGAAAACACGGTGCCCATGAAACCGGGCGAGGGCCTCTGGAAGACCGCCTCCGCGCTGCCAACCACTTTCAAGATCTACGTGCCCGATCCGGTGTCAGAGGAAATCGGCTTCATGGGCGTGATGAAAGAGAGCGATAAGCCCGTGCTGTTGGGCTTGCGCCTAAAGATCCGAAACGGGCAGATCACAGAAGCCGAGCATCTGATTGCTCGCAACCTCAGCGCCAAAAGCCTCGCGAATCTGGAGACGCCGCGGCCGGGCCTGCTGGCAACTGTACCGCCGGCCGAACGAGTCCCTCGAGCAGAAATGCTGAAAATCGGTCTCTCCTACTATGACGCACTGGTGAAGGGCGATGGTAAGGCGGCGCCGTTTGCAGACGACTGCGTCCGCCACGAAAATGGGATGCAGACGACCGGCAATCCTCCGCCGGCGACTCCCGGTTTCGCAACGATGGGGGCGATGGGCTGCTCCGCTCAACTGGACACCAAGGTCTTTAACTACATTAAGGCGATTGAGCCGCGGCGTGTCGAAATCGCGGACCCGGAAACTGGGCTCGTTTTCGGGCTTTCGCAGTTTCGGCAGCCGATGGATGAAAAAACGGTAAAGATTGTGGGCGTTGCCGGCGTCGACCATGTGGATATGAACTTCAAGCCGTTCGATCTCCCGGCCGCGCACATTTTCAAGATTCGAGACGGCAAGATTCACGAGATCGAAGCGATGGGTTTCGTGATGCCCTATCAGTCGAAGACGGGCTGGGAATAGATCGACGCAGGCTTCCGCCGGATCTATTTCCGTGTCTCCGCCACCTCCGAGAGGTGCCAAGACCACAGAAACCGCTCTGCAAAAATAATCCCCGCACAAAGCATGATCACGACTCCTTTCAGAGGTGCGGTGTGGCGAACCTGGTTGCCCGCCACGACAAGCAGAATCAGGACAAAATCTCGCAGCCAGCCTAAGACCATGAGAGAGGTTTTCATTGGGATAGTTTATCTGCTGGGGCTGCTATTTTTGAAAGCCCGTGACCTAAGGGCAAACAAAAGCTCTCCGGTTAGGATATCCCACGGCCGGGCGATGCTCCCGCATGGAAGGAAAAGGCCCGAGCAAACCCTAAGTTTGCCCGGGCCGAGAAAAGACCGGATCCCAAAACCTATCTCACAACGACAAACTCGATCCGGCGGTTGCGGAACCTTCCCTCCTCAGTGTCATTAGAGGCGATCGGCTTTGAGTCTCCGTTGCCTTTCGTTGTGAGCATGGACGGATCGACTCCCCTTTGTACGAGGTAGTCGCGTATGGCATTCGCCCGTTGCTGCGAAAGTGCCATGTTTGCGCTTGGGTCGCCCGTATTGTCGGTATTGCCGTCGATCTCAATGACCGTCCCGGCCGGAGCGGCCTTCATCGCCACCGCGACTTTATCGAGAAACGCCGCGCTATCTGGGGGAATATCGGCGCTCGAAGTGGGGAAGTTGACCACATACAGATTCAGGGCATTCACAAGATCGCTCGCACTAAAGCCCGGTTTCAGTGCCGCCAGCGCAGCGTTTGCCTGTTCCGAGGCTAGGCGCACTTGCTCTGCAACGTCGAACCCGCTACCGCGACGAGCCAGCCATATGCCCAGGAGAATGATGATCGCCACCAATGCGAGGAGAGGCCATAGGTAGCGCCGAAAGCCGCTGCGCTCGACAGCAGCTTCGGCGGCATATGCGGCCTGTCGCGCTCCGGAAGCGATCGCCGCCGTGGGTCCGGTGACGTAGGACATGACATCGGCCGGCAAATGGGAGGGGATGGTGCCTCCCGGAGCGAGCCTCTGAACCAACCGTGGCAGCATGTAAGCGATCGCACTGGCCGCAGCGCCAAACGAGAGACCAGCTTTGGAAGCTATGTTGGTGATCGTGTCGCGTCCCAACACGTTCTCAACTGTATCGGAAGAGACAGACTTTGCTTCGCCCGTCAGCCAGGATGAGACAATATTTCCGAGCCCCGCACGGCGAAAGCGATCGAGAAAAGCACCCAAGCCTCCTTCCTGCTGCGTAATTACCGACAGGAGTCCGGAAAGAAGGGAACCGACACTACTGGTGCTCATCCCAAACTGATTTCCAACCTCGCTTAAAACGGAATCGAGGGCGCCCATGATATGCCTCCTTGTTTCACTCGACTTGTTGCCAGCCAACTCAGCGTTGAGTGGCCATGATGCCCATTGCGATTTGACTGAAGGTGGTCATTGCGGAGCGACCGAAGACCTCGGCTTGCGCGCGTGCTTTCGACACTCCACTACCGCGTTGTTGCCTGCGCCATCGTGAGCGGCCTCACGAGGGCGCTACCTGCGTTGGGAAACTGACCGTGCAGCTGGGGAGATTCGATTGAGCGTATCCTGCAACCTGGACCGCAGGATCTGCTTCCAATAAGGGGAGACATACCGCCGGGGCCCAGGTTGCTTAGCCCAACCAGCCACAGTTTCGTAAATACTGTCGGCTCTGTCAGCTGTCAGTTCTTACAGATGCGGGCCGCCCAGTTCCGCGTCCGCGCCTGTCAATTCTGACAGTTGCGCGGCATTCATGGGAAAGCATACACCGCTAACGTACCGTTCCCGACTCAGGCAACAAATGTCGGGTGGCACCGAATGTGCGCTTACAGCCGTGAAATGCTCTCTCCCAGCAGGGACAAAAATCAGGACACTCTCCGTTCCAAGCCGGTTCGAGAAATTGCTTCAAAAATCTCCCGAGAAACGTCGAGAATTGGAGAGCCTATGGAGAAGCGCATTTCTCGCACTTAGCACGAAAAGCGAGACGAATCTCGATTCAAGCGAGCAGGTCCGCGTGAAAGGAAGGCCAGTAAATAGAGAGGGGGAACTCCGGCATGCCAGCGATTAGTCCTGGACACAGGCGTTTTTGCCCCCGTTGCGGCCGCAACCAGATTGCCAAGTCCCATTTTCGTGGAGTTATTGAACAGCACTTCTTACGAACCTTGCATCTGCACGCGTATCGTTGCTGCGACTGTGGCAAGCGATTCTACAGCCGACCGCATGGATCACCCAGGGCAGCGTGAATGGGTTCTGCCGTTCCGTCGACCACAGTTAATCACCCAAGGGATCCGGTTTCAGAGCCGTCAGCCTGGATGTAGACTCCCTTCCCTATCTGTCAACTGTGAACATCATTGCTGAAATCCTTTTGGCGCGAGCCGCGTTGGCTGTGTCTATCGGGAACTTTTGTGGTCAAAGGGGAAAGGGTGTTCTAGACTGAAGCGACAAGGTTAGGAGGTCAGAGCGTTGTGATTTGCCCACGCTGCAATAACCCTGTTCCAATGAGATCCCTTTGGCAGGCGACGGGTCTTTCCGGCGTGGTCTGCCCCATTTGCAACGCCAGCCTCTGGCCCACGTATTTGCGCTCAGCCATTCTTTTGGTTGTGGCGCTTCTGGCGGCAAATTTCGAAGCCACCGTTCTTCGGCGGGCTGGGTACGACCTCGCCGTCGTAATGCTGGGCTGTGCCGTGACCCTTTTTGTCGTTTACGCGGGGCTCGCTCCGTTCGTTCTTCGCCTTCGCTTAAAGGAAGAAGACCCCGCGCTCCTACTTCACACCAAGCGCTGACAAATGGCATGTCTTGCCCACCCTCGCACCATAGAGGTGTGCGGCGACTGCTCGGACGTCGGCCGGCAGCAGTGAGGAAATATGTCACGCGTTGAGGTGAACGCGAACAGATCGACAGTAACGTTGCACATGGTTTCAAGTCTTGATGGCTTTATCGCCAAGAGAGATAACAGTGTTTCATGGCTAGACAGTTCTGGAGACGTCTACGAAGCAGGGGTTTCTGAAGACAGTGCTGCACAGCTTATCAAGGCTATCGACTGCTTTGTGCTAGGCTCTCGCACATATGAGCACGCGCTTCAACTCGGCTGGCCATACGGTGAGACGCCGACCGTGGTGATGACAAACAGAGAACTGCCGTCCACAAGGAAGACTGTGGAGTTCCATTCAGGTGATCTCAAGAGATTGGTGGATGGGATACTCGCGCCCCGATACCGAAACATCTGGCTCGTGGGCGGGGCCATGCTGTGCCAAAGTTTTCTCGGGCTCGGTTTGGTGGATGAAATCAGGTTGTCGATTGCGCCGATCTTACTGGGTGACGGGCTGCGCCTGTTCGATAATTCTAGTGCCGAGACGAGATGGCATCTGAAGGACGTAGTCGCTTACAAGACCGGCATTGTTGAGTTGTTGTATGGGAGCCAACCAACGAGCTCCAAGCCGTGAAAGCCGCCCCGTTCACGCGCCACACCCGGGCCAGACCGTGATGAGGCTCGCCAGGTTTTTTGTCAACCCGGTCGTCGGAAGAGGAGTATTGCGATGCAAAAGTGGAGCGTTTACGGCGATGGTTATCGGGATCCTTGTACTTGTGGCGGGTGGCGGTCTGTGGAGTTGGCCACATATTGTCCCGGTCGCCGCGCAGGTGGTGGCAACGCCGAATTTGGCGGTTGGGCCACAGTACGATACGACCCACGTCTATGTCGCACCGGACCAGTTTGACCGCTTTGTCGCAAGCGTAGTGTCTACATTCGGTGGCACCACTACCAAACAAGGCGTTTTCACGGTGACGCCCACACCGAGCAGCACCCTGTCGCAACTCGTGCTGACCCCAGTAGGAACTCTTTCGGTCTTCGGCTTCAAAACACCCGTGCCGTATCCGTTTGGGTCAGAGCGCACCGGTTACCTGGTGACAGACATGGACGAGGCCATCCAAGCCGCACGCGCGGCAGGCGCGGATGTGCTCGTCGCTCCCTTCCAGGATCCGGTCGGACGAGATGCCATCATCCAGTGGCCTGGCGGTGTGAATATGCAACTCTATTGGCACACGACCGCGCCGTCTTACAAGACACTCGAAACGATTCCAGAGAATCGGGTTTATGCTTCAGCAGACCGCGCGGACAATTTCACTCGGAGTTTTCTTGCGTTTTCACACGGGAAGGTTATCTCTGACAATCCGCACGCTCCAGGAATTGAGATCGGGAGCCCAGGTGAAAGCTATCGACGAATTCGCGTTGAATCGACTTTTGGAAAGCTGGTCGTGTTCGTGACGGACGGCCATCTCGCCTATCCCTACGGTCGGGAATCAACTGGATATGAGGTGTCGAACCTCACGGATACCCTAACGAAGGCCAAGACGGCGGGGGTCGAAATTTTGGTCAGTCCCTATACAGCCGATCAGCGAACCAGTGCCGTTGTACAATTCCCGGGCGGCTACGTTGCTGAGATTCATTCGATCACCAGCAAACCGAACTGAGTTCGATGCTGCAGTTGTATCGTTGTGTCTTGGTCACCTCTCCTGCCCGTTTCAGAGCGGCGTCACTGCTGTGACCGTCGTCACAGCGCAGCAGGATGGGGAGTTGTGGACGTCCGCGGCGCAAAGACATTCTAGCTTCGCCGTTTCTAAAGAATCTAAAGAAATGGATGCCGCAAACCGGGGATCCGGGATCATGTTGCGGGATGAGATTTGATTATCACGAGTTCGGTCGTCGCGGACAGATGCCCGCGCGCTTGTGATTCGTGCTGCTGGTCCTGTCGGCGGCGTGGTTGGCGCCACCAGCGGGGCCGGGCAGGAAGCGCTACGGCGCCGCAAATTGCGTCAGCTTCGCAAGATTTTCTCGACCCTTGAACAGTGGTCATAGCGAGACGCCATGCAATTTCACCTTAACGGATTTAGACCAGGCGATCCTCATGTCTCCGAGGCTGCCGAGCCCCTTCCGTCGCGCACGTCGTACCCGCCTGGGGAAGTGGACGTCCTGATCGTCGGTTCCGGACCGACAGGCCTTACCCTTGCAGCCCAACTCGCCGCTTTTCCCGACATCAAGACTCGCATTGTCGAACAGAAGTCGGGGCCGTTGCTTCTCGGCCAAGCCGACGGAGTTGCGTGCCGCACGATGGAGATGTTCGAAGCGTTCGGTTTTAGCGAGCGAGTCCTTAAAGAAGCCTATTGGGTTAACGAGACGACGTTCTGGGTGCCCGACGACAATGCGCGCGACCACATCGTTCGTAGTGCCAGGATCCAGGACACCGAAGACGGGTTATCTGAATTCCCGCATGTGATCCTCAATCAGGCGCGGGTGCACGATTTCTATCTTGACATTATGCGTGATTCGCCGACGCGGCTGGCACCAGACTATTCGCTCCGGCTTATTGATCTTACGGTCGCGCCTCCCGGCGAAGGCGCCCCAAAGGGCGCTGCGGCCTATCCGGTGACCGTCAAATTCGAACGGCTCGATCCCTCGCACGAAGGTCAGACGGAAACGATCAGCTGCCGGTTTGTGGTCGGTTGCGACGGCGCGCGCAGCGCAGTGCGGAAGTCGCTCGGGCGAGAGCTGCGCGGAGATTCGGCCAACCAAGCCTGGGGCGTAATGGACGTGCTCGGCGTCACTGACTTCCCCGACATTCGCCTGAAGTCAGCGATCCAGTCAGCCACTGAAGGCAGCGCGCTAATCATTCCCCGTGAAGGCGGCTATCTCTTTCGCATCTATATCGAACTCGACAAGCTCGACGCGAATGAGCGAGTCTCGAACCTGAACGTCACACCGGAGCGCCTGATCGCGGCGGCGCGACGGATCCTCAATCCATACAAGTTGGAGGTGAAGGAGGTCGCGTGGTGGTCAGTTTATGAAATCGGCCAGCGTCTCTGCGACTCCTTTGACGATCTTCCGGAAGAGCGAACGCCGGACTTGATTCCGCGCGTCTTTATCGCGGGCGACGCCTGCCACACGCACAGCCCCAAAGCGGGGCAAGGCATGAACGTGTCCATGCAGGACGCGTTCAATCTGGGCTGGAAACTCGCTTCGGTGATCCGCGGCCGGTGCGCGCCACAAATTCTGCAGACCTATTCAGCCGAAAGGCGGTCGGTCGCCAAGGAGCTGATCGATTTCGACCGCGAGTTCGTCAGGATGTTCAGCGCGGCGCCTAAGGACCCTTCTCGCCCGGACGGCGAAGGCGTCGATCCGGCGGAGTTCCAGAAATACTTCGTTCGCCAGTCACGTTTCACGGCGGGTACGGAAACCCAGTACTATCCCTCGATACTTTGCGGTCCGCCGACCTATCAACATTTGGCGCAAGACCTGCCGATCGGCAGACGCTTTCATTCAGCGCCCGTCATACGTTTGGCAGATGCGAAACTCGTTCACCTCGGCCATACTGTCAAGGCGGACGGACGCTGGCGGCTGTTCGCCTTCGCCGACGCCGAGGACCCCCTCGACACCGCCTCCCGCCTGAGGTCGCTGTGCACGTTCCTCGCCAAGTCTCCAGACTCTCCGGTCAGAAGGTTCACGCCCGCGGGAGCAGACATTGACTCCGTGATCGACGTTCGCGCCGTGTTCCAACAGGGTCATCACGAGCTTGCGATCGAGGCCATGCCCTTCTTCCTTCTACCCCGGAAAGGCCGCTACGGGCTTCGCGACTATGAAAAGGTATTTTGCCCCGACTTGAAGGGCGGCCATGACATTTTCGACATGCGCGGCGTCGATCGAATGCACGGGTGCATGGTGGTCGTGCGGCCTGACCAATACGTCGCGCATATTCTACCGCTCGGCGCCTACACTGAACTCAAGGCGTTCTTCGACGGATTCATGATCGAGGCATAAAGGACCAAGCATCCACTCCCTGACGGAAAGCAAACATCCGATGACCCCGTTATACGTCGAGTTGGTCCGATGTATCGGCAGGATTTCACGTAAAAGAAATCGTTGTAACGCCCTTCATGCTCTACTCTAGACAGGCAGTTAACGCTTCGTAGGAGACATATATGGACACGTTGCGCGAAATCCTGCAAAAAGCGGAAACAAGAAGAATGGCGATCGGCCACTTCAATGTTTCGGACCTAGTGACCTTGAAGGCAGTTTTCGAAGCTGCACAAGACTTGAACGTGCCAGTCATCGTGGGCGTCTCTGAAGGGGAACGACAGTTCATGGGCGTCCGTCAGGTTGCTGCGATCGTGAAGAGTGTACGTGATGAATGGGACTTCCCCATTTTCTTGAATGCCGATCACACGCATTCTTTAGCCAGTGCCATGGAGGCAGCGCACGCGGGATTCGATTGGGTTGTATTCGATCTTTCCACACTGCCGTTTGAGGAAAACATTCGTCAAACGAAAACCGCCGTCGAGGCATTGAAGGCGGTCCGACCGGAAATTCTCGTTGAAGGTGAAATCGGCGACATCGGCAGTGGATCCGAAATCCATGATGCTGCGCCTGATTTTCAGAAAGGACTTACTACCCCCGAACAGGCGAAACAGTTCGTGCAAGAAACCGGAGTTGACACGCTGGCTCCCGCGGTTGGAAACATGCATGGAATGCTTAAAAGCATGATTTCGGGAAATAGCAAGAAGCGATTGGACGTAGAACGAATTCGCGCCATCAAGGGGGCGACACATATCTTCATGACCTTGCACGGCGCTTCGGGAACCGACGATGATGATTTTCGCGCCGCAATTGCGGCGGGAATGACCGTTGTGCACATCAACACGGAAGTGCGGCTCGCTTGGCGAGGTGGATTCGACAGAGCCCTCGCGAAGCAGCCAGAAGAAATTGTTCCCTATAAGCTCCTCCCGGAAGTCGTTGACTCAGTTAAGCACGTCGTGGCGGCGCGATTGGCATTGTTCAGTGGCGAAGGGCCGCGTGCATATTCCGCGACACACTAGAGAGTGGGAGGGATATTCAGACGCTTGGAATGGTGGAGGCGGGAGGAGTCGGAGGATCGTTTCGGCGGAGCCTGATCTCTGGACTCGGTGCCCAGATCCGAAGAAAGCGATCTTCCCGCATCTCCGGACACGTCCCGTACTAAAACTCTGCTTGATTGCATAACGATGTCGGCTCCCTCGACCCGAGTAAACTGTGGTTGCTTGACGACCAAAGGCTCGGGAGGAAGGAGCCGAACATGATGATTATAGGCGTGGAT
>Ga0187783_10003058_pt1 | contig 12374 bp, 9 predicted proteins | sample 1015_SJ02_MP02_2_FD_132471 | JGI IMG/M metagenome (GOLD analysis project Ga0187783, IMG submission 132471) | Tropical peat soil microbial communities from peatlands in Department of Meta, Colombia - 1015_SJ02_MP02_20_MG | ecosystem: Environmental > Terrestrial > Soil > Wetlands > Peat | place... | reverse complement strand
CATGCCGGCAGCGGATCCCGGCTATCACATCGAGGGCGGCGTCATGCGCGCCGCGGACGGAACGATTGCCGGCAGCGCGCTTCACATCGACGAAGCCTTGCGCAACTACATGTCGTACGCACAGATTCCATTCGCGCAGGCGATCGTCGCCGCAACCCACGCACCCGCACGGTTGATACGGCACGATGGCGAGATGGGCCGCATCGCCCGCGGCGCGCGCGCCGACCTCTCGATTTGGGACGACAAGTATCGCGTCATCGCAACGATGGTCGGCGGCCGCTTCGTTTACAATCGCGTCGAAGTCCCAGCGTAGCAGCTTAGTCGCCGGATGGGGTAAAGCGGTCGGGGACTCCGTAAGCGCGGCGTCGCAACTTTTTCGGGCCAGCCATGGAGGGCTGTTTCAAACCCTTCGTCTCGCTGCGCTCGCTCAGGATAGCCCGAAAAAGTGCGCGAGCGATGTCATCCTGAGCGGAGCGAGCGTAGCGAGCGAAGTCGAAGGAGGCACATGGATGTGCCGCGACGAGCGTCCGCGCGCCGGAGTCCCCGACCGCTTTACCTCATCCGGCGACTAAGCTGGCACTAAGTGTCCGTCTGACAAGAAGCTCGCGGAGCGGTGTCGAAGCGGCACGGCCCGGGCTCGCCCGGGTGGACGCTCTTCGGAGCGAAAGGAGGTGCCCATGACCGCGCGCATCGAGTCGCTGCCGGCGGGCTCATCGCAAGACCCCGTCGTCAATGCGATCATAGATTTTTCAAAGAACGGCTTCGGCGACACCAAGATGTTCGGGCTGATCGCTCGTCGCCCCGAGCTTCTCAAACGTGTCGCTGCGATGTTTTCCTACTTTCTCGCGGGCGAAGGTGGTCTCATCGAGCCGCCGCTGTTGGAGCTCATGCGTCTGCGCGGCGCAAACTTGAACGCCTGCACGTATTGCGCAACGGTTCGCTTGCAGCCCGTCGTCGACGAGGTGCGGCCGAAAGAGCCTACTCTCGGGCTCATCGACATCAGCGGCATGACCAAGGCGCAGGCCGTGGCCGCGCTGCGAGATTCCGTGGAGACCGCGAAGCTGACGCCCCGCGAGGCGGCCGCCATCGCGTTGGTCGACCGGATCATCGTCGATCCGCACAGCGTCGACGATGCACTCTTTGCCGAGCTGCGCCGCCATTTCAGCGATGACGAAATCATCGAGCTGATCTGCGCGAGCAGCCTTTTTACGTGGGCGGGGACGCTCAACACCGCCGTGCACCTGACGACGGGCTCCGAGAGCAAGTACGGTAGCGGCCTAGCCTACGCCGGCACTTAGGGATCTAGGGGACGGTCGCCGGGCTGGCTTCCACGTTCGGGCGCGCAACTCGCTGCGCTGCCGACCGCAACATGACAATGGCGGCGTAAAGCACGACGATAACCACGAGCCAGCGTACCAGCGAAAGCGAGAGGCTTTTCACGATAAATGCGGCGATCAGCACGCCGGGGATTCCACCCAGCGTCAAGCCGATCGCCGCCAGCATGGAGAATGCGCCAAAGCGAATGAAGCGCAGACTCGCAACCGGCATGAGAAAGGCGCACGAGCCCATCATGATCGGGAACGCCGCCACCGGGTTCATCCCAAGAAGACTCACCATGATCATGCACGGCGCATAGAAGCCAATGCCGATCGTCATCAATGCTCCCAGACAGAGACTCACGGCAATCCCTGTCCAAAGTCGCGCACCCTCAAGACCGAGCGCGGCTCCGCTCAAGCCAAACTGGCTGCCCTTCAGATTGCTCAAGATGAAGAGCGCCGCGGCGGCAAGCAGAGCGATTCCCATGCCGATCTGAACGTGCCGTCGGGGCAGGCGCGCAACGACACCGGCTCCCAACCACGCGCCGACGACTGCAGCGAGGATCAAGGAGATGAGCGTACGCGGCTCGACGGCGATGATGCCGATAAAGATTGCGGCCTCGGCAATCGTTGGAAGCGCATGCCCTACGTTTAACGTGCCCGGTATGCGCTCGTCCGGCACGAAACGCAGAAACTTGTAGAGCGACGTTGTGGTTGCGAACGAACCGATGCCAAGGGTGTCAAAAAAGTTCGTCACGAACCCGATCGCGCTGGCAATCCCCGTAGCGACCGGCGTCAGCCTCAAGGGACGATACCGCGGCAAAGCGAGCGCAAACGCGGCCAGCAGCACGAGCGTCACGACGCCAAGACCGATGAAGAGAATCGTATGGACGGTCATTGATTACGAACCTCCCAGACGGTACGCCCAGAACTTCCGACGGCCTGCAACGAGCAGCGTATTTCCGTCCACGGCAAGTCCGTGACCGTAAAACTCTGAGCTCAAGGGCAGCGTTCCGGCGATCCTGCCGTCGCGAAGGCTGACCGCGGCGATGGTGCCTTGCGTCTGCGCGACCAGGGCGAATTGGCGCCAGATTGCCGGCGCTCCGTAGATTCCATTGGTGTGAAGCCGCCATACGACGGCGCCGTCATCCGCCCGCAGCGCCACCAGCTCACCCTCCGTCGGGCTGTGGAAGAGCGGCACGACGATGATTGCGCCGGCAACGGCGGGCGTACCGATCGCCTGCATCCAATGCATTGCGGGCTCGAGCGCCCGTTGCCACAGAATCCTTCCGCTAAGCTCGTCGAGCATGAAATAGCGCGCGTCTTTTAGCACGACGCCGACCGCCGGGATCTCGCGGGCGCCGTGCCGCAACACAAAGAGCTTCGGCGACGCAAACACGTCGAAGTCATTGGCGTCGTGCGCCAGCAGCTGCGACTCCCATCGCCATGCGCCGGTGCGCACGTCCACGGCGATCACCGAATCGGTATATGGATCGGGACCGGGCGGCGGTGCGCTCATCGGCGTGGGGTTGCCGGTTCCGACGATCGCAAGCATTCGGGCAGGATCGAAAGCGGGCGTCGCCGATACTCCGCCGCCCGTACCGCGATAGCGCACCGGCGAGAACGACCAAGCCTCTTCGCCGGTCCTCACGTCCAACGCCACCTCTCGTCCGGCATCCGTGGGGCGGTCGGCAATCATATCGATGCCGAAAAGGACGCGCCCATCGGCCAGAACCGGCGACGCATACGTGTCGTCGTTTCTCGCGGTCGAACAGATCGTTCGCTTCCAGAGAAGGTTGCCGTTGGACGCGCCGAACGCGCCGCACTCGCAACTGCCGCTTACGGCATAGGCAACGTCGCCGCCGACTGCGACGGAGGAGATTACACCGCGCGGATTTCCGTACGTCTCGTCCGAGTTCGCACCCAGTGAGGCACGCCAACGCACGTTCCCGTTGCGCTCGTCGAGGGCGAGCACGTCGCCGAGCGTCGTTCCTTCGTAAACGATTCCGTGCGCAACGGTCGGAATGCCGAGCATCCAGCCGCGCTCGACGTGCGTCCAAAGGTGAAGAAACGTCACGGCAAGCAGGACGCTATACACGCGACGTTACTCTCCTACGACGCGGCGAGCTCTCTCGTAGCCGACGCGTTGAAATAGGCGGCCCGCGGATGATGAATGACGATCGCCGCCGTCGATTGCTCGGGAACGATTTGAAAAGCCGGCGTCAGCGTTACGCCGATCTTAGCGGTCGCATCGAGCAGCGAGAAGACGATCGCGTGCTGCTCGAGGTCGGGACACGCCCCGTATCCCCAGGAATAACGCTTTCCTCGGCCGTCTTCGATCCGCAGCTCGCGCCGAATCCGCCGATGCGCGTATTCTGCCAGTGCCTCGGCGGCCTGAACGGAGAAGCCGTGCAGGAAGTACGAATCACTGTAATCTCCCGCCGCCTGTAACGCCTCGGTGCGTCGCGTCGCGCTTCTTCCCACCGTTACGATTTGCAGCGCTACCACGTCCCCGGCTCGGCCTTCGAGCGGTTCGCGTAAGTAATCCGCAAGACTCAAGTGTTCGCCGCCGATTTGCCGCGGAAAGCTCAGCCTGGCAATTTCGCTGCCCCGATCGTTTGGATCGTAGAGGATCACGTCGTTCACGAGACCCGAGGCCGGGAAATAACCGTAGACGACCCGCGGCTCTAAGAGGCCGCCCCGCATCGCCTCGGCTTGATAGCGATGCAAGCGCGGCTCAAACTCTTCGGCGACGAGCCGCTCGAATGCGGCGCCTTTGGTATTTGCGCCGCCCCACGACAGCCGGTAGAGGCTGCGCAGATCGAAGCACGGCCAAATGTCGCGCAAATCGATGTCGTCAAACGTACGCACTCCCCAGAACGGCGGCTCCGGCACGTCGGCCCGCTCGCTCTTGACGGCCGAGCGCAAATCGGCGGAGGTGCGTGCGACCACGCTGCGCTGACGTTCGCGCTGCTCGAATGCTTCGCGTTTCGCTCGTTCGAGAAGATCGCGGCGCCGCTGCGGATCGCTGGTGAGGGTGTCGACGAGGTCGAGCCCTTCGAACGCATCGCGTGCATAAAAGAGGCCGGGCTCGAAGAATCGCTTGCCGTCGTCGAGCAATGAAATTCGGCGCCCAAAATCGCGATTGATTGCCGCGCCGCCGACGATCACCGGGAATTGAAGGCCGCGCGCGTCCTGCTCCTCCAGGCAGATCGGCATCTGTTTGCTGGTCGACACCAAAAGCGCGGAAAGCCCGATGGCGTCGGCCCGGACTTCGACCGCCTTCTCTAAGATGACGTTGACCGGAACCTGCTTGCCCAGATCGTGGACCGTGTAGCCGTTATTGGCGAGAATGGTATGCACCAAATTCTTGCCGATGTCGTGGACGTCACCAAAGACGGTCGCTAGCACGACGGTTCCTTTCGTCACGCCCTCACGCCGCTCTAGAAACTGTTCGAGATGGGCAACGGCTTTTTTCATCACCTCGGCGCACTGCAAGACGAAGGGCAGGATGAGCTCGCCGCGGCCAAAGCGATCGCCGACGTCCTTCATCGCAGGCAGAAGGATTTGGTTGAGCACTTCGACCGGCGTGTAGCGCTGCAACGCTTCATCGATCTTCGCTTCGATGCCGTCTTTGCGGCGATGCAAGATCGCGAGATGGATGCGCTCCTCGATGGGCGCGTCCTCATTCAGCCCTTCGACTGCGCTCGCTCCGCTCAGGATGACACCATTGTCCGCGGCAGTGGTTTCAAAATGCTCGATCAGGCGCGTCAGGGCGTCGGGGCGGCGATTGAAGACAAGGTCGTCGCAGAGCTCGCGAACCGTCGCGTCGATTTCGAAGTATGGGACGATCTCCTTGGGGTGGACCAGCGCGCAATCGAGGCCGGCTTGGACGCAGTGATGCAAAAAGACGGAATTGAGCGCCGCGCGCGCGTTGGGTTTGAGTCCGAACGAGACGTTCGAAATGCCGAGCGATGTCAGTACGCCGGGCAGCTCGCGCTTGATCGCGCGAATTCCCTCGATCGTTTCGACCGCCGAGCTGCGAAACTCGTCTTCGCCGGTGGCCAGGGTAAAGGTTAGCGCATCGAAGATAAGCGCACCGGGCGGGAGGCCGTACTCGCCGACGGTGATCTCGTAAATACGTCGAGCGACTTCGACTTTGCGCGCGGCGGTTTTCGCCATTCCGGCTTCATCGATGGTCAAGGCGACCACCGCCGCTCCGTGTTCGCGCGCGAGGGGCAACACGGCGTCGACTTTCGTGCGGCCGGATTCCAAATGCACGGAGTTGAGAATCGCGCGGCCCGGGTAGTTCCGGAGCGCGACCTCGAGCACTTTCGGCTCGGTCGAGTCGATAACGAGCGGCGCTTCAATCGATTGGGCGAGGCGCCGGACCAGCTCGCGCATTTGCTCGTCCTCGTCGGGCCGCTCCGTCAGCGCGCAGCAGACGTCGAGCAGATGCGCGCCGCCGGCAACCTGCTCGCGCGCGACCAGCCCGATGTCGTCGTAGCGATCCTCGAGCAGCAGGCGTTTGATCTTCCGCGATCCTTGCGAATTGATGCGTTCGCCGACGATCAACGGTCGCGGCTGCTGCTCCAGCGCAACCGCGGTGATCGCCGAAGCGGCTTCTTCGCCACGGGGTGCAACGGAACGGGGCTTGCGCTCCACTGCGGCGACGGCGTCACACAACGCGCGAATGTGCGCGGGCGTCGTACCGCAGCATCCGCCGACCACGTTCACGCCGAAGTCCGCAACGAACGCGGCGAGCTCGCTGGCGAGGTCTTGTGGGCTCTCCGGGTAGATCGTCTCGCCTTGGGGCCCCATGAGCGGCAAGCCCGCGTTGGGAACAACGCTCACGAACGAGCGCGCGTTTTCACAGAGATAGCGAATCGGATCGCGCATCTGTGCAGGTCCCGTCGAGCAGTTCAAACCGGCGACGTCGACCTCCAGCGCGCCAAGCGTCGCAGCAATCGCCCGAATATCCGTGCCCAAGAGCATTCGCCCTTCGGTGATCAGCGTGGGCTGAGCTTGGATTGGAACGCGGCGCATTCCGCGCGCGAATTCACGCCGAATGCCGGCGATCGCGGCCTTGAGCTCGAGTAAATCCTGCATCGTCTCGAGCAGCAAGAAATCGACGCCTCCGTCGACCAAGGCGCGCGCCTGCTCGGCGTAGATATCGCGCAGACGTTCGTAGGTGATGTTCGAGAGCACCGGATCCGACGACGACACGAGCATTCCGGTCGGGCCCATCGACCCGGCGACGAAACGAGGGCGGTGCGGCGTCGCGTACTTGTCACACGCTTCGCGCGCAAGCAGTGCTGCACGCAGATTGATCTCAACGGTTTTTTCGCCGAGCGAGTACTCGTCGAGCTTCAGCCTGGAACCCGTGAACGTATCGGTCTCGACGACGTCGGCGCCGGCCTCGAGATACGATTCATGGATGGAACGAACCAGCTCCGGCCGAGCCAGCACGAGCGCCTCGTTGCAGCCGTGATGCTTCGCTCCACCGAAATCGTCGGCGGATAGATCGAGCGCCATGAGTTGGGTTCCCATGGCGCCGTCGATGACTAAGACCCGCTCACCAAGCAGGCGCAAATACTCAGACAATAACTCCACTCGCTTTTTCGACGGCGACGTGCGAGGACACGCGGATCTCGCCTACCGCGTATCCGGCCCGATTATACACTGCCGGCCGCGCAAATCGAGCGAGTTTAGCCACTTTCTGGTCGTCGAGCAGCCCCAGGCGGACTAAGGCCTCGATCGTCGAGGGACCGCGCGCTCGAGTGCTGCCGTCGACCACCTTGGAGGCGTAACCATATCCTTTGACGATTGCCGCGACGCCGTGCACGCCCTCGGCGCCCGCTTTCGATACGAGCTGCCGGTTCCCGACGACCATGAGCTCGGTGTCGAGTTGCCCCGCGCCGGCAACGTACTGCGGATACGCGACCATGGCGTCGCGCACGGTTCGCAGCGCCTCGAGGTCTTCGCTGCGCGCTCCGGTCAGCGAGGCAAAACGAGCAAAGGCTCGCGCCGCCTTTCGTAGGCTCGTTGCGTAGGCCGGAATTCCACAGCCGTCGATGCCTAGCGGCCAGGTCGCTGCATCGTCATCGGAAAGGCGCGCGCAAAACTCGAGGATGCGCTGCTGAGCGGGATTCTCGACACGCAGGTACGTCGACGTGTCCGCGCCGATCACTTTGCAAAGGGCGAGAATGCCCGCATGTTTTCCGGAACAGTTATTATGCAGCGCATCGGGCTCTTCGCCGGCTCGGCGCAACGCCTGCGCCGATGCCTCGTCGTACGGCGCATGGACGCCGCACTGCAGCGCTGATGCGTCCATGCCGATCTTGCGTAGAATCGAACGGACCGCCGCAACGTGAATCGGCTGCCCGGAGTGCGAAGCCGCCATCACCGCGATTTCCTGCGGCGTCAAACCGAATGCGCTTTGCGCGCCGGCTTCGATCGCTGCGGCCGCGATAAGCGGCTTCGCGGCCGACCGAAGAAAGACGGGTACCTCGACGTCGCCGGCCTGCAGGAGCACGCGGCCCTCCGCATCGACCGCGCAAGCGGCGACGCGATGCACGGACTCGACGCGTTCGCCGCGCGTTACCTCGACCAGCAGTGCAGGGCTTTGGCTCAAACGAGCGCAGGCTCGACGATCGTCGCTTCTTGTTCGGAGAAGACGGGATTGCTCAAATACCGCTCGCCGGTGTCACAGGCAATCGTGACGATCGTCTTCCCCGCCGATTCCGGGCGTGAGCCGACCGCAAGCGCGGCCCAAACGTTCGCACCGCTCGAGATTCCGACGAGCATCCCTTCTTCTCGCGCCAGGCGGCGAGCCATTGCAATTGCGTCGGCGTCGGTGACTCGAATGATCTCCTCGTAGATTCCGGTGTTGAGCACTTGCGGCACAAATCCCGCGCCGGTGCCTTGGATCTTGTGCGGCCCCGGCTTTCCGCCGGAAAGCACCGGCGAGGCATCAGGTTCGACGGCGATCATCTTGACGCTCGGTTTGCGCGACCGCAGGACCTCCCCGACGCCGGTGATGGTCCCCCCCGTTCCGATTGCGGAAACGACGACGTCGACGGCACCGTCGGTATCGCGCCAGATTTCTTCGGCGGTCGTGCGCCGGTGAATCTCCGGATTCGCCGGATTCTCGAACTGCTGCGGCATAAAATACTTATTGGGCGCGCCGGCGAGGATCTCGTTGGCACGCCGCACTGCCCCCGGCATGCCCTCCGTGCCCGGCGTCAAGATGACTTGCGCGCCGTAGGCTCGCAGGAGATTGCGCCGTTCGATGGTCATCGTCTCCGGCATCACCAACACGAGTGGATAGCCCTTTGCCGCGGCAACGAAGGCCAGCGCGATGCCGGTGTTGCCGCTCGTCGGCTCCAAGATCGTCATGCCCGGCAAGAGGTGGCCGTCGCGTTCGGCCGCCTCGATCATCGAGACGCCGATGCGATCCTTTACCGATCCGGCCGGATTGAAGGATTCCATCTTGACCAGCAGCGTTGCGGGAAGCTTGCCCGCGAGCCGCGGCAGCTTGACCAGCGGCGTATTGCCGAACGTGTCGGCGAGATTGTCATAAATGCGTGCCATGCTACCGTGCTTAACCCTCGTTCAAAAAGCCACGTTTCACTTCGAAGCTCCGAGGGTTTTCCTCGGCGCGCGCGTATCAGCGCCCATGCGATTGCCCATTGTGGTTCGTTCGGCCTGCGCGGTGCTCGTCTCTCTTATCGGTTTCCCAGCCGCTCCCGCGCAGGGTGCGAACGCTCCCAGCCTCGACGCAGCGCTCGACGCGATCGCCGCATATGCGCCTGTCGCCATGCGCGAGCAAGGCGCCCCCGGACTCTCCGTCGCGATAACCGATCGCAGCCATACGCTGCGTATCATCACCCTCGGCTACGCCAACCGCGAAAGCCAAGCACCGGTGACCCCGGCCACACGGTTTCCGATCGGCTCGATCTCGAAGTCGATGACGGCGCTCGCCCTTCTGCAGCTTCACGATGCCGGACGGCTCGATTTGAATGCGCCCGTGCGGCGTTACCTTCCGTGGTTTACGATCGAAAGCACGAAGCAGCCGATTCTCGTGCACGAGCTTCTCTCGCACACGGCCGGGCTGCCCGACGATTTCTCCGATGAAGTTGGATACGGATACGACATCGTTGCGTTACGCCGTGCTCACACGATTTTTCCGCCAGGCGCAGCGTGGTCGTACTCTAATGACGGCTTTGCCACCGCCGGCGCGATGTTGGCCCGGCTGGACGATCGCTCGTGGCCCGACGCGTTGCAAGCTCGCGTGCTCGGACCAATCGGCATGAGCGCGACCTCGCCGGTCTTTACCCCCGAAGTGATGTCGGATGCGGCGGTGGGATATCAGCTTCGCGATAACGATCGTCCGCCGTCGCTGCGGCCGGCGCTGATCCCGTCGCCGGCGATGGATTTCGTCGACCCTGCCGGCTCGGTGCTTTCGGCGCCGGAGGACATGGCGCGCTACATGCGCTTCTATCTCAACGGCGGCAGAACCACCGATGGTACGGCGCTCGTTACGTCCAGCACCTTCGCGGCGATGACGCAGCCGGATCGGCTGAGCAATGGAAAGCCGGCCGGCGCCACCGGAGTGGAACTGCAAGAGTGGCCGGCCTTCTATACGCGATATGGCTACGGACTGGCGATCTTCGACGAGGGCGGCGATCGTCTGATCGGTCATACCGGCGGAATCTCGGGTTATACCGCCTGCATGCAGATGAATTTGACGCGCGGTTTCGGCGTCATTGCGTTTTCGAATCTCGTGGAGGCGCCGCTCCATCCGTGCGCCGTCGTTCGCTACGCGATGGCAGTGTTGCGCGCGCAGAGTCTTGGCGAAGCGCTTCCGTCCGCGCCCGCGCCACCCGATCTCGCTCGCGTTGCGCGCGCCGGCGATTATGCGGGCACGTATACTGGAAGCGGCTCGAGCCCGCTGCGGGTCGTCGCGTTGGCAGATCACCTTCAACTGATCGACGACGGAAGGTCAATCTCGCTCTATCCTCGAGGACCGGACCTTTTCTGGGCGGACGATCCAAAGTACGCGATGTTTCTGTTGGCCTTTGGTCGCGACCACGACGGAAAGGTGGTTGAGATGACCTATGGTTCGCAGTGGTACCCGAACGAGCGGTACCGTGGGCCGCACAGTTTTTCGCATCCGGCAGCCTGGAACGCGTTGGTTGGGCGCTATGAAAACACGTATGACGGGCAGCCCGAGATCACTCGGGTCCTGATCGTCAAGAATCGCTTAACACTGGATGGAACCGACGCGCTTACGCCGCTGCCGAATGGGACGTTTGCGCTCGGCGAATCGATCGTGCGTTTCGACGCCTACGCCGGCACGGAGCCGCAACGGCTCACCATCGACGATGCTCATTTATATCGTGTCGAGTTGCCCTAGTTGTAGCGCGTCATCCTGAGCCGCGCTCGCAGAACGCGTGTCGAAGGACGCTTTAACTTCCAACGTCCCAAAGTAGGCCGAGATCTTTCTTTGAGAACGCGCGAAAGGCGATGAGCGTTTCGGTGCTCATAATCCCTTCGAGCGCGGCCACGCGTTCGGTCACGAGGTCGTTGAGCTCTTCATGTTGCCGAACGCGTGCGATCGCGATGAGATCGAATGGGCCCGCGACCGAATAGACTTCGGCGATGCCGTCGATCGCGAGCAGATCGTCGGCGATCGTTCGCAGCCGCGGACGTTCTACGTTCATGAGGATAAAGGCGGTGACCATCTCGAAGCGTATATGCCGCCAATCGCAGTGGACCCTGGTATGGAGCGCCGGAGGAGGATTCGATGAAAGCCGTGGTTGTCGAGCATCTTGGAGAAACGGGCTCGCTCAAAGACATAGCGGCGCCGCACCCGGCCGATCACGAGATTCTCGTGCGCGTCACGGCGGCCAGTGTGAACCCGATCGATTGGAAGAGCCGCGATCGCGGCGATCGCGCCATGCCGTTCGTGCTCGGCCAAGATTTTGCCGGACTCGTCAGCGCGACCGGCGGCCGAGTTACGAAATACCAAGAGGGCGAACGCATCTTTGGAATTGCCCGCCGGCACGGAGCCTTTGCGGAGTACACGATCGTGCCGGAGGACGATCGCGCGCAGCCCGTGGCAAAGATTCCCGACGCCGTCGGCGACGCCGATGCGGCTTCGCTGCCTACCGCCGGTTTGACCGCGCTCGCCGCAATCGAGTGGCTCGCGGTGACGAAGGGAACCGTGCTTCTCGTGCTTGGGGCGACCGGCGGCGTCGGAGGCTTCGCGGTGCAGATCGCGCGCGACCGCGGTGCGCGCGTCATTGGAACCGGGCGTTCCACCAACGAAAAGTTCGCGCAATCGCTGCGCATCGATGAGTTCATCGCCTACGATACGGAGGACGTCGCCGCCGCCGTCAAAGCTTCACAGCCCAACGGAGTCGACGCAATTCTCGACCTCGTTGACAACGCCGAAAACGCTAAAGGCATGGGCGAGCTATTGCACGACGGCGGGCGTTTCGTTTCGACCATCGGCGCCGCCGACGTCGATGGGCTGGCAAAGCGCAACGTCGCCGCAATCAACCTGGTGATGGGCCATACGCCGCAATCGTCGCACGCCGGCCTGCGCACGCTGGTCGAACTCGTCGAGCAGGGCCGCATACGTGTCATCATCGCGGAAGAACGTCCACTCGCCGAAGCCGTCGATGCGCTCCAAGACAGCAAACGCGGCGCCGTCAACGGCAAGATTGTGATTACTGTCGCCTAGCGCATTGCCCTTGAGGCGTTATCGGCAGCACGCGGCGTGGTTAAAGTCCCCCGGGAATCGCTCTTATCTTCGCTCTGCGTACGCCTCTAATGCCGCTGCTAACAAGCCGGCCTCGTTTTCGTAAATACCATAGGTTCGCCGTTTGTAGTTCGGCCTGGCGTTGGCAGGATGTGTTAAAGCGCATACTACGAACTTGAACTTGGGTGGCGAATCGAAAGCGATACAGTCGTGAAGCAGTCCGACCGAGTCGATCTCGCTCCAATGCGGTGTCTTGTCGTTTCTCCAGCCGGCGAGGTTCGGCGCTAAGT
>Ga0187783_10003057_pt1 | contig 12375 bp, 10 predicted proteins | sample 1015_SJ02_MP02_2_FD_132471 | JGI IMG/M metagenome (GOLD analysis project Ga0187783, IMG submission 132471) | Tropical peat soil microbial communities from peatlands in Department of Meta, Colombia - 1015_SJ02_MP02_20_MG | ecosystem: Environmental > Terrestrial > Soil > Wetlands > Peat | place... | reverse complement strand
CGATCGCCAGCTCGCCGCACGCGGCTGGGATCTAGAGCTGCAGGCACGGCGTTACCGGGGATTCATCGCGCGCTTTGCGCCCGTGGCCGCAGCACTCACCGGGCGCGGGATGGCGCCGCTGACCGCCTTCGTGGTCCGCACTCTCCTCATCCACGAGTACCGCAAGATCCACCTCATGGACCCGCAGCTGCCGCCGGCGCTGCTGCCGGCCGAATGGGCCGGGCGAGCGGCGTACCGCCTGTGCCGTGCGCTCTACAGGCGCACATTCCGACCCGCCGAGAGCCATCTCTCGGCCTGCGCCCGGCGGCTGAACCGCCCGCTACCGCGGGCCGGCGGCGCCGCACGAGCGCGCTTTCGCGAGCGCGCTTAGGGCTGCGTGCTGCGGCGGTCGAGCACCCGGCGCGCCTTGCCGGTGGAGCGCTCGAGCGCGCCGGGATCGCATACCTGCACCTGTGTGGTGATGCCGATCGTCGCCTTGATGCTGCCCTGCAGCTCCTGTTGCAAGTGGCGGCGTTGCGGCGCGTCGGCGGCAATCTCAGCGAGGCACTCGACGTGCACGGTGAGCTCGTCGAGGTGCCCTGACCGCGTCAGCTCGAGCTGGTAGTGCGGCGCGAGGCCGGCGAGTTTGAGCAGCAGCTCCTCGATCTGGCTCGGGAACACGTTCACCCCGCGAACGATCAGCATGTCGTCCGAGCGACCCGTGATCCGCGCCATGCGCCGCATGGAGCGCGCCGTCGGCGGCAGCAGCGCGGTCAGGTCCCGGGTGCGGTAGCGGATGAGCGGCAGCGCCTCCTTGGTGAGAGTGCTGAACACCAGCTCGCCGCTCGAGCCCTCCGGCAGCACCTCGCCGCTCGAGGGATCGATGATCTCGGGGTAGAAGTGATCCTCCCAAATCACCGGGCCGTCCTTGCTCTCGATGCACTCGCTGGCCACCCCGGGACCCATGACCTCGGACAGGCCGTAGATGTCGAGCGCGGTTAGCGCGAGGCGCGCCTCGATCTGCGCGCGCATGCGCTCCGTCCACGGCTCGGCGCCGCAGATCGCGGTGCGCGGCGAGCTCTGCGCCGGATCGAGCCCCTGGCGCAGGAACTCCTCCGCGATTACCAGCATGTAGGAGGGGGTGGCCATGATGATGTCGGGCTTTAAGTCACGGATCAGCTGCACCTGCCGCTGCGTCTGCCCGCCCGAGGCCGGCACCACTGTGCAGCCGAGACGCTCGGCGCCGTAGTGGGCGCCGAGCCCGCCGGTGAAGAGGCCGTAGCCGTAGGCGACGTGCACGATGTCTCCGGGCCGCCCGCCGGCGGCGCGGATCGAGCGCGCGACGAGTGCGGCCCAGGTGTCGATGTCGCGCGGCGTGTAGCCGACCACGGTCGGACGGCCGGTGGTGCCGCTCGAGGCATGCAGCCGCACCACCCGCGAGCGCGGCACGGCGAACATGCCGAAGGGGTAACTGTCGCGCAGGTCGTCCTTGAGCGTGAAGGGGAAAAACCGCAGGTCGGCGCAGGTTTTGAGGTCGTGCGGATGCACTCCGGCGCGCTCGCATTTGGCACGATACGGGGTGCAGTTGTCATATGCGTGCCGCAGCGACCACCGCAGCCGCTTAAGCTGCAGCGCGTGCAGCTCATCCGCGCTCGCGCGCTCGATGGGCTCAGGCGCGGCGATGGCTGGCTGCCCCGGCACGGCGGCGCATCATCGCACTATGCCGGCCAATCGTTAAGCGTGCGTACGAAAACCTGCATGAAATGATTCGCCTGGTGGCCGTCGATCACGCGATGATCGAGCGTGAGCGTGACGTAGCAGCGGGCGCGCACCACGACCTTCTCCTCATCGCCCTCTTCCGCCACCACCGCGCGTTTCTCCAGCTTGCCGATGCCGAGAATCGCCGACTGCGGCTGGTTGATGATGATGGGCGCAGCGAGCAGGCTGCCGCTGACGCCGTGATTGGAGATGGTGAAGGTCCCGCCGCGCACATCGGCCGGGGTGAGTTTGCCGGCGCGCGCGCGCCCCACCAGATCGTCGAGGCCGCGCGCGGTCTCGAGCAGGTCGCGCGCGCCGCATTCGCGCAGCACCGGTACGAGAAGGCCGCTGCCCTCCACCGCGGTCGCGATGCCGATGTTGATCGTGTCGTATACCTCGAGCGCACTTTCCGTCCAGCGGCTGTTGGCTTGCGGCACGGCGCGGATCGCCGCCACCGCCGCCTGCACGAAATACGCGCTGAGCGTGAGCGGCACGCCGCACCGCTCGAACTCCTCGCGCAGCCGCGCCCGGTTGCGCAGCACAGCGGCCATGTCGGCCTCGAACACCGTCGTCACGTGCGGCGCGGTCTGCAGGAGGCTGCGCACCATGTGCTCGGCCGTGCGCCGGCGGATCGCGCTGTGCGGCACGCTGTGACTCTCGAGGGGCTGCTCGGCGGGCACGGCTTGCGCCGCGGGCGGTGCCGGCCGCTCCGCGACCCCGCTGCCCTTGGCTGCTGCCGTGCGCAGCACGTCCTCCACGGTGATCCGCCCGCCCTCGCCGCTGCCAGCCACCACCGCAGCCTCGAGCCCGTGCTCGGCCAGCAGCCGCCGTACCGCCGGGCTCGGCGCCCCGGCCGCAGCCGTGCGCGCAGCCGCCGCGCCCGGGGCGCCAGCGCGCGCGCCGCCCGCACTCGTCTCGGGTGCGATGCCCGCGTGGCCGGCAACCCGCGTGCCTGCCGTGGCGGCGGTGCTGGCGCTGAGTGGCTCGAGCCGCCCGAGCAGCTCTCCGGGCTCGATCTCCTCCTGCTCGTGCTTGAGGATCTCTCGCAGGATCCCGTTTGCCGGTGCCGCCACCTCCACGGTGACCTTGTCGGTCTCGATCTCGATCAGTGGCTCGTGCTCACGGACGCCCTCGCCCGGGCGCTTGAGCCAGCGCAGCAGCTGCGAACGTGTACCTTCGGTCTGCTCGCTCGGGGCGCGGATCTCGATCGTCTCGCTCATCGGCCTTCTCGTGTCCGTCAAATGCTCGCCAGACGCTGGATCGACTGCGTGATGCGCGTGACGTCCGGCAAGGCCGCGGCCAGCAGCACCGGGCTGTGCGGGCTTGGAATGTCGGGCATCGCCAGTCGTTCGATAGGGGCCTCGAGGCTGAAGAAGCACTCGGCCGCGAGCGTCGCGGCGATCTCCGCTCCGAAGCCGCCGGTAAGGTTGTCCTCGTGAACGATCAGACAACGATGAGTCTTCTCCACCGAGGCGCGTATCGCGCCGCGGTCCCAGGGCGACAGCGTGCGCAGGTCGAGTATCTCCGCGTCAACATGAGAGCGCTCGGCGGCGTCCTCGCAGCGCTCCACCATTGCGCCCCAGGTGACAAGAGTGAGCTCGCTGCCGCTGCGCACCGTGCGCGCCTCGCCAAAGGGGAGCACGAAGGCATCGCCGGGGTACGGGCGACGCGCCCACGCGCCATCGAGCATCGCGCGGTGCTCGAAGAAGATCACCGGGTCGTTGCCGCGCAATGCCGCGCGTAGCAGGCCCACGGCGTCCTCGGCATTCGCCGGCACCGCCACGCGCCAGCCGACACCGTGCACCCAGGCGACCTCGTTGGTCTGGCTGTGCCAGGGATCGCCGCACTTGAAGAAGCCGCCCGGCATACGCACCACGATGGGCGCCGCGAAACGATTGCGCGTGCGCCAGCGCAGCGTACCGCAGTCGTTGAGCTGCTCAGCTGCCGGGTCGGCGTACTTGCGAAACTGAATCTCGGGAACCGGCAGCAGCCCGGCGAGCGCCATCCCCACCGCGCGCCCGATGATGCCCTCCTCGGAAAGGCTCGTGTCGAAGACCCGCTGCGCGCCGTACTTCTCCTGCAGCCCGAAGGTCGCGCCGTGCACGCCGCCCTTGGGACCGACGTCCTCGCCGAACACCAGCATGCGCGGATTGAGCGCGAGCTCCGCATCGAGCGTGCGGCGAATGGCGGTCAACATGTTGATGCGCGCGCCTTCGGGACGCGCTTGCGCGCTGCCGGCCGGCAACACGCAGCCTTCAGCTGCGAGCCCGCCCTGCTCCTGTCGCCCCGGGCCCCCGGCAGCATTCGCCGCGAAGACATGTTGCGTCAGCTCGCCCGGATCGGGAGGCGGCCGCGCCAGCGCGCCGGCGACCGCCCCCTCGACCGCGCGTCGCGCCTCACCCGCGAGATCCGCCCACTCGAGCTCGGAGATAACCGCCGGTACCAGAGAGTCCTGCAGCCGCAGCAGCGGATCGCGCGTACGCTCCTCGCTCAAAACCGCGGCGGATTTGTAGGCCTGTGTGTCCTGCCCCGAATGTCCAGAGAGCCGCGGCACCACAAGCCGCAGCAGCAGCGGCGCGCGCTGCGCGCGCACCCGCGCGACGGCCTGCGAGATCAGGACCGCCGCCGCGCGCGGATCGCTGCCATCGCCCTCGAGGAGCGTGAGTCCGCCGAAGGCGCGCAGGTTGGCCGCGATGTTGCCGCCGGGGGTCTGCAGGCGCGAAGGCACGGAGATGCCGAAGCCGTTGTCCTCGATGAAGAACAGCAGCGGCAGCTCGAGGGTGGTGGCGATGTTGAGTGCCGACCAGAAGCCGTTGGTGGCGACCGAGCCATCCCCGCCGAGCACCACGGCTATGCTGTGCGCATATGAGTCGTCGGCCAGCACCTCGTGCCGGTAGCGGATCGCCTGCGCCCAACCGGCTGCCGGTGTGTATTGCGTGCCGACGCCGCCGCACGCGGGCAGCACGGTCGGGCCGCCACGGCCGGGGAGATTGAACACAACGCCGATGTCGCGCCCGCCGCTGAAGGAGCCGCTGCGTGCGAGCGGACCCGCCGCGGCGTCCTCGAGGCTCACGCCGAGCGCGAGCATCAGCGGCCGCGAGCGATAGTAGACACCGACACCGTCGTGCGGGTCGGTGAGCTCGAGACCGAGGAGTATTTGCCCGAGCTCATGGCCGCGTGCGGAAAACTGGTACAGCACCTTGCGCTCCGGCAGGAGCTGTCCTTCCTCGATGTCATCGAGCGCGCGCGATGCGTGCGCCAGCGCGGCCACGCGCCGCCAGTCGGGCGAGGCGGCCTCACTCGGGTCGACGGGTTTGCGCGCCGTCAGCGTGGCTAGCTCAGCCATGGCGCGCAGCTTATGCCCGACTTCATGCAATTACCTTGCTGTGATTGCCATAAAACCGATGTTCTTGGCAATATTCTTGCGCAGGGCCGGGCCGCGCCGGGCCGTGCCAGACGGTGCCGGGCCCGCAAAGTCAGCGAGGACCCTCTCATGGCGATTCGTGCACTCGACCGCCTCGACCGCCGCATCCTCGAGGAGTTGCAAAGCGATGCGCGCATCTCGAACCAGGAGCTCGCCAAGCGGGTTGGGCTGTCGGCCGCACCGTGCTGGCGGCGACTGCGGCGGCTCGAGGAAGCCGGTTTCATCGCCGGCTACGCCACGCTGCTGCGGGCGAGCACCATCGGGTTGCCGATCCTCGCCTATACCGTCGTGTCGCTCGAGAATCACCATCCCGAGTCGGTACGCCGGTTCGATCAGTTCGTCAGCGAGCGTGCCGAAGTGCTCGAGTGCCATTCGATGAGCGGTGCCAACGACTATCTGCTGCGCATCGTCGCTGCCAGCATGGAGGCGTACGAGCATTTCCTGTCGACGCAGCTGCTGCAGCTGCCGGCGGTGCGCTCAGTGAACACCAGCTTCGTGCTGCGCACCAAGAAGTTCACCACGCGTCTGCCGCTGCGCTGAGGGCGGCTGCTGGCACTCGCAGCTGCGGGTGTCAGGGCCTGCGATCCAAAGCGCGGAAGCATGCGGCCATACGTCAGCGTTGCGCCAGGCCGCTGCGAGCTGCGTACTGACGCGCGCTGCCTCACCGGCCCTGCCCTCCACGCGCAGCGCCGTGACGAGCCCGCTGAGCGACCAGCCGTTGGCGGGATTGCGCGCGAGATCCTCGCGGTAGACGCGCTCTGCCTCCGCGGCGCGGCCGGCGAGAAGAAGCTGCGCTCCGAGGAGGTGGCGCACCGGGAAGAACCATTCTGCCGCCTCGCGGTAGGCCAGCTTGTCCTCGGCGGCGACCGCCTCCCCGAGGAGGCGGATCGCATCTTCATCGCGCCCCTCGGTGGCGGCGATGCGCGCAGCCACGATCGGCACGGCGACGCTCACTGCTGCGCGCAGGACGTGCGGGCTCTCAGGCAGTCCGGCAGCGACCGCCTGCAGTGCACTCAGGTCCGCCAGCGCCTCGGCAAGGCGGCCGCGCGCGGCGAGCGCCACTCCGCGTCCATAGAGGTAGCCGGCGGTGAGCCCGGACGCGTGCGCGTCGGGCGGCGAGAGCGCCAGCAGCTCATCCCACAGTCCGAAACGCACCAGTGCCGCATATTGCGGCGTGAGGCTCCATCCCGCGTCGCCCGCGCCGAGTGCCGCATCGCTCGACATGCTCTGCGCCATGGTGGCGGCTGCCGCCAGGGTTGCAGCCTTGCGCCCTTCCATGGCCGCCCGGTAGGCGAGGAGCGAGTAGCGGTCCGCGGCGCTGCCCGCTGCCGGCTCGGCTCGAGTGGCAGCCATCGCGATGAGCACGAGCGCGGCGGTGGCGCCGCAGCTTGCGGCAACTCTCACGCCTTTGAGCTCGCACCCGCCGGCGGCAGGCTCTCGAAGCCCTGCCCCGCAGCCACCAGCCGCTCGAGGAGCGGTGCCGGGCGCCAGCGGGCGCCGTGCGTGGGCGCGAGCCGCCGCATCGTCTGCACCACCCGGGCGAGCCCCGCCTGCTCCGCCCAGAACATCGGTCCGCCCTTGTAGGCCGGGAAGCCGTAGCCGTTCACGTACACCACGTCGATGTCGCCGGCACGGATGGCGATGCCCTCATCGAGGAGGCGCGCGCCTTCGTTGACGAGCGGATGCAACAGCCGCTCGAGAATCTCCTCCTCGGGGATGTGCCGGCGCACGATGCCGCGCTCGCGCGAGACCTCCTCGATGAGCGAGTGCACCTCCTCGTCCGCGATGCGCGTGCGTCCCTCGTAGCGGTAGAAGCCCTTGCCCGCCTTCTGCCCGAGCCGCCCGGCGGCGACCAGTCGCTCGAGAATCGGCGACCAGCGCTCATCCGGCGGCAGAGTGCGCCCCTTGCGGATGAGAAAGCCGACGTCGTTGCCGGCAAGGTCGCGCACCGCGAGCGGCCCCATAGCGAAGCCGAAGGCCTCCATCGCCGCATCGATCTGCGAAGGCAGCGCGCCCTCCTCGAGGAGGAACTCCGCCTCCGAACCGTAAAACATGAGCATGCGGTTGCCGATGAAGCCGTCGCAGTTGCCGGCGAGCACCGCCACTTTGCCGAGCGTCCTGCCCAGGGCCATGACGGTGGCGATGGTCTGTGCGGAGGTCAGCCGGCCGCGTACGTTCTCGAGCAGCTTCATGACGTTCGCCGGGCTGAAGAAATGCGTGCCCGCCACCTGCTGCGGCCGCGAGGTAGTGGCCGCGATTGCGTCGATGTCGAGGGTCGAGGTGTTGCTGGCGAGAATGGCCTCGGCGTGCGCAACGCGGTCGAGCCGGGCGAAGACCTCCCGCTTCACCTGCATATCCTCGAACACCGCTTCGATCACGATGTCGGCGCCGGCGAGTGCTTCGTAATCGCTCACGCCCGCGATCAGCGCCAGCGACTGGTCGGCAGCTGCCTGAGTCAGGCTGCCGCGCGCGACCGAGGCAGCGTAGTTGCCACGCACGACGGCGAGCCCGCGTTCGAGCGCCTCAGGTGAGACCTCGAGAACCTTGACCGGAATGCCGCCGTTGGCGAAGCACATCGCGATACCGCCGCCCATGGTGCCGGCGCCCACCACGCCCGCGGTGCGGATCGGCCGCGGCGTGACGTCGGGGGCGAGGTCGGGAATGCGTCGCGCCTCGCGCTCGGCGAAAAACACGTGCGTGAGCGCGCGCCGCTGCGGGCTGTCGCGGCATTCGACGAAGTATTCGCGCTCGAGCCGGAAAGCCTCTTCCTTTGGGCGCGTGCAGGCCGCCTCGACCGCCTCGATGACTTTCCAGGGCGCGAGCTGGCCGCGCGCCTTGGACGCGATCTTCTTGCGAAAGGCCGCGAACAGCTCGCCGTCGACGCCGTCGATGTGCTCGGTGAGGTCACTCGTCACGCGCAGTGGCCAGCCCTCGCGCAGCGCGAGGCGCGCCCAGTCAATGGCGCCCGAGAGTGCGGTGTCGGCCACGTGGTCGACGAGCCGCAGCTGCGCGGCGCGCTCGGCCGGGAGCTGGGTGCCGTTCACGATGACCTCGAGTGCGGCCTGGGGCCCCGCGAGGCGCGTGAAGCGCTGCGTGCCGCCGGCCCCCGGTATGAGTCCGAGCTTGACTTCCGGGAGGCCGACCCGGGCTGTCCGCCCGGCGACGCGCCAGTGGCAGGCGAGCGCCAGCTCGAGGCCGCCGCCGAGCGCTAAGCCCTCGATCGCCGCCACGAGCGGCTTGCGCAGCGCTTCCATCTGGGCCTGAAGGTCGCGCAGCGTCGGCGCGGTCAGGGCCGCTCCGGAGGCGATCTCGTTGATATCCGCGCCGGCGGAGAAGCAGCCGCCGTCACCGGTGAAGACGATGGCTCTGACGGCCGGATCAGCGGCGGCACGCTCGAGGCCCTGCATGACACCGGTGCGCACGGCGAGGCTGAGCGCATTGACCGGCGGGCTGCTCATGGTCAGCACGGCGACCTCGCCTTCGAGCATATAGTTGACGGCGGACACGGGTCACTCCTTAAGCGGCTGCGTGGACCGTGCGCTCATTGTAAGGGCTGCCGCTACACTGCCGGCGTGGATACCGTGGACGCCGTCGTGATCGGTGCCGGGGTGATCGGGCTCGCGGTCGCGCGCGAGCTCGCCGCCGGCGGTCGCGAGACATTGATTCTCGAGGCGGAGCACCGCTTCGGCACCGGCGCGAGCTCGCGCAACAGCGAGGTCATTCATGCCGGCCTCTACTACCGCAACGGCTCGCTCAAGGCCCGCCTGTGCGTCGCCGGACGCGACCGGCTGTACGCCTACTGCCGCGACCGCGGGGTTGAGCACCGGCGCTGCGGCAAGCTGATCGTCGCCAGCGAATCCGCGCAGCTGCCGGCGCTCGAAGCGATTGCCGCCGCAGCGCTTGCCAACGGCGTCACGCTCGGCGAGCTCTCGCGCGCGGCAGCTCGCGCGCTCGAGCCGCAGCTCGAGTGCTCCGCGGCGCTGCACTCGCCGCTCACCGGCATCATCGACTCGCATGGCTACATGCTGGCGCTGCTCGCCGATGCCGAGCGCAGCGGCGCCACGCTCGCCTGCGACAGCGAGGTCCGGCGGGTGCTCCCCGGCGAGCGCTCTGTCGCGATCGCCGTGAACGGCGCCGAGCCGACGCTGGAGGCGCGGCTGGTGGTGAACTGCGCCGGCGTGCATGCCCCGGCGGTCGCCCGGCGCATGGAGGGCTTCCCCGCCGCGCATGTCCCGCGGGAGTACTTCTCGCGCGGCAACTACTTCTCGCTCTCCGGGCGCGCGCCCTTCAGGCACCTGATCTATCCGATCCCGGAAGACGGCGGGCTCGGTATCCACCTCACGCTCGATCTCGCCGGCCGCGCCCGCTTCGGCCCGGACGTCGAGTGGATCGACTCCTGCGACTATGAGGTCGACCCGCAGCGCGGTACACGCTTCTATCAGGCCATCCGCCGCTACTGGCCGGCGCTGCCCGAGGGGTCCCTGCGGCCCGACTACGCGGGTGTGCGGGCGAAGATCACCGGTCCCGGCGGCGGGGAAGTGGACTTTCGCATCGAGGGCCCCCGTAGCCACGGCGTGCCGGGCATCGTGAACCTCTTCGGCATCGAGTCGCCGGGGCTCACCGCCTCACTGGCTATCGCCAGCGAGGCGGTAACACACATCGATTGAGGCGCGCCTCAGCTCGCGCGCACACCCTCGACCTGGATGGCGAGCTTCACCTGCATGTTGAAGTCGTACTTGGCGCCGTAGCTGATGCCGTAGTCGGCACGGCTGAAGCTTCCTGCGACGTCCGCGCCGCAGTGCTCCTTGTTATCGGGGTACGTCCTGCACTTGAAGGACCTGATGGTGAGGTTCAACGGATGCGTGACGCCGTGCAGCGTCAGCTCGCCGTGGACTTCGCTCGGCAGCCCGTCCTTGAAGCCCGCGAGGGTGCCCTTGTAGGTCGCGGTCGGATACTTGGCGACGTCGAACATCTCCGCCGACTTCGCGTGCTCGTTGAGCTTCGGCATGCCGAAGTCGATCGAGGCGGTGTCGACGGTGATCTCGACCGTGCCGGCGCCCTTATCACGATCGAGCACGACGTTGCCCGAAGTCCTGTCGAACTTGCCGCGCCACACCGAGACGCCGCCGAAATGATCCGCTTCGAAGCTCGGGTAGGTGTGCGCGGGGTCGATGGTGTAGGTCACAGGATCGGCGAGAGCCGAGCCCGCCGCGAGTACCAGCGCCAGCGCCGGCAGTGCCATTTTCGTCACGGGAAGCCTCCGCGTGTTGGTTTCAGGGGGTGGTTAGCCTAGCGGCCGGTAGGCACCGCAGCCACCTATCTTTGTGGGGACACCGCCGGCGTCCGGGCGGGCGGCTCAGGCAAAGGGATGCGCCGTGAGTCCAAGCGCCTTTGCCACCACCTCGTGGGTGATCTCCCCAGCGTGCACGTTCAGCCCCGCGGCGAGGCCCGGATCGCGCTTGAAAGCGCCCTGCCACCCGAGGTCCGCGAGCGAGCGCACGTAGGGGAGCGTTGCATTGGTGAGCGCGAGCGTCGAGGTCCTGGGAACGGCCCCGGGCATGTTGGCCACGCAGTAATGGACCACACCGTCGACGACGAAGGTCGGCTCGGCGTGCGTCGTCGGGTGGCTGGTCTCGAAGCAACCTCCCTGGTCGATCGAGATGTCGACCAGCACCGCGCCCGGCTTCATGGTCTTGATCATCGCGCGGGTGACGAGCTTCGGCGCCGCGGCGCCGGCCACCAGCACGGCACCGATGACGAGGTCCGCCTCGCGCACCAGGCGCTCGATGGTTGCGGTGGTGGAATAAGCGGTGCGCAGCGAGGCACCGAACATCGCCGACAGCTCGCGCAGCCGTTCCACCGAGCGGTCTACCACGGTGACGTCGGCGCGCAGGCCGACGGCCATCTCGGCCGCATGCGTGCCGGACACGCCGCCGCCGAGAATCACCACCTTCGCCGGCGGTACGCCCGGTACACCGCCGAGCAGGACGCCGAAGCCCCCGTTCGCCTTCTGCAGGCTGGCGGCGCCGACCTGGATCGACATTCGTCCGGCCACCTCGCTCATCGGCGTCAGCAGCGGCAGCGATCCGTCGCGTGCGGTCACCGTCTCGTAAGCGATGGCGGTCGCGCCGGATTTCATCAGGCCCTTCGCCTGCATCGGGTCTGCGGCCAGGTGCAGGTAGGTGAAGAGCACCTGGCCACGGCGCAGCATCTCGCACTCGGTCGGCTGCGGCTCCTTCACCTTGACGACCATCTCGGCCCGCTCGAAGACATCGGCCGCGCGCGGCGCGATGGCGGCTCCTGCCGCGCGGAAGTCTTCGTCGTCGACTCCGATGCCCTTGCCTGCGCCGCTTTCGATGATGAGCTCGTGGCCGGCGGCGGCGAGCTCGCGCACGCCCGCCGGAACCAACCCGACCCGGTATTCGTGGACTTTGATTTCCCGTGGTACGCCGATACGCATGGCTTGAAATCCCGCGGTGGTTTTTCGCCCAAGCTTAGGAGCGCGGCGCGGTGCGCGCTTGCGTCATGGGTTACGGGCGGCTGGCTCTGTGGCAGAATCTGCCGCCAATAGGGCGATACGTGAATGATTATTGCTCATATGGAACTAGACCGCTACGATCGCGCCATCCTGCGGCAGCTGCAGCAGAACGCGCGTATCACTAACGCGCTGCTCGCCGAGCGCGTGAGCTTGTCCGAATCCGCCTGCCTGCGGCGGGTGAGGGCGCTCGAGGAATCCGGACTGATCCAGGGATATACCGCGCTCATCGACCAGCAACGCGCCGGCTTTCCGGTCAACGTGTTCGTGAGCATCACGCTCGATCGTCAGAGCCAGCCCGGGCTCGAGGCTTTCGAGAGCGCCGTGCGCAAGGTACCGGAGGTGATGGAGTGCTACCTGATGACCGGCGAGCACGACTACCTGCTGCGCCTCGTGGTCGCCGACATGGCGGATTTCGAGCGCGTGCACAGTCAGCACCTGACCCGGCTGCCGAGCGTCGCGCGTGTGCACTCGAGCTTCGCGATGCGCGCCGTGACGCGCGCCACGAGCCTGCCGGCGCGGTAGTTCGATAAACTAGCCCGGGGCGTAGGCTGCGAGCCCCTCGGCGAACTCGCGCAGCGCGGCGATGCCGCTCGCTTCAGCACGCCGACACCACTCGCGCAGCTGCGCGAGCCCACGCGGCGGGTTGGCCGCGGTCTCGTTCCACAGCTGCTGCAGG
>Ga0187783_10003056_pt1 | contig 12377 bp, 11 predicted proteins | sample 1015_SJ02_MP02_2_FD_132471 | JGI IMG/M metagenome (GOLD analysis project Ga0187783, IMG submission 132471) | Tropical peat soil microbial communities from peatlands in Department of Meta, Colombia - 1015_SJ02_MP02_20_MG | ecosystem: Environmental > Terrestrial > Soil > Wetlands > Peat | place... | reverse complement strand
GTCAGATCGGCTCGCCGCGACGCCGCGGCGATGCCAAGTCCGCCAAACCGGTTCTCGGACCTGAGGCCTCGGCTGAGCTATGCGATCGGCTCCTCGCGGAGCTGGCCAACCTTGGCAGCGCCGATGAGATGGCCGTCTGGGCCCATCGATGCCTCGCGGAAAAGAACAGGCTGATGGCGGCCGATGCGGCGCGCGTCGAAGAGGCTTTCCAGGCCCGGCTGGCCGCCCTTCCGCCAGGTGCCGTGGACGTGCCCCAGGCTCATGAGGCGGCTTCTGGAAGGCCGCAGGGCCGGAACCATCCGAGGGCTGCCGGGAAGAGCGTTCGGCCCCGGTCCAATGCAGTCAACAAAAGCCTGCTGAGCTTGCCGGAGCCCCGGCGATTTCGCGACCGCGATCACGTCAAGTTTGTCGCCCGGCACCCATGCCTCATCTGTGGCCGGCAACCCGCGGATGCCCACCACCTGCGCTTTGCTCAAAGCCGGGCGCTTGGCCGTAAAGTGAGTGACGAATTCACTGTGCCCCTATGCCGCGGACATCATCGCGAGGTCCACCGCTGCGCCGATGAGGTCGGCTGGTGGCGGATGCTCCAGATTGATCCGACGACTATGGCTCGAGCGCTGTGGCTCGAGACGCATCTCCTTGCCACGGATCGAGACAAAACTCGCGCAGTTGCTGCTTCGGCTGCTAGGACCGGTTAAAATCGCGCCGGGCGCGGGCGCGGTCGCCGGATTATGTTGCCAGATGTGAATTACGAAGCGAAGCCAATCGCGTAATGACCTCCTTGGGCAGATTGAAGCCGATCGGTGCAACGCGCTCAGTAGCCCTGGCCCGAACAGCGAGACTGGAAGTGGCGGCCGCAGCGCAACGCGGTTCGCCGTGGGCTGACCGCGGAGGTGGTCATCGACGTGATCAAGGACCGGCGGCCTACAAGGCCTTCGAATGAGTCGTTCGGCCTCGGAGGTAGACCACGCACATCCGGTTGGCGCTACTAGCGGACGTCGCTGTCGCCAAGTTTACTGAAAGCAAACCTGACTGCGGCAAAATCGTCGTCAACCTGGTGAACATTTGCTCACCCGTCGCAACCCCCAGTTTGGAGTGGCTCGGTAATGACTAAATTTGAAGACCTACCGGCAAATGCCCAAGCGTTGATCCTGGCAAAGCTGGCCAACGAATTGCGCGTGCAGAAATCTCCTTCCATTCATCATCTTGCCAGACTGCGGCGGACAGATGTGATGAGCGTATGGCGCGGCATTTGTCGCAAGGCAAACCAGCGCATTTGCACAATTCCGATTAACTCAATGCACTCGTCTTTAGCAAGTTTTTAAAAAGGCTGTGCGTGCGCTCAGCAAGTGCGTCCTAACCTCGCCTACCCAAAGCAGATCCGGTCCATCCCCGTCGTCCATCGCGGCGATGCAATCTCGGCATAGGCGGCGTCGTGGATTCGGAACATCATCTCGTGCCAAAAGGATACCCGTCTGGTACGGCCTTTAACCAATCGTGTCAGTTCGATTTGTTAAGCTCGCGCCCCCTAGATTGTACCATTGAACAAGAGCGCCGCAGCTGCCCCGCCGTGGATTACGATTATATCTGCAACGATGCGGAATGAAAAACGCAAGAACGTTCGCCGCTCCGTGCGCCAAGGCGCAGCATTGGCTGGCCTCGATGGCTCACCGTTGGGCACATGTTTGATGGTCGACGTCTCCGTGGGCGGTGCACGTCTTATGGTAAAAACATCTGCAGATTTGCCCGACCAGTTCGACATTGTGCTCTCCAGGAGCGGACAATTGCGCCGCCCATGCTTGGTCGTGTGGCGCTCAGAAACTATCGTCGGCGTTAGATTTCTTCCGATTGAATGGGCAAATGGGAGGTAACGCTCATCGCAGCCACTGGGGCGTCTTTCATTGGAACTGTGCTAATGCACCCCTGAGACCGCCGCAGGCTCTCCGAAAATTTGAGGAAAGTGCGTCACGCGCCGCGCTTGGGCGCGAACAGGCCGAATGCCGCGAGCGCCGCGAGCGCGAGCGAAATGAGGACGTTGTAGCCGGCAAGCGAAAGGCCGAGGAAGCGCCACGCTGCCTCGTCGCAGCGCACCACTCGGATAGAGCGCAGCTGGTCGATTAGCGGCCCCTTCGCGGTGAAATCGGTGACCGGTCCCGAGCAATCGGTCGGCCCGGCCCACCAGTGCCATTCGACCCCGGAATGGTAGGCGCCGAGCGCTGCGCCGCACAGCGCAGCGACGATGATCGCGAGGAAGCCGACGGCGACGAGCTGCCGCGGCGCCCGTACCAGCGCCGCGATCGCGAGCAAGAGCGCGAGCGGGACCACGACGTGATAGGGCAGGCGCTCCTCGAGGCAGAGTGGACAGGGCGGCAGCCTGAGCACGTATTGGAAATACCAGGCGCCGAGGAGCGTTGCGGCTGCGAGCGCGAACACCGCCAGCGCTGCCGCCGCGGGCCGCTCGCGGTCAAGGAGCTCGTTCATGGTCGCCGTCATGAAAGCCTCGTTGCCGCGCCACGCAGCCGGCAGCAATTTGCCGATCCTGAAGCGCGATGCAAGGGCGCAGCGCCGCCCGCCGCGCGCGGCCGCTGGGTTTTGATTTTGTTTTGCCGGGCGTTGCCGCGCGAGCTATAGGTACGGCCTATGCCCGTGTGGCGGAACTGGTAGACGCGCACGACTCAAAATCGTGTTCCGCAAGGAGTGGGGGTTCGATTCCCTCCACGGGCACCAATAGGTTGCAACGCTGTCCGGCAAAGCTCCGCGTTGCCGCGGGGGCACGTCAGCCTCGCCCAGTTCAAAATTCCCTCGGAATGTCGGCAGAAGCTAAGTTGTCGATTGGGGCAAACGAAGATCTTTGGTTTTTGCTCCTGAATCCTAACTGCTTGGATCGGCTCTAAGAGCGTATTAACTAGCCGAAGATATACTGCGGCCGGAAATGGGGCGCCCGTCACCGTTCATCGCTCGATGCGACCAATTTTGATCTCCTCAAGCGCGACTCTTCGACCCAGACAAGAGAGCATCAGCGGATGGATAATCGACCCTCAATTTTGATTGTCGATGATTTGTTTCACAATCGATCTATTCTCGCGCGACGGTTCGCGCGGAGCGGATTTCAAACTGCTGAAGCAGAAACCGGCGAGCGAGCTTTGGAGTTGATTGACGATCAAAACTTTGCCCTTGTGCTCCTGGACGTCACGATGCCGGGGCTAGACGGACTCCAGGTACTCAAGCGGATACGTCAGAAGTTTGATCCGCTTACGTTGCCAGTGATCATGGTTACGGCCAGAACTGAAGGGGCGGACATCGCGGAAGCGCTGAAAGCTGGTGCAAATGACTACGTAACGAAGCCCGTGGATTTTACCGTCGCACTCGCTCGCGTTGCGGCGCAACTCGAGCGCAAAAAAGCCAAGGATGCGGTTGACGGAGCAAACGACGCGCTGAGCGCGATGAACCAGGCACTCGAAAAGCGGATTGCCGAACGCACCGCTGAACTAACAAAGGCCAATGACGAGCTAAAAAAGCAAATCGCTGAGCGCGAGCACTCGCAGGCTGAGTCTCACTATCTTGCTCATCATGACGTTTTGACCGGCCTCGCAAATAGAGTAATGCTTGGTCAGCATTTAGAGGAAGCGCTGGCGACGCGGCGAAATGACCGCGGCGAGATCGCCGTGCTGTTCGTCGATCTCGACGGGTTTAAAAGCATCAATGACTCGCTCGGACATTCGACGGGGGATGCCTTGCTCAAGTGCGTGGCGAGGCGGCTCGAGCAGTCCGTACGCGATACCGATAAGATCGCACGTCTTGGCGGTGATGAGTTTGCCATTGTTCAGATAGAGAAGGGGCAGCCGACAGTTGCGGCGACCCTCGCAAGCCGAATTATCGGTGTGATCGGAAGTCCGTATAAGATAGACGGCAATGAGCTAAGTATCGGGGCCAGCATCGGAATCGCGACTGCATCCGAAACCAAAAACAGTCCGGAGGATCTGCTGAAGAATGCTGATTTAGCGATGTATGACGCTAAGGCGGATGGGCGCGGTACCTATCGCTTCTTTGAACCGGAAATGGAAGTCCGCGCTCAGGCCCGCCGGCTAATGGAGGCCTCCCTCCGAACGGCGAACATCGACAATGCCTTTGAAGTTTACTACCAACCGCTTTTCGATTTGCAAAAAAAGGAAGTGACCTGCCTAGAAGCACTGTTGCGTTGGCATCACCCAGACAAAGGCTTTGTTCCTCCTGCCGATTTCATTCCGCTAGCCGAGGAAATAGGCATGATCGCTACGCTTGGCGAGTGGGTCCTCCGGCAAGCTTGCCTAACCGCCACGAACTGGCCTGAAAACATAAGGATCGCGGTTAATCTGTCGCCGATACAATTCAAGTACGCCGGCTTGCCCCACGCCGTGCGCAAAGCGCTCACTGTCTCGGGATTGTCGCCTAGCCGTCTTGAGCTTGAAATTACCGAATCCGTTTTGTTGGAGAGAACAGAGGCAAACCTAAAAATATTGCATGAATTGCGGGGCCTCGGCGTCACCATTTCTTTGGACGATTTTGGCACGGGCTACTCAAGTTTGAGCTATCTGCGAGCCTTCCGTTTCGACAAAATAAAAATTGATCGGGCGTTCATCGGAGATTTGACGAAGACCTCAGACAGTATGGCAATCGTCCGCGCGATCGCTGAGCTCGGCCGCAATTTAGGGATTATCACGGCCGCTGAAGGCGTAGAGAAATTGGAACAGCTCCGGCTCGTCGAAGCTGAAGGCTGCCGCCAAGTTCAGGGTTATTTGCTTAGTCCGCCACTTCCCGCCGCGGATATCCCGGCCGTCATCCGGCGGCTCCAAGGAGCTGACTATTGGGCGCCCTTGCAAACCGGAGATCATCGCTTGCGGCGGAAATACCTGCGCCGCGCCTAAGGGGCGCTTGGTCTGAGTTCCGGTAGACGCTAGCCTGGGCCTATCGTCATCGAGCGAGTCAAATTGGATCGGGAGTCGGCGCGAGACTGATAAGTTGATCGGAAATAAGCGCTGCTGCCCCGGCCGTCTGTGTTGCTTTTTGCGCAACCGCGAGGATCGCTTTGTTTTGGTCCTCGGCTATTTCGAGAACAGCAATCGCCCGATTTGTTGCCGCGCCGGTCGTCTCTATTATCATGTCAATGCAATCGACGATCTCGCTGGTTTGTTTTCGCACCTCGAACATGCGCGAGGCAATCTCGTGTGTCGCTTCCGCGGTTTGCTGTGCAAGCTGCTTTACTTCTCTGGCGATTACAGCAAATTCCCGACCCGCATCCCCGCTCCGGGCGGCCTCGATCGCAGCATTGATGGCGAGAAAATTGGTCTGACGCGCAATGCGCTCGATCGTTGAAGCGACGCCGGCGACAGTCTGCGCCATCGAGGAAAAGCCGTGGCTTGTAGCGCCAGCTGTTTTAGCCCATGTGGCCGCTTCGTCTATCGCGATTTTGGTCTGCTTGACCGCATCGGCTAAGGTGCCGGCAGATTCATGCAGTGACTGTGCAGTCGCTTCGACGGAAGCCAAACCGACCTTGACACGGTCCAAAGTGTCCGTGGCGGATTTCAACTCCGCATGCGGCGGCTTGCTGACTGGCGTTCGGACGGCCTGATTCACGGCCAGCCGGTGTATTCGAATGGGAGCCGCGAGATCTCCCCGTGGCAGCGTGGCTCAAGCATAGTTCTGTCCGTCCCTATCCAGTTTGACGGCCAACAAAGGTGTGAATCGAGCCACTCATTCGCGAAGCGCTGAAGAGGTGTTTTCTCGGCGACATACCTATAATTTAACTAGGTTATTATTTGTTTAAAATCCAACGGGCATCATCGCGTCGCTTCGCGCTAAAAAAAACACTGAGGCGTTTGCGAATCGAACCTTACTGCCGGACTGACACCTCAACCTCCAACCGGAAGGACGCGCACACGTCACGCTAGGCACCTCCGATAGCGCGCCGCGGGCATTGTCCGCCTGCGCGTCAAATGAACCTTGTGATTCAAAGGGGCATCGAGTTCGACCTTTCGACTAACTGAACAGGCACAACGTTATTTTCATCATAAAGTTTAGCTCGATCTTAGACAAAACATCATACGCAGACAGAAAGAACTTCATCGCGACGGGCGTAAAGCGACACGCCAGCGAGAGATTCAGATGAGCAATGCGGCCAACACGGCGATGCCACTCGGAGTCAAAGTATTGCTGGTTGAGGACAGCTTGCCGAATCGCGACATGCTGACTCGCCGGCTGCAACGTCGCGGCTTTACAGTATGTAGCGCCGTGGACGGCCCGAGCGGCGTCGCTATGGCAGCGTCGGAAATGCCAGACGTCATCCTGATGGACGTCGCGCTCGGCGCTATGGATGGCTGGGAGGCAACGCGCCGCATCAAAGCTAATCCGCACACGACCGGCATTCCAATAATTGCACTGACGGCTCATGCTCTGGCGACCGATCGCGACAGAAGCGTCGAGGTCGGTTGCGCGGATTTCGACACCAAGCCGGTGGATCTTGCCCGGTTGCTCGGAAAGATCCAGGCAACGCTTCTGAGGAAGAGTGCGGGCGAGCCTGCGAAAGCGTTAAAGCAATCGACCAGCCCATAGGGCGGAGGCCCGCGGCAGGTCAGTCATGTTAGGGACCTAAACTATGTTGCGTCACAATGATCTTGATCCAGCACAGGCTCTTACCGGCAGCATGCGGGATTTTCGGGAGCTGCAAGGGAAAGATCTGATCGCTCGGGTCGCCACTTTTTATGAGTGGCAGGATCTGCGCAGGCAGCGCGGTCTGTGGCCTTATTCGAAAGCGACGGAGCAAGCGCCGCTCACCGTCTGCGCGGCCAGGGATGACAGCGGCATAAGATTCTCGGGCCTAAACTTTGCTACCCAGGATTATCTCGGGTTATCTTCCGATCCGGAAATCAAAGAGGTCGCCAAGGCGGTCATCGACGAGTACGGCGTTCACAGCGCCGGCTCATCCGCCCTTGCAGGGAATACCAAATATTCCTTGCGGCTCGAACAGACGATTTCCGAGTTCCTAAACGTCGACCACACCGTTTTGTACCCCACCGGTTGGGCCGCCGGTTATGGCGTCATCAAAGGCCTGGTCAGGCCGCGCGATCACGTCGTGATGGACGGGTTATCGCACGCGTGCCTTCAGGAGGGCGCTTACTCAGCTACCACGAACGTTCACCTGCACGGCCATCTCAATCTGGATTCCGCGCGCCGTCACTTGCAACGGATCCGTACCAAAGATGCGGAAAACGGCATTCTGGTCGTGACCGAAAGCCTCTTTTCGATGGATTCGGATACACCCGACTTGCTCGTCCTCCAGGAACTCTGCCGTGAGTACGAAGCGACCTTACTCGTCGACGTCGCGCACGATCTGGGCGCCATGGGTCCAGGAGGTCGTGGTTTTATAGGCGCGCAAGACATGTTAGGAAAAATTGACATAGTGATGGGGAGTTTCTCGAAGACTTTCGCTTCCAACGGCGGGTTCGTCGCCTGCAAATCGCCAGCAGTCAAGCAATACCTGAAATTCTACGGATGCTCGGCGACATTTTCGAACGCGCTCTCTCCAGTGCAGGCGGCGACAGTGATGAAAGCCTTCGAAATCGTGCAATCAGACAGAGGCCGGGAACTTCGCCGGCTGCTTTTGAAGCGCGTCGGCCAGATGCGTGATGCTATTGTTGCCACAGGGCTCCAAGTCATCGGCGATCCGTCGGCCATTGTCCCAGTGCTGGTCGGCGAAGAAGCCCTGGCACGGATGGCAAGCCGACGGCTACCCGGGATGGAAGTCATCGCTAACTTGGTGGAGTACCCGGCTGTCGCCAAAGGAAATGCTCGATTTCGGCTGCAGATGATGCCGAATCACAGTGCCGAGAATGTGCAAACCCTGGCCGCAAGACTGCGCGCGGCAGTGGACTTGGCTCAGGACGAGTATGAACGTTATCGGGCAACCGCTCGCGAACAGCCTGCGGACCAAGCAGCGGTCGCGTAGCTGAACGCGCGTTTCATGAGGGCGTCCAATGTTTAGCCGCTTTAGCGACCGTCTCCTCGAAGCCATCGACTGGTTCATTCCGGCGGAGCTCCGAACCAATACCGCAAATTTTTGGCGGGCACGAATTTTCGTTATCAGTCATCTCCTCGGCCCGTGCAGCGCAATCGCCATCCTTGGTTACCTGTATCGTGCGCTGGAAGTGCACGATATCGTCTTTTGGACGATCTGCGTCCTGTGCGGTACGTTCCCGCTATTGCCGTTCGGACTCAAGTTCGGTTGTACACTTAACTGGCCGGCCCTTTTTTCGTTTTGCGATCTCACCTTTGTCAGCGTCTTCGGTTCCTATTTCTACGGTGGTGTAAGTTCGCCATTCCTTCCGTGGTGCCTGGCTTCGCTGTTGATTGGCTTTTTTTACCTGGGCGATCGACCCTTTCTCGTGCTGGGAATTTTTACCGCGCACCTCGCAGGCCTGTGTACGGCGTACCTACTGAACGGTTCGTTCCCGGAGCGGGTTCCGCTGAGCGAGCTCTCGACCGTGGGGATGATTTCCGTTCTGTGCGCGACGCTCTACAACTCCATGATGGCGATCTACTACGCATACGTCACGACGGAACAGTCGACACTTCGGCAAGAAATCAAAAAGCGCCTTCTCACGGCCGCGAAGTTGGAACAGGTCAAACAACAGGCTGAACGAGCGAATGAAGCGAAGGCCGTCTTTCTCGCCAAAATGAACCACCAGCTCCGTACACCGCTCAACGCTATCATTGGCTACAGCGAAATACTGCTGGAAAACACAGACCCTGATTTGGATTCGGCCGACAAAACAGACCTGATAACCATTAACCACGCGGGTCGACATCTTCTATCGCTCGTGTCTGACGTCCTGTACATGCCAAAAATTGAATCTGATGACGTCGAAATAGTACGACGTCCGGTCAGCCTCGATGCCTGCTTGGAGGAGGTCGCTTCCACGTGCCGAAACCTTGTGGAGCGTAACGGCAATGAGTTCGTTGTCGAAAAAGCAAAAGCCCTGGGAATCATTGAAACAGACGAAACGCGTTTGCGGCAGATCTTGATAAACCTGCTTGGCAACGCCGGCAAGTTCACCGAAAGGGGGACCGTCGTGCTGCGCGCTAGCCGTGTCGGTGCTGCGAGGGCCGATCAGATCGTCATGTCTGTCGAGGACACCGGCATAGGCATTCCGCCAGAGGCGATCGCCGGCCTATTCAACGACTTCAATGATGCCAATTCTGTCACGTCCGGATCGTATGGAGGGTCCGGCTTGGGCCTCGCCGTCAGCCAGAAGCTCGCTCGGTTACTATACGGCGACATTCAAGTGGAAAGCGAACTTGGCCGGGGGTCGGTTTTCACTGTGCGGTTTCCCGCGGTGGCGCCGGCGGTGGCGACCGCCGCCTGAAGCCCAGAGATTGATCGTGAGTGGGTGAGACAATGCGACATTTTCTGATTGAACTCGGAGCGCGGGTCAACGCATTTGTCGACTGGTTCATCCCGGTCAAACTGAAGTCGTCCGAGGACGTCGTAAATGTGAGAATGTTTCTGTTTAGTCATCTGTTTGGCCCGTTTCTGGGCCATACGATCTCTCTGTCGATGCTGTACATCGATGGTGGCGCCGACGCATCCTGGTGGATATTCTTCGCCGCGGTTACCGCCTTTTGGCCATTTCCGCTGGTTCTGCGGTTGACCGGTTGGTACGTCACGCTGTCGCTCATTTCCATCGAAAATTTGATGTTCTGCATTTTTTGGGGTTGCTATCAGTATGGAGGTGTCAGTTCTCCTATAATGCCGTGGTTGGTGACCGTTCCGCTGTTGGCTTTTTTCTATTTGCCGGGCCGTGCAACGCGAATTGTCGTTGGATTGCAGATTGTCGCGAATCTGGCGTTGTTCTACTTTATTTATTCCGCCGTCGGATTTCCGGAACGAATGGCCTTGAATTTGCTCGTTGCGCTCGGTCTGATATCGACGTTCTGTGCAGCGATATATGTTTCGATGATGGCGCTTTATTATGCGAACGTCGTTTCCTCCCAGGCTGAACTCGAGCAGGAAGTGCAGCTGCGTCGAGAGACGGAACAAAAGCTTCGTAAGACCACCGAGCAGGTACAGCGCGCCACGCTGGCAAAGTCGGAATTTCTCGCCAAGATGAGCCATGAGCTGAAAAATCCGCTCAACTCGATCATTGGCTACAGCGAGATGCTTGTCGAGGATTTGGAAGAAAGCGAGGGTGAGAAGTACAAGGATTTAATGTCTATTAAAAGCGCAGGACATAAGCTTCTTGAACTCATAGATGACCTTTTGGATTTATCGAAACTCGAAGCTGGTCGGATGAAGCTTCAACCCGAACGGATTGCGTTGGGAGATGTATTCGAGCGGATTGCGATGGAGTGGGGTCAGACCATCGCCGACAATGGCAACGAATTTCATCTCGAGCCGCCGTCGGCCAAGAAGATTTTGTGTGATGAGGCGAAGCTCAGACGCGTCGTTGACAATTTGCTGAGCAACGCGGCGAAATTTACCAAGAACGGTCATGTCACTTTTTCGGCCTCGGTGAGGGGTGAACTTTTGGTAATCGCCGTCAAGGATACCGGTGTCGGGATAGCCCCGAATAAGATCAGCCGTTTGTTCGAGACCTTCGGTCATTCTGAGGAGGAAACGGCGAGCAACTACGCCGACGACGTAAGGCTTGGATTGCCACTTGCTCATCGATACTGCCAATTGATGGGGGGTGAACTGTCGGTACAAAGCACATTGGGTTATGGATCGTGCTTTATCATCCGTTTGCCCATTCAGCAGGGTGACGATGACAAGCAGTGGCATTCGACCACGCAACTAACCGAGGCGGCGTAATTGAGCGAAGTGGGTCGATGGTCCAGGGCGAGCTGAGGCCGTCGTGGGATCGGAGGGTCGGCACGCCCGCGCGGCGGCTGCTGCGCCATCGGGCCATCTGAGGATGCGCCAGCGACTGACCGACGCGATGCCCACCGAAGCCAGCCAGGCCTACGCATGCAATATTCGCCGAGAGGCCAATGCGGGCACTCCCTCAATCTTTACTTTACGCAATGGCTCCATGATAAGGCGAGTACGGAGTCGTTGTCCTTGCTGTCGCCAACGGAAGAACCGCGAGTAGATTAATGATGGGTGCTGAGGCAACCTTCCTTAGGGAAATCGAGGATGCCGCGTGGAGCGCGTCGGCGAGCCGCCGCGGCGAGATGGTCCGAAAGGTCACTGATTTATTTCTCGACAGGTCGGATGAATTGACGGCCGATGACCTTTCGCTTTTCGACGATGTAATCGTTCGGCTCGCGGCGAAGATCGAGACTCACGCACGGGCGTTGCTGGCGCGGCGCCTCGCCCCCGTTCGAAGCGCGCCGCCACAGGTCATTCGCATGCTGGCTTACGATTACGCGATCGAGGTGGCCGGGCCAGTTCTTTCGCAGTCTGCGGGGCTTGACGACAAAATTCTGGTCGAAATCGCGTACACGAGAGGGCGAGAGCATATGCTCGCGATCTCTCATCGGGCATCGCTCAGCGAAGCAGTCACCGATGCTTTGATCGAGCTCGGGGATCGCGGGGTTCTACTGAGCGTTCTTGACAACTACGGTGCAAGCTTTTCCGACGACGGATTCTCAGTGCTTGTCGGTCGATCAGAAGGCGACGATGTACTCGCCGAGCTCGTGGGTTTACGGCCGGAAATTCCGTCGGATCTGCTGACCGTATTGGTTGCCAAAGCCTCGCAGCGTGTTCGCGCGAAACTCGAGGCTTCTCATCCGAGGGCAAAAGCCGAAGTGCGCCGTGCTGTTGCCGAGGCTGCCGGCCGCGTTGAAGCGCAATGGATCTCGGCGTCGGTCGACTACACCGGGGCCGAGGCGTCAATCGAGAGTTTACGGCGCGCCGGGCAGCTCAACGAAGGTGCCATCGCAGCGTTCGCAAAAAATGGCGCGTATGCCGAAACAGTCGCTGCACTGGCAGCGATGTGCGACCTGCCGCTTCAATTCGTTGGGCAAGCCATGGCGCGGGATCGATCGGAAGCGCTTATGGTCATTGCCAAGGCAGTCGGCGCGTCGTGGTCGACTGCGCAAGAAATTCTAATGCTGCGCGCCAGAAAGGGCATCATCCCCAGTGGTGAGATTCTCCAGCGTTTGGCGCGCTTCGAAAGATTGCAAACGGGAACGGCGCGAGAAATCGTTCGAGTCTATCGCGATCGTGCGCGCTCAAAAGCAGCCCCAGCCATTTAAATCCGCGCTGCGACGTCCAACCGTATTTTGCTGGGCGACCGTGCGATCGGTCTCAAGCCGCGGACAGGAACGCGTTCGGCGTTTCAATTCCACTAAACCAAAATCGCGTTAAACTGATACCGCGACTGAGGGGCTATTTGAAGCTC
>Ga0187783_10003055_pt1 | contig 12378 bp, 9 predicted proteins | sample 1015_SJ02_MP02_2_FD_132471 | JGI IMG/M metagenome (GOLD analysis project Ga0187783, IMG submission 132471) | Tropical peat soil microbial communities from peatlands in Department of Meta, Colombia - 1015_SJ02_MP02_20_MG | ecosystem: Environmental > Terrestrial > Soil > Wetlands > Peat | place... | reverse complement strand
GGCTGCAGACCGGGATGGTCTGCAGCCGGGTGCACACGACGGGCCGGAAGTCGCCGCGGCGGGGTCAGCGCGCGAGCGGCTGCCTGCAAGCACGGCCCGGTGCGCGCCGCGCGAGGCTGCCTGGGCGGAGCGCTGATGGCGTATCTGCTGCGGGCCAGGTACGGCGGGACGTCGCGAACATTACGGCTTGGCGTGATCAGCCGGCGGGTAAGACAAGCCGATCTGCCGACGTACCTCGTCCATTGCCTGCATGATCGTGTACGTCTCATCCAGCGGGAGCAGCGGGCTCTCCAGCAGCCCGGCGCGAAGACAGCGGATCACCTCGGCGGCCTCCGCACGCAGCCCGCTCCCTTCATACTGTTCTTCGAAACGCTCCAGTTCGGTGCCATCACGCGCGATCACGCGGAACCCGGTCGGCGTGTAAAACCAGCCGTCAATTTCTATCCTCGCTGCCGTGCCGTAAATGGCGGCGGGGTTGCCCGACGCGGCCAGCAAGGTCGTGGTCAGCACTGCGTGGGCACCGCTGTCGTACTGGAAGATCATCGACGTGGTGGCGTCAACGCCGGTAAACGCCGGATCGCTGACCGCGGTGATCCGGGCCGGCACGCCGAACACAAGGCTCGCGAACGAGACCGGGTATATTCCAAGGTCCAGCAAGGCCCCGCCGCCCAGTTCCGGCGCGAACAGCCGGAACTGCCGGTCCTGGGCGAACCACTGCCCGTGCTCGGCGGTCAGATATACGACATCGCCGAGCGTTCCCGCGGCAAGGATCTCACGCACCCGCGCAATGTGGGGCAGGAAGCGCGTCCACATTGCTTCCATGAGGAACGTCCCCTGGTCGCTCGCCGCGTCGATCATCTCGCGCGCCTCTGCGGCGTCCATGGCGAACGGCTTCTCCACGAGCACGGCTTTACCCGCGTTGATCGCCAGCAGCGCTGCATCGCGATGGCCAGGGTGAGGCGTTGACACGTACACGACATCGACATCCGGATCATTGACGAGATCCTGGTAGCTCGCGTGCCGGTGCGGTATGCCGAATTCGTCTGCGAATGCGTCCGCCGAAGCCTGGGACCGTGATCCGACGGCGATCATTTCACTGTCAGGTTGCAGCGCGAGATCATGCGCGAAAGCGTGGGCGATGCCGCCCGTAGCGAGGATTCCCCAGCGAATCGGGCTGTCATCCCGTTGCGTCATCCCACTACTCCTCTGCGGGCAACCCGGCAGAGCAGCCGCATGCCAGGCAGAGCACCGTAGCTGATTTGCCGTTCACCATGGACCCTGGCCGGTCCAGGCCTGAGGTGAGCTTACAGTCGACAATTGTCCTTCGACCGGTGCCTGGCGAGGCTCGGTCCAGGCGCCCGGCCTGTCGCTCTCACATCGGCTGCCCGCTTCGGGCATGGTTCTCAGTTGGCCTGCGCGGGGCGCCGGCTCAGCAGCCGACGGCTGTTAGCCGGGCGACTGCACCGGCGCCAGGTCGCGGTAATACCGCCAGTGCACCAGCGGCTCCACCGCGAGGACGCCGGTGACGGCCAGGGCCGCGGCGACCGGCACGGCGAATCCGGCGCTGTGCCAGACCGCGACGGCCCCGCCTGCGATGGCGACGAACGGGCGGGCGATGGTCAGCGGCCCAAGGCCGACGAGTATGGTCCATGAACTCGCGCGCAACGGCAGCGCGAAGTAGCCGGCCAGGCTCGCCAGGACAATAAGCGCGTAGGGCAGGTATACGGCGGCCATCCGGGTCCCCGCAGCGGTCAGCCCGGCCAGGCTGACCGCAGGATTCTCACTGACGGCAACGTAGATCCCGAGCCCTGCTCCAAGGCCTAGCAGCAGCGCCGCCGAGCAGGTGACGCCGCGGCGGCCGGCCACGAGGTTGTAGTGCCGCTTGCCGATCAGCGCGCTGCGGCCGGCGGCAGCGCGAAAGCCGGCCAGCGCTCCGTCGAGCAGCGCCACGCCGACGAGGAAGGCGGCCACCAGTGCAGTCGGCAACCTAGCCCACTGCCTGCGTCGTTACCTCCGGCGGCGTCCGCAGCCACCGGGCACGTCGGCCTAGCTGGGCGCGGAGCCGGTCCATGCCGTCGCCGCGAACGCCGACCACGGGCCGGATGGTGGCGCAGAACGGGCTGGCGTGCCGCTTGGGCTCGAACAGCGCCAGTCCGAAGTCACCCGCCGACCTGGCAGCGGTCAGCAGCGCCGCGTCGGAGTGAGCGCGGCGAGCCGAGGCGACGCCGTCGTGGCGGCCGAGCGGCTGCCGCATCCGGGCCTGGTGAAATACGCGGGCGCCAAGCGGCGCGAGCCGCGTGGCGGCGATGTCGAAGTGGCAGAACGCGCGCACGTCCGGCTGGTCGTGGCAGGCGAAGAACTCAGCGAGCCGGCTTCCGCGCAGGTGATGCAGCAGCCCAGTAGAGATCATCAACTGGCCGCCGATTGCCCGGCCGAACGCGTCCGCGTGCCGGAACTGGCAGTGCAGCCCCTCGGCCGCTGCCAGCCGCTCGGCCTCCGCGACCAGGGCGGCGTTGAGGTCGACGCCGACCAGCTCGGTCTGTGGTCCGAGCGCTCCGGTCGCGGCCAGCCAGCGGACGACATACCCGAGCCCGCAGCCCACGTCGACGATCCGTATCGGCTCATCTGGCACGCTTCGAATCGCGGCCAGCAACGGCCGCAGCGCCTCCGCCATCCGTTCGCCGAGCCGCAGCTCCTCGCTGAGCCGCTGGAGCTCGGTATGCACCCGCACCAGCAACGTATCGACAGCGCGCTCGTCGAGCACGCCGTGGTGAGTAGGGATCCGCGCTACGATCCGCGCAGCGCGCTGGTCGCCAGCCGCGCCGAGCAGATCGAGCACGCTGGTACTGCTGACGGGCTTCCGCTGGCCGGTCACCGGGTCGCAGTCGGTGATCAGGTCCGATATCTCGAGGCACTCGCCAGTCATCGCTCGGCACACCAAGGCAGGGAACGCGCCGGCCGCCTCATCCCTTGACCCTGCGTCCGGACCGCCAGACTCCGGTGATGTGCTCGGGCCTGGTGAGGACCGAGATGTCGGCGATCGGGTCAGCGTCCAGGGTGAGGAAGTCGGCGTCGTAACCCGCCGCTAGCCGTCCGCTGCGCGGAGCCTGCGGCCCGAGGGTGCGCGGGGCGACCGATGTCGCGGCGGCGATCGCCTGCACTGGCGTCATGCCCAGTCGCACCAGATGAGCAAGCTCGGATCCGTTCGTGCCCCAGGAATTGGCCAGGTCCATGCCTGTCATGGAGATGTCGGTGCCCATCGCGATGGTCACGCCGCGCGTGATGGCCAGGCTGAGCGCTTCCGCGTGAGCGCTGGCCAGCGCCGTCAGCTTGGCGGCCGCGTACCCGGGCACGTCGGCCAGGTTGGCCAGTATGTTCTCGATGATGCTCCTGGTGGGAACCAGAATCGTGCCGTTCTCGATCATGGCGTCGCACGCTTCCTCATCCAGGTACGTGCCGTGCTCGATGGTCGCCACGCCGGCTTCGATCGCGGCCATGATGCCGGGCTTGCCGTGGCAGTGCGCCGCGACGACCCGGTCAGCCAGGCCCGCGACCTCGACGATCGTCCTCAGTTCCGAGACGGTGAACTGCTGGTGGATCGGGCTGTCCAGTTCGGAGAGCACGCCGCCGGACGCGCAGACCTTGATTAGCCGGGCGCCCTTGCGCAGCTGCTCGCGTGCCGCGCGCATGCACTCGGCCGTCCCGTCGGCCAGCCGGATCGTGCCGTCGTGCTGCGCGAACTCCGCCATCCAGGACAGCGGGTAGCAGTGCAAGTCGCCGTGACCGCCGGTGGTACTGAGAATGGCGCCAGCCGGGTAAATCGCTGGACCGTCGAGGATGCCTTCGCTGACGGCTCTGGCCAGGTAGACGCGGAGCCCGCCAACTTCCCTGACCGAGGTGATGCCCGCGCTGATCGCGTTGGACAGGTCCCGAGCGGTGCGGGCGGCGCGCAGCGCGGTCGGTTCTTGCGGCAGCCGGGCAAGGTCCAGCGAGCGGGCGCCCATGAAGTGCCCGTGACAGTCCCACAGGCCAGGCATCACGACGGCGGCCGCGGTGACGTCTGCGCCGGGCGTGGCCGGCGCCCCGCGCGCCGGACCCGCATAGCTAATCGTCGCGCCGTCGGCCAGGAGCACGCCGTCGCTTACCGGATCGCCTTCTCCTGGAATGAGCAGCCCGGCCTCGATCCTGTGCACGCATTCCTCCCGTCGGCTCGGCAGCAACTGGCGGAGATCGCCGCGGCCGCTTCTGTCGCGCGCCGGCTTCGCCAGGCTAGTCCCAGCTGAGCCTAAAGCGGACCCGATGGCCGGGCCGGAGCTGCGCGGCAAGGTCGACGTCGGCAGTGACGACTACGGCAATGACGGGATAGCCGCCAGTGGTCGGGTGATCGGCGAGCAGCAGAATCGGTTGCCCTTCGTGCGTGACCTGCAGCGAGCCGACCGCCAGTCCCTCGCTCGGCAGCTCGCCAGTGCGGCCGCGGCGCAGCGGCGGCCCGGCCAGGCGCAGCCCGGCGCGATCGCTGGCGGCGGTGACGAGGTAGCGGCCACCCGCCAAGGCCGGCAGGCTACCAGCGCCGAACCAGTCGTCCCGCGGGCCGGGGATCGCCCGCAACTCGACCTCGTCGGCTGGGCCTGGCAGCCGCTCCCGAGGCGTGGCCGGCCCTTCCGGCTGTCGTTCTGGGCGGGAACGCGGCTCTCCTGCCCGCAGCCAGTCGCCAGGCCGCAGTGGCCGGGGGCCAAGCCCGGACCGGCAGTCGGCCGAGCGGCTGCCAAGCACCGCAGGCACGTCGATGCCGCCGGCGAGGGCCAGGTAGCTGCGCAGCCCAGACCTGGGCGGGCCGAGCCTGAGCACGGTACCCGCGGTCAGCTCGAAGGCAGTGCCAGCCGCGGGCTGGCTCACCTGGCCAGCCGGACCGGTCAGCTGCACGGGTGCTGGCGCCCCGGCGAGCGCCACGACGGCGTCGCAGTCGAACCGAAGTGCCAGCCGGCCGAGGGTGGCCTCCAGGCAGGCGGCCCCGTCTTCGTTGCCCGCTAGCTGATTGGCCAGCCGCAGGCTGGCTGTGTCGGCGGCACCACTGCGCGACACTCCGAGGTGGGCGAGCCCTGGCCGGCCGAGGTCCTGGACGGTGGTGAAGGGGCCAGGGTGCAGCACCTGGACGAGGCGCTGGCCGGGTCCAACCGCGGTGCCCGCCGCTGCCGGCGGGCGAGAGGGCGCCGCGGCAGCGCGCTGGTGCAGTCGCTTCGGCTCGCGCAGCAAGCTATCGACGGCGCGGAAGCGGACCCGCGATCCGGGTGACAGCAACGCGGGAGGGTCGCGGTCCTGGTCCCATATGGTCATGTCGGTGCGGCCGAGCAACCGCCAGCCGCCAGGCGATGCCGCCGGGTATACGGCGGCCAGTCCGCCGGCGATGGCGACCGAGCCGGCCGGGACGGACAGCCGGGGAGTGTCCAGCCGTGGCACCGTGGCCAGGAGCGGGTCCAGCCCGGTCAGGTAGCCGAACCCTGGGGAGAAGCCGAGCCAGCCGACCTGGTACTCGCCAGCCTGGTGCCTGGCTATCACCTCGCGCATCGTGAGCCCGGTGATCGCGGCGACGTCGGCCAGGTCCGGACCGTCGTACACCACATCGAACAGGGTCACCCCGGCCGTCTGCGGAGCCGGGCCCGGCGGCGGCAAGTTGCCGATCCGGGCGGCCAGGTCGGGTCCCGTCCAGCTGCCAGGCTCGAAGCTGACCAGCACGGTGCTGGCGCCCGGAACGACGTCGGTAATCCCCGGCAGGCCCGCGGTCCTGATCGCCGCTGCCAGTGCGGCCGGCTCGTTCCCGCCCTGGTCGCCAGCTCGCTCCGGCCTGCGGGTCTCCACCAGCAGCGCCGCATCCCCGGCGGCTTTAGCCCTGATCACGAGCCCCGATCAGGCAAACGGCGCCAGCGTGACGCCGGCCAGTTCCAGCGCGGTGCGGACCGCCTGAGCCAGGCCCACGGCTCCCGGCGTGTCGCCGTGCACGCATACCGACCGCGGGCTCATTTCCAGCGCTGCGCCGGACGCGGTCTCGACCACGCCGTGCACGACCATGCTGGCCGTGCGCGCCGCCACGAGTTCGGGATCGGTCAGCACGGCGCCTGGCGTGCCGCGCGGCAGCAGCGTGCCGTCGTCGTTGTAGCCGCGGTCGGCGAAGGCCTCGAATATCACCGGCAGGCCGACATCGACCGCGGCGGTCGCGGCCGCCGAACCTGGCAGTGTCAGCAGCGGCAGCCTGGCGTCGTAGCTGCTGACCGCGGCCGCGATCGCGGCCGCCTGCTCCGGGTCCCGGACGGCACGGTTGTACAGGGCGCCGTGCGGCTTGACGTAGCCAACGCGGCCGCCGTGCGTCCTGGCGATCCCGTCCAGCGCGGCAATCTGGTACAGCACCTCGGCGGCAAGCTCATCTGGCGGCACCGTCATCTCCCGGCGGCCGAACCCGGCCAGGTCCCGGTAGGAAACCTGAGCGCCTATCGTCACCCCGCGAGCGACCGCGCCAGCGCAGGCCCGCCGGATCGTCAGCGGGTCGCCTGCGTGGAAGCCGCAGGCGATGTTCGCGCTGGTGACAATCCCCAGCAGGGCCTCGTCGTCGCCGAGGCGCCAGGCGCCGTAGCTCTCGCCGAGGTCGGCGTTGAGATCGACGACGCGCTCCCCGCCGGTCACCAGGGCCCCGTCGTCACCCTGGCTCCTCTGGCGGCAGATCAGCCAGCGCGGCGGCAATGTCACTCTCCCGCGGCCCGGCCGACCGGACTGTCTTGATCAGCACATGGAGCACCGCGTGCCGGTCCTCGCCGAGGTCGAGCAGGCGCTGCGCGGCCTCCCACAGCTCGGGCGGATCACCGCGCCAGAGCCGGTCGGCGAGCACCACGTGCCTGTCCACGTGCCCGGCGCTGGCGTGCTGGCTTACCCCATCGTCGTGGTCGGCCGCCAGCAGGATCCGGCGGTCAGCTTGCAGCGCAGGATTCAGCGTCGCCAGGTCGATGCCCCGGTAGCTGCCGCGCAGCAGCGGGAACGCGAAGACCCGGCGGGCCAGCGCCTCCAGGTCGCCGTCTGGCAGCAGCCGGTCGACCATGTCGGGCTCCAGGCCAAGTGACAGCGGATCCCGGTAGACGCTCGGGAACGCCTGCATCGAGTCGAAGACCGCCTCGAGCACCGGCGCCATCGCAGCCTCATCGAGACCCGACTTGGCGCCTGCCCAGCGCACCCAGGCCAGCAGGACGTGCGGCATCGCCTCCTGCTCGGCCTTGGACAGCACTACCTTGCGCGGCAGCCAGTCCAGCAGGAATGTCTCCACCTTGGCCGGGCTGACCCGCAGCGGCCTGACGAAGTCACGCTCGCAGCCGTACTCGACGATGTGATCTGCGCACCGGCTGGCGGCCTGGCGGTCGGACAGGTCCTCGGCCTCGTCGGAAGCGAGGAACTCGGCGACTAGCATGGCCCGGCGGTCCTTGCGCCACAGTGCCCGCCGGGCCGGAGAGGTCACGGCGGGCGCCGCTGGCGCAGTATCCAGGCCGGACATTCCAGTCGGCAACACCGGTGGCAGCGTGCGGACCCTGGCCCTGATGAAGGCGTGATAGGAGGGGAACGACGAGCTCACCGTGGGGTCGCTGGCTGCCTCGGTCGCGGCCAGCCCGGCAGCCAGGATCCTGCGTGCCTGCGGCGCATCGATCTGCATGAACCGCGTCGCGGAGTCGCCGTTGTCGCGGCAGTAGTCAAGCAGCTTGGCAACCTGCGAGGTCACCCAGCCGTCGCGCGCGAGGCCGCCGATGCTGTAGTCCACGACGACGACCAGCGCGTGCTGTTCCTGACCGGCGTAGCTGAAGACGCAGACCACTTCGTCGCGGTCACCGTAGGTGTCAGAGTTCACGTAGCACTCGGCAGCCTCGACCGCGCCTACGTGCTCAGCCCAGGCTGGCCGGGCTACGCCCTCGTCCATCAGCGTCAATGCCGCTCGCTCAGCCTGGACCGCCTGCCGGGCGGTGCCGAGGCAGGCGATCCCGGACAGCAGCGCCAGCGCAGCCGGGCTGCCTTGCTTGGCGGCATAGCTCACTAGCCCCTCGCCGACCAGTTCCTCGATCCCGGCGCGGCGCCTAGGGCCGCGCCCGCCCCGGCCAGGCTGCGGCCCCCACCAGGTCCCGAGCAGTTCGCTGACCATCAGCTCGGCATCAAGCGGGCTGCGCACCGCCAGCAGCTCGCGGGCTGCGCGCAGCATCTCGGCGAACAGGGCGTTGGGCGGCGGGCCGGCTAGTCCGGCCCCGCTCGTGCTGAGGCCCGGCGGCGACCCGGAGGCTCCTTGCTGTCCCCTATCGCCCGCTGGCTCTCGGCGTCGGCTCTGGGGGCTCACCCATCTAGCTTCGCAGATTTCCGGACCGGCCACGCCATGGCTCGCTATCGTGACGGCCGGATTCTTGCTGTCCGGCCTGGTTCGCCGGATTTTGCGGCCAGGAAGAAAGATGCTTCCACCCGTCTATCAGGCGAAAACCCTATTAGTCCGGTAGCGTCCTACTGAGGCGAGCCTGCCGCCACCGGACCGTGCCCTTGTCCGGCCTGACGAGCCACCCGCAGTTGACACCCTGACCAGGCTGGGGACCTCCGGGAGGTCACCTCCTGGCCAAGACCGCCAGGTCCTGGCCGTCGGTGCAGGATCGGGTCGGCTGACAGCGTGCCTCTCGGTGAGCTAGGCCTGCCGGATCTGATAGATAAGACATAATCAAGTATTTAGGACTTAGACGTAAATCTGGGATTCGTGCCGCTCGCGGCTGGCGAACCTCCAGGTGCGAGAAGGACGGCGGTTCTTAGATGCGAGCAGGACTTGCGCCGGCGCGTCGGGCCTGGGGGCGGGGCGGCGCCGGTGGCCGCGGCGTCCTGGGCGCGTTCTGCGTCGTGGCCGGACTGGCCACTGTGCTGGCCGCCTGCGGGGGTACCTCGAGCACGTCCGGCGCCGGAGGCGGCCCCGCCAACACCAGCACGGTGACCTTCGCCATGGAGCCGGGCGGCTTGGCGAGCTACCCGTTCCCGTTCATGACGCTGGCTAACGCATCTGCCGACAGCGTCTTCAATGTCAACGATTTCCAGTACTTGCTGTACCGCCCGCTCTACTGGTTCGGGGAGGGCACGACGCCCTACCTCAACACCACGCTCAGCCTGGCCTACCCGCCCACTTACCAGGGCCACCAGGTCACGATCCGGCTCAAGTCGTACTACAAATGGTCCAACGGCGAGCCCGTTGACGCGCAGGACGTCGTCTTCTGGATGAACATGATGACGGCCGAGGGAAGCCAGGGAATCTACTACAGCCCGACCGGGCTGCCCGCTGACGTGAGCCACGTCAAGGCGGCGAGCAAGTTCGTGGTGACGATGGATATCACCTCCGCCAAGTTCTCCGAGCCCTGGTTCACCAACAACGAGCTCAGCGAGATCACCCCGATGCCGATGGCCTGGGACCGGACCGCGACCGGCCCGAGCGACTGCATTACCACGATCTCCGCCTGCACCGCCGTGTACAACTACCTCAACGCTCAGTCGACGCTGAGCCCGTCGACCTTCGGGGCGTCGCCGATCTGGGGTGTTGTCGATGGTCCGTGGAAGATCCAGAGCCTGAACAGCCTGGGCAAGCTCACGGTTGTGTTCAACAAGCAATACTCAGGCCCGGTGGCGCCGCGTCACATCACCACGTTCATCGAGGTGCCTTTCACCTCCGAGCAAGCTGAATACAACGTGCTGCAGGATCCGACCGGGAGCCAGATCATCGACGTGGGCTACCTGCCCACCGTCGACGCGCCGGTGCCGCCAGCCGGGGCCAGCGTCGGCGCAAATCCGAGCTCGCTACCTGACTACACGCTGAGCTCGGTCTATGCCTGGCAGCTGAGTTACTTCCCGTACAACTTCAAGAACGACACCGGCCAGGCGCCGATCTTCGACCAGCTGTACTTCCGGCAGGCATTCCAGTCCCTGGTCGACCAGGAAGGGGTGATCGCCGGGCCGCTGCACGGCTACGGGAAGCCGACTATCGGCCCAGTCGGGGACTACCCACTGACCAAGTACCTGTCGCCCACCCTGGAGCGGCTCGGCGACCAGTGGACGCTGAACATCGGGTACGCCAGGCAGTTGCTGGCCAGCCACGGATGGGCGCCCAACAGCGCCGGCATCGACACCTGCGTCCACCCTGGCGGCGGCCCGGCCGACTGCGGGCCGAAGATACCGTCCGGCGCGCAGCTGAAGTTCAACCTGATCTATCCGACCGGGCTGGACTGGATGGAGTCTTCGGTGCGGGAGCTTGCCTCCAACGCTTCCCTGGTTGGCATCCAGGTCTCGCTGTCTGCCGAGCCGTTCAACCAGGTGACCGGGACCGCATTCGGGCAGTTCGGCGAGAGCTGGCAGCTCGCGGAGTGGGGATCATGGACCTATGCGCCCGACTACCTGCCAACCGGCGACGAGCTCTTCGAGACCAACGCTCCCAACAACGCCGGCCAGTACAGCAATGCCCGCAACGATGCACTGATCGCTGCCACGCTGGACGCCAGGACGAGCAGCGAGTTCTACACCGCCATGTACAACTGGCAGGACTACCTGGCCGGACAGCTGCCCGTCGTGTACGTGCCGGACTCGCCCACGCTGATGGAGACCATCGACGGTCTCAACATCGGCCCGCAGAACAGCGCGTCGACGATCACCCCGGAAGACTGGTACTACCTGAAGTGAACCGGGCTCGGCCAGGCGGGTCAGCGTCGTGACGGCATACCTCGCCCGCCGGACGCTGCAAGCGATCGCGGTGGTTGTGCTGGTAACGCTGATCGTGTTCGTCCTGCTGAGCCTGGCTCCGGGTGGAGCATCAGTGCAGGTGCTTGGCAGCGGTTCGGCACACCAGCAGTTCCTGGCCGCCTACCTGACCTGGCTCGGCCGGGTCCTGCACGGCAACCTCGGCTACTCCAGCAGGCTGAACCAGAGCGTCAGCTCGCTGCTGGCTACCAGCCTGCCGAGAACGCTGGCGCTGACCGGGACGTCAACCCTGATCGCGCTGATAGTCGCGATCCCGCTGGCGCTAGTTCAGGCGGCGCGCAGGAACTCTGCCGTCGACATCACCCTGCGCGGCCTGACCTACCTCTGGTACGGCACCCCGACCGTCGTGCTCGGCCCGGTGCTCATCCTGTTCCTGGCGGTGCACTGGCACCTGTTCGGGGCCGAGGGCCCGCAGGCGCCGGGTTTCATCGGGGTGATCTCAGACGTGCGGGACATGACGCTCCCCGTCGCCACCCTGGCGCTGGTCACCATCGCGATCTTCGCCAGGTACCTGCGCTCGTCGGCCCTGGACAGCCTGGCGCAGGAGTACGTGGAGGCGGCACGGGCGCGCGGCGCCGGGCAGCGCCGCGTGCTCGCCGCGCACGTGCTCAGAAACTCGCTGGTGCCGGTGGTCACGCTGATCGGGCTCAGCATCCCGCAGATCCTCGGCGGTGCGGTGATCGTTGAGATTGTCTTCAACATCCAGGGCATGGGCTGGCAGATCTATCAGGCGGTGCAGGACCGCGACTTCGCGGTGACGCTTGGATTCACCCTGGTGATCGGCATCGGCGCGGCCATCGGCTCACTGCTCGCCGACATTGGCTACGCGGCGCTTGACCCGAAGGTCAGGTACACGCAGGCATGACGGCCAGCAACGCAGCGCGCGACCAGACCGGGCCGCACCAGGTGGCGCAGGATCTTCCTGCCGCCCGCGGGGCCAGGGGCCGCCACGCTGGCCCGGTGTCGGCCGTCCAGCCGACCGGAGCAGAGCTGCGCGCAGTCTGGACCGGCTGGATGCGGCTCGGCCAGGCCGCGCTGCGGAGCAGCCCGCTGGCGACAGCCGGCTCTGCCGTCATCGTGCTGGCTATCGCGTTCTGCTTCCTCGGTCCGCTGGTCTACCACACCGACCAGACGCATGTCTTCCTGTCCCAAGCGAACCTCTCGCCACGGTCCGGCCATCCGCTCGGCACCGATGGCGACGGTTCCGACGAGCTGGGCAGGCTCATGGTCGGTGGCCAGGTGTCGCTGGAAGTCGGCGCCGCTGCCGGGATTCTGGCCGCTGTCCTGGGCTCGCTCTGGGGCGCGGTTGCCGGGTACGTCGGCGGCGCAGTCGATGCCATCATGATGCGCCTGGTGGACGCGGCAATCGCCATTCCCGCTATTGTCCTGCTGCTTCTGTTGATCGCTATCTACCGGCCGTCGACGGCATTGCTGGTGCTGGTGATCGCGGCCACGTCGTGGCTGAGCACGGCACGTCTCGTGCGCGCGGAGGCCCTGACGCTCCGGTTGCGGGAGTACGTCCAGGCGGTGCGCGTCATGGGCGGCGGCGGGCCGCGGGTCATCCTGCGCCACATCGCGCCGAACGCC
>Ga0187783_10003054_pt1 | contig 12383 bp, 6 predicted proteins | sample 1015_SJ02_MP02_2_FD_132471 | JGI IMG/M metagenome (GOLD analysis project Ga0187783, IMG submission 132471) | Tropical peat soil microbial communities from peatlands in Department of Meta, Colombia - 1015_SJ02_MP02_20_MG | ecosystem: Environmental > Terrestrial > Soil > Wetlands > Peat | place... | reverse complement strand
CTCATGCGGCAGGCGATCAGATCGATCTCTCCCTTCCCGGCATCGAGCGGGTGATAGGAACGCGCCATCTGATCCGTCAGACGTTCGACGAATTGATCGGAATCTTCTTTTCGATCGGCTTCAGCGTGGTGGAAGGGCCGGAAATCGAGACACCCTACTACAATTTCGAAGCCCTCAACATTCCCGAGCACCATCCCGCCCGCGATAACATGGACACCTTTTACATCGAAGGCTCCCACGGCGGGCACTTGCTGCGCACCCATACCTCACCGATGCAGATCCGCACCATGGAAAAACAGCCGCCGCCGGTGCGTATCGTCGTGCCGGGAAAGGCTTACCGGCGCGACAATCCGGACGACACCCATGGCTACATGTTTCATCAGCTGGAGGGGCTCGCGGTCGATACCGACATCACGTTTTGCGATTTCAAGGGCACGGTCGAATACTTCGTCCGCGAGTTCTTCGGACCGAGGGTGAAGACGCGGCTGCGGCCGAGTTATTTTCCGTTCACCGAGCCCTCCGCAGAAGTCGACGCGACGTGCCATGTCTGCGGCGGGAGCGGATGCCGCGTCTGCAAATTCTCCGGCTGGATTGAGCTGTTCGGCGCGGGAATGGTGAACCCGGCCGTCTATGACTTCGTCCAGTACGATCCAGAAAAGCTTTCAGGATTTGCGTTCGGCATGGGTGTGGACCGTCTGGCCATGATGAAATACGGCATTACGGAGCTGCCGTTGCTGTTTCAGAATGATGTGCGCTTCCTGCGCCAATTCCCGTGACTTTCGCGAAGCCTAGAAGATACGGGAAGGATTCTGTTTCGGTCACCTTCATGCTTCGCTGCTGGCTGGGGTGAACGGACTCGTCGATGAGGATCCTCTACAACTGGCTCAAGGAATTCGTCGACGTCGAGGCTCCGCCGGCCGATTTGCGTACGCGGCTTTCGCTGGTGGGTATGGCGATCGACGCGGTCGAGGACTCCGTGGCCGGCCCGTTGCTGGATGCGGAAATTACGGCAAACCGTCCCGATTGTCTGGGCCACTACGGCATGGCGCGCGAGGTGGCTGCCATCTATCGGCTGCCGCTGAAGCCTCGCGAGCAGCTCCTGAAAGAAGCGTCTGAGAAAACCGCTGACCTGACGCGCGTCACGATCGAATCGCCGGATCTTTGCGGGCGCTACACGGCGCGCATCCTCCGCGGAGTGAAGATTCAGCCATCGCCCGACTGGCTGCGCCAACGCCTGGAAGCCATCGGGCAAAATTCGATTAACAGCGTGGTGGACATCACCAATTACGTGATGTTCGAGCTGGGGCAGCCGCTGCACGCGTTCGATTTGGACCGCCTCGCCGAGAAGCGGATTGTGGTGCGGCGGGCCCGGTCAGGCGAAAGAATTCGCACGCTCGACGGCGTCGAGCGGGTGCTGGGGACCCAGATGTGTGTGATCTCGGACGCCTCGCGTGCCGTAGCGATCGGCGGCGTGATGGGCGGCGCAGAAAGTGAAATCGGTTTCGCGAGCCGCAATCTTTTGATCGAGTCGGCGTGGTTTGATCCCATCTCGGTTCGGCGAACGTCCAAAGCGCTCGGGCTGCGCACCGAGGCGTCGTATCGCTTCGAGCGCGGCTCGGATCCGGAGATGGCGGAGAGAGCCTCGCGGCGTGCCGCGGAGCTGATCCAGCAGCTGGCGGGGGGCGAAATCCTGGCAGGCGTCGTCGATTCCTACCCGCGTCGGGAGCAACCGCGGGCCATCGAGCTTTCGCGCAAGGAGCTGCTGCGGGTGATGGGCGAAGACGTCCCGGACCGCGACATCGAAGAGATCCTGAGCGCACTGGGATTTCGTCCCGTGCGCAAGGACGGAAATCGCGGAAGTGCCGGATCGATTCTGGCCCTTTGGGAATGCAGGCAGCCGTCTTGGCGCAGGGACGTGACCTGCGGGATCGATTTGGTCGAGGAAGTGGCGCGACACTACGGGTACGACAAATTCCCGGCGCGGTTGCCGCCGGCCAAACAGCCCGCCCGCAAGCGCCCCCACGCCGGTGCGCTGGACCGTCTACGCGAGCGACTCATGGGGCTCGGATACCAGGAGATTGTGGCGATTCCGCTGGTCGATCGGCGCCGCGACGAGATCTTTCGCGCCCAGGGCACAACGCCAGCGGTAATCGGCAATCCGCTCGCGGAGGATGCCTCGGTGATGCGGTCGAGCGGAACGGTCGGCATGGTGGCAACGCTCGAGTGGAACCTGAACCACGGGCAGCGCAACCTGCGGCTGTTTGAGATCGGCAAAGCCTACGAACTGCGTAAGGGCGTGCCCGTGGAGACGGCGGTGGTGACGGTTGGCGCCACGGGCCTGGCGCGTGAGAAAACGATTTACGGGCCGGCTCGGGAATTTAGCCTCGCGGATCTGAAAGGCGATCTCGATAGCGTCGGCCAACTTGCCGGCGGCGATTGGTGCTGGGGTCCCGCTACAGAAAAGTGGCTGCACCCGGCCTGGGCGAGCCAGATCCGCGAGCCCTCTTCGTCTTCGCCCCTCGGCGTCGCAGGCCTGCTCAGACGACAGGTGGCCGACGAACTCAAACTGCGCCAGCCGATTTTTCTCGCCGAATTGCGGCTCGAACCTCTGCTCCAAAGGATCGAGGAGGCCGAAGCGTCGCGGCATTTCGAGCCGTTGCCGCGTTTTCCGGCCGTGGAGCGAGACTTTTCTCTTGTGCTGGAAGATGGGGTGGCGTTCGCACAAGTAGCCGACGCCATCCGGGCGCTCGGGATTCCGGAAGTACGGCAGGTCGAGGCCGCCGACCTGTTTCGGGGCGGCCAAGTCCCCACAGGAAAATTCTCGCTTATGATCCGTGTAACCCTGCAGAAGGCAGAGGCCACGTTGACCGACGCCCAGATCGCCGACATCTGCGCGCGCATCGTCGCCGCGCTCGAGCACGGGCTCGGCGCGACCCTGCGGGCGTCCTAGCGACTCAAACAGCCGCACCGGACCGGCGATGCCGGTTCGGTTTCGCGCTTCGTTAAGACAGTTGCGCCACCGCGCGCGATAGCCCACAATGGGCGCGGTCCAGCCGGGCATCGAGTGGGGGACACACGTTTTGAAAGTCGAAATCTACGATCAAAGCTACAACGTCAGCGCGGGCGACAGCGAAGGATATGTGCGAGAACTGGCGGCCTACGTGGACAGCAAGATGCGTGAGGTTGCCGAGGCGACTCGAACGGTCGATTCGCTTAGGGTCTCAGTGCTTGCGGCGCTGAACATCGCCGACGAATTCTTTCGGCTTCGCTCGCGCCAGCAGGAAATCGAAGGGCCGCTGCGCAAGCGCGTGGAGAAGTGCGTGGCGCTGGTCGAGAAGGCCCTGGAACACTCGAACTGACCGCCAAAATTGCCCCCGCGGCTCGGGTGGCTGCTTTTTTCGGGCAGTGGATGTTGCTCGATCGCACAAAGTCTCAAGTGACCATTTCCTCCTGACCGGCATCCGAGCTAAGATCGTGGCTGGGATTCCGCTGAGCTAACCATGCTGAAGCAGGCACGTCTGCTGGCAATCGCCCTCGTCCTCGCGGTGGGCCTATTGGGCCTTCACGCCGCACTCCACTGGCACGGTCCCAACTACGATAACTGCCAGGCCTGCCACACCGGGCGGGTTGCCATGTCCGAGCCCGCGATCACGTTGGCGCTTGAGACGCCTGAGGCGACTGCGCGCTTCGCTCCGCCAGAAACACGCCTGGTTGATCTCGAGCCGGTTTGCACGCACCGAATTCCCCGCGCTCCTCCCGTTTAACCGTTTTACGATAACAACTGATTTCACCCAGCTCGCGCTTCTTTCAACCGGCGCGTCGGCTTTTTCATTCATCGCCCGAGTCCATCCGCCCGGGCCGGGGTCTACTGGGGGAGATTTCATGAGATCTCGAAGAGTCATTCTCGAAGTGCTGTTCTCCATGTCGATTCTCTTGTTTTTGGCGACCGAGACTTTTGCGCAGAATGCGGGTAACTCGACCAGCGTTACTGGCTCGGTCACAGACCCGTCCGGCGCGCTCATACCGGGCGCGACGGTGACCATCCATAACCCGGTGAGCCAATACGCGCGCACCACGACAACAGACGAGATGGGGAATTTCAGAATCTCGAACGTTCCGTTCAATCCTTATCACATGACGGTCACGGCCACCGGCTTTGCCCAGTATGTGCAGGATATCGAGGTACGGTCCAGCGTCCCGCTCAAATTGGATATAAAGCTGGAGTTAAGCGCAACGACCAGTACGGTGACGGTCGAAGCCGCGGGCGATCTGCTGGAGACCGACTCAACCGCGCACACAGACATCGACCGACAGCTCTTCGAGCGCCTGCCACTGGAAAGCGCGTCGTCGTCAGTGAGTTCGCTGGTGACCCTGGCATCGCCGGGCGTGGCGGCCGATTCAAACGGCCTGTTCCACGGCCTGGGTGATCACGCGGAAAACTCATTTTCGATCGACGGCCAGCCGATTACCGATCAGCAGAGCAAGGTCTTCTCAAACCAGATTCCGGTGGATTCGATTCAGTCGCTGCAAGTGATTCAGGGGGCGCCGCCCGCCGAGTATGGCGGCAAGACGAGCCTGGTGATCGACGTGACCACGCGCTCGGGACAAGGAATGACCACGCCCCACGGCGATGTGGTCGCCTCCTACGGCACATTCGGAACCGCGAATGGCGTCTTTAACTTCGGCTATGGCGGCCAGAGCTGGGGAAACTTCATTTCGGTCAATGGGCTCAATACCGGCCGGTTTCTTGATCCGCCGGAATTCGTCGTGATGCATGACAAGGGCAACCAAGAGAATATCTTCGATCGGCTGGACTTTCAGCTGTCCAAGTCGGACTCGCTCCACCTCAACCTTGGTTACTCGCGCTCCTGGTTTCAGACGCCAAACTCCCACGACGCCCAAGATGCAACGGCCTGGTACGGCTTTGATCTCGGCAACACCGTCATGTCCGTGAGCGACAACGGCATCGGCCCGAATGGCCTCACCGTCGGCCCCACCGATCAGCGCTCCCAAATCTTGAGTTTCAATGTGGCACCGACCTGGACGCACCTGATCGGCTCGACGATGGTCCTTACGGGGAGCCTTTTCGTTCGCCACGACCAATACAATTACTATCCGAGCGGCAACCCGTTCGCCGATCTCATCGCACCGAGCCTGGATAGACAAACGGTCTCTCAGCTTCGGTTTCTGACCAATGCGGGCGCCCTCGCCAATGTGTCGTATGTCAAAGGAATTCATAACTTCAAAGGTGGCATCCTCTACCAACAGACTCCCCTGACCGAGCACGACCGGCTTGGCATCGTCGATCCGACCTTCAACGCGCCTTGCATCACGTTTAATCCAACCCTCGTCAACGCCAACACGGGGCTCCCCGGTTCCTACCAGTCCGTGCAGGGTTTCACAGACCCATCGCAATGTGCTGCGGCGCCTGCCACAGGAGTCTGCGCGCCGTTTGGCTGCCAGCCCAACAACTCGTCCAATCCCAATGCGCCCAACTCGGCACAGTTCCCCCTGTTTAACCCGCTGCTCGAGCCATATGATTTCACGCGAAGCTGCGAACTCACCCCCACAGCCCCTGCCCCCTGCGTTCCGGGGGTTGGGCTCTATCCGTTTCTTGCCCACACCGATATAAAGGAGCTTTCTCTCTACGTGCAGGACACGATCACCAAGGGCGATTGGTCGTTCAATCTAGGTATTCGGGGAGACCTCTATAATGGGCTCACGATTTCTCGTCAGGCGGAGCCGCGAGTCGGTGTCGCCTATAACGTGAAGCAGAGCAACACGGTTCTCCGCGCCTCCTATGCGCGAACGATGGAAACTCCCTTCAACGAAAACCTGATCCTTTCCAGTATTGGCTGCGCATCGCCGGTTCTGAACCCGTTGCTGCTTTGCTCGTCGCTCTCGCTGACGCCCTTAAGTCCAGGATTTCGCAATGAGTTCCATGTGGGGCTGCAGCAGGCATTTGGAAAGTACGTAGTCTTCGACGGTGAATACATCTGGAAGTACACACACAGTGGATATGACTTCAGCGTGCTGGGCAATACGCCGATCACCTTCCCCATTGAGTGGCACAACTCGAAGATTCCCGGCTTCACGACACGCGTCACTGTCACAAACCTGCACGGGCTTACGGCCTACGTGGTCATGTCGAGTGTTGCCGCCGTCTTCTATACCCCTCAAGTCGGCGGCGCTGGTGCCGTGCCCGTCGTTTCCGTGCCCGGGGAATTTACGCCGTTCCGCATCGACCATGACGAGCACTTTAATCAGACCACCCATCTTCAATATCAGCCGTGGAAGCGCGGGCCCTGGCTCGGCTTCAACTGGCGATACGATAGCGGTCTGGTGGCCGGCGCTACGCCTTGCTACGGTATCCTGCCAACCAACACCTGCCCGGGCTCTGTCTTAATCAATGGCGTGCCAAACGTATCCATGGTAGCCAGCAACGTGGGATTTCCACCCCTTATACCTCTCACCGCCGATCAGGAGTTTGAAGCCGGATTTACCTGCAACGGCATACACGCTACTCCGACCACGCCTCTGCCGTTCAATTGCCCTGCTGCGATCTTCGGCTCCACCCTCACCCAAGTGCCGGCGCCCAATAAAGAGCAGGACAATACGAATCCACCCCGCACACAGCCGCGAAACCTGTTTGATCTCGCCATCGGCGATGACAACCTTTTCCACGGCGACCGATTTAAGTGGAGCGCACAGCTCACGGTAATTAATTTGGCGAACGAATACGCGCTCTACAATTTCCTGTCAACCTTCAGCGGCACCCATTACGTTACGCCGCGCACCGTAACCGGAGAGATCGGCTTCCACTTCTAGGCGAGATTCAGGACCGGATGGACCGATGGCTCCGTGCGGTTTCTTGTTGACATCTATTTTCAACTGACATACGATTTGGCTCCTAGTTGACAATGGTTTTCAACTCTGGTGCTGCGTGGTTCTGCGTCTTCATTTCCCCCGCCGATTTCGATCCCCTTGGCCGCTTGTCTGCGCGGCCTTCGCGGCATCGCTTTTTCTTGCGAGTCCTGCTCGGGCCGGTGTGGGAGGCAGCATCTCAGGCATCGTTCAGGACCCGAGCGGAGCGGGCGTACCGCGCGCCACTGTCACAGCCATCAACAGTGCAACAGGCGTCCGAAAAACCCTCACAACCGACGACCGCGGCGCCTATTCATTTCTGAGCCTGCCCGTCGGGCGCTACGACATCGAAGTCACGGTTCTTGGCTTCAAGCCCTACACGCGCACGAATGTCGCCGTCGATGCGAACAGTGCCTTACAGGTGGACGTACGACTGGAAATCGGTGCGAGAACCGACTTCGTGACCGTGACGGAAAAGCAAGTCGAGGTGGATTCAACCACCACGCAGATGGGTGATGTGATCGGCGGAGCACAGATCACATCGGTTCCACTGAACGGTCGGAGCTTCACAGACCTGTTGGCCCTTCAGCCCGGAGTAATTCCGGTCACTTCGATCACGTCGGAGACCGTCCAAGACGTAGGGGCAACCGTGCTGTCGCCTTCTGGCGATCTGAACCCGGGAACGATCTCGATCAATGGGCAACGGGAATTCGCGAACAGCTTTCTGGTGAACGGAAGCGACGTCGAGGAGGATGTCAACATGGGGGCGGCCATCGTCCCTAACCTCGATTCCATCGCTCAGTTTCGGATTCTTACGAACAACTTCGACGCAGAGTATGGCGAGTTCAGCGGAGGCCAGATCAATGTTGTCACGAAGTCCGGAACCAATTCGTTTCATGGGGACGTCTTCGAATTCGTCCGCAATACCGCTATCGACGCACGCAACTACTTTTCTCCGACCCGCGGGGCGTTCGATCAAAACCAGTTCGGCGGCACGTTCGGAGGGCCGATTCGGCAGAACAAGATCTTCTTCTTCGCCGACTATCAGGGGACTCGGCTGACCCAGGGAGTCGACACCGGACAGATTCCGGTGCCGTCGATCGAGGACCGCACGACGGGGAATATGTCGGATCAAGTGAATTCCCAGGGCTTCCATCAATTGGGGTTCTGCGGCTCACAAACCGATCCGTCGAGCAAACAAGTGTTTGAAATCCCCTGCACGGTAAGCGGTCCCAACGTCGCCACCATGCTTTCAAGCGAACTCGGGTACGCCGTGACGGCGGGCGAGCCCTATTATTTCAACGGCAACTACATCAATCCTCGAACCGGCCAAGAAAGCTCCGGCACCTGCACGAGCAACGACCGGTGTGTTTTCCCGGGCGCGACGGTGCCTCCGGACGCCTGGACGGCTCCGGGAACCAACCTCGTGCGCTACATACCCCCACCAAACAATGCCAACGGCACATTCTCGAGCTCGGCCTTCAACCAAACACTGCGAGACGATAAAGGCGCCTACCGGATCGATGCCAACACGCGCTGGGGCTTGTTGACGGCTTACTATTTCCTCGACGACTGGTCCCAAGATAATCCCTATCCGGTGGCCCAGGGCGGCGCCAACGTTCCCGGCTTCAACGCGCTCTACACAGGACGGGCGCAGTTGGTGGACCTCGCCGACACAAAGACGCTTGGTCAGACGGCGGTAAATGAATTTCATTTGAGCTACCTACGTGACGCCAATGACCTCGGCAAACCCGTCGGCGGAGTCGGCGTCAGCCTGGCGTCCCAGGGCTTTGTGGTGGGCCAGGGGACGTCCGGAATTGTGCCGTTGTCACCCAAGACGGAAGGCGTTGAGAGTGTCGGCTTCAACAGCTTCACGATGGGAACCAACACGAACGAGCTCAACCAGATCAGCAACACCATCCAATGGCTCGACAACTTCTCCAAGGTGAAAGGGACTCACACGATCAAATTCGGCGGCGAGTTCCACTATGATCAAGTCAATGTCCATGCGATGGCGCAGTTCAACGGTAGTTTTCTCTTCTTTGGCAGCGAGACGGGACTTGATTTCGCCGACTTCCTGCTGGGAACTCCGACCCAGTACAACCAAAGCCAGCTGCAGCCGTTTTACGGCCGCAATCGGTATGTAGGCCTGTATGGGCAGGACAGCTGGCGCGTTACGCGCACCCTCACTCTCAATTACGGGCTGCGCTGGGACCGCATTGAGCCTTGGTATGAAAAGTACAACCAGATCGCTACGTTCTTGCCCGGCAGGCAGTCGGTCGTTTTCCCCGGAGCTCCCGCGGGGATACTTTATCCGACAGACCCGGGCGTACCGCGGACACTAGCGCCTGCCGGGAATCTCGACTTCGCTCCGCGCCTGGGCCTTGCCTATTCGCCCAGCGCTTCCGACGGCGTGCTGGCCAAAATCCTGGGCGGCCCTGGCAGAAGCAGCATCCGGGCCAGCTTTGGCTTGTTCTACACGGCCATCGAGGCTCTCACGCTGAGTGTGATGAGCGCCAACGCACCCTACGGAATCACCTACACAAGCCCAGCTCCGCCCCTGTTTCAGACCCCCTTTGTGACGGCCGCGACCGGGCAAGATCTGGGACAAACCTTCCCGGTGACCCTGGCCCCCTGGAATTCCACGGCGAGCCATCCTGATCCCAACATCAACTGGGCGCAATTCGAGCCCATCACCGGGCTCCCCAACTATCTAACCACCAACCGCATTCCCTACACCGAGCAATACATGCTCTCGCTGGAGCGCGGCTTCGGCGCCGATACCGTGCTCGGTTTAAGCTACGTGGGCTCACAGGGCCACCGCCTGCTGGTATTGAAGGAGGCCAACCCAGGCGATCCCTCCCTGTGCTTGTTCTTGAGCAACCCCGCCAACCTCGCGCCGGGCCAAACTCCCTGCGGGCCTTTCGGCGAGGACACGACCTACCTCACCCGTACCGGCGCTGTCTTTTACGGGACGCGAGGCCCGCTGGGATCCGACTTCGGCAGCAACGCCGACCAGGCGACCATCGGTAACTCCAACTACAACGCTTTCGAGGTCACGCTGCGGCACTCCAGCCGGCGCTTGGAACTGCTGGCTGGATACACCTACAGCAAATCGCAAGATCAGTCTTCCAATTTGGGTGAGGAAGTCAATCCATTCGATCCCGCTTTGAGCAAGGCTCTGTCCGCATTCGATGTGAGGAACAACTTTGTCGTCAGTTACAGCTATCAAATCCCGCTAGAACGTCTCGTGGGAGCGACGAACCGGTGGACCGAGGGCTGGCAAGTCTCTGGAATTACGCATATCAGCAGCGGCCTCCCCGTGACGCTTGTCAACTTTGGAGACAACTCACTGATCGGTTCTGAGCCGAACGGCGTCAACAATTCCGGCGTCGATGAGCCCGACTTCACTCCCGGGCCCCTGAATTTCAATCCCAATCCCCGCAATGGGCGGCCGTATTTCAACGCCGCGCTATTCAGCGAAAACGCGCTGGGAACGCCGGGCACTTCCAAGCGCCGTTTCTTCTCTGGCCCCGGCATGGTGGACTTTGACGTGGCCGTCTCGAAGAACGTGCGACTCACCGAATCGAAGTCTCTCGAGTTTCGCCTGGAAGGCTTCAATGTGTTCAATCACGCGCAGTTTTTCGGGCCTCAGGCCGTAGACGGGAATATCGCTAGCTCCACGTTCGGACAGGTCCTGAGCGCGGCGGCGCCCAGGCTCATCCAAGTCGCAGCGAAGTTCACTTTTTAGCCGTCGCCCGGGGAGAATTTCTATCACACTCATCCGGAGTTCTCGGTACGTCTCACGCCAGAAACTCGCGCTGAAATTTCCTGCTACAATGAACTGCGGAGTCGGCCTGCGACGCAGGTGATGTTGCGAAAGCTTATTTGAACCAACACTGAATCCCAGGGTGCTTTGGTTGTCCTGCCCTTGTGCACGTCCCGGCCGGCTTGGCCGTTCGGGAAAGCCTCAAAGCAGGCGCGGGGCGCCCAACCTATTAAGTGGGGTTCAAGGCCTAGCAACGCACGGCCAAGCGGACCACTCCGCAGAAACCTGAGAAAACTCCCCTCCGTGAAAATTCTTTTCATCGGTGACATCGTTGGCGCGCCCGGCCGCAGGATCGTTCACGAGCGGCTTTCCGACATCCTGGCGCAACGCAAAATCGACCTGTGTATCATCAATTGCGAAAACGCCGCGTCCGGCTTCGGGGTCACGCCGCGGATCGCGGAGGAACTTTTCCAGTCGGGTGCCGACGTCCTCACCAGCGGCAACCACATCTGGAAGCGCAAGGAAATCATTGATTACTTTCCCGGAGAACCGCGTCTGCTGCGCCCCGCCAATTTCCCGCTCGGCTCGCCCGGCCGCGGCCTCTATATCGGTCAGGCCAAGAACGGAGTCGGTTGTGCCGTGCTGAATCTTCAGGGCCGCACCTACATGGCGCCGATCGATGATCCGTTCCGCACCGCTACCCTCGAACTCTCCCGCATCCCGCCGGAGGTCAAGGTGATCGTCGTGGATATGCACGCCGAGACTACTTCGGAGAAGACGGCCATGGGATGGTATCTGGACGGCAAGGTTTCCGCCGTCCTGGGCACGCATACGCACGTTGCCACGGCCGATGAACGCGTTCTGTCGGGCGGTACGGCCTATATCACCGATGTGGGCATGACCGGACCGCACGACTCCGTCATCGGCATGGAGAAGGAGGGCATTCTGCAGCATTTTCTCGACGCGATGCCGTCGCGGTTCATCGTCGCCGAAGGCGACATTCAGATGAACAGCGTGCTCATCGACGTCGATCCGTCCACAGGCCACGCGAGATCGATCGAGCGGCTCAACTTCCGCCTGGATTGAGTTCGTCCCGGCCCGCCCTCAGGGTTTCCTCTAAGCAACGGAGGCATGGAGTGTGCGCATCCTGCAGCCGTCCCAGGGAGTAGAATGATTCGACCCATGCTGTCTTCCCGTACCGCTTTCGTGTCCATGGCCATGCTGGGGGCTTTTGCGGGATCGCTCCGGGCGCCCGGCCTCGCCGAGGATCAGGCCTTCGCCCGCGAAATTCAGGCCCGGGCCCGCGTATTCCGTCCGATCGGACCGGGCCTTTCGGCGCTCAAGCGCGATGACGCCGGGCGCTACTACATCCTGGCTCAGCCGGCGAACGCCGTCGGAATTTATGGTGCCGACGGCCATCGAATCGGCCAAATTCCCAATGCTCAGTCGGAAGGAACGAAGATCGTCTACGCCTCCGACATCGACACGGACGCTGCCGGCCGGCTGTTCGTCGCCGATCGCGGTGCGAATGAAGTCAAGATGTTCGGTGCCGATGGCTCGCTTTTGGCGGTGGTCCATGTCGCCAGTCCCATGTCGATTGCGGCGCTCTCCGGCCTTGAGTTTGCCGCCACGTCGTTGCGCTCCGATCATTTGGTGAGCCGCTTTAACGCGCAGGGTCCGGTGGGCCGCGCCTTCGGCGAACCACCGAGAAGCGAGGATGGCCGCACGCTGCTTAGTGACGGCCGCGTGT
>Ga0187783_10003053_pt1 | contig 12384 bp, 7 predicted proteins | sample 1015_SJ02_MP02_2_FD_132471 | JGI IMG/M metagenome (GOLD analysis project Ga0187783, IMG submission 132471) | Tropical peat soil microbial communities from peatlands in Department of Meta, Colombia - 1015_SJ02_MP02_20_MG | ecosystem: Environmental > Terrestrial > Soil > Wetlands > Peat | place... | reverse complement strand
TTCCCGACCTGGATGTTGCCGGGAGAGTAGGGAATCTCCCCGTCTTCGCGCTCGAGGCAAGTTTCGTCGCCTTGCTAAGCATCTGCGATGCGGGAGCTGGCCTCGTCGCGCACCCAGAGATCTATAGATTCTTCGTCAGGCAACGGCCGGATGGCGGGATTCTGCATGATCGCGCGGGCACAGGTGTTCCAGCGCAGAATCGCGTCGTCGTTTCCTTGTGGCGCAAAATTGATGGCCTTCTCATAGTGGCCCATCGCTTCCCGCAGGGCATGATAGGCGGCGGCGCCCGCTCCGGGGTCGGCTTGGCGAACCCGGGCGTTCCCCAGCCGTTCCCAGATAATTCCGGCGTAGTAGGCGCGTTCGTAGTCGCCCTTGAGACGGGTCAGAACCTCCTGGGCTGGCTTGGCCTGCAGGTTCGAGTGGAATTGATCGGTTCGCGCAAGGAGAAGCGAAATCAGCGCCTGCTGGTGGTCGGGTACGACCGCGAGGATATCTAGACAAATGCTTTCCGCAAGCCCGGGTTCATTTAGAAGTCTGTAGCGCTCCACCTTCGCCAGGGCTTCGGGGATACTCTCGATCGAAATTGATTTCAGCTCGAATTGCATAAAATCTCCTAGGTTTCGGCACGGCCGAAGACGCGGAATAATTTCGACAGTGGGTCGAAGAACCGATCGACGACGCGCTCCTTGAGCGGGATGATGGCGTTGTCGGTGATCCGGATGCTCTCGGGGCAGACCTTGGTACAGCACTTAGTAATGTTGCACAGGCCGATGCCGAACTGGGTCCTTAAGGCTGGGAGACGGTCGCCAACGTCGAGTGGATGCATTTCGAGGGCGGCTATATGAACCAGGAATCGGGGGCCGATGAATTGTTCGTACATGTGGTGCTCGCGCAGGACGTGGCAAACGTCCTGACAGAGATAGCATTCAATACATTTTCTGAACTCTTGTACCCTCTCGACATCCTCCTGGGCGATGCGCCAGGTCCCGTCGGCCGCATCGGGAGGCCGCGGCTGGAATTTCGGGATGCGTTGTTTCACCCGATAATTCCATGATACGTCCGTGACGAGATCCTTGAGGTGCGGAAAGGCCTTCATGGGTTCGATGGTCACGGGCTGATCGAGCGCGAGTGTGTTGAGCCGTGTCATACACATCAGTTTCGGCATTCCGTTTACTTCGGCCGAGCAGGAGCCGCATCTTCCCGCCTTGCAGTTCCAACGAACGGCCAGATCTCCGGCTTGTTCCGCTTGTATCTGATGAACGGCATCGAGGACCACCATGCCGGCCGCGATTTCCGTCGTGTAGTCCTCGAACTTTCCTTGGTCCTTCTCTCCGCGCCAGATCCGAAACGTCGCCGTGGCCATCACTTCATCTCCTCGATGACTTGCCGAAGATCTTCCCGCATCGGCGTTATGGGCTGGCGCGTGAACTGCATTTCTCCGCCGGGAAGTTTGCGCACCACGATGTTGAACTTGCCCAGTGTCTCGTCCCTGGTTGGAAAATCGTCGCGGAAATGGGCCCCGCGGCTCTCGGTACGATCGAGCGCGGCTCGCGTAATGATTTCCGACACAGTGAGCAGATTGCTCAGGTCCAGGGCCGTGTGCCAGGCGGCATTGTACTCCCGGTTTCCACCCACGCCGACCCGTTCGCTGGCAGCTGTTAATTCTCGGATGCGCTCAAGTGCTTGCAACATCTCCTGCTCCTGGCGCACGATGCCCACCAGTTCCTGCATCACCTCCTGCAAGGCATGTTGTAGCGCATAGGGGTTTTCCGAGCCCGAGGGCTCGAAGGGCCGGAGCGCCCAGGTTTCGGTTGACCGGAGATCATCCGTATTCACCGGCCCGAGCGGGTTTTCCCTGGCGAACCTCGCGGCGTATTCTCCGGCGCGCTTGCCGAAAACGAGCAGGTCGGAGAGTGAATTCCCGCCCAGGCGGTTGGCCCCATGCAAGCCTGCGGCGCACTCCCCGGCGGCAAATAGTCCGGGCACATCGGACATTTGGGAATCCGCGTTCACCCGGATTCCACCCATCACGTAGTGCGTCGTAGGACCTACTTCCATGGGCTGCTCGGTGATATCGATATCGGCTAGTTGTTTGAACTGATGATACATGCTCGGCAGTTTCTTCTTTATGTGTTCGGCAGCGTTGGGAATTCTCGCCTTGATCCAGGCGATGTCCAGGAATACGCCGCCGTGAGGGCTTCCGCGCCCTTCGCGCACCTCCTGGCGAATACACCGGGCCACGTGGTCGCGCGTCAGGAGTTCGGGCGGTCGTTTTGCGTTCTTGTCGCCCTGCGTGTACCGCCAGCCCTCCTCTTCTGAACTGGCGGTTTGGTTTACGTACAGCGCCGGAATGTCCTTGAACATGAATCTCTCGCCGTCTCTATTCCGAAGGACTCCTCCCTCACCGCGAACGCCTTCGGTGACCAGTATGCCGCGCACGCTGGGCGGCCAGATCATTCCAGTCGGATGGAACTGCACAAATTCCATGTCCATCAACGCGGCACCGGCATCATAGGCCAGCGAGTGGCCGTCCCCTGTGTATTCCCAGCTGTTGCTGGTGACCCGGTAAGCCCTCCCAATCCCTCCCGTGGCCAAAACCACGGCTTTGGCGCGAAAGAGGTGGAATCGCCCGCGCTCGCGATCGTATCCAAAGGCGCCCGCGATGCGCTCGCCGTCTTTGAGCAGCTTGACGATGGTGTGCTCCATGAAAACGTCCAGGCCCAAATGTATTCCATGATCTTGCAGCGTGCGGATCATCTCAAGACCTGTGCGGTCGCCGACATGCGCCAGGCGGGGATACCGATGCCCGCCGAAATTCCGCTGCAGAATCCGTCCATCCTTCGTGCGATCAAACAGAGCGCCCCACGCTTCCAATTCGCGGACGCGCGCGGGGGCTTCCTTGGCATGCAGCTCCGCCATCCGCCAGTCGTTCAGATACTGGCCGCCGCGCATGGTATCGGCAAAGTGAACGCGCCAATTGTCTCGATCGTCGACATTTCCCATCGCTGCCGCGATGCCGCCCTCGGCCATTACGGTGTGCGCTTTGCCCAGAAGGGATTTTGAGATCACCGCCACCCTCGCACCGGCTGCCGAAGCTTCTACGGCGGCGCGCAGGCCGGCACCTCCTGCCCCGATGATTAGAACGTCGTGCTCGTGCGTAATGTAGGTGGCCACTAAAAGATTCTCCAATCCCTCCACACGCCCATCGAGCAGAGCCGCACGTACAGGTCAGCGAATGCCACCATGAAAAGACTGCACCATGCGAACAACATATGCCGCTGGTTCAGGCAACTCGCGCAGTCGTAGACCCGTTTGCTCGTGGCAGCGCCCGCCAGCCGATCGCGAAAGCCGCCGACCAGATGACGAAACGAGTGGCACCCGAGGGTGTAGCACGTTAGTAAAACAAGGTTAGTTAACAAAACGAGAGTGCCCAGACCCAGGCCGAGGCGGCCGGCAAACCAGAATGCGTTCCATACGTCGCGGCCCAGAATGACCAGAAACAGGAGCGCCAGATAAAGAAAATACCGGTGGATGTTCTGCATGATCAAAGGAAACGAACGCTCCCCTAGGTATTTCTTACGAGGCTCTCCCACTGCGCAGGAAGGCGGATCCGCCCAAAAAGCCTTGTAATAGGCTCCGCGATAGTAGTAGCAGGTCACCCGGAAACCGCCTGGCGCCCAGAGAATGAGGACCGCTGCCGTAACCCAAGCAGGCATCCAGCTCGGCTTTGCTCCGAACCAGCCTTCCCCGGCAGGTCCGAACAACTCCGGCGAATAAAACGGCGACAGATAAGGTCCGAACCTGAAGTGCTGACCCTGTAGGGCGGCCCAGGTGGCGTAAACAATGAACGCCGACAATCCAAGAAACACAAAAAGCGGTTGCACCCACCAATTGTCGACGCGCCGCGTGCGCCCGAACCCCGAGCTAACTAATGGGACATCGATCTGAGACATCGCCCCTCCCCCCTCCCCGGCTTGCTCTCGAGCGCGCGACGAGCTTCAAAGTATCCACCGACATATGGCCTGTGCTTTTCACTTCACCAGGGCGACAAACGGCTTACGCTCAAGCGCGCTTCATCGATTATCGCCAACGAGTCCGGATTCAGAATTTACCGAGCGAGGCATCATACTGCGAAATCCCGTCCCGATGTTTCTGAAAGCTTGTCCTCAGTCGAAAAGGTCGAATGGCAAGGAACCAGGCTAACCACTTTCGCATCAAACAGCGCAACATAGCCTCTGGCCTCACCGAGCGCTCTGTCGCGGTACGAATCTACCCCGGCGTGTTTGGAAATCCGCGTCCAGTCGCTCCCTTCGGTGCGATGCAACAGGCCGGAAGCTCGAACCAGGAGCGTAACTGTCGTTTTTTCTTTGCGTCTGCTAAGCTAAATTCGATCCAACTGTCGCGGAGAGGTGTCTGAGCGGTTGAAAGAGCCCGCCTCGAAAGCGGGTAGCCTGCCAAAAGCGGGCTCGTGGGTTCGAATCCCACCCTCTCCGCCATCACTATGCATATGCAGATCTATAGTTCTATTGATCTCCTGCTACCATGCTGCTACCGTTTGGGTTGCATTTATCCGACTGATCAGAAGGTCCAAGGTGGAGATCTCCTTATACACGCGAACGAAAAACGCGGTCGGTCAGTGGCGCTATCAGCGGGTCAGGACGGGGCGGGGAATTAAAACTGGCACGCTAAACCCACCATTTTACTTCCGCCGTGTGACGGGGCACTTAACCCGCCAAGGCAAACCCCAGCGAATCTGGGTTCAGCTCAAGGCCGATACGTTGCGAGCCTGTAGAGACGAACTCGAGACGCTCCAAATTGCATTCCAGGCGCAGGCTAAGGGGTTGACGGTAGAAGAAGCGAACAACCTCAACAACGCGCACAGAACTCCTCTAAAAATCGCGGTCGAGAAGTTCCTCGATTTAAAGCGCGGGAAAGCTCCCAAGACGGTTGCGCAGTACACGTTCGTCCTCAATCAATTCCAAGATCAGTTTCGCCGGAAGATCCGTTTCGTAGATGAGGTCAAAGAGTGCGTCCTCGACGAGTACAAGCGTCGTTTGGAACAAGAAGGCCTCGCTGCTAAGACCATAAGAAATCGGCTCCTGATCGTCTGCTTTCTGCTAAAGAAAAACGGTATCCAGAATTCTACGAAGTTTGTCGAGATGCCCGTCATTGAAGAAGAGGTTCCGGAGCCCTACACCCGAGAACAAATAGACGCTCTGTTTGCTTATTTGGACCGAGAGGGCTTAGAGGAGGAAAAGCAGCGGTACAAATTCTTCCTCGGATCTTCTCTTCGAGAGAAAGAGGTGATGTTTGCTGAATGGGATGACATCGACTTCACAAACGGCACGATTCGCGTTCACTCGAAGAAGGCTGTAGGATTTGCTGTCAAGAATCACGAAGAGCGCCGTGTTCCCCTGCCAACAGATTTGGTCAGCATGCTCAAGGAACGGAAGAAAAAACGCTCACATGAACGCTGGATATTTGCCGGTCGGAGTGGAACGCCCGAGGGTCATTTCCTACGCAGACTCAAAGTTCTCGCGCTGTATGCAGGACTCAACTGCGGCCGCTGCCGCACCACTATCACGAAAGGAAGTTACGACCACAAGCATGCGGTAGAGGTTACTTGCGCTAATGCGCCCATATGCGAAAGGTGGAAACTTCACCGTTTCCGCAAGACGAGGGCGACTCGCTGGATGGAAAACGGAATTCCAATTCGAAACATACAGAAATGGTTAGGTCATCGGAGTCTTGAGACTACAATGGCTTACCTCGGATTGACGGGCCTCGAAGAATTGCGCTCGAAAATCGACGCAGTATGAGATCGCGACTGGTCAGGTGATGATCGGCATCGTCGCAAGAGATATTGGATCGGGCGGTCCAACTAGGCGTCGCTCAAAACAGGCTGCGGTCATAACTAAAGAGCGTATTTGCGGAGACGAGCGTCCGCCAAAGGTCACCTCGACCGCCTTGCCAATCGAGATGGGTTGTTAAGCGCGATCTGGCGCCGCTCTACCGCATGGCACAAGACCCGTTTTTTTTCAACCTGGGTACCAATCAGCACTCGTCAGTCCCTTGGTCAAATTGCTTGTGCGATCTGGGTCAGTGCATTTCATCGGAGCCTGAACAGGAAACCGAAAATCGACGCCGGGACCCTGGGTGCATTGTGTGACGCATCCGGCACCAGCCAATGGTTTCAGCCGAGCAGGTTCGGATCGTGCATCGACCGCGCCGACGCCATAGGTTTCCGGCACATCGGCGATTGCGACGAAATCGATACAGATTTGTGTTGTGCGTGAAGGGAGCCGCCGCGAAAACCAAAGGCCCTTCCCTGCCTAGAGCTTGCTGATGTCTTCCGCTATATGTACCTCAGGGCAAACCCCAGTTAGGTAGTTTTCGGGCCGACATTATTTTCCTCAACATTTCTGTTGACACATATTCAACAGAGTTGATATATACGATGCCACCTCGGGAGATCAAAAGGGGGTGCGTATGAGCCGGGTCAATATGGGGTGGGTTCTTCCAACGGCCATCTCCGGACGCATAGTTGTGGTCTCCATGCTGCTTGCCGCTTGCTGGAGCGGACCGGGTAATGTTGCGCAGGCGCAATTAGCTGGAGGCGCGATAAATGGGATCGTGACCGATCCTTCAGGAGCCGCTGTGCCTAACGCCACTGTGGCAGCGATCGACGAGCAAACTGGAGTGCGAACACAAGTGGTCACGGACAACAGAGGTTTCTATGTGATTCAGCCCCTGATTGGTGGTCAATACCGCGTCGAGGTCCAGGCGCATGGGTTTCAGGAATTCGTACGAACTGGGCTGCAGGTCAGGGCGGATCAGAGACTCGAAGTCGATGCAGCCCTAGTCGTGGGCGCGTCCACGCAGGTAGTGCAGATCAGTGGGCAGCAGCCTTTGATCGACACCGCCACTTCCAACCCGGAGTCTGTTGTTAGTTTGGATGAAATGTTTAAGCTACCCACTATCGAAGGATCACGCACCGCCGTTACTCTCGCGCAGTATACCGACGCAGCGTTCCAGAACAACAGTTATGCCGGCAGCAAGGATAACGACGTGGCCATGTACTACGATGGCGCCGGTGTCAACAACCGTCTGGGCCCCCACACGTTTGAGATAGAGCCCAGAGGTGAAACTACGACCGAGGAATTCTCCGTCCAGACCGGGTCATATTCGGCGCAATACCATGGAAGCATGGTGGAAAATACGACCACCCGTTCGGGCACGAACAGCTTTCACGGGGAAGCTTATTATTATTTGCAGAGCAGTGCGCTCAATGCGACCCCTTGGGGTTGCGTTCCTCCAAGCTGCGGCTCGAGCCATACGAATGACCCGGGATTTTCTATAGGCGGGCCTATCCGAAAAGATAAGACCTTTTTCTATGTTGATCTCCACGATCAGTTCGGTTCCTACGCAGGCAATTACGGTTTCTTACCGATCCCCACTCCCGCGGAGCGCACAGGTGATTTTTCAAACCTGCTCGACAGTTCGGGCAACTTAGTTCCCATCTACGATCCTGCCACCGCGGCACCGTGCCCTGGCAACCCGGCTCAGATCTGTCGCACTCAGTTCCCGGGAAACATCATTCCTACTAATCGCATCGATACGGTGGCAGCGAATATACTAGGGGCTCTTCCTTTGCCCAACGTAGCTGGCGCTTCGCCATCCGCCAACTTCACTGCGCCTCAGACCCAGGCATTGACGGAAGATATATGGCCACTAGTGCGAGTGGATCACGTATTCAACGACAACAATCGAGTTTTCTTTCGTTGGGTCCAAGAGCATTGGGCCTTGAATCAAAGTCGCGAGGATGGCCCCATCGAGACCGGCCCAGGCCAGAACGGTATTCTAATCCCGCCTGCAAACAACCGCATGATTACGGCCGGCTGGACGCACACCTTCAATCCTGATTTTGTCAGTCAGATCTATTTCAGTTCGCGGCTCCAAAGTCAAAATAACGTCTCGCCGACGTATAATCAGGGCGGCGCGGAGTCTGTCGGTTTGCTCGGCACGCTAGATCCGAAAGCCACGTTCCCTCAAGTCAACTTCTTGCCCTATCCCCACCTCGGTCCCCCTTTTGCCGTCGCTGATGGATTTGGGAGTCCGGCCTACCTAGTTGCCCAGAACTATTCGTGGGTGCACGGAAGGCATAACCTGAAGTTCGGCGCGGACATTCAGTATTCTAAGGACAATTCGTTCGACCGGAATTTCCCTTCGGGTCAGTTGTTCTTTGATGCGAACGGTACTGACGCTGGAACAGAAGGAGGCGGAGGCAATGCGTTTGCGTCATTCCTCCTCGGCTTTGTGAGCAGCGCGGATCTGAGTGATGCACCCAAAGGGAATACAATTAATAACCCAATCGGAGCCCATACTTGGTATTTGGCTCCCTGGATTCAGGACGATTGGCTAGTGCGCCCCAACTTTACCTTGAACGTAGGGTTACGCTGGGAGATCGACACAGACGTAAACCTCTACCCGACAGGGCAGCTCTCGGGATTTAATGCTACGACGATTAATCCAGTCTCCGGAACCCCGGGCGTGGTCACCTTCTCCGGCGATGGAACTTGGGGCGATTCAGTCCATAACACTCAGTTCTCACATCTTAGCCCCAGGGTTGGTTTTGCTTGGCAGCCTTGGGGTGCCAGCTCCAAGACCGTACTTCGCGGAGGCTGGGGCCTGATCTTCAGCGCACCTGGAGTAGGGGGAGCGTGCAGTGCTTGCGGCTCGGGCTACCTGAGTACAGACGGTCCAAGGGTTGATGTCGCTCCTGCCGCCAGTTTTACGGCGTCCAGCAACTTCATCACGCCGGCCTTCTACTTGCAGAATGGGTTCCCTGCATACCAGGCCCTAGCTCCGGAGACACCTGGTTTTGGCGCGGTGGCCGTGGGGCAAGCACCGATCTTCAGCCCCACCTACCTGGATCCCAACCGTAAAGTGGGTTACAGCCATGAAATGTCGTTCGACGTGGAACATCAGCTGCCTTGGGCGACCGTGGTCAGCCTCGGATACCTGGGGACGTTCGGAAGAGACTGGGACATAACCATTCCTTTGAATCAGCTGAACCCCACGAATTTCGGCCCTGGCAACGCTCAGATTTTGCTGCCCTTTCCGCAGTTCGGGTCTGTCTCGACCGTCGCCGCCGATGGTCGCCAGAATTACAATGCTATGGAATTCAGGGTAATTAAGCGCTTTTCTAGAGGGCTGCAGGCCAAGGTTGACTGGGTATGGTCCCACAATATGGATGACTTCAGCTGGTACCGAAGTTACTGGGAACCGGAGCTCAATTACGCGCCGAGCAGTCTAGATCAGCGACATCGTGTCTCGATCTCAGGCTCTTATGACTTTCCCCTGGGTCCCAAACAGCAATATGTCCAGAATGGCCCCCTTTCTCGGGTTTTGGGAGGATGGACCATCGGCTGGATTTACAACTGGTACGATGGTATGCCCGTCCAAATTGTGAATCCATCGAACACCTGCAACTGTTTTGCTCCTCAGGGAGTAGATCAAGTAAGTTCTACAGCGAATTCCCATTCGTCCACTTCCGTTCCAGTGACGTGGTTTAACCCCAATGCGTTTGCTGCGCCAGCTGCGTACACCTTCGGCGATGCGCAAGGAGGTGGTCTGATCTATGGGCCCCCCAGCTGGGAGCTAGATGCTGACATGCGCAAGAGCATAGCCGTCCGGGAAAGCTACTCTGTCACGGCCCGCTTCGACGCAACCAACATTTTCAACCATCCCAATTTGGGAACGCCAAACGTCACTTTGGGAACGCCTGGGTTCGGAGAGATCTTCGGCAAAACCGACACTCGAGCCATTCAGCTGGGAATCGACATAAGGTTCTAAGCTACCTCCAGAAAAGAAGGATAAAACCCGCAGCTGGATGAGTTGGAGCCAAGGCTACCTCGGAGCATTGCCAAGAGAACGTAGCACGCCAAGGTCCTTGAACGTGCCGAAGGATGGACCGCGCGCTCGTGTTGTAGCCTACTTCGACAGCACGTAAACTACCGCGACACGATGACGATGTGGGTCCATTGCAGACTAAATTGATCGAACGAGTCGAGCTGATTCAGTAGAGCAGCTCACGTTTTGTCACCCTTGAGACAACTTGGCAGGGAACTCGATGGATTTTAAAGTGTCGATGCGTGGCATCGAACAGGGGTGAAGACAACCTGCTCAGGACTTCGTGAGCGGAGCATCAAACGACGCGGCGAGCGCTTGCGACCAGAAGCGCTGAAAGGGAGATGCATGAAGCGGCGAGATTTTTTGGGGCGATCCTTAAGCAGTTTGGCGGCCGCTTCGACGTTGGCGAGTGGACTGGGTTCGATACAGGCTTGGGCAGTGGAACGCTCCTCAGACGTTGGGGGGACGAATGTTGTGGGCCAAGACAAGAAGATTGTGGTGTTCGGTATGGACGCGGAAACAATCCGTGAGTTCCAGTTGGTGACATCCAACGTCGCGATCGTGCCCGCCGAGCGCGACCGTGCGATCGAGCAAGTGGCCGATGCCGACGCCATTTTCGGCACCATCTCGCCCGAGCTGTTTCGGTCCGACAAGAGGCTGAAATGGGTGCACGTCTACAGCGCGGGCGTCGAGACTTATCTTTTCCCGGACTTCATCAATAGCGATGTCACACTGACTAATTGCAAAATCATTCAAGGGCCAGAAATCGCCGACCACGCCTTCGCGATTCTGCTAACGCTCACACGTGGCCTGTATCGGGCTATTCCCGCCCGTACAAGGGAGGAATCGACTCCGCGCGATTTCCATCCTATCGAGCTGCGCGGCAAGACTGCGGTCATCGTGGGCGTGGGGGGCATTGGCTCACAGATTGCGCAGCGCGCGCAAGCGTTCGACATGAAAGTGATCGGCGTCGATCCCAAGGACATTCCCCTGAATCCGTACGTCAGCAAGATAGTCTATCCGGACAGACTGGATGAGGTGCTGCCGGAGGCCGACGTGGTGTTCATCTCGGCGCCTCTAACTCCGCAGAGCGAAGGCATGATCGGAACCAAGCAGTTTGAGGAGATGAAGCCCAGCGCGTACTTCATCGCAGTGTCGCGCGGCAAGCTTTACAACACTGAGGCGCTGGTGAAAGCGCTCGACGGCGGCCGACTCGCTGGAGCGGGTCTGGACGTGACCAGCCCCGAACCGCTGCCCAAAGGCCACGCGCTGTGGAAATTCGAGAACGTGATCATTACTCCGCACATCGCTTGGTCGTCAGATCAGGTGGAGGTGCGCCGCATAGAGCTGATCAAGGAAAACATCTCGCGGTTCGTAAAAGGCGAGTCTCTAGTGAACGTGGTGGATAAGCAGAAGGGGTATTAGCGCGCGCTTTTCGCGGCTCCCGCGTTGTGTTCATTGCAGAGCAAAGCGAACAGACCTAGTCTTCAGCTCGTTCTCTCCACGGTATCTCCAGACTTACTTCAGCTTCAGAATGGCGCAAATTCGCTTGACACTAGTAGCAAATCGTTCTTCCACGCACCGGTGTGGGCGGGCTCTCTCACCCTCTGCCAAGAATTTTGCTGACCACCGGTGGGAAAGGGGCTGGTTGTTAACCGCGCGTCATGATCGCACGCAGCTTTTTCGACCGGAAGACGATGAAGAACGCAGGTGTGGGCATTCTGGATGCGTGCCCCTTTCCGGTCCAACATAGAGTCCGCGCAGATTTTCACGCCAAGCGAGAAGGGGGGAGTTTTGAGTGTTGACAGGTAAACAACACAGTTGTATGTTTCGCGGACGAAGTTGGTTTGTCAATCCATTGAAAGTTGCGGATGAGGTGTCGCGCACGAGCAATGTCCGTTTTCTCGGAGGGGATTCATGAAGCGGCGAGAGTTTCTGGGACGATCGTTGAGCAGTTTGGCGGCGGTCTCGACAGTGGCGAGTGGGCTGGGCTCAATGCCGGCGTGGGCAGTGGAACGCTCCTCAGACGTTGCGAGGGCCAGTGTCTTGGATTCACCGGAAGGCGAAAGCTACTCCGCGGAGGTGCCGGACACGCTGGATCTGGCTGAGCGGGCCAGGCTGGCGATTGTGCCCTTAACCGAGCATCCGGATTTGATGGGAGGAGATAATTCGTGCGCTCCCAAGATGTTTGAGGCCCTTCCCTTGGTGCGTACGATGAGTGGCAGCAGCCAAAACAAGGAGTTGGAACAAGCCAACCTAGAGCACTACATTCTTTCCCGCCTCGAAGAAGATGGGCTACTCTATTTCCCCAAGGGCCCGAACGGACCTTACGCCACTACGCTTGCGCAAGGCCGGTTGTTGCGGGCCATGACTTATTATCATCAAATCGACGGGGAACAGATTTGGCTGGAGCGGATGCAAAAGCTAGCAGATGGATTGAAGCGCATTGCGATTGAGAGAGAGGACTACGCG
>Ga0187783_10003052_pt1 | contig 12384 bp, 14 predicted proteins | sample 1015_SJ02_MP02_2_FD_132471 | JGI IMG/M metagenome (GOLD analysis project Ga0187783, IMG submission 132471) | Tropical peat soil microbial communities from peatlands in Department of Meta, Colombia - 1015_SJ02_MP02_20_MG | ecosystem: Environmental > Terrestrial > Soil > Wetlands > Peat | place... | reverse complement strand
TCATCAGCTTAAAGGCTTTGATCTTTCCGGTGGCTGGAATATGGGGTCCGCGGCAGAAATCGACAAAGGTACCGGTGCGATACATGGAGATCTTTTCCTCGGGCTGGGTGAATTGCTCGATGAAATGACACTTCATGAAATCGCCTTCTTCCTTGAACTGCGCCAGACCTTGCTCCCGGGGTAGAAACTCGTGCACGTAGGGGATATTCCGCTCGACCAGTTCCTGCATCTTCTTTTCGATCTTTTCGAGATCCTCGGGAGTGAACCGAGTCGGTCGGTAGAAATCGTAGAAGAATCCGCTCTCGGTTGCCGGACCATGGCCCAGCTTGGTTTCCGGAAACAGTTCCAGCACGGCGGCAGCCAGCAAATGGGCAGAGGAGTGCCGATAGACCTCGAGCGACTCGGGGTCCTTGTCGGTCAAAATGCGCACGGCGACGTCCTTCTCAAGGGGCCGCGTCAGGTCGACAAGGTCGCCATTGCTTCTGGCCACAAGGGCGGCGTCGGCCAGCCTGGGGCTGATCGATCGTGCGATCTCGAGGGCGGTCGTGCCCTTAGCTACTTCTTTGGTGCTCCCATCGGGGAGCTTGATTTGAATGCTGCTAGCCATGTAGAGCCAGTATAAAACAGGCAGAGATCAGCGGGCGGCCGCGCGGCAGCCCTGGTTAGGATTAGAGCCCGAGCCTAAGGGGTCCTTGCCGATCGTCCCCCGTCGTAGAGATCCTCCATGGCTGTGCGGACCCGGTTTGAGAGTGCTCCCATATCCTCGAGTGTCAGACCGGCGGTAGAGATTGGCCGGCCAACGCGCATTTCGAGAGGGCGGCACTTGATGTGGTAGGTGTTCATGGGCAGGAGCTCAAAGGTCCCCACCAGGGCGATGGGGACGATATCGAGTTGCGCCTTGATGGCCAGAAAGAACGCCCCGGGCAAGAAGGGCTTGATCTCACCGTCCGGCGTCCGGCCTCCCTCGGGGAATATCACCAGAGGCATGCCCGTCTTGAGGCTCTTCAGTGCCGTACGGATGCTGCCGATCGATCGCGCCGGGTTTTGCTGGTCGATCGCGACCTGACCAGAACGTTTGAGGTGCCATCCCACGATGGGGTAACTCAGCAGCTCTTTCTTGAAGGCAATGCGGAACTGAAAGGGCAAGTACACATAGAGCACCGGAATGTCCAGGGCGGAAGCATGATTCGCCGCATAGACATGCGGTTTTGTGCTATCGATCTGGTCAAGTCCGGTGACTTTCACCGGTGAAAGAATCGTGCCTAAAATCAGTTGGGACCAGAATCGCGCAAATCCGTGGAGGATCCGATCTTTATCTCCGAACAGCGAGACTGGAATCGAGACCGTCCCGAGGAGGACGGTGTAAGCCCAGATCAACGGATCGAAGATCAGATAGGAACGCAGGCAGCTGAGCCATCCGTACTGCCTGGGAGGTGGACTCGGCGTGTCTTGGTAGAGAGCGGGCGACTGATCCAAGCGCTCGGCGCTCTTGTTATCTTCGCCAACGGATGTGTTTACTTCCGGCAAATTTAAACCTTGCCCTCCAGTCGAGAGATGGCCTCGCCCACAATGTAGGTCGAGCCAGTGACAACCACCACAGCGCGAGGAGATACCGATCGGGTTGCTTGAGCGAGCGCAGCACCGACCCCCTCGGCCGACTCGATGTCGGTGGCCACACGGTTCGCCGCCCGGCGAATCTCTTCGGCGGTCGCCGACCGTGGATTGTCTGCCTGGGTTGCTATGACCCGCTCCGCCAAGGGGAACAGAATTTCCGCCATTTCGGCAATAGCTTTGTCTCGCATGGCGCCAAAGATGAAGGTAAACGGCCGATCCGCGTAGTATTCGGACAGGGTCGATCTGAGCGCCCATGCTCCGGCGGGATTGTGGGCGACATCGAGGACGTATTCCGGTGCGTCCCGACGGGGAGGCACGACTTGGAAGCGCCCCGGCCATTCGGTCTGGCGAATCCCCTGTTCGATCGCCTCGGGCGTTACCCGAAATCCTTGCTTGGCTAGTTCCTCAGCCGCTGCGATTGCCAGCGCGATATTTCTTATCTGATGCCTCCCGACCAATGGCGACTCCACCAGAATCTGCCGGCCCATGACTTCAAGGGGATAGCGCAAGACCGGGCGGCTCGAGACTTTCTGGCTTGCGGACTCCGTGCGGGTGCCTTCTGCGGTTCCGCGGCTCCCGCTGGCACTCGGGACCAGCCAGCCTTGGCTGGCCGGCGATATAGGGGGTACATAGCGCACGGCATCGGCGGCATGGGCCTCCAGTTCCAAAATCGCGTTGCCGATCACATCCGTGGCCTGCGGGTGTTGAGGCAGAGTGACCACGACGCCTCGCCGGCGAAGGATGCCTGCCTTCTCGCTAGCGATTTCCGCCACGGTGTCGCCGAGAAATTTCTGGTGGTCGAGCGCAATGTCGGTGATGACGCTCAGACGCGGTTCCACCACATTGGTTGCATCCAAACGACCACCCATGCCCACCTCGAGCACGGCTAGGTCCACTTTCTCGGCGGCGAAATACTCAAAGGCAATGGCGGTCAGCATTTCGAAAAAACTGGGATGCCAGGGCAGCTCCCCTTCTGCGACCTGACCGAGCGCCGTACGGTCCACAAGGTCATGCTGCCAGGCGAAATCGCCGTCCGGAATCGCGCTTCCATTGATGCGAATGCGCTCATTGATTCGCATCAGGTGGGGCGAGGTGTAGAGTCCGGTTCGCAACCCGCACGCCCGGAGAATCGAAGCCAGGGTTGCCGCCGTCGAGCCCTTGCCGTTGGTCCCCGCAATCAGAACGGAGGGAAACCGTTGCTCGGGATGGTCGAGAGCTTCGAGCAGCACCCGCATGTGGGCGAGGTCAAATTTCTGCGCCGGTGCCGCAAGTTCGTGGCCCAGGGCATACATGCGGGTCACGGCGGCTTGGTATGAGCTTCCCCCCATCCACACTCCAATCACTAACAGCTTACCAGTTTCGGTTCTGGCCTTCGACTTTCGAGCGTGGCGAAGGGGATACCAAGGCCAGAGAAAAACCATCAGGAGTTTGGGGAAGACCCGATAGGGGCAGGCTTGCCTATGCCGCTCGACTCATGAAGTCCAGGGCGCGGCTCAAATACGGCTTCAGCTGCCTGCGAGGGACAACCGCGTCGAGCATCCCATGCTCGAGCAGGAATTCGCTGCGCTGGAATCCAGGTGGCAGCTTCTGCCGGATCGTCTGTTCGATCACGCGGGGTCCGGCAAACCCGATCAGCGCCCCGGGTTCCGCGATGTTGAGATCCCCGAGCATGGCGAACGACGCGGTTACCCCTCCGGTCGTAGGATCGGTGAGCACCGAGATATAAGGAATGCGGGACTCATCCAACCGTGCCAGGGCAGCAGAGATCTTGGCCAGCTGCATCAGGCTGACCACGCCTTCCATCATGCGAGCTCCTCCGGAGGCGGAAATGATGATCAGAGGGGCTTGGGTCTCAATCGATTGCTCGATGGCGCGGGTGATCGACTCTCCTACCACGGCGCCCATGCTGCCGCCGATGAAGGAATATTCCATGGCACTGACAATGACCGGGCGGTCGTTCAGCTTGCCCCGGGCATTGATCACTGCGTCGGTGAGCCCGGTCTCCGTCTGGGCTTGCGCCAGTCGAGAACTGTAGGCCTTCAGGTCGACGAAGCGCAGCGGGTCGGTCGAAACCAGGTTGCTATCGAAGACTTCGTACTGGTTGCCGTCGAGCAGGAGGGCTAACCGGGCGCGCGCATCAATGCGGAAATGGTGATCGCATTTGGGGCATACGTTCAGGTTCTCTTCCAGATCTTTTTTCCAAATGATCTGCCGACAACTCTCACACTTCACCCAAAGTCCCTCGGTTCGAACCTTCTTTTCTCCCGAGGCATCTACATCACCGGACTGTCGCTTGAACCAAGCCATAGATACCCGCGGTAGCAAGTGGTTGGCTCGCGCACCCCACCCGGGTGGCGTGCCATCTACTGGCTACTCAATACTCGATGCCACGCTGCGCCAGCACACCCTTATCGTAGGCATGCTTTAGCTGCCGCATTTCTGTCACGATATCGGCCAATTCGACAATTGTCGGATGAGCGTTCCGACCCGTCAAGATCACGTGCACCATTTCTGGTTTCTTTCTTAATGCCTCGACGACCTTTGCGGCCGAGAGCATTCCATAGCTGATGGCATAGTTGATCTCGTCCAAAATCACGAGATCCCAGAGACCGGAGTGAATGGCTTGCTCCGCCTCAGCCCAGGCATCCTCCACCATGCGCACGTCTTCCGGGTCCGGCTTCTCTCCCCCGACTTTTACAAAGCCGCGACCCATCTGCTTAATCACGAACTTGTCGCCAAACGCGTTGATCGCATCGAGTTCACCGTAGTGCCACGATCCTTTGATAAATTGCAGCATGAGAACGCGCATGCCTTGGCCGACGGCCCGCAACCCAACCCCCATGGCGGCTGTGGTTTTTCCCTTCCCCGGCCCGGTGTGCACAATGATCAGACCTCGACGGATGTCTGGCATAGGGAAACGAACTCTTGATTGTACCTGTTGCGTCGTAAGTTTGATGTTGGTGCCTTAGCTTCGATCACTTCGTAGCCCGGGCGAATCTTACGGCGACGACGAAGGCCAGGAACGACAGCTCGGAAGGGTGATCGATCAATGCCCAAGGTGGTAGGGGTGACCTGCCAAGATGGTAAAGGCCCGGTAGATCTGCTCGAGCAGAACGACGCGTGCCAGTTCGTGGGCAAAGGTCATCTTGCTGAGCGACATCACCATGGTGGCAGCATCCCGCGCTTCTCCGCTGAAACCATCAGCCGCTCCTACGGCAAATAAAAGAGGCAGGGAATTCCGATCTCGGTACTCCCGAAGCCAGCCGGCGAACTGTTCCGAGGAAAACTCCTTGCCCCGGGAATCGACGAGCACCAGGGCAAACCTCAGGGGACGCGCGCTTCGTTGGCAAAGTTCGAGCACCGCGGATTCGTCTTTGAGGGCTGCACTGTCGATTTCTGCGTAGCGGCGCAGGCGCTTGAGGTATTCATCGGTGAGCGCCTGGATGGTGGGATCCCTCGTCTTGCCGATCCAGGCAACCTTGAGCTTCATCCTGCCAGTTTAACCACCAAAGGCGGTATGCGGGAGGAAAGCAAAAGGGGTCGGGCGGCCTCACCCTCAAGGGCGGGCCCAAATCCCAAGCGGGCGAAATCGTCAGCCGCGACGGTTTCGACTAAGTTCTTTTGAATCTTAGGCTCTTAGGCGCCGAAGGCTCGGTCACGCGACGGGTCTTGGCGCGGGCAAGGTCGGTTGGCTCCAGCCGCTTGGCTGACTTCCACAGCCGCTCGAGGTCATAGAACCGGCGCGATTTCTCGGAGAACACGTGCACCACGAAATCAATGTAATCGAGCAGCACCCATTCGGCCTGGCGGTAACCTTCGACATGAGTGGGGCGGAGTCGTGATCGCTCCAGGCGATCTTCCACCTCATCGGAGATAGCTTGGATCTGGCGCGGGTTGGTTCCGCTGCAGATCACAAAATAGTCGGTGAAAGCTCCCGAGTCTTTTTCAAGTTCGAGAATAGTGATTTGCTCCGCTTTTTTGGACTGACAGGCGCTGATCGCTTCCGATACCTGTCGCTTCACGTCGTTCTTCTTCATTGACTCTCAAAGGTTCCATTGTAATTGAGCGGGGTTGGGCCATTGCTGTGATTAACTGTTCTTATAAAGCTTCCGCTTGCGGATGTACTCCGCGACCGCCGGGCTCACAAACCTGGTCAACGGACGCTCTCTGGCAGCAGATTCTCGAATTGCCGTAGCCGAAACGTTGTGATGCACATTCTCGAGCAGGTGTATGGTCACCCCTGGCAACACCAACTCACCCGTCGCCGGTTGTTTTCGAAACGGCTTGGTCACGGAAGGTTTCGGGCGTAATCCCTCCGGCAGCGCATTGGCGACATCCGCCAAGGAGTATCCCGGTCGGCTGGCAACGATGAACTCACACTGGCCGAGCAAAGCCTCGGGCTCGCGCCAGGCTCGAATCTCGCGGAAGGCATCAATTCCAATGAGAAAGAACAGCCGGTCGGTTTTGCCGAGAGTGGCTTTCAAGCGGCGCACGGTATCGATGCTGTAATTTACATTCGATTCTCGCTCCTGGCGGGGACCTTTCCTGGGAGTGCCGTTCAGCTCCTCCAAGTTCGGTGCTTCGAGCAGCGACGGGACGAAAGCTTTGTCGCCGAGGGTTGCCAGAACCACCATGGCATAGCGGTCGAAATAGGAGCTCAGAGGCTGCATCTGCTTATGAGGGGGCACATTCGCTGGAACGAAGTAGATCGACCGAAGAGAGCAGCGCTCTTTGGCCGCCTGCGCCAGGGCGAGATGGCCATGGTGAATTGGGTCGAAGGTCCCGCCAAACAGACCAATATTCATGGTTTTGCCCCACGAGCAACCAACCTTAGCCGGTCGTGTCCTCCGCTAAACTCTTTTACCGCTTAACATTCACGGGATCGGTTGTTCCGATTCCAATCACGCCTTTGTCCTTACGGGCTTGTCCTTCGGGCCAGCGCCCAGCTGGTCGGCACCTAGGTAACTCGCAGAGTCCGAGACCCGCATCTACAGTGGTACTGCGATGCCTGTGAAGGTTCCCCACCTTCGTCCCCGCGGCGTTTCGCCAGCTCGAGCCCCAGTTCTTCGCTACGGGGTGGCCCTCCTCAGCGTCATTCTCGCCTTGATTCCTGCCTTGCTGCTTTCCGATCTTGTCGAAAGTCGCCTGGTGGTGTTTGCCGTGGCCATTATGGTCAGCGCCTGGTACGGCGGTTGGAAGCCGGGCTTAGTGGCGACCTCGTTTGCCTTAACCGTCAGCGCTTATTTCTCACTGGGCGAGGGACATTCGCCCACTGAATACCGCAGAGCCATCATACATCTCATCCTCTTCGTCGTCGTGGCGTTCGCCATCTGCTGGTTCAACGCCGCGCTACGCTCAGCCCAAGAAGGACTGTGGCGATCCGAGATCAACTTCCGCTCGCTCGTGACCAATGCTCCCTACGGAATCTGCCGTTGCAACGCAGAGGGCACTTTACTGAACGCGAATCCTGCCCTGGTTGCCATGTTGGGCTACAGTTCGGGGTCCGAACTGGTCGGCCGGAGTTTACCAACGTTGTTTCGGGAGTCGCAACAATGGTTTACGGTGGCCGACCACTTCCGTGCCGCCGAACGCTTCACCGGGCTCATCGCCGACTGGGTTCGCAAGGACAACGCGCCGCTCACGGTTCGACTTTTCGGCCTTACCATTCGAGAGCGAGATCACACCACCTACCTCGAGCTCTTTGCCGAAGATGTTACCGAGCGCCGGGCTCTGGAGCAGCAACTCCGCCAGGCGCAGAAGATGGAAGCGGTCGGACGCCTTGCGGGAGGCATCGCGCACGACTTCAACAACCTCTTGATGGTCATCTCGGGGTATTGCGAATTCTTGCTGGAAGGAGTGAGAGCGAGTCCCGCCATCCGTGGACCGGCGGAGGAAATTTCGAAAGCGGCCAAACGTGCCATCTCCCTTACGAGCCAACTCCTGGCTTTTGGTCGAAAGCAAATGCTCACCCCCAAGGTGCTGGATCTGAATGGGGTGATGACCGAAAACCTGAAGCTGCTGACCCGCTTGATCGGAGAAGACATTGAGCTCGTGACTATTCCGGCCCCTGAATTGGGGCTGGTGAAGGCCGATCCGGGGCAAATTGAGCAAGTGATTATGAATCTCGCGGTGAATGCGCGCGACGCCATGCCGAAGGGAGGAAGGCTCACCATCGAAACCGCCAATGTCACGATCGATGGAAAATCCAGCCGTAGCCATGTGCCGGCCGAACCGGGCGATTACGTGATGCTTTCCGTGAGCGACACCGGACTGGGAATGGATGCCGAAACCCAGACGCACCTTTTCGAGCCGTTCTTTACCACCAAGGGGCCAAAAGGCACCGGATTGGGACTGTCCACGGTCTACGGCATTATCAAGCAGAGCGGTGGCTACATCTGGGTCTCGAGCGAGCCGAACAAGGGGACGACGTTCAGAATCTATCTCCCGCGAGTCAGCGAAGCTGGCGAAGAGTTGGCTCTCGAAACACCGGCGGCGGTGACCGAGGTCCCCCCAGGTCACGAGACCATCTTGCTCGTCGAAGACGAAACCACCGTACGCGAGCTGACCCGGCAATACCTGGAAGCACTCGGCTACAAGGTGTTTGAGGCGCCCGACCCGGCGGTTGCGCTGGAAATTTCGAACGCTCATGAAGGCCTGATTCACCTCTTGCTGACCGATGTGATCATGCCCGGCATCAACGGCCGGGAGCTGGCGCAGAGGATTGTCTCAGCCCGACCGGAAATCAGGGTGCTCTATATGTCCGGTTACAGCGAAAATGTGGTAGGGCACAACGGCACGCTCGAAGCCGGAATCAACTTGCTGCAGAAGCCCTTCGCATTGCCCACGCTCAAAACCAAGGTTCGGCAGGTACTCGATCGACCACTATCCGAGGAGGCTCTTATGCTCGCTCGTTCTCAGACTCGTCGTAGAACCAAGCAATCTCCGCTCCGAGCTCAACGCTACAGGCTTCACCTGCCTTTGCGATATCGCGAGGTCGGAGCGCCTGACTGGCGCGCCGGAACCACCCAAGACATCAGCCGCTCCGGCATGCTGTTCGAGGCCGAGGCGTTGGTTTTACCGAGCGTACAGCTTGAAATCAACTTGGTCCTGCCCCCGGAAATCGCCGGATTAACTTCGGCAGAGGTGCTATGCCGCGGGGAGGTTGTGCGCGCGCTCGGAGCCCAAGCACCGGCGATGAAGCCGAAGCTCGCGGCCAAAATCCTTCAATACCAGTTCCAGCAGGGTTCGCGGGTCGCGGAAGCCTAGCCTTCTCGAAGTGAGGGTCGGCCAAGCGCTCGGTTCGCCGGTGCGAGAGGCCACATCCCGCCTTCGTGCCCGAGTGGGTTCAGCTTTCTTCTGGTTCGATGGGATTCTCGGAGGTCGCGGCGGCATAGGCCCGAGGGGCCTCCTCCGCAACCCGGTCTGCGATTTCTTTGAGCTTGGCCGCTATCGCGTATTTCAGCTGTGGAATGCCTTTGCCAGTAACGGCCGAGATGGGGAAGAACTCGAGGTTCCGTTTCTTCGAATATCGCTTCAGCTTCGCCAGCTTGCTCTTATCCGCGATATCCATCTTCGACCCTACCATGATCATCGGCTTCTGTTCCAAGTTTGCTGCGAAGCTCTTCAGCTCGCCGAGGATCACATCCACATCATGGATGGGGTCCGGCCGTCCGCTGGAGTCCGACATATCTACCAGGTGCACTAGCAGCCGCGTGCGCTCGATGTGGCGCAAAAACTGAGTGCCAAGCCCGGCACCCTGATGCGCCCCTTCAATGAGCCCAGGAATATCGGCGACGACAAAGCTTTGCCTCTCCGGCCCCTCGCCTACAACAACCACCCCGAGGTTTGGTTCGAGGGTCGTAAACGGGTAGTCGGCAATCTTCGGGCGGGCCGCGGAGATGCGGGAAATCAAAGTGGATTTGCCAACGTTGGGATAGCCGACCAGGCCGACGTCCGCCAACAGTTTCAGCTCCAGGCGAAGCACGCGTTCTTCGCCCGGACGTCCTTCTTCATGCTCTCGCGGGGCTTGATGCGTGGAGGTGGCAAACCGCGCATTCCCTCGGCCGCCTCGGCCGCCGTGCGCGACGACGATACTTTCATCCGGCCGGGAAAAATCGTGGACCCTTTCCCCGGTTTCGGCGTCGTAGACGAGGGTTCCGACCGGCACTTTCAGCACTACATCTACGCCTTCCCGCCCGGTCTTGTTCGATCCTTCTCCGTGTCTCCCGCGTTGCGCCTTGTATTCGGGGTTAAAGCGAAAGTGCACCAGGGTGTTGTGACGTTCGCTCGATATCATGACGACGTTGCCGCCCTTGCCGCCGTCGCCACCTGACGGCCCGCCGCGAGGGACGAACTTCTCCCGGCGAAAGGCAACACAGCCATTGCCGCCGTCGCCGGCCTTGACGCGGATTGTAGCCTCATCAATGAACACGGTCGATCGCTGTCGTTTGGTGATCCCGACGGCGGGCTCGCATGCGTGACGGCGGCACGAGCGACCGAGGCGGGAAAACGAAAAGGCCTCGTTTCCCAAGCGAGGCCGGAACGGGTTCGAGTTGTGTGGGCGGACAGACGTCTGCTCAGTCGAAACCGCTTATGTAATTTCCTCGGGTTCGATCATCACGTACTTGCCCGACGAGCCCCGGTCCTTGAACCGGATGCGGCCGGTGATCTTGGCGAACAAGGTGTCGTCCTTGCCCCGACCGACATTCAGACCGGGTTTCACGCGGGTTCCGCGCTGCCGAACAATAATCGTGCCACCGGGGACCAGCTGCCCGCCAAATGCCTTAAATCCCAGCCGTTGCGAATTCGAGTCGCGCCCGTTCCGCGATGTGCCTTGACCTTTCTTGTGTGCCATAAGAGTCTCACTCGCCTGTCAGAATTGCCAGCTTTGGATTCGACCGCCCGGGAAGCTCGACAGTGCTATTTCTTTTTCTTGGGAGCGGCCTTCTTCGCCGTCGATCGTTTCGCCGTGGGCTTCTTCTTCGGGGCCTTGCGGGCCTTGGGCTCCGCGGGTTCGACCGGAGCCGCAGCCGCCTTCTTCGCTGGGGCTGGCTTTTGAACCGGCTCGGGGGCCGTGAATTTGTGCCCGTTGAACCCGATCTCGGTAATGCGCACCGCCGTAAACGGCTGCCGGTGTCCCCGCAATTTCTTGTATTGCTTCTTGCGCTTGTAATGGAAGACCAAGATCTTATCGCCGCGCCCCTGCTCGACCACCTTGCCGATCACGTGGGTATCAGGGTTCGGCTTGCTGATCTGCCCTTCTTCTGGGGAAATCGCCAAGATATCGCCGAACTCGATTCGGCTTCCCGAAGTCCCTTCCTGGAATTCCACGCGAATCACGTCGCCAGGAGCTACCCGGTATTGCTTCCCACCGGCGCGGATGACCGCGTACATAACCATACCTCCATCGATCCCGGCGCGCAGTTACCGACTGCCGGTCGCTTGCTGAATTTTCTGCTTGCTCGTTCCGCGTCGGCTCTTGGGCTACGATTGCGGACGGCTCCAGAGGGGAACCGCAAGTACAGGCAAACTCATTTAGTGTAATGTGTGCCGTGCAAGAGCGTCAATCCGTCTTCGAATGGCAGCACGTCAGCTACTCGCCCCTCGGACGCCGAACAACTCGTGCCCGCCGTATGATCCGTTAAACTTTCCGAAACTACCAGGAGGCTCGTCGACTATGTTTCCGCAACTTGCCCGATTTACGGATTTGGGGCTTCTCTTGCTTCGTCTCATGGTCGCTTTGATTTTCCTTGACAGCGGGTGGAGCCAGGTTACGAGACCCGAAGAGCGCAGCAAGAGCATCGGCATGTCCAAGGGCTTCACCGTGTTTTTGGGGGTCGCCGAGATTTCCGGTGGCCTGGGCGTTGCCTTTGGAGTTTTGACCCAGCTCGCCGCAACTGGATTGATCCTCATCATGCTCGGCGCCATCTCGAAAAAGATCTTCGTCTGGCACACCGGATTCTGGGGAAAAAACACCTATGGATGGCATTATGACTTGATGCTCGTCGTCATGAACCTAGTTATCCTATTCACCGATGGCGGCCACTGGGTGCTGTTCAAATAGTTGGGGGAGCCGGTCAGCTGCCCAGCTTCGCCAGCACGGCCAGCAGTTCCTCATTGTTCGGTACCTGATCGAGCGGATATACCTCGGCGAATACGATCTTTCCCTGCTTGTCGACGATGAATACCGCCCGTTCGCAAATTCCTGGCAGGGGAGGATTCTCGCGGAAAACGCCGAATGCCTGCGCCACTCGTCCGTGCGGGTAAAAATCGGAACACATTGGCAGGTGCATCGTACCAATGTCGTATTTTTGCCAAGCCATGTGGCTGTAAATCGTATCTACACTGATGTCCAGGACCTGGGCATTGAGCTCGGCGAACTTCTCGCGATCGCGATCGAACGCCGGAACTTGTTCGGCTCAGGTGGGCGTCCAGTTCACAGGGTGAAAGGTTACGACCACATGCTTTTGGTCGCGATAATCACTCAGTCGGACACGGGTTCGCCGCTCTCCTTCCACCGCCGGCAGCTCAAAATCCGGAGCCATCTCCCCCACTTTCAGAGCCATGCCTTCTCCTTGTTGCGCGATTCACGATTTGCCGGCCAAACACGAAGGGCGGCCTCTCGGCCGCCCTCGTTGCGGATTTCGAAAAGTGGATTAAACGCCTTTCACGTTTTCGGCCTGCCAGCCCTTGGGACCCTTCACTACGTCGAACTGGACTTGCTGACCTTCCTGCAGGCTGCGGAATCCCTGTGCCTGGATGGCCGAGAAG
>Ga0187783_10003051_pt1 | contig 12386 bp, 11 predicted proteins | sample 1015_SJ02_MP02_2_FD_132471 | JGI IMG/M metagenome (GOLD analysis project Ga0187783, IMG submission 132471) | Tropical peat soil microbial communities from peatlands in Department of Meta, Colombia - 1015_SJ02_MP02_20_MG | ecosystem: Environmental > Terrestrial > Soil > Wetlands > Peat | place... | reverse complement strand
GGTCGGAAACCCGGCGATGGTCAGCGTTAAAGAGATTGTCCGCAACAATCTCGTAGTCGTTGTAGGAAGTATGCGTAAAGGCGCCGCGGCCGTTGCAGTCCCCCAGTGCCCAGATGCCGGGCACGTTCGTTTGCAGTTGATCATCAACGATTATGTAGCCGCGGCGGTCGGTGGCGACCCCAGCCCGGTCCAAAGCCAAGTCGTTGGTATTGGGACTACGTCCCACGGCCAGAAGAACGTGAGTGCCCACTACTTCTGGCGGACCGTCTTCGCATGTGAGGCCGACGGCGACACCGCCATCGTGTTTCGACAGCGAGACACATTTCGTATTCAGCCGGATGTGTATGCCCTCAGCCTCCAGGATTTCGCGCACAGCTTGGGAAACGTCTTCGTCCTCCCGTCCAATCAGGCGCGGCCCCATTTCGACAATCGTGACTTCGCTCCCGAAGCGGCGATAGATCTGAGCGAACTCCAACCCGACATAGCTTCCGCCGACGATGATGAAATGCCCGGGCAAAAAATCGATGTCCATCAGCGATGAGTTGGTGAGAAATGGGACATCATGAATCCCGGGCATATCGGGAATGCGGGCCCGACCGCCAACATTGATATAAATCTTGTCGGCTTGCAGAACTTCATCGTTGACCACGACGGTGTTCGACGACTGAAAGCGGGCCTGACCCTGAATGACCGTACAATTTGTGGTTCCTCGCAGCCATTCCTCCACTCCCTTCCTGGATCTCCCGGATATTGCATCTTTGCGGGCTTTGACTCGCGTCATATCGACACGCATATCACCAATGGAGAAACCATATTCCGCACCTCGGCGGGCAACATGGATCGCATAGGCACTCGCCACGAGCGTCTTTGTCGGGGTGCATCCTGTATTCACGCATGTGCCGCCAAATTTATTGCGTTCGATAATAGCGACGGTTTTGCCGGCACCCGCAAACCGCGCTGCCAGGGACGGTCCCGCCTGCCCCGTCCCGATAATGATTGCGTCGAAGTGCTTCATATGAGAGAGAGTGATTGCTCCGACCAGCCCAACCTTAAATTAGGCCAGAATCACGATGACGAATCTACTGGACGAATCGGCGACGTCGGTGCGGCTGACTTCGCTGAGAAGTATGACATAGAGATGGTTGACGCTATCGGGCGATGTCACAACCTTGCGCTGTTTGGTCGCCGGTTCTTACCAGAGGGTTGGGATTCGTTGACCCCAGTCTGCCTAAATCGGTGGCAAGCCTCCCAGCATTGTGTAGTTCAGGCGCGGCGCCTTCGCGAGCAACTCTGAGATCCTTGGATTGGGGAAGCGGTGTGTATAGGGTTTCGCCCAACTGATCTCCCAGGGCTCAATCGCCGGCTCGGTAACCTGCACAATGCCGGCCTGCCGTTGGAAAAAGCTTGGATCTTCGAGGCCGCCGATGCAGACTGCGATGAGCCGTCTAATAGCGAAGTTGCGCTCCGCATAGAGATCCAATCCGTTGACCTCGCCAAACTCTGCCAGCATTATGAGCGGAGCAAGCGCACGCAAATGGGAATGCAAAGCCAATTGACCACGATCCATCTCTATCGGCAATGTTCCATCATCGCGAATGTCGTTTACGCCTTGCTTATACGTGTCCATCGCCCATCCAAATAGGCCCCGATCATCGTTGGCGATCGCGGCAGCGGCGACCGCGAAGCCCGCCCAGTACAGAAGGTGGCTGTAGGCGTCATTCGGTCCAGCGCGCTGTCGTCTGGCGTCGTAGTAGGTGCGATTCAATATGGCTAACCTCTTCAACCAAGTTGTGATTTTCGTACTTTGCTCCTCAGACGCCACCCCACTGCCTCGGACTTTAAGAAAAGCCACGGCCCACGCTCCCAGATTCGACCCCTGCACATAGACCGCTGGACGACCGTACATTCTTCCAGCGAGTGCGTTCTGACTTGCCGCATCTTCAAGCAAAGAAACCACGCACTCAGCGGCCGCCCGACTGCCCTTCGTTTGGAAGACATCCGCTGCCTTCACTACGGCTCGCGAGAACTCGTCGATGCCAGCGACAGACTCTTTACGCTCTTGCTGTAGGAGGGGATCAGCAATTGAGTGTTGAGGGTCTGTGAAGTAAGAATTCGTCGCAAAATCACGCGGAAGTGGCGAGGAGGCTGGACAGGAGAAGGAGGTCTCGTTTGCTGTGATTGGAGAAGCGTCCCAGGGCGACCGCAGGGCAACGTCGTGCGCATATGCTGCCGTCACTGTCAGGAGAGTGCCGACGATCCAGGTACAGCGGAAAGCGTAGTTCATTTTTCCCTCTCGCTCCATCATCGGGATTTCGCGAACTTACCTCACCTTCCCCCTTTGAGGCGATTTTAGTGGACTCCAACGCGGATTGCTATGGCAGGGAGGATAAATAAGCCATCACCAATTCCTTCGACGTCGGGGCAGTCCGATTGCTAGATGTCGAAATCAGGGGGTTTCACAAGCTTGCCCTCTCTGTTCGCAGCAACCGAACCCCTATGATCTCTTCGCCGCGATATGGCAATTCTTGAAACCCGCGTAGCCGAAACTCTCCCTGCGTTGCTGCGGTATGCGATCTGGTTACCGAGCTTATAATCCATCCAGTGATGTGCCATCGCAGGATCGTCCTCATTTTTTTCTCGCTTACCGTTTCCGCGGCGGCCCAAGTCGTTCAGAGGGTGCCAAAGGTCATCGTTATCCTTCCGGTGGACGTACCCTCTGACAAACTCAACCTCCAGGGATACCTGTACCGCACTTTTGGGGCATTCGGCGTGCAGCCTGTACGGGTAGACCAAAATATGCGGTCTCTCGAAATCGTGGCGGCCGTACAAGGCAAGGTCGCGGATCGACTCAAGCTGTTGGCCTGGGCGCCCGGATGCAAGATAGCGACTTTCGACATCGCCATTCAACAGGCAGATGCGCAGGAGTTCTTCTATTGTAACGCCCTATCGACCGCGACACTGGCAGGACGTATCTCGGCCAGCAGCCTACCGCAGAAGGAGCATGCCGAGGTCGACGTGAGATACCTTGCTGATTGGGCCTGCGACTTTTTCGGCCTACTAGACTGTCAGGTTCCCATGATCTTGATCGCCACAGCGACGCCGGACAGGGACGGTCGTTTCGAGGTCCGCCTTCCCGACTTCGCTGCGGACTCTACTTCGTCTCGCCCAGGTGGCGCAGAATTTGACTTCATGCTTCGGGAGATCAGGACTGGGAATCTGATTGCCTGGCTCTGGCCAGAATCCACGTCGCTGCGGAGTCTTGGCGGCCTCAGGCCAGCCTCCGCCTATCCACGCCCGACTATTTTCGTTGCCAGAAAGCCAGTCCGTTAAACCGATTGACGTTCAGTGGGAGTTTGACAAAATCCCGTAAGCCGGGGCTGGATGCAAGTCACGACACTCGCGTATCCCTGGAGGGGCAGAGAGAGAATTCTTCTCTTGACATCCTCTCTCATGGGACGAGTGTAATCGTGATGTTTCGGCAGTGATCTCGACCGCATCTAACATTGCAAATGATTGCAATGAGATAGCGATATTGAGCCACTAGCGGAGAAATCAGATGAAAACCACCATCGTCGTTTTTCTTCTCACAATATCTGCAGCCGGACAGATGACAAGGCCTGCTCTGCTGCAGCTGGATGGAGACTTCGCGCGAGCAACTGCCGAAGGCCATCTCGATGGGTGGATGAAGTACATGATGGCATCGACTGTGATTTTTCAAGTCGCTTTGCCGCAGCTGCTACGTGGTCCGCAATTTACTGAGCAGATGATTGTGGGAAAAGAGGAGATCCGGAGCTACTACCAACGCATGTTCGCGATGCCAAACTTCACGATGCTTTGGACGCCAACGGACGCACAAGTACTGCCATCGGCTACGATTGGCTTCACCAAAGGGACGTTTCGCTGGACTTTTCTTTACCAGCTGTGCAATTGCACACTCGATTGGCACGGCACATATCTGGCGGTCTGGGAGCAAGACCCTGCAGAAGTCGCCAAGTGGAAGCTTAAAGCGTTATTCCCATCTCTCGAGGCTTCAACTGCCTGTGGTTGTGGAGGGTAGGGTCGTGTCGTGATGGTGTTGTTCTCAGGGCGATTTCCCCCAAAACCCGTGTTCGGGCCACTTTGAGTGCAACGGCGATTTAACCGCCGTTTTACGAGACAACGAAGCAATGAATAGCAATGTATGCCGGCACTAGCTTCCATTTCCCGTTGGTTTTCTTAAGGAAATGGAAATTTTCTGCGGCCCCGGCTGGTACTGGACAGGAACCAGCACTGCAGTGGTTGTTGCACGCAAGTTTGACATTCCGCCACGTGTAAACGATCGCCAGAGTTCTTTGCCGATTGAAACCCACAGCAGACATCATGAAGATCCCACCTGAATCCGGGTACCGCTTGTAAAAGTCATCCCAGTTACAGTCCTTGATCAGAGTTCCAATGGTCTCTGTATTGACGAGTTCGTAAGGCTTGTCGATGTTGAAGTTCCGCTGCAAGAGCAGCCGTTCGTTGTGGCGTCTGTAATCCTCGATAGCATCTCTGAATTCACGCGCTGCCTGCGGCGTCAAGCAAGAATCATCGAGCTTTTCCGAAGTGACGGTCTCCTGTTGGATGACAAGTGTGCCATTGGCGAAACGATAAGCTTGGTCGCCCGACACCAAGAGGCTGTAAATCTCGTAGGCGTCCTCGTCGTATTTTCCCGCCGCAGAATTCTGGGCTGGTACACAAACGCAGAGCACGCAGCCCAAAACAACGGCGCTTTGCACCACGCGAGCAATACTGTCTGCCCAAGGCATCGGGGGACCTCAGTGACTGTAATGATTCTAATGCCGCAGAGTCCGGATGTCAGATGACCCTATCAGGCGATAGCACTCGTCACGTTTGGGTTGCGAGTTCAATGGCGATTTTACCGCCAATGCGACTCCTCAGCCTTCATTGACTTGCCTGACCTGCGGTCCTAAGATTTCAAGCCGATGATCGGCCAGACGATTTCGCATTACCGCATCGTCGAGAAGCTGGGCGGCGGCGGGATGGGTGTCGTCTATAAAGCGGAGGATGTAAAGCTGCACCGCTTTGTCGCCCTCAAGTTCTTGCCTGACGATGTGGCCAAGGATGCACAAGCTTTGGCCCGGTTCCGGCGTGAAGCACAGGCTGCCTCTGCCCTGAATCATCCCGACATTTGCACGATCTACGAGATCGATGACCGGCCGGGACAGGCGTTTATCGCCATGGAATATTTGGAAGGCGTGACGCTGAAACACAAGATTGCCGGAAAGCCATTGGAGATCGAGGCAGTACTGTCGCTTGGCATTGAGATTGCTGACGCTCTAGATGCCGCGCACGCAAAGGGCATCATCCATCGAGACATCAAGCCGGCCAATATTTTCGTGACGGAACGGGGTCACGCGAAGATTCTGGATTTCGGATTGGCGAAGGTTACGCCCGTCTTTGGCAATGCAGGAGCGGCCGGGGAAACCGCACAATCGACTGTGACCCAGGAAGATCATCTGACCAGTCCGGGCACAGCGGTTGGAACCGTGGCCTATATGTCGCCCGAGCAAGTCCGTGCCAAGGAACTGGATGCTCGAACCGACTTGTTCTCATTCGGAGCGGTTCTCTACGAAATGGCGACGGGCACATTGCCGTTTCGGGGTGAAAGCACGGGTGTGGTCTTCGAGTCCATTCTGAGCCGGGCACCTGTTCCTCCGGTGCGACTCAATCCCGACGTGCCTTCCGACTTAGAGCGGATCTTCACGAAGTGTCTGGAGAAGGATCGCAACCTGCGTTACCAGCATGCTTCGGAGATTCGAACCGACCTGCAACGGCTCAGGCGGGACACGGAGTCGCGGCGGTTGCCAGCGGCGGAGAGTGCTGGAGCTACCCGCCACCTGCGCAAGTGGATTGGAGTGGCAGCCGCGATAGGCGCAATTCTCGCGCTGAGCTTTGCCCTGTTTCCCATCTTCATACGCTTTCTGCGCTCCCGTGACGGAGAAACTGCTAACAAGTCCAGCAAGCGTTTCACATCCATTGCCGTTCTGCCGTTGGAAAATCTTTCCAACGACCCCTCGCAAGAATATTTCGCGGATGGAATGACCGACGAACTGCTCACGGACCTGGCGCAGTTGGGCAGCTTGCGCGTCATCTCCCGGACCTCGGCCATGCGTTATAAGGACAGCAAGAAGACAGTGCCGCAGATTGGCCGTGAACTTGGCGTCGATGCTCTCATCGAAGGAACCGTGGAGCGCGTAGGAGACCGAGTCAGGATTCGTGTGCAGTTAATTGACACGGCTAGTGATCACCATCTGTGGGCGCAAACCTACGACCGTGAACTGAAGGATGTATTATTGCTGCAAACCACCGCCGCCCACGACATTGCCGTGGAAATCCAAGGACAGGCAGCGGGGCGGCAAGGAACCCTGCGCCCCGCTAGAGCGCGTACGGTGCAGCCCGATGCTTATGAAGCTTATCTGAAGGGACAATACTTCCAAAACAAGAGAACGGATGATGCGCTACAGAAGAGCATCATGTATTTTCAGCAGGCCATTGCCCAGGATCCGGCATTTCCGCAGGCATATGCTGGGCTAGCACAAAGTTACTCCCTCCTGGGATCGAACGTGTTGCTGACCAGCGTTGCCCGCTCGAAGGCCAAAGCTGCCGCCAGCAAAGTCCTGGAGCTTGATCCAACCATTGCGGAGGGTCACACCCAGTTGGGCCTGGTCGAGTTCTATTACGACTGGGATTGGCAGGGAGCAGAGCACGAATTTCAGCAAGCGATTGCGCTCAACCCAAACAGCTCCGATGCACATCGCTGGTACAGCTACTACCTGCGGGCCATGGGTCGTTTCTCAGAAGCCCTTGAGGAGGCGCACAAGGCACAGCAGTTGGACCCGCTCTCGCTATCCATCAACACGACCGTGGCTGGACGATATCGTGACCTGCATCAGTTTGCCCAAGCTTTTGAAGAGAATCAGCGGACCTTGGAACTGGATGCAAACTTCATCCCTGCCCACGAGGCTTTGGCCGCGCTATATCAGGTGCAGGGTGAAGTGCAGTTGGCTGTCAATGAGTGCAAGAGGGCAGCTGAACTTTCCAAAAACAGCCCGTCTTCACTAGCTAATCTCGGCTATGCCTACGCAATTTCTGGAGATCTTGCTGATGCCCGAAGCATCGCCGACCAACTAACTGCCAAGCAAGGTTACGTGGCCAATTTCGATATGGCAGTGCTCTTCGCCGGGTTGGGCAATGTAGACAGCGCATTTCAATGGTTGGAGAAATCCTATCGAGAGCGGGAGAGTCAAATGCCATTCTTGAATGTTGACAGCCGCCTAACTCAGTTGCATTCGGATCCTCGTTTTCAAAACTTGGTTCGTCGCCTTAGGCTGCCGTTCTAGCGCAACAAGTGCTGACCTTAACCACGCAGCGGTTGGCAAAATCAGGCAATAGCACAACCGTGCGCTATTTCTTCGCCCCGTGAGCGGGGGATTATGAGTGCGATGGGGATTGATCGCCAACTATCGCCTATCCCAACGTCCGATGCTGTACTGCTGCTCCCTTCGACGGAGGTAATTCTCAATGACAGATACGATTCTGCCTGATAAGCAGTTGTCAAATTCCGCGTACAGCCACGTCATCAGTGTGCCGATCGACAAAGTCGATATTGCGAAATGGCTTTTCAATTCACCGGAGGCCGAGTATCAGCGCTGCTATCCGCCCGACCATATCTCCTGCGGGACTACCTCCACCGATGATGGCACACGCATGTCCATCAACGTAGAAATGATCGGGGCAACCCTAATGATCCAACACTACGTGGCAGAGGTGGCGACTGCGGCGCTCTGCCGCATGGTCTCTATCTCAGATGCTTTCACGCCCAACGGGCGCACGCGCGTGCAGGTTATCTGGACTCTCAGCCTGAAGCGTATCGACGATAGGAGTTGCGAATACACAAACAGTGTCGTCGCTGATCCGACTGTTCATGGAATTCATCGCCAAGCACAACATAAGTTTTTGAGGAGGCAGCTGCCGCGCGACAGCGAGACGGAGGCGATCACAATCGCCGAGAGACGCCACTCTTTCGCAGCCAGTATCGAACGTCAAGCGCTTCACCATGCCAGCAGGAAGCCGCCTAGCTGTCTTAAACAGGCGATTTGGCACAAAACCCGTACCACCGGGGAATTTTGAGTGAAATCGCGAGGTTACATCCAGAATCTAAGCTCATCGCGGTACTGGAGCGCTATACTTGCTTGCGACGGGGCTGCAGTTTCGACGTTCTCGACTGGCGCGGCGGCTAAGCCGAGACGTCACCGCCATGACGGCCGTAGAACACGCGCCACAGGGCGAGGTCCTTGGTGACGTCTTCAAATTGATGCTCAACCCCTGCCGCCACAAATAGGATGTCACCCGGCTCAAACGGGTCCCGCTTGCCGTCATGAAAAAGCACGCCTCGCCCGCGCACGATAATGTAAATCTCGTCCTGTAGGTGCGGTGCCTGTTCCTTTGGGGTGTAAGGAAGTGCGAACGCGACATCAAGAGCGCCACGCTGCCAAACATGGGCAGAGCGTTCGCCCGCGGGTATGCTGGCTTGAGCTTCGGCAAAATGGATTACACGGCTGCGGTCTGGCATGTTCACGCTTTACTCCTTGGACCTTCACACTGAGACCATTTGATCGTTTCGATGTGCTCGTGCAAATCCACGCAACCCCCCTTGTCTCCGTTCGCTGAAAGTGTATCTCGGAGCGATTGCGGCAGCCCAACTGTTGTAGCTAACTGTTGTAGACAGCGATTACGCTGATTTACCTCAGCACTGGTCCCGGGGTTAGCGAATAAAGCGAGTCAGCAATAGGAAGAAAACCCCGAGCACAAGCCAAACTGCCCCGAATGACAGGAACAATCCGAGCAGGTTGCTGTTGACATACGAGGCGCGAACGATTGCTCCCCCAAACAGCACAAAGAATACTATCTCGACGATGAACTCGGCCTTTTGGATGCCTCGCAATTCCACCCAACGACCTCGATAGACCTCACGCCAGACATTCTTCGGAACGTAGTCGAACAGATTGGGTTCTGGTTCACGATTGTGGCCACTAACACGCATCCATTGAATTCTAATGCCAGCTGGCGACAACAGGCGATTTTACTCAAGTTCCCCCGCCTAGAGATAAGTGAAATTGGGTCTCAGCCTTCGTCAGAGCTTTTTCAGCAGTTCTGAACAGGTCCGGCATTGCAGTATTCCAACTGCGCCAATCGTGACCACCCGGTGTGATGATCATTTGCAGGTCTCCTCCCCTGTTGCGCAATTCTCGAGCGAACCGTTCATTTACGCTGATCAAGAGATCGTCTTTCCCACATGATTCAAACCACGTTGTACCCTGTATTTCGTTGATCGTTCCGAGTAGATTAAAGACATCTTCGTTGCGTCGTGCATTCGGTCGCACCCCAAAGATATTCCAAATTCTCCAAGTCTGCCCCCAGCGCTGGAGGCTTGCCGGCCGTCTTGTAATATCCAACGCTCCGCTCATAGTTCCGACGAAGGCATAAAGTCCTGGGTGTTTCAAGGCAAGCTTCACCGCTCCATAGCCTCCCATGGAAATTCCGGCAACCCCCCTGTGCTCACGTCCTTCAAGCACCGGGAATCGGCTCTCGACGTCGTGGGGAAGTTCTTGTGTCACTGCGTCTTCCCATCGAGCGTGTCGCTTGTGCTTGGCGTTTGTGTAATAGGAGAAATCCGCGTCGGGCAGTACTGTGATGAGGTGAGAGGCACTGCTCAGCTTCACCACATTTGTGCGTTCCATGACTTCTACGGGACCACTATTCGCACCATGCAACAGGTACAGGACCGGAAACCGTTCGTTGTGTTCCCCTTTTGGAACGATAATTCGGTACCAGAACAAACCGTCTGTACCTGGGCTGCGGAAATGGACATCTGTCACCGTGACAGCGTCATCACTCGAGATTTGGAGAACGGCCTCAGGCTGCCTCAGACTGCGGCACCCAAGGCAGCAGATACACAACACAGCGGGCAACATTTCTCGTCGCACTCTCGAAGCCTAGAGCGTGTGCAGTGCGTCGTGCAATTGCTGCTTTGGTTCCGGTTCCTGAATCACGCGTTACCAGTTCGGCCTGGTTGATGAAAGCCGATATGTCCCGAACCAAAATTATACCGATGCCCCAGACGACTCGACTGGACGCGATCAGAGGCAATATCGAAGTGACGGGAGCCAGGAGTAGTTGACGTGATCAAGGCGATTTCGCTCAAAACCCCTGTTTTCAAGTGTTACTGCCGCTCAATGTGGGGCGCTCCGCCGATTGTGGTTATTACGAACGATTTCGTCGCGGTACCCGGAGAAACCTGCACCTTGCCTTTCACCTGGTCGACGGTTACGTGGCCGACGTCGCTCTTTAGCTCTAGGTCGCTCTGGGGAGGCACCCTCAATTGGACGCGTGCAGAACGGGTATGAGTGGAAATGCTCACGTGCGGTGGCTCGACTCTCAGTTCGATTCGGTCGCCTTCTTGATTCTCTCTGATGTGGATCTTTTTCACCGGCCAGCCCTCGGTGACGACTTTTGCCTCAACCGAGGCGTTGTCCCAGGCACTGACATCGACATCGATATCCATCCCGGCAGTAACGAGAATGTCAGGCTTGCCAGCAACCTGGTAATTCTTTTTCCACTCTTCCGCTTGCATGACAATGGAGACCATACACAACGCTACTAGCAGTACAGGACGCATAGGTAGCTCCTCCAACAGTTTCCATACGTAGAATAGCGGAGCAGAGTTCCATGCGTCTTTTGACTCTCCCGCAGACACTCGGTGTTGACAACAGGCAATTGCGCTCACCCCCCCGTAGGGCCAATAAACGAAATGGAGCTTTTTTCGCCAACTGTTATCCTGACCACTTAAAACAAAAATAATTCGCGTCGCCTGTCGAATTCCCTCCCTCTGCGACCACTATAGGATGAACAATTCGGCTGCACTGATGAGTCGCCTGCCGCAGGCGAGCGTCAGACGGTTTTAGAAGCTTAAGGAGACGCAATGAGAAAGCTCAAAATTTTCGAACACAGCTCGCTGGACGGCGTAATCCAACACTCCGCCGATGACAGTGATTTCCCCTACGGCGACTGGACCGCGCCCTATCGCACGCCCGCCGGCAGAGATACAGTCCTCGCGTTGTATGGCGAGAGCTTCGATCCGCTGCTTGGCCGGCGCACCTATGATATCTGGTCGGGCTTCTGGCCGAAGGCGCCAAGCAGTACTATGTCTGACCGCCTCAATGCCGTGACGAAATACGTCGCGACCCACCGGCCGGAAAGCCTTCAATGGGGCCCGTTTGAGGGCCTTGGGCCGGATATCGTCGAGGATATTCGCCGCATCAAGTCGCCCGACGGTCCTGATCTGATTCTTTCGGGCAGTTCAACGCTGGCATCGACCCTGCTTGAACACGGCCTTGCGGATGAGTTCGTGCTGCTCGTCTATCCAGTCCTGTTGGGCAACGGAAAGCGCTTCTTTGCAGAGGGGACTCCGCCACGCGCATTCGAGCTCGCCAACACGAGAGCTTTGTCCTCAGGCATCGTTATCAATGCCTACAAGGCCGCTGGGCCTTTGAAGAAGCAACCATAAGGAGCAGCGCAATGCGTGTCAGACCGATGTTACAGGCGATTTTACGTTTTGACCTGCGACAGGCATTTTGAGTGAAATCGTGATATTTCACCAACCGACGAGTACACCTGCGCTAGAATTGTTGACTTCGACAATTTGCGTAGTACGCGGCTCGCGCCATGGTCAAGCTAATTGAGGTTCTTGCACTGCCTGGTAGTCTTAGTTCTGTGTGCTCGCTTCCGGGTGAACCTGTGGTCTTTGCTTCCATGAGTTCCCACGGCTCTAACCCGCTACGATGAGTAGATTCAAAATCTGTTTAAGGACCAGCAAATATAAGCTTAAATAAATGTGGGCAACCCAGAGGATAACGCTCAAGCTCGGGAGGGTAATCGTGAAAAAGCTGATGTCAGTGGTATTGATGGGAGCATCGTGGATGCTGTGCGCGCGGAGGGCGACTGCACAGGTGACTGCGACACAAGAGAGTACTAATCACGTTATCAAGGATCAGGATTTGAACCTGCTTCGGCAGGACCTTCGCTCGAAGAGAAAGCAGCTAATTGCGGCGAACTTAAAGTTGACAGACATGGACGCGTCAAGGTTCTGGCCAATTTACGACGAATATGTGAAGGAGTCGATTGCGATCAACGACAAGAAATTCGCCCTGATTCAAGAATATGCCGATAATTGGGGGAAATTGACGAACGACCAGTCCTTGTTGTTCATCCGGCAGTGGTTGGACATGGACATCGCGACGGCACAGTTGCGGCAGAAGTACGTCCCGATAGTCGCCAAAGTTCTG
>Ga0187783_10003050_pt1 | contig 12387 bp, 11 predicted proteins | sample 1015_SJ02_MP02_2_FD_132471 | JGI IMG/M metagenome (GOLD analysis project Ga0187783, IMG submission 132471) | Tropical peat soil microbial communities from peatlands in Department of Meta, Colombia - 1015_SJ02_MP02_20_MG | ecosystem: Environmental > Terrestrial > Soil > Wetlands > Peat | place... | reverse complement strand
TTTCGCTGTCGCGGCAAGGTGGTGACGCTCCACCAAGTCCTCATTCGACTCGAGAACACGCGTTTGCCCTCTAAGTCGGTCGGACGTTCGATACGGATGCGATGACCACAGTTCTGGCGTACCGCCAGTTTCTTTGAGCCGATTCCTCACACTGCTTCGTAGCGTTTGACGGTGGCGCTGGGCAAGGCCTGAAATTTCAGTCACAGATTTGACATCAACGTGAACCGGCATTCGCCTTGATTAATTTAGACTGAACCGTGCCATCAGAATGGGTTCAGCGCTCCTGGTCTAGGCTTCATTCCACGGTGCATCGTTTATTCCGCACGGCGTCCGGATGGAGTCGATCATGCGATACCAGCGCTTTGTCACTCTCGCGACCACCGGAACGCCGAGCGTAGTGCAGTTTGCTGCGACAACCCGCGCGGAAACCTATTCCTTTGGATGCACGCGCGATCTGCGAGCTTACCGGGCCGACAGAGCTGATGGTAATGACCTTCGCAGCGATCGCCTCGACGTTTCTTACGACCGTCCCAATGTTCGCCGCGACATTCACAATCTTCGCTGCGATCGGATGCATCTGCATCACGATCGGTGCGAGCTGTCTGTCGACCGTCATGGACACCGAGCGTGAATAGCAGCCATGGATCCGGACCATGGTGATCAACCGAGGCGCACCTCCCATCCCCGCGTCGCGATGCGCCTCTACACTGCCCCGCCGGCTCCGGCCTGCGGGGCTTTTTTTTCACCTTCTCGTTTGGAGAAGCTTCATACCACCTAACCCCGCTTTTTCTCCGATTTGATAATAGCCCGTACGACGGATCGCGACGTGATCCCGCCTCATCTGCGTCGAAAGTGCACGGAAGCCGCCGTTAAGCGGATGAAGAATATGCAGATAAGCACCGGCATGACTCGTTCCCCGTTTCGTCGAGGAACGGTACGTTAAAGAGCAATCACATCGAACCATTGGCGGCGATAAGGTCAGGGCATCGCACACCAGAAGTTACGGCTGAATGCCGTCAGTCTGCCGCGCGGGCCGGTTTCACTGCAGCTGCTGGTCGGAGCTTTCCGTAGCCCCTAACTGCCGTACGCCCTGCCGCTGTTGGCATTATGGGCCCATTGTCGTTGCGCCACATGTGCCAGGCAGCGTCGCACGACGATCCGCTGGCCTTTCGTCATGCCTATCGCTTTGCAATTACGACTGGCTGCAGGTGTTCAAATATCCGACACCGCATTTACCTATATTTTCATGCGATTGCTTCGCCCCCGGGTCCGTGCGGTGGCCGAACGAGATCGACATGTGCCCGATTTGTTCTGATCTGGTACCGGCTGAGATTGTCCGGTGTTGGTCTTCCTTCTCGGCCCGAAGGGGTTGGCTTTCAGCGGGCCGCACGAGGGCTCCGTCATCAAAATGTACGCTTTTCTTCGACCGAAGCGCCCGCTACCCTGACGATCTCCTTTGGACGATTCGCAGGGGGCGGTCACGATGCTGTCACGGTGGATTGGCGTCTGCAGCGCAATATGGCTCATCACCGGCGCTGGACCAGGGAGCGGCATCACGGGCAATGACACCGGCGGCATCATTCCGTGGTCGCCGCTGGTAGAAGCGGGCAAGCGAGCGATCGTCGCAGACTACTGCGCGCGCTACAATAAATATCCCCGCATTACCAGCGACCATCCGCACTATGGCGATTACATTGCCTTTGCCTGCGTGTGGTCGCCGCACGCCAGACCGTAAGCCCACTTTGGACTTGGCAAGGCCGAAGCGGATTGGAGGGGTGAACGCTCCCGTCAGCGCAGGGCAGACGAGACAGTGCTGTAGGGCACCCGGACACTGGTTCCGATCGCTGTCACTGTGGCGGCGATTGCCACCGCTATGCTGCCGGCAATGATCGCATATTCGATCGCGGTCGCCCCTTGCTCGTCACGAATGAGGCGTCTTAACCATTCCATCGCCAGCTTCCCCTGCATCTGCACCCGCCCAGATGTTCGTCTATAGCACCTCTCCCCTTAAGGTTTCCTTGCGAGACAAATTAAAATTGACGGGGCCGCGTTGAGCTGTTGGTCATTACCTATGATCGCGCAGCGCGCAGGAGACGCTGGCATTGTGGAAAAATCGGCGGTAATCGACAGCAGATAACGCAACGGTTCGTGTTGACACAATTCTTTCCGTTCCGGTGATCCAACTCGAAGCATTTGAAGGTGTTGGTACGAGCAAATCAAACTGTGATCGATCGGACCTGAGAGTATTTTTTTAAGCTACGTTACTCTTATGGTTCGGGCTGCTTCCGCCTGTGGCAACCGACCGTCGGGCGCAAGTCGGATCGATCATGCGTTCGATGTCCATCGCTGGTAGCAGCGGACGCCAGCTTTCGTTACTTCCAGCAAAATTAGGCAGGTCGCAGCAGGTGAACTCAATGTCGCAGGCAAAGCCGATGGCGGGGCGAGGCCAAACACCATCATGACTGCCAACGTGTCATGCGCCGGTTCTCTACCGGCGCGTCAATGTGCTGGTGCCTGTGCGCCGACGTTGAATCGGTAATTCACACCGGCCCGGACGAAATTTGTGTGGTCCTGAGCGTCGACCTGCTGGTTTGCGTCGACCCCATAGGCCTGCTTGGCGAACTCGGCATAGAGCCATTCCAGTTTGGCCGACCAGCTGTCTGTAAGTGCCCACTCCAGGCCGGCACCAGCTGTCCAGCCAAGCGGCCAGCGTGACTGACCGTTGATCGGAGTTCCACTTGGCGCGATTGGATTGCCGAGGAGGTTTACTGTCTGAATGGCCGTACGCGCCAACGCCATGCCGCCGGTACCGTAAACAAGTAGCCGATCGAATGCCCAACCAAGTCGCGCGCGCGTCGTTCCAAATGCGTCGACTTTGGAGTCACAGCTGAAATTGGCGGCCGGACAAGACGTACTTCCCCTCATATTCGCCCAATCCAGGTCGCTCTCAAAACCGAACACGATGTTGCCGAACTGCCAATTGTAACCGGCAGTGCCGCCGACAAGCGCCCCACTAACGCGGCGATCCAGTGCCGGACCCGGACCTCCGGGCAGATAGAACCACGTCAGTTTGCCGAAGCCGTAACCGCCACCGACACCGGCGTAGAATCCGCTCCAATAATAACTCGGCGCAATGCGAGGTGGTGCCTTGAAGGCCGTCGTCCCAAGATCGGCAGCGACCGCACTCACAGGGCCAAATGCTCCGAGAGCAGCGAGCACATAACGCAAGGTCCTCATGAAGTTCCTTTGCCCGAATCGTCTGCCGAGGCAGGGAACGCACATTAAATGCAACGCCACCGGCATCGAGATTAAATGCAAAATGATCAACAACATTCGTCGAGTCGTAAGCAGTCACCGCAAGTCTATCGCTTGGTCAAATCGCCAATCGGCAGTCCAAATAGCCGAACTGCATCAAATTGACACTTCGAGGCAATCGAGCGTTTGGCGATGATCAAATCAATCAGGCATCATCGTCGTCTTCGACATGCTCAATGCTTGCGATGCGCGCCGCGACCCGTTGTGGCAATCTGGATCATCACTCAAAGACCAGCGCCCTGCGGTGAATCTCGCAGGACGGCGGCCGACGAGGTCTGTCTTTCCGCGCATGCGATACTGGCGAGCAATAAGTCTGTTAACGCGCACCCGTCGGCGGGTTGCAGTTGTGTTGATTTGTTACACTTCGGGTAATGGCGTGACTTGCGCTGGTGCTTCTCGCCCGGTCAGCGTCGCCGATCGTTGAGCACTCATCGCGTGAGATGTTCAAGTTCAGGAAATGCGACCAGGTTATCGTCCTTGCAGGTCTCGCGAGCGCCGGCCTCGAGCAGACGGTCGAACTTGCCAGCGACGAAGACCACCATGTTGTCCTTGACACCCGCGTAAGCCCCGCCGGAGGGCTTGCGCGCGCTGAACCGGAGGCACACGACATATCGATTGTGGTCGTGCACCGGGCGCAGAGCTGGCTCACCGATTGCCGCGTCCCGCACACCGGTCGGATCATTGAGATAGATGCGCAGATAAGCCAGAATTTCAGACTTGTAGTTGGCCGGATAAACGTTGGCGGCCTCATCTGACATCATATGCGCTGCCGACGGGTCGCTCGCTCCCGCGCATGCGCCAACCGTCAGCGCCAGTATGCCGGTGCAGATCCGTTCCGGCCAAGCCACCTTGTCCCCCGCCGAAAGCCAGCGTTCCCGATGGTGATGCCCGATGCCGGCGCATTGCGCAATCCGTGACTGCCGCTCCGACCGCAAACTGCCCCGGCAATCCCCGCCCTTTTTCCAGGCCGACCGCTCGCGAAGACGCCACGGGGTTGTGCCAACCATGGCCAAATCAAGCCGTCGTCGCGGCCGGCGTCGGTGACGCGCTTCGCCCCAATCACGCGGACCTATCCGACTCCTGGCCGGGTCGATCCCGAACGATCTCGCGTCGACGATCACCGGGACCCGTAGTGGCCTCGGCGCCGATGACCACAACGCTGTGGGGCATTCGGCCAGATCGCAATCGGATCTGGCGGAGGCGCAGATGCCGAATGTCAGGCCTACCACCTCGGTGCCGGCCAGCCATAATCGGCTGACCGACGCCACCCAGACACGACGTCAAATGTTTGAGTTACTGCTGACCGTGGTGCTGTTCGCGCCACTGCATGAATTCCCGGAACAGAGCTTCGCGCTCCGCCGGATTTCGGAAATTCCCGTGGTGGTCGCTGCGCGCCAGAAAACCCTCGAAGTCCTTGTTGAGATCCCGATCGCTGGCTTGGTCGCCGCTGCCCATTTTCTCCAACATCTGCTCCGCAACGCTCCAACGCGTCCAGCCCGGAACGGTCGCGGCCAGATTGATTTCCCGCCATTTCGGATGGAAGGGTGGCTTTTGGAATCTGTCCCACCTGGCGAACAGCTGTTCCACAAAGCGCTCAACCTTGCGGTAGCGATCGGTGTCCTTTGGCCAATTGTAAACCGCAAGCACCGCCGGGACGGCGATCGTGTCGATGCGCTCCCCTTCGGGGACCAGGTTCGGATAGTCCTTGTTGGTAAATTCGCCGAGCGTGTAGAAGTCGGCAAACTGCTTACCGAACGGGATCTGCAGAAGATGCACGCCGGAATTCGGCGGAATCTTGCTCACAAAATCCACCGGCTTGCCGACCACACGGACCAGGGCGGCAATTTCGCCTGACTTGATCTTCTGCAGGGCGCTCGCGTTGTCGACCGTCACCTGCTCCACTTCGATGCCCAGCCGATTGAACACAATGGTGCCGGTCAGGCTCGCTGCGGTTCCGACCGGCCCGAAATTGACCTTCTTGCCGCGCAGATCCTCCATGCTTTGGATGTTGTCGCCGGCAAGCACATGCATCTCGGAGATCGGCAGACGAATAATATAGTTGATGCGCTTTTCGAGGTTGAAGGTCTTGCGCTGGGTGCGGAAGAATTCGAACACATCCGACTGCGTCATGGCGACATCGACGCCGCGCAAATACAGCAGATCGTCAAGGTTGCTGGCCGCCCCATACGACACGAAAGGTAGGACCCGCAGGTTGTCGCCATCATCGAGGACTTTGGCGATCTCATCCGCAAAGGTCATGTAGGTGCCGCCGAGCAATCCGCCGGCCAGACCGACGGTCCACGCATTCTTACGTTCTTTGATCTGCGCGTCCGGACCGCCCTCCTGAAGCGCTTTGGGAATTTGCTGGGCACCGGCTGGTTTGACCGGAAACCCGGTACTCAAGAAGGCCGCAATCAGAGCCATTCCCGCAATGGCCAATACGACCGTGCTGACAAAACGGCGCATCGTATCCCCCTTCCCCCTCGGTCTTGTGGTTCGCAAGGTTCGCAAGTCGGTTGTTCGCTATTTTGTTGTGTGAAAATCGTCTGGCCCCGCATTGAGACCCAATTGCGGCGACTTCTTGAACGGGTCACCGCGCGCGGGACTTGCAGGCCCCTCCAGACAATCTCACGCCTGACACATTCCGTGCTGCCGGAAACCTACCCTTCCGGCCGGCGAAAGCAACATAAACCTTATGCCGCGCCTGCATAGGGGCAGGCCGCTGGCAGGAGCCCGATGAAGCCCGCCTATTGCCGGCTAAATTTTCTCAATTTGAAACATAATCGAATTCCGGCCCGAATTTCCAATTTCGGAAGTGTGAAATTTGCCATGGTTTTGCTTCATATTATGAAAGTAACTTGACCGGCGGCGGAGCTTCTCTAAAGTCGGCCAAAGTGAGGTCGTGAGGGTTGCGTCACAGGGAGGTGGTGGTGGCTTTCGTCGACAATGCGCGTACCAGCAATCCGGCCCAGGAAAGCGAACTTCGTAGCAGCACGGAGCGCAGCAGCATTCGGTCGGTGGATCGGGCCCTGACCCTGTTAGAAGCTATTGCCGAGGCCGGCGGGGAAACCACGTTGACCAAGCTTGCGCTTCATACCGGAGTCAATATCTCGACCTGTCACCACTTGCTCTCGACCCTCGTGAAGTGGGGTTATGTGGCGAAAGTGCCGGGGCGGCGCAGCTATGCGCTCGGCACGCGCATTCTGTTCCTCAGCCATGCCTGTCTGCGTCAGGTCGATCTGCCGCGTCGGGCCCAGCCTTTCATCGAGCGCATCAACGAATTGACCGGTGAAACGGTGCATCTTGCGGTGCTCGAGCGCGATGCCGTAGTGACGGTGGTCAAGCGCGAAGCGCGCCATGCGGTGCGCGTCGACACCGGCCCGCTCGGCACATCGGAGGCACCCCATGCCACCGCCACCGGCAAGGCGATGCTGGCTTGGCTGCCTGAAGACGAGATCCGCCGCATCATTGGGGTGCGCGGCATGACCCGTTTCACGCCCAACACGATCACAGACTTTACGACGCTGATCGAGGAATTGCGGCTGGTTCGGCGTCATGGATATGCCATGGACCGCGAGGAATTCCAGCCGGGCGTGATCTGTGTCGGGGCCGCGGTGCGCGATCATACAGGCGCGGTGGTTGGGTCAATCAGCGCCTCGACGCCGCTGATGCGCGCAACCGACACCCATGTGATGCGAATGCGCGAGGAAGTGGTAACGGCTGCGCGCACGCTGTCGGCGGATTTTGGTGGCACCAATACCGAGCCCGCGGTGGCGGAGCGGCCAGTCGCTGTCGCCAATTGATGGCTTCAAATTTGCGCGAGGCCATCGGTCGACACCAACGCGGCGACCAATAGGCGGCCTCAGGCATGATATGGCTCTTCATGTCCGTTGCGGTCGAAGATGGAACGTATTCAGAGTTCGAAAACAGCTTTGACGCGCCGTCTTTTGACCGTGCCATAAGGACCCCGGAATGTATCAGCCAGCTGGTGTAAAAACTCACACCGATTTCCCCATCCCGGATCGGATGAAGGCCTGGGTTCTTGGCGATCCCGGACAATTGTCACTTACTGAAAAGCCGGTCCCGGTGCCGAAGCGGGCCGAGGTGCTGGTGCGCATCGATGCCACGGCGATCTGCGCCACAGATCTTGAGATCATCCGACACGGGCCGCCGGCCCTGATTGCCGGAGGCTTGCCATTCAACAAAAACTTCACACCGGGGCACGAATACATGGGGACCGTGGTCGCGCTCGGTCCCGGCGTTGACGAATTCGCGATTGGTCAGCGCGTCACTGTTGAAATTCATGCCGGATGTGGCCAGTGCAAGCGCTGCCGCGAGGGCATGTACACCGCGTGTCTCAATTACGGCCTCAATTACGGTGATGTCGACAAGGGCCATCGTGCCAACGGCTTCACCACCGACGGTGGCTTCTGCGAATATCAGGTCAACAACATCAATACGCTGATCCCGATCAGCGAAGACATGTCCGATGAAGAAGCCACCTTGGTCGTCACGGCCGGCACCGCGATGTATGGCCTCACTGAGTTAGGCGGGCTGGTTGCGGGTGAAAGTGTGGTCGTGATCGGCCCCGGTCCGATCGGGCTGCTCGGCGTCGCGGTGGCCAAGTCGCTCGGCGCCCAACCCGTCATTCTCACAGGAACACGCGACAACCGCCTGAAGATGGGCATCGAACTCGGCGCCGACCATGTCGTCAACGCTAACCGCGAAGATCCGGTCGAGGCGGTGCGCCGGCTCAACGGCGGCAAGGGCGTCGATTATGTGGTCGAATGCTCTGGAGCGCCCAATGCGGTCAACGAGGCGGCACGCATGGTCAATCGCGGCGGCAAGATCTGTCTGGCAGCCTTTCCGCACGAGCCGGTGCCGGTCGACATCGCCCAGATCGTGCGCAACAACATCTATCTCTACGGCATCCGCGGCGAGGGCAAGAGTGCGACACACCGCGCCCATGCCTTCATGTCGCAGAAGCGCTTCGATGCGACCCTGATCCACACTCACACCTTCCCGCTTGAGGATCTACCGACCGCGATCAAATACGCGCGCGATCGGATCGACGACGCAATCAAGGTTGTGGTGACGACGCGAGGCCGCGCGGCAAGCCGCAAGGAGGCCGCGGAGTAGAATGGCGTGACGGTGAAGAGGTAGATAAGTCGATCTCATAAAAACTGCGGCAGCGGAATTTTGACTGAGCCGGTCGGCCTGGTGCGATCGTTGCGTCGAGCCGTGCTAAAGCGGATGAGGTGCCCGGCAATGCCCGGCATGATCAGATGAGAACAAGCGCTGTCCGATGACAAAGGCTACGTCATGCTCAGCTGTGATCTCTATCTGAGCCCAACGACACTTGCGGAGGCCTTCGGCCTGATGGCGACCCATCGTGGCCGCTTCCGTCTGGTCGCCGGCGCCACCGACACCTTGCCCTGGGCCCGACCAGGACGCGCCGGAGATGTCCACGTTCCGGCGCTGATCGACGTCACGCAGATTGCCGAGCTCAGCGAGATCAGGCTTGAAGGTCGAAAGGTGCAAATCGGCGCGACGACCCCGATCCAGCGCTTTCTCGATCATGGTCCGTTAATGCGGGCGCTGCCTTGCCTGCCGGGCTGCGCTGTATGGTTTGCGGATGACCAGATCCGCGAACAGGCGACGGTCGGCGGCAACATCGTCAACGCGTCGCCTGCAGCCGACACGGCGCCGGCCCTCATGGTCCATGGATTTCGGGTCGAGCTCGCCGCGTGTCGCGACGGTCGAATCGCTCGCCGCAGCGTGGCGCTCGAGGAATTCGCGCTCGGTCCCGGGCAGACCGTACTTGAGCCCGATGAAATCATGACGGCGCTGACCGGCGAAGCGCTACCCGATTATGGTGGCAGCTTTGAGAAAGTGGGGTACCGCCGTTCGCTGGTGATCTCGCTCGCCTGCTTGGCGGCTTTGGTCAAGGTCAGTGCGGATGGCCGCCGCTTCGATGACGTCCGCCTGGCGGTGGCCGGCGTTGGGCCGGTGCCGTGCCGGCTTCACGCAGTCGAGAACAGCCTGCGCGGCGCGCCAATTGATGCCGCCGAATTGCAGCGCTGCGCAAACATCCCCTTTGACCTCATTCAATCCCGCACCCGGCGGGAGTACCGGCATGCAGTGCTCAAGGGCTTCATTATCCGAGCGCTGATCAGCGCGGCCCGCTCCGTGGGAGGCCGCGCGCCAGCCCTCGCCCCGAAGCTGGAGGCGGCCTATGCATGAGCTCTCCCTCAGGGTTGTGGTCAATGGCCGGTCCGTCGCCCGGACGGTCCAACCGCATCAGCGTCTGATCGACTTCCTGCGCGACGACCTCAATCTCACCGGCACCAAGGAGGGATGCGGCGCCGGCGAGTGCGGAACCTGCTCGGTGTTCGTCAACGGCAGTTTGCGCAAGTCCTGTCTGATTCCGATCGGCAAGCTCGCTGCCGGGGCGGTAATTGAGACCGTCGAAGGTCTGGCACCGAGAGGCACGCTTACCGTGCTGCAGCGAGCCTTTCACAAAACCGGCGCCAGTCAGTGCGGCTATTGCATTCCCGGAATGGTCATGGCGGCGACCGCGGCGTTGCGGGCCAATCCGCTGCCCGACATCGACGAGATCAAAGAGCGGCTCGGTGGCAACATCTGCCGCTGCACCGGTTATCAGAAGATATTCCAGGCGGTCGAGCTGGCCCGCGATGTTCTGGCCGGAAGATTGCCCGAGACAGTGCTCGGCGAGGCCGAGCACCCCGCTGATCACCCGCAATCCGGGCCGGTCATCGGCATGAATGTCCGCCGTATCGATGCACCCGGCAAGGTCTGCGGTGCCATCAAATATGCCGGCGACATGGTGATGCCTGGCATGCTGCACTTGCGGGTCCTGCGCAGCCCTCACGCCCATGCCAGGATCGTGTCGATCGACACCACTGCGGCCGCGGCCATGCCAGGCGTCGAAGGGGTCATCACGTGCGCCGATGTTCCGGGGCAAGACGGCTTTGGAGTTTTCGTCAACGACCAGCCGATCATGGCGCGCGGCAAAGTGCGCTACGTCGGCGAGGCGGTTGCCGCAGTCGCGGCCGAGGACCCGCTGACCGCCCAACGCGCCCTCGACCAGATTCGGGTTCTCTACGAGGAACTGCCGGCGGTGTTTGACCCCGAGGAAGCTCTGCGCCCCGGCGCGCCGGTGCTGCACGACTATGCTCCCGACAACATCGTCAAGCACATCCCTATCCGCAAGGGCAATGTCGAGCGAGGCTTTGCTGAATCAGATCTCATCGTCGAGCAACTCTATGAGACACAGGCGGTCGAACACGCTTATCTGGAGCCCGAGGCAGGCCTCTGTTATGTCGACCATGACGGCGTCGTCACAGTAATTTCGCCAAGTCAAAATATCACGCATCACCGCCACATGCTCGCTCGCATTCTGGCTCTGCCCATCAACAAGGTTCGTTTCATCATGAGCCCAGTTGGTGGCGGATTTGGCGGCAAGGAGGACATGATCTATCAGGGCATGCTGGCTCTGATGGCAATCAAGACACAGCGGCCGGTGCGGCTCGTTTTCAGCCGCGAGGAATCGATCGCGGCGACCGCCAAACGCCATCCCTCACGAACGAGCTACCGCATGGGCTTGACCAGATCGGGCCGCATCTGCGCAGTGGCGATCCGCATGATCTGCGACGGGGGCGCGTACGGGCTCTCGACCGAAGGCGTCATGCGCAAAGCGGCCATCCTGGCGGCCGGGCCCTATCAGATCGACCATGTCAAGGTTGACACTTTGGGGATCTATACCAACAATACTCCCTCCGGGGCTTTTCGCAGCTTCGGCGCACTGCAATCGCAATTCGCCACCGAGTCACATCTCGACATCTGCGCCGAAAAACTACGGCTCGATCCTTTCGAAATCCGTCGGATCAATGCCATGCGCGATGGCGCCACCACCCACACACAGCAAGGGCTCGGCTCTGTGAGCCTGCTGCGCGTGCTCGACGCCGCTGAGGACGCCTGCCGTTGGCATAGCGGCGCTCCGACGGTGCGTGGAGCGATCCGTGGCGATCTTGGCCAGGCCGGGACCCGCGAGCCGTGTACGCTCGGGGCGCGCTCTGTCTCGGCCGCCTCCCGCCCCATGGCCGGCGAGGTCGCCTGACATGACCAAAAAACGCGGACGCGGCGTCGCCGCCGGCTGGTACGGTATCGCCCGCACGGCGACCATCGATCGCGCCGGCGCCTGGGTTGAGATTGATGACGGCGGGACCGCCAAGGTCGTGACCGGCGTGACAGAGATCGGCGAGGGCATACTCACCGTGCTCGCCCAGATCACTGCCGAGGAACTGGGCGTCACCCCCGCCGACGTCACAATCGGTGACAACGACACCGCGCGTGCCCCCGAGGCGGCGCATGCCGGCGCCAGTCGTCAGACTTACATGATCGGCAATGCCGTGGCGCTCGCCTGCCGGGAGGCCCGCGGCCGGTTGGTTGGAGAGATCGCCGCGTATTGGGATGCCGAAGTCGAACAGATCCGCACGGCGGCCGGGGAGATCTGGGCGGAGGGCACCAACCATCGCATGACGATGGGTCACGCCGTTGAAATCTGCAAGAAACGCGGTGTGGTGCCAGTCGGCTCGGCGTCCTTCACCGCCCATCATACCGGTCTTGATCCCTCGAACGGCAGCGGTCGGCCTTGGCAGGCCTACGTGTTCGGCTGTCAGGTGGCCGAGGTGGAGGTCGATACCCTGACTGGGGAGGTGCAGGTGCTCGGCGTCTGGGCTGCCCATGATGTAGGCCGCGCCGTTAACCCGCGTGGCGTCGAAGGCCAGATCGAGGGAGGCGTGGTACAGGCCCTCGGTCAGGCGCTGATGGAGGACTACCGGCTCGAGCAGGGCCACACCACGACGCCGGGATTCGCCAAATACATCTTGCCGACGTCGCTTGATGTGCCGCAGGTCACGTCGATCATCATCGAGGATCCCGACCCGATCGGACCGCTTGGCGTCAAGGGAGTGGGCGAACCCGCCATGGTGCCCACCATCCCGGCCATCATGAATGCCATTTACGATGCGGTGGGCGTGCGCATCACCT
>Ga0187783_10003049_pt1 | contig 12388 bp, 12 predicted proteins | sample 1015_SJ02_MP02_2_FD_132471 | JGI IMG/M metagenome (GOLD analysis project Ga0187783, IMG submission 132471) | Tropical peat soil microbial communities from peatlands in Department of Meta, Colombia - 1015_SJ02_MP02_20_MG | ecosystem: Environmental > Terrestrial > Soil > Wetlands > Peat | place... | reverse complement strand
TGGCCTGTGGCTGGACCGCGGTCGACGTGGCCTACCGGCCAGGCAAGCCCACGGCGGCCATGGCTGCCGCCTATGCGCGGATGCGCGAGCAGCTGGCCGAGCCACCCGCCGTGCTCACCGCCCGGCTGCGTGCCATCGCCGCCTGCCTGGCCGCGAGCGGTCAGAGCGGCGGCCGTGCGGTGTCATGCGACTCAGTCACCGGCGACGGGTGGGCGCTGCTGACGGCAGGGGCCGCCAGGATTGCCTGCGCGGTCGTCGACATCAGCGGCGTGCCCAGTCCCGTCGCGGTCGCGATCCTGACCGGTCAGCTGCCGGCCGGCGACATGGCGCAGGCAGCCGACAGCGCGGAAGCGGTGGCTGCGCCAGTGCCATAGCGCCTCCTGGGAGCGGTCTGTCACACTACGGGTAGAACTCGGTTCTAGTCGTCAAAGGCGGCCGCCATGACCACTCCCGCTTCGCATCCCGTCGAAGGCATCGACATCTCGCTGATCGAGTTCTGGGAGCAGCCGCTGGACACCCGGCATGCCGATTTCGCTAAGCTGCGGGCGCTGGGCAGGCCGCCCTACTTCATCGAGCCGGACACGCCGTTCACGGTGCCGGGCGATGGCTACTACGCGTTCGTCTCGCACGCCGATGTGAGCGCGGCCAGCCGGCAGCCCGAACTGTTCTCCTCCGCCCGCGGGGCGACGAGCATCCAGGACCTGCCGGTCGAGTTCAACGAGTACTTCGGATCCATGATCAACATGGACGATCCTCGGCATGCCCGGCTGCGCCGGATCGTGTCCCGTGCGTTCACCCCCAAGATGATCAAGAAATTCGAGGAAGACGTGCAGCGGACCGCGGCGGGCATCGTCGACGACCTGCTGGAGACCGGGCCATGTGACTTCGTCCAGCACGTCTCCGCGCGGCTGCCACTGAAGATCATCTGCGAGATGATGGGCATCGCCGACGAGCACTACGACATGGTGCTGCGCAACACCAATATCATCCTGTCCGGCTCGGATCCCGAGTTCATCAGCGAGGACATGGACACGGCGATCACTCAGCTGCTGACGGCCGGCAAGGACCTGGCGGACCTGGTGATCGAGACAGCCGCCGACCGCGCCGAGCATCCGCGCGACGACGTCATCACCGCGCTCGCCACCGCCAACATCGACGGCGAGCAGCTCACGCCGGCCGAGCTCGGGTCGTTCTTCGTGCTGCTCGTCGTGGCGGGAAACGAGACCACGCGCACCGCCATCTCGCACGCGCTGAACCTCTTCACCCGCCATCCCGACCAGCGCGAGCTGCTGCTGGCCGACCTCGAGGGCAGGCTGCCTGGCGCCGTGGACGAGATTGTCAGGTACTCCTCGCCCGTCATCTTCATGCGCCGCTCGGTGACCGCGGACTGCACCCTGAACGGCCATGACTACCGCGAGGGCGACAAGTGCGTGCTGTTCTACTGGGCCGCTAACCGGGACGAGTCGGTGTTCGCGGAACCGGACCGGTTCGACATCACCCGCTCCCCCAATCCGCATGTCGGCTTCGGCGCGGCGGGCCCGCACTTCTGCCTCGGCGCGCACCTGGCCAAGCGGGAGATGACGGTCATGCTGCGCGAGCTGATGACACGGGCGCCGAAGATCCGCGCCACCGGCGAGCCTGACCGGCTGCTGTCCAGCTTCATCAACGGCATCAAGCACCTGCCCTGTGACCTGGGCTGAGCTGCGACCGGGGCTGATCAGCGAGCGGGGCTGACCAGGGCCGCGAGCCGCCCCGCCGCCAGCCCAGCCGAGCCTGTCGCCGCGCGACTGAGGACACGCCGCAAATGAGGGCCACACAATCTCGTAACTAGCTGTGATCGATACTGCACTACGTGTATAACTAGAGTCCCGTGCGGCGCTGACGACCCGGAGAAAACCGGGCGGGGGGAGGCGCCGCCGGTGATGGGGGAACCGTTAGTCGCGGAGGGGGACGCTCGTCTCGGGGCCGTCCGATCCTGCGGGATCGCCCGGCTCGGTGCCGCCCGGCAGCGCCGGGCGCACCCTGGACGAGGGTCGCGATGAGCGGAGGATCTTCGTCCTGTGGGCGGCGCCACCCGGGGGCGTGGCGCCGCCCGCAGGCGAGGGCCTCCGGCCGGTCCCGCCCCGCCCGCCCCGGGCCGCTCCGACTCAGCCCAGGCTGCTTATCTTCCCGGCAAGCGCGAAGTCCTTCTCAGTGAGGCCGCCCGCCGAGTGCGTCGAGAGCGTGAGCGTGACGGTGTCCCACTGGATCAGGATGTCGGGATGGTGGCCCGCGGCCTCGGCCAGGTAAGCGACCGCGTCGGCGTAGATCACGGCCGCAGCGAAGCTGCCGCGCTTGCGGACGCAGGAGATGCTGTCGCCCTGCCTGGTCCAGTCGGGCAGGCCAGCCAGCCGGTCCTGGATCTCCTCCTCGATGAGCAAGCTCATGACTCCTCCTGTCTGCTGCGTTCCATCCCCAGCCGTGCCCGCAGGCTGGGCCACCACACAAGTCTGCTGCGACTGCTTCCCGGTAGGCTCGCTGATCGTGACGGATTCCACGGCCAGCCGGCCGCAGCACCAGGCCCGCAGGACGCCGCTGACGTCCATGCACGAGCAACTCGGCGCCACGCTCACCGAGTTCGCTGGGTGGCTCATGCCGCTGCGCTACGCGAGCGAGACCGCTGAGCACAACGCAGTGCGGACGGCGGCTGGCCTGTTTGATTTGTCCCATATGGGAGAGATCGCGGTGACCGGGCCTGGCGCCGCGGCCGCGCTCGACTACGCGCTGGTGAGCGAGCTGTCCGCGATTAAGCCAGGCCGGGCCAAGTACACCATGATCTGCGCGCCCGACGGCGGCGTCCTGGACGACCTGATTGTCTACCGGCTTGCCGAGGGCGACTACCTCGTGGTCGCCAACGCGGCCAACTCCGCCGTTGTCGTCGACGCCCTGGCCGAGCGGGCTGCCGGGTTCGAGGCCACCGTCACCGACCGCACGGCCGATTACGCACTCATCGCGCTGCAGGGCCCCCGCGCCGTGAGCATCCTCGCGCCGCTGGCCGACATCGACCTCGGCGAGGTCAGGTACTACGCCGGCTACCCGGCCAAGGTCGCCGGGCGCCCCGTGCTGCTTGCCCGCACCGGGTATACCGGCGAGGACGGCTTCGAGCTGTTCGCCAGCCCGGAGGACGCCGAACTGCTCTGGCGGGCGCTGAGCGAGGCGGGCGCAGGTGACGGCCTGATCCCGGCCGGCCTCGCGGCTCGCGACACGCTGCGGCTTGAGGCGGGCATGCCCCTTTACGGAAACGAGCTAAGCTCCGGCCTCACCCCGTTCGATGCCGGACTCGGCCGGGTGGTGCGCCTGGACAAGGCGTCGGACTTCGTCGGCCGGGAAGCGCTCGCGGAGCGCGCGGGCGCGGCGGCGCAACGGCAGCTTGTCGGGCTCACGTTGCAGTCCCGGCGGGTGCCGCGCCATGGGTATGAGGTCCTGTGGGACGGCGCGTCCTGCGGCACCGTGACCAGCGGAGCGCCATCGCCCACGCTGGGCGTGCCGATCGCGATGGCCTACGTCAGGCCGGAGGTCGCCGGGCAGGCCGCCGAGCCCGGCCGTCTGGCCGTTGACGTCCGCGGCCGGCCCGAGCCGGGCACACTGGTGGAACTGCCGTTCTACCGCCGCACGGCCTGAACAGGCTGGCGCGGGGGCAGACATATTCGCTGCTACTAATCTGGGTTTAAGAGAGGCGACCATGACCGTTCCGGCTGAGCTGCACTACACCCCCGAGCACGAGTGGGTGGCCATCAGCGGCTCCACCGCCTCGGTGGGCATCACCGATCACGCACAGCGCGCTCTCGGGGACGTCGTATTCGTGTCCGTCCCCTCCGTTGGCAGCCGGGTTACAGCGGGCGAGCCCTGCGGCGAGGTTGAGTCGACCAAGTCTGTCAGCGACCTGTACTCCCCGGTGGATGGCGAGGTGGCCGAGGTCAACCCGGAGATCGAGGACGACCCTGGCCTGGTGAACTCAGACCCCTATGGGGCCGGATGGCTGTTCAAGGTGCGGCTGGAGGAGGGCGAGGGTGAGATGCCGCCCGGCCTGCTGACGGCCGAGGAGTACACCGCTCTCACCAAGGACGAGGAGTGACGGCCGGCCCGGAGGCCAGCCTGCGCCGCCTGGACAGCGCGACGGCGGCGCTCGACCCGCCGTTCGCGGTCGTGGACATGCGCGCGTTCCGCGCCAACGCGGCCGCGATGGTCAGCCGTGCCGGGGGCAAGCCGATCCGGCTGGCCAGCAAGTCCGTGCGCTGCCGCCACCTCATCGAGCAGGTGCTGGCGATGGACGGCTTCCGCGGCATCCTGGCCTACACGCTGCCCGAGGCGCTGTGGCTCGCGGCCTGCGGAACCAGCGACGACATCGTGGTGGCCTACCCGACGGCCGACCGTGCCGCGCTGGCCGCGCTGGCCGGCGACGCCGGCGCAGCGGCGGCTATCACGATCATGGTCGACAGCACCGACCACCTGGACCTGATCGAGAAGGCGGCCGCCGGGGTCGCCAGCCCCTGCCCCGTCCGGGTGGCCATCGATATCGACGCCGGGTACGAGGCGCTCGGCGGGCGCTTCCGGGCAGGCGCGCGCCGCTCCCCGGTGCGCACCCCCGCCGAGGCGGTGGCCCTGGCCAGGGCGATCCTGGCGCGCCCTGGCCTGCGGCTGGCCGGCATGATGGCCTACGAGGCGCAGATCGCCGGTGTCGGCGACAATCCCCCCGGCCGTCCGGTCTACGCCAGAGCCATCCGGTACATGCAGCGCAAGTCGGCCGCCGAGCTGGCCGTCCGGCGGGCAGCGATCGTGGCCGCCGTGCGCGAGCTGGTACCGCTGGAGTTCGTCAACGGCGGCGGCACTGGCTCGCTGGCTGGCACCGCAGCCGAGGAGGCGGTGACCGAGCTCGGCGCCGGGTCCGGTCTGTACCACCCGACGCTGTTCGATGCCTACACCGGCTTCACCGGCGAGCCGGCCGCGATGTTCGCGCTGCCGGTAGTGCGCCGCCCGGGACCGGGCGTTGTGACCGCGCTCGGCGGCGGCTACCTTGCCTCCGGTCCCGGCAACCCGAGCCGCGTGCCCAGGCCCTACCTGCCGGCCGGCCTCCGGCTGGATTCCGAAGAGGGGGCGGGCGAGGTACAGACCCCGCTGCTCGGCGCGGCCGCCGACCAGCTCAAGCTCGGCGACCGGGTGTGGATGCGGCATACCAAGGCCGGCGAGCTGTGCGAGCGGTTCAACGAGCTGCACCTGATCGACGGCGAGGCGGTGGTCGCGACCGTGCCGACCTACCGGGGCGAGGGCCAGAACTTCCTCTGACTGGCGCTGCCAGGCTCAGCGCTTGCGGCTGCGCAGCCAGATCCGCAGGATCACCAGCCCGACCACGGCCGCGCCCGCGGCGGCCGCTGCCACCTTGACCTCGGGACGGGACAGCTCCTCGCGCGCGCGCTCCCTCAGCAGCCGGACGTTGCTGGCCGGGCTCACCCGCTCGGCCAGGGTGTCGATGGTGCGCGCCAGGTCCTCGCGCGTGTCCTCGATCTGCGCAAGCAGTGCCTCGGAGTCCCGACTGGACACTGCTCCGTTCGCGGCTACAGCGCCCTGTAGCTCGACTGCCCCGCCCGGCTCCGCCATGACCTTTCCACGCATCCCTTCTGCACCAAGGCCTCGGCGCTAGCCACGGCCTGCGCCTAGTCTCCCAGGCATTGGCTGCTCACGCGCGGCCGGCCAGTCGCTGATGGCTATTTGCGCCATTAGTGCCGAACCGGAACCTTCGCCGCATCGGCGCCCGGTCCTCGCACGACCGATACTTCCCTCCAGCCGCTCTTACAATCGGGCCATGCCGGTGGACGCTGTGATCTTCGACTGGGGCGGAACGCTTACGCCGTGGCACTCCATCAACATCGACCAGCTGTGGTCGGCCATATGCGAGCCGCACTTTCCCGCTGACGAGGCGATCCGCAGGGCCGCCGCGCTGCTGGCGGCAGAGACCCAGTTGTGGCAGGCGTCCAGGGACGGTCAGCGCAGCGCCACGATGACCCAGCTTTTCGAACTGGCCAGCGTCGTCGCGACCGAGGCGCTGCTGGCCAGCTACCAGAAGGCGTGGGAACCGCACACCTTCACCGATCCGGACGCCGCGGGACTGCTCGGCCACCTGCGCGACCGGGGCATCAAGATCGGCGTGCTGTCCAACACCATGTGGCCGCGAACCTGGCATGAGGACGTCTTCCGCCGGGACGGGGTCCTGCACCTCATCGATGGCGCCGTCTATACCAGTGAGATCGACTGGACCAAGCCGCACCCGGCCGCGTTCCAGGCGGCCATGGCCGCCATCGGGGTATCCGATCCGCGTCGCTGCGTGTTCGTAGGCGACCGGCCCTATGACGACGTGCACGGCGCGCAGAGCACCGGAATGCGGGCTGTGCTCATCCCGAACGGCGATGTACCGCCGTATCCCGGCGCCGTGCCAGATGCGGTGATCACCCGCCTGGCCGACCTGCGTCCGCTGATCGAGACCTGGTAGGCCCGGCCGCCGCGACGCACCCGCTAGTTCAGGTGCGCCTGCCAGTCGGCAGGAACCCGGCCCGCGGGCCCCGGCACGGGCTGATCCTCCGGATGATGCAGCGGCGGCGCCAGCGCGGGCCCTGAGTCGTAGAACTGCGCTTCCGGATAGCTCCAGAACCAGTCTTCGCCTGGTTCGAAGCTCCGGATCACCGGGTGCCCGGTGGCTGTCGCGTGCGCCGTGGCGTGCTGCGCCGGAGAGTTATCGCAGCAGCCGATGTGCCCGCACTGCGCGCACCGGCGCAGGTGCAGCCACCAGCCGCCGACTTCCTCGCAGTCAGCGCAGCCGGTGCCGCTCGGCGGGACTGCCGGGTCTACTCCCGGAATTTCCGACATGAGGCGCTCCAGGTATGGCGAGCTTGCGGTCACCACCACCGTATGCCGGCGCCCTAGTCCTGGCCGGAAGAAGCCCCGCCTGAGCTGGCCGGCGCGGCGGCCAGCGACTCGCTGGCGGCCCAGCGGAAGACGCCCTTCGCCATGGTGGACGTGGCACGCTCAGCCCGGACGGCGAAGACGTGATGCCTGGCCATCGCAGCGTCCTCGTCCTCCGGCGCAGCAAGCCAGGCCAGCTCGGCCAGGTGCCCGGCCAGCCTGAGGCTGTCCTCGGCCTGCTCCGCGGCAGCGGCGAGTTGCATCGCCCTGGCGGCCAGGACTCTGGCGCCGCCCGCCAGGCCGGCGATCTCAGCTGCCAGCGCACGCTCCGGCGCGGGCTTGAGCGTGGCCGGGTTTCCGTCCCACCAGCCCCCGTAGCGCCGCCAGACCGTGCGGACGATGAACTCCGGCTCGTCATAGACCGGCTGCAGGAATGGCCGCTCGGCGAGCGCCACGGGGACCCGCACCGTGTGCAGTGCGTCGTCCAGCCTGCCGCCGCCATTCATGATCTCCAGCGTCTGGCTGACCAGGGACTCAAGCAGCTCGGCGGTATCAGCCAGCGCCTGGGCTACCCGCTGCCTGCCGATAACAGGCAGGCCGTGGCCGGGCAGCAGGTACTCGGGCTGCAGTTCCAGCATGCGGCGCAGCGCCTGCGCCCATTCCAGCGGATAGCGCTGGACCTTCTGCGGGTTGCCCGCGTTCGGTACTGCCCAGATGAACAGGTCACCGCAGCACAGCACCTTGCGGTCGGCCAGCCAGGTCACGGTGTGGTCGTCGGTCTCGCCCTTCTCATGGCGGAGCGCCAGAGCGGTCCCGCCCACCTCCAGGGTGAGCTCGTGGGAGTAGGTGCGGTCCGGGTAGCGATACTGCGTAGGCCAGCGCAGGCTGGCGGCACTGAACTGACGCTGGTTGATGATCTCGTTGTAGCCAACGGTCATGAGGTAGCGGTCAAAGCGGAGCGGCAGCGCCTCGTGCGCGACCACCTGCGGAGCCGGCCAGCCACGCTCGCTGGCCTCGGCCTCCCACACCGGGACGCCGAAGACGTGGTCGATGTGCCCGTGCGAGTAGACCGCCGTATTCAGCCGCTGGTCGCTCCAGCTGCGCAGGTCGGCGTGGATCGCCGCGGCGGCAATCGAGCTGCCGGTATCCACGAGCACCAGGCCATCGCCCGTCGAGATCGCGGTGACGTTCGCGAACGCGGGCACGAACGCCACGCCGTCACAGATCTCGGCCAGTCCGCCGAGGTGCCTGAGCGGGTGGAATTCGCTGGTGGTGACTTCCCCGCGCCAGAGCCGGTCAGCCAGATCCAGTACGTCAGTCGCCATCGGCCGCGCGCTCCTGTCCTTGCTCGTTGCGGAAGGCCGCATACCACGGCGGAAAGCCGAGCAGTGACCCGAGCACCACGTCGGCACCTGAGGCCCGCAGCTCGGCGGCCGGGAACGACCCGGTTGCCACGCCGACGGCCACCGCTCCGGCGTCGCGGGCGGCGGCCATGTCGGCGGGAGTGTCGCCGACGTAGGCGGCTGCCGCCAGCCTGGCCAGCACTGCCGCCTTCTCTGGCCCGTGCACATGCGTGAACACCTCGTCCGGCACGAGGTCCACCGACGCCAGGCTCGGCTGCACGGAAACGGCATGCTTGGCCGTGATGATGACCGCTCGCTCGCCCGCCTGGCGAACGGCTGCCAGCGCCTCGGCAGCACCTGGCAGCAGCCCGGTCAGCGCGGGCGCCAGAGCGACGTAGTGCCGCCGGTAGGCGGCCGCCGCGCTGGCATGCTCGGTCTCGGCGAACCAGAACGCCACCTCGTCCTCGAGCTTGATCCCCATGCGCGTGTCTACCTCGGCGAGGTCGATGCGCACTCCGGTTTCAGCAGCGACCGCCTGCCACGCTGCCATGATGGCCGGGCGCGAGTCGATGAGGGTCATGTCCAGGTCGAATCCGACCGGCCCGGCACCCCGCATCGGCGTCGTGCACCCCCGTTTCCTCCGGCAAAGCGGTTCACAACGATACGCAGGCGGCCACGGCTTTGACCACAGCGGCAGCGGACGGCCGTGCAGTGGACGGGTCAGGCCAGCCGGGTCAGGGCGTCAGCGGGGCGGAGCCTGGCGATGCGCCAGCTCGCGAGTGAGCCGGCCAGCAGGCCCCCGGCCAGCGCCAAGATCACGGCCAGCACGATCACGCCGAGAGTGACCGACGGGTGCAGCGGGACGGCAACTACGCGCGAGGCCGCGCTGCCGGGGCTGCGCGCCACGCCGCCGCCTGGCCCGGGGCCCACCGCCTGGCCTGCCGCCAGCGAGAACGCCCCAGCGGGCCCGGGGACCGTGGCATGTAGCCTCGGCGCGACCGCGGAAATGATCGCCACGCCCGCGAAACCCAGCCCGGCCCCGGCCGCGGCACCGGCGATGCCCATGACCACGGACTCCCCGAGCACCTGGGCGACGATCCGCCGGGTTCGCCAGCCGAGCGCCTTGAGCGTGCCGAACTCCGCGGCCCGCCGGCCCACCGCGGCCATCGTCAGCAGGCTGGCGACAGCGAACGCGGCTATCAGCACGAGCACGGCCAGCCACCTGCCTAGGTCGCTGGCCAGCCGGGCGGCGCTGGACACCGACCCGGTTACCTCGCTGGCCAGGCTCGCCGGGGTCGTCACGGTGACGCCGGGCAGCAACCGCGCAATCTCCCCGCCGACCGCGGGGATGTCGGCGGCGCTGGCTGCGGCCACGTAGATCTCGTTCACCTCGCCGGTCAGGCTGCCTGCATACAGCGACATCGCCTGGGCTCGTGCCATCGGGACGTAGACGTCGGGAGGGCTGCTTGCCTGCCCCTGGCGGACGATCCCGATGACGGTGAACTTCAGCTGCCCGACGGTCAGGACCGACCCGGTCTTCAGGTTTTCGGACGTCGCATACCCCGAGTCGACCACCGCGACGCCGGCATCGGCGTCGGCTGCGGTGAAGGAGCGGCCGGAGATCAGCGACGCGCTGCCCAGCGGCCCGAGTGAGGGCCTGCCGGTGTCGACGCCGTCCACCGTGAAGCTGCCCGGCTGCGGAAGGCTGCTGCTCGAATAGCCGAACGTGGTCGTGTTGTCGGTGAGCGTGATCCCGCCGGCCGCCGCCGTCACGCCGCGCAGCCGGGCCGCCTCGGCGACCTTCGACTCGCTGATTCCCGAGTACGGAGCGGTGAGCTGGTCGATGGTCTTCCCTGCTGCGCTGGTGCACTTGCCGTTGCTGGTGCAGATCTCGGGCTGGCCGTTCGGCCCCGGCTCGATTCCGTAGTTGTTCTGGCTGTTCTGGCTGCTGCCCGCCGCGTTGCCTGACCCGTGCGGCGGGCCTGGCGCCGGGCCGGTCACGGTCACATCGGTGCCCACCCCGTACAGCGCGCTGAGCACGCCGGACTCCGCCCGCCTCACCCCAGCCGACGCGGCGGCCACGGTCACCACCAGCCCGACTCCCAGCGCGAGGCCTGCCGCGATGACAACGGCCTGGCGCATCCGGCGGCGCAGCTCGCGCCGCAAATACGTCATGAAGAACATCCGGCGCTCCTAGCCAGCGACCCAGTGCGGCGGCGGCTCTAGCGACCGGCAAGCCTGCTGTGCTGCCAGGAACCTCGGTGAGTTCGGGTCCGGCCCGCCAGCCAGCGCTTTGGCCCAGTGCGGGCCACTGCTGGGCGGCGCGCCTGGCGCGATGCTCGGCAGCGAACTTGGCACTCCGGGTACGCCGTGCTTGCGCATGCACTGCGAGTAGGCAAGTTGCTTCTGGCCGGCCGCGGGCCGCACTACCGCGCCACCGGAGCCAGCAGCGGTGCTACCGGAACGGCCCGCGGCGGATGAGCCACCGGAACCGGCGGATGAGCTGCCGCCGCATGCCGCTGTCAGCAGCGTCAGGCCGGCCGCGAGGGCGAGCAGCCCCGCGCGCCGCGACCATGCCCGGCTCATGCCCTGGTCCAGATCCGGATGTGCGCCGGGATCGACCCGATCGCCTCGGCGAGCTGGACCTGGCGGAATCCGGCCGGAATGGGCACGGTGAGCTTGCCCAGGTTCTGCGCTGTCGGCCGGAGCCAGGTGATGTTGGCTATCTGCCCGATGGCGGGCGTACCGGGGGCCGGGAAGATGGCCACGCGCACCGGCAGGTAGGTGTCCGGGCTTACCCAGATGGTCTCGGCGATCATGCTGTCCGGGCTGCTCGTCAGCTCCACCGCCGCCATGCCGTCCACGCGCTGCCGGCCGCGCACGACCAGCGTGCCGCAGGTAATCGCGGCGTGCAGGTCCCTGGCCACGGTAGCGGCCAGCGAACTGGCAGTGACGCCCGCGGCCGGCAGCGCTGGCTGCAGCAGCATCGGGAGGGCAGCGACCACGGGCTCGCAGCCTCGGCGGCCCGGTGCCAGCCTGGCCGGCCGGCCAGGCCCGTGCTGGCGTGCCCATGTCCGTGCCTGGTAGCTGACCACGGTGTAGACGGATGTTGTGCTGACGCCCGCTTCGTAGAGCAGGTGCCCCGCAGCCGAGTACGTGACCGCGCGCCAGCTGTCACCGTAGGACCACTCCTGCGTAGTGGTCGTCACGGCGTGACCGCCGGGCACCGCGGCGATCCGGGTGGTGACCGTCATGTGCGCGATCACTCCGGGATCTGCCGCGGTCAGCGCGCTGTTGACGCGCTGCACAACGTACGCGGTATAGACAGCCGGCTCCGCCATGCCGCCCGTTGGCGCATCAGCCACCCCGAGGGCCGCCACGGCCACGCCGCAAGCGGCCAGTGCCGCGACCGCTGCGGCCGCCGAGCGGCGCGCAAGTCGGCGCCGGGACGCCGCCGCTGCGCCGCTGCCGCCGTCTGCGGCTGCGCACGGCACGGTCGTGCCGGTACCGGCGCAAATTCGTGCGAGCGCCTCCTCGTCGTCGATCACGTCGTCCAGCGCGGCCAGCACGTCGGCCATGCCGCGGCTGACGAAGGCATCCGCGGCCCGGAAGCTGGCCGCGCCGCCGGTGTCATCGCGCAGCCGCCTGATCATCGCTTCATCCCCTGTCCGTAGAACCGGCTGAGGTTCTTACGAGCCTTGGCGTGGCTTTGCCGAACCGATTCAGGGCTGACCCCCAGCTCGCGGGCGATCTCGGCGGCGCCGAACCCGTCGATGATCCACGCGGTGACCTGACGCTGTCGCGGCGGCAGCGCCTGCAGTGCCGCGAGTACCTGCCTGGCCTCTTCGGTCAGCTCCACCACCAGGGCCGTCGACACCGGCACCGGCGAGTCCGGCAGCGTGGCCTGCGGCGTCTCCCGGCGCGCGGCCCGCCGGGCAGCGCTCAGCTCGTTCGCGGCCACCCGCCGGATCCATGCGCGCGGTGCCCTGATGACGTCCCAGCTCTCGAACGCCTTGAGCAACGTCACCTGCGCGATCTCCGCGGCTTCATCGCTGCTCGCGCCGATTGCCATCACGAACCTGATGAGCTTCTTGTGCTCGGCGCGGAAGAAG
>Ga0187783_10003048_pt1 | contig 12389 bp, 9 predicted proteins | sample 1015_SJ02_MP02_2_FD_132471 | JGI IMG/M metagenome (GOLD analysis project Ga0187783, IMG submission 132471) | Tropical peat soil microbial communities from peatlands in Department of Meta, Colombia - 1015_SJ02_MP02_20_MG | ecosystem: Environmental > Terrestrial > Soil > Wetlands > Peat | place... | reverse complement strand
GACAACCCGATCGACTTTCAGGAATTCATGATCGTGCCGCTCGGCGCGCCGACTTTCGCCGAGGCCTTGCGCGCCGGCGCCGAAATCTTCCACACGCTGCGCGCGGCGCTCAAGGTCAACGGCCACAATACCAATGTTGGCGACGAGGGCGGCTTTGCCCCCCATCTGCCGTCGGCGGAAGCCGCGCTCGATTTCGTGCTCGCGGCGATCGAAAAGGCCGGGTATCGCGCCGGCCAAGAAGTGGCGCTGGCGCTCGATCCGGCGGCGAGCGAATTTTTCGCCGACGGCGCCTACGAGTACAAAGGGGAGGGCAAGAAACGCTCAGCGGCAGAGCAGGTCGAGTACCTCGCCGCGCTCGTCAAACGCTATCCGATCGTGTCGATCGAAGACGGCATGGCGGAAGACGATTTTGCCGGCTGGAGAGAGCTGACGCAGGCGATCGGCGCCAAGTGCCAGCTCGTCGGCGACGATATTTTCGTCACCAATGTCGATCGGCTCACCGACGGCATCAAAAACGGCATTGCCAACTCGATCCTGATCAAGGTCAACCAGATCGGCACGCTGTCGGAAACGCTGGCTGCGGTCGAGTGCGCGCACAAGGCCGGCTACACCGCGGTGATGTCGCACCGTTCCGGCGAGACCGAAGATGCCACCATCGCCGACCTCGCCGTCGCCACCGGCTGCGGCCAGATCAAGACCGGCTCGCTGGCGCGCTCCGACCGCACCGCCAAATACAATCAGCTCTTGCGCATCGAGGAGGAGCTTGGCGCGCAGGCGGCCTATGCCGGAAGAGCGGCGTTCAAGGCGCTCGAATAGCAGCTATGCGCTTGTTGCGCGCCGGCGAGTGGGTCTATACGCTCATTGTCCTGCCGGAAATGGGTGCGCGATGGATCAAACGCTTGACTTGAGTGCGGGCAACCGTCGGCTCGCGGTCGAACGCTTGAGCGATTACATCGTCGGCTCGGTCAATGCGGCGGCCTCGTTCGACGCGCCGTTCACCCATCTGGTGTTCGACCGCGTGTTTCCCGAGGACATTTATGCGCTGATGCTCGCCAATATGCCCGAAGCGGCCGATTACCGACCGATGCACGGCCGCAGCAAGGGGCACGATCTTGCCGATGGCACCCACACGCGCGTGAAGATCGACCTGTTCCCGGAATACATCCGTCACCTGCCGCCGCAGCAGCGTGCGGTTTGGGATCTGGTCGGCCGGGCGCTGTGCTCGGCCCCGGTCAAGGAGGCGTTCAAGCGGCGGCTCGCCGCACCGCTCGCGCGCCGGTTCGGCAAGCGCAAGGTCGGCTTTTATCCCATTCCGATCCTCACCCGCGACATTCCCGGTTACCTGATTACGCCGCACACGGATACACGCTGGAAAGGCATCACCGTCCAGTTCTACTTGCCGCGCGACCGCTCGACCGCACATATCGGCACCATTTTCCATGAGAAACTCACCGACGGCTCACTGCCGAAGCGCAAGCAGATGACGTTTGCGCCGAATAGCGGCTATGCCTTCGTGGTCGGCAGCGACACCTGGCATTCGGCCGATGCGGTGGGTCCGGAAGTGAAGAGCCGCGACAGCATTCTGCTCACCTATTTCGTCGACCAGGGGGTGCTGCGTTTCTTTCGCAACCGCGCCAAGCGGTTCGGCAACTTCCTGCTCAGCGAAACCCGCAACCGATTGCCGTAAGGCCTCGTCATTAAGCCGGTTTTAAGCGGCGTCCTGACATGCTGGCGGCATGGTCACCCGCAAACGGCTGCGCACCATCCTCAACGCGCTTGCGCTCTACACTTTGGCGGCTCTTTTGATCGGCTATTTCGGCGTCAATGCCTATAGCGGCGATCGCGGGCTGAAAGCCAAGGAGGATATCGACCGACAGACCGCGGCACTAACTGAGGAGCTGCAGCGGCTGACGCTCGAACACGCGCAATGGCAGCGACGGGTGGCGCTGTTGCAGTCCGACGACATCGATCCGGATATGCTCGAGGAGCGCGCGCGTGCGCTCCTCGACAACGTCGATCCCAACGATCTGACGCTGATATACCGGACCGAGCTTGCGCCCAGGGCTGCGGCGCGGCTCGAACAAAGCCCTTGAAGTCGGCGCCGCGATCGCCAACGTCCATTTTTCAATTTTTTGACAAGGAGCTGGCCGGCCTGACGGCAATCCCCCGTCAACCCCCGGCACGGCTTCCGCGGCAACACGAATTCGGCTATTGGAAAACTCATGCCGGCAAAGTTTCGAGGATAATGATGGCCGTCGCCCAGACCAAGCAAGCGGCACAAAACACGCCAGGAGTACTGCCGAGCGCGGATCTGCCGACAGCCGAGAGGGCGTTCCCGGAATTCAGTAAAGACGAGGAGCTGCAGGCGCTCCGGCAGATGCTACTGATCCGCCGGTTCGAGGAAAAGGCCGGTCAGATGTACGGCATGGGCCTGATCGGCGGATTCTGCCATCTCTATATCGGCCAAGAAGCCGTCGTCGTCGGCATGAAGCTCGCCATGCGCGACGGCGACCAGATGATTACCGGCTATCGCGACCACGGACACATGCTCGCCTGCGGCATGAATGCCAAGGGCGTGATGGCGGAACTGACCGGCCGGCGCGGCGGCTATTCCAAGGGCAAGGGCGGCTCGATGCACATGTTCTCGCTGGAACAGAAGTTCTACGGCGGGCACGGCATCGTCGGCGCGCAGGTTCCGCTTGGCACCGGCCTGGCGTTCGCCAACAAATATCGCGGCAACAACAACGTTTGCCTGACCTATTTCGGCGACGGCGCGGCCAACCAGGGCCAAGTCTATGAAAGCTTCAACATGGCCGAGCTGTGGAAATTGCCGGTGGTCTACGTAATCGAAAACAACCGCTACGCCATGGGCACCTCGGTGACGCGCTCGTCGGCACAGGTTGATCTCTCCAAGCGCGGTGTCTCGTTCAACATCCCTGGCCGGCAGGTCGACGGCATGGACGTGCGCGCGGTGAAAGCGGCTGCCGAGGAGGCGACCGCCTGGTGCCGCGCTGGCAAGGGTCCGATCATCCTGGAAATGATGACCTACCGCTATCGCGGCCATTCGATGTCCGATCCAGCCAAATATCGGACCAAAGAGGAAGTCGACAAAGTGCGCACCGAGCACGACCCGATCGAGCAGTTGCGCAAGCGTCTTCTCGACCGCAAATGGGCGAGCGAAGACGAGTTGAAGAAGATCGATGCCGCGGTGCGCGCGATCGTCAACGAGGCGGCGGAATTCGCCACTCACGACGCCGAACCCGACCCGTCCGAGCTTTATACCGACGTCTACCGGTGAAGCGCAAAAATGCGGCGCCAAACCGTTGGTGCAACAAGTGATTGATGTGAGCATTTGTGAACCGCCATGCCGACCGAGGTCTTGATGCCCGCCCTGTCGCCGACGATGGAGAAGGGCAATCTCGCCAAGTGGCTCAAGAAGGAAGGCGACCCCGTTAAATCCGGCGACGTGATCGCGGAAATCGAGACCGACAAGGCCACCATGGAGGTGGAGGCGGTCGACGAGGGCACGCTCGGCAAGATTCTGGTGCCGGAAGGCACCAACGACGTCGCCGTCAACACGCCGATCGCCATCATCTTCGCCGACGGCGAGGACGTAGCCGCGGTGAAAGCTGCCAAGACCGCGTCCACGCAACCGCCGAAAGCCGAGCCGCCCGCGGAAAAGCCGGAGCCGGCAAGTGGGGCCGAGGCGCCGGCCCCGGCCAAGACCGGCACCGTCGTGCCTCCGCCCAAAGAGATCATGCCCGAGCCGGAAGTGCCGGAGGGCACCGAGCTTGTCGCCATGACCATGCGCGAAGCCTTGCGCGACGCCATGGCGGAGGAAATGCGCCGCGACCCGGACGTCTTCGTCGTGGGCGAAGAGGTCGCCGAATATCAGGGCGCCTATAAAGTGACCCAGGGCCTGCTCGATGAATTCGGCCCCCAGCGCGTCGTCGACACCCCGATCACGGAGCACGGCTTTGCCGGGCTCGGCATCGGCGCGGCGTTTGCCGGATTAAAACCGATCGTCGAATTCATGACTTTCAATTTCGCCATGCAAGCGATGGATCAGCTCATCAATTCGGCGGCCAAGACGCAATACATGTCGGGCGGCCAGCTCAAAGTATCGATCGTGTTTCGCGGGCCGAACGGGCCGGCCTCGCGCGTGGCCGCGCAGCACAGCCAGGATTATTCGGCCTGGTACTCGCACATTCCCGGCCTGAAGGTGATCGCGCCATCGAACGCCGCCGACGCCAAGGGTCTCTTGAAGGCGGCGATCCGCGATCCCAATCCGGTGATGTTTCTCGAGAACGAGATTCTTTACGGGCATTCCTCGCCGGTGCCGAAGCTCGACGATTACGTGCTGCCAATCGGCCGCGCCCGCGTCGTGCGGCCCGGCAACGACGTCACCATCGTCGCCTGGTCGATGGGCATGACCTACGCGCTGAAAGCCGCCGAGCAACTGGCCAAGAACAACATCGACGCCGAGGTGATCGATCTGCGCACGCTTAAACCCATGGACAGCGAGACCGTCATCGAGTCGGTGAAGAAAACCGGCCGCATCGTCACCGTCGAAGAGGGCTGGAAGCAATCCGGCATCGGCGCCGAGATCGCTGCGCGCGTGACGGAGGAGGCGTTCGACTATCTCGACGCGCCGGTCACCCGCGTGTCCGGCAAGGACGTGCCGATGCCCTATGCGGCAAATCTGGAAAAACTCGCGCTGCCTTCCGTTGCCGAAGTGGTCGAGGCAGCGAAAGCGGTTTGTTATCGCTGATCGCCCTTTGGTGAAATTGCGGACCAGAGAAACAGCAATGCCCATCAACATCCTCATGCCGGCGCTGTCGCCCACGATGGAGAAGGGCAATCTCGCCAAGTGGCTCAAGAAAGAGGGCGAAGCGGTCAAGACCGGCGACGTGATCGCCGAGATCGAAACCGACAAGGCGACCATGGAGTACGAGTCCGTCGAGGACGGCACGTTGGCCAAGATCGTGGTGCCGGAAGGCACCCATGACGTGCCGGTCAATGCGCTCATCGCCGTCTTGGCGGCCGAAGGTGAGGACGTGAAGGCGGCGGCCGCCGCAGCAGGGAAGGGCGCTGCCCCAGCAAAAGGCCTCATTGCCAGTCCCCCCTCACCCCAACCCTTTCCCCAACGGGGAGAGGGAGCAATCCAGCGGCCCGCTGCTCCTTCGCCTGCACCGCAAACCAAGCCGCCGACGCTGCCTCCTTCACCTCTCCCCAGTGGGGAGAGGTCGCCCGCCGTAGCTCGCAAAACGGGCGAAGGCGTGGCGGGTGAGGGGGCGCAGGCCGACGGTCACGGCGTTAATCGGATTTTCTCCTCGCCGCTGGCCCGCCGCTTGGCGAAAGAAGCCGGGATCGATATCGGCCGCATCCAGGGCTCCGGCCCGCACGGCCGCGTCATCGCCCGCGATGTGGCGACAGCCAAGGCGGGTACCGGATTGCGTGCAGCCGCCGCGGCGCCTGCCGCCGCGCCGGCACCGCTGGTCGCGCCGGCGATGTCGGATCAACAGATCCGCGCGCTCTACGAGGACGGCAGCTACGAGGTCGTCCCGCACGACGGCATGCGCCGCACCATTTCGCAAAGGCTCACCGCGTCGGTACAGACCATTCCGCATTTTTTTCTGACGGTGGACTGCGACATCGGCAAGCTTGTTGCCGCGCGCGAGGAGATCAATGCGCAGGCGCCAAAAGATAACGACGGCAAGCCCGCCTACAAGCTTTCGGTCAACGATTTCGTCATCAAGGCGCTGGCGCTCGCCTTACAGCGCGTGCCGGAAGCCAACGTGACCTGGACCGAGGCCGGCATGCTCAAGCACAAACATTCCGACATCGGCGTCGCGGTGGCGATGCCGAACGGGCTGATCACGCCGATCATCCGCAATGCCGAAGCGAAATCGCTGTCCGCGATCTCCAACGAAATGCGCGATCTGGCGGTACGCGCGCGCGAGCGCAAGCTCAAGCCCCACGAATATCAGGGCGGCACCACCGCGGTGTCGAACCTCGGCATGTACGGGATCAAGGATTTCACCGCGGTGATCAATCCGCCGCACGCCACCATCCTCGCCGTCGGCACCGGCGAGAAGCGCGCCGTGGTGCGTAACGGCAAGATCGAGGCGGCAGAGATCATGAGTGTGACCATCGGCTGCGACCACCGCGCGGTCGACGGCGCGCTCGGCGCCGTGCTGATCGGCGCGTTCAAGGCGCTGATCGAAAACCCGGTGATGATGCTGGTGTGAGGAGTAGTAAGTGCCCGACACCAATTTCGACGTCATCATCATCGGTTCCGGGCCGGGCGGCTATGTCTGCGCCATCCGCGCCGCGCAGCTCGGCTTTTCGACCGCCATTATCGAGCGCGAATATTTGGGCGGCATCTGTCTCAACTGGGGCTGCATTCCGACCAAGGCGCTGTTACGCTCGGCGGAGATTTTTCATTATTTGCAACACGCCAAGGACTACGGCCTGTCCGCCGGCGAGGTCACCTACGATCCGGGCGCGGTGGTGAAGCGCTCGCGCGTCGTGTCGAAACGACTGAACGACGGCGTCGGCTTTCTGATGCGAAAGAACAAGGTCGCCGTGATCTGGGGCGAGGCACTGATCGACGCGCCCGGCAAGATCACCGTGAAGGCGGACCGGAGCGAGGCGCCGAAAGGCGCGCTCGGCCCCGGTTCCTATCAGGCCAAGCACATCATCGTCGCCACCGGGGCACGGCCGCGCGTTCTGCCCGGCATCGAGCCGGACAAAAAACTGATCTGGACCTATTTCGAGGCCATGGTGCCCGATCGCATGCCGAAATCGCTTCTGGTTATCGGCTCCGGCGCCATCGGCATTGAGTTCGCCTCGTTCTATCGCACGCTCGGCACCGACGTGACCGTGGTCGAGGTGCTGCCGCAGATTTTGCCGGTGGAGGACGCCGAAATCGCCGTCTTTGCCCGCAAAAGGTTCGAGAAGCAGGGGATCAAGATTTTCACCGGCGCCAAGGTGAACAAACTCGACAAGAAGGCCGACGGCGTGACCGCGACCATCGATGACGGCAAAGGCGGCACGCAGACGCTGTCGGTCGAGCGCGTCATTTCCGCCGTGGGCGTCGTCGGCAATGTCGAAAATCTCGGCCTGGAGAAAGTCGGCGTGAAGACCGAGCGCGGCTTTATTGTCGTCGACGGCGCCTGCAAGACCAATGTGCCGAGGATTTATGCCATCGGCGACGTCGCCGGCCCGCCGCTGCTCGCGCACAAAGCCGAGCACGAGGGCGTCATCTGCGTCGAGGCGATCAAAGGATTGCACCCACATCCGATGAACAAGCTGATGATCCCGGGCTGCACCTATTGTACGCCGCAGATTGCCTCGGTCGGACTGACCGAGCAGGCCGCCAAGGAGCAAAAACGCGATATCCACGTCGGCCGCTTCCCGTTCGTCGGCAACGGCAAGGCCATTGCGCTCGGCGAGGACCAGGGCCTGGTCAAGGTGATCTTCGACAAAAACACCGGGCAACTCCTCGGCGCACATATGGTCGGCGCCGAAGTCACCGAACTCATTCAAGGCTATGTGGTGGCGATGAATCTCGAAACCACCGAAGAGGAACTGATGCACACCGTATTTCCGCATCCGACACTGTCGGAAATGATGAAGGAAGCGGTGCTCGATGCGTATGGCAGGGTGCTGAATATTTGAGCCGTTGTCATCATCCGCGAAGGCGGATGATCCAGTAATCAGCGGCTCATGCGAAGCGATACTGGATGCCACGCCAGTTATCGTCGGGCCGGCCACTTCGGGCCGGACCCGTTGGCGGGGCATGACAAAAGTTTAGCCGACCAACCCCGCCATCGGCTTCGCGCCCTCGCTACCGGGAAAGACGTTCTGCGCCAGCGCGCGTTCGTCGACACGCAGATGATCCTTTAGCACGCCCTTGAGCACGGCGCGTAGATCGGTGGTCGGCTTCAGGTCGCGCTTCTCGTAGAGATCGGCTTCTTTCAGCCCCGGCCAGTCGGCGATGACGCGGCCGCCCTTGAGTGCGCCGCCGACAACGAGCGCCACCGTCGCAGTGCCATGATCGGTGCCGTCGGTGCCGTTGAGATGGGCGGTGCGACCAAACTCGGTGGCGAGAACGACGACGGTTTCGCGCCAGACTGGGCCCATATTGGTTTGAACGGCGGCAAGCGCGCCGTCGAGCGCGCTGAGCAGGTCCGACAGGCGGCCTTTGGCAATACCTTCGTTGACATGCGTATCCCAGCCGTCGAGCGCCAGTGCGCCGACGCGCGGCCCCTCGGGCTGCGCCAAAAACTTTGCGGCATTGCCGGCGGCTTCGGCGAAATAGGCGCGTACCTGTGCAGGCCCCGGGCCGCCGGGCTTTTGCGGCATGTCTCCGGCATGCTCGATGGCGGCAAGTTTCGCATGATCTTCGAGCACGTCCGCGAGCTTGACGTCGGAATGACGATAAAGATCGAGCAGGCGCTGAATGGTGTCGTCGCTCGCCGGCTGGATCCGTTGCGGCGACCACGAGAGCACTGGCGCGGGCCCGCGCACGATGAGTGGCGTCACCGGCCCGACAGCGAACGCCCGGCCGCCATTGGGATCGACGCGACTGCCGGCAGCAAGGCTTGAGAGGGCGCGATTGAGCCAGCCTGAGTCGCTTGGACCCGGTTTCGGCAAGCCGCTCTCGAGCAGATCCTGGCCATCAAAATGCGAACGCTCGCGATAGGGCGAAGCACAGGCGTGCACGATGATCGCCTCGTTGTCTTGGAACATACGACGCAGATTGGGCATCGCCGGATTAAGCGCGAAAAAGTCGTTGAGCTTCAGTGCAGGCGCTTTGCCGTCGAGCGTGAGCGCGTTGTCGCCGCGCAAGGTCGTCCAATCCGGATCGCCGACCGGCGCGACGGTCGCCAATCCGTCGAGGGCACCGCGCAGGATAATTGTGAGAAAGCGCGGATCGCGGCTCTCCGCATGGGCAAGCTTCGGCATATGCGCCCAGGCGAACAGCGTGCCCGAGGCGAACAGCAACTCGCGGCGTGACGGGGCATGCAGTCGCATGATCATCTCCACAGGTCTCAGCTGCGCAGGAATTCCGGCGCCATGACGAGGAAGGCCAAAGCCTGCCGGCGGCTTTCCGCCCGCGAGATGGTGGCGCGCGTTTCGGCGGACGCCAGCGGGCCAAGGCTCAATTCAATGAGCGCCGCCGGATCGGCGGCCGGAACGCGCGCGGCGAATTCATTGGCGATATCGAGACGGCGCGGCACGCCATCGATCCACGCCGCCTCGGTGTCGGCAAAGCCGTTGGGTGCGGGCGGCCGCCATAGCGGTTCGCCGAGGGCGGTCTGCGCCACCATGATGCGGCCGATGGGAATGGTATCGTACGCGCCAGTGAGGCGAAGTCCGGCCGTGATCCATTGCGCCGGCGTCTTCAGCTTTTGCCGCCGCGGCACCCACGACTCATCCGCCGCGATCAAAGTCCTGGCAAGTTCTTTGAGATCGCCGTTGGTATCGGCGAAATTCTTCGCAAGCCTCGCCACCAGCGTCGGCGGCGGCTCGTCGGCGACAAAGTGCGCGGCGAGTTTTCGCGCAATGTGTTGCGCCGTTGCCGGATGGCGGGCGAGATCGGACAATATGGCGCGACCCTGCTCCACGCCCGTGTCAGGATAACGCTTGCCCATCACGATTTGATCGCCCGGTTCGTGCAAGCGTTTATTGAAGGCGAACTCGCCGCCGCGATCGGGTTCGCCCGGTCCTATCCAGGTCCATCCGGTCAAGACCTTGGCGAAATTCGTAACATCCGTCTGAGTATAGCCGCTGCGCACGCCGAGCGTATGCAATTCGAGCGTTTCGCGCGCGAGATTCTCGTTGAGCCCGCGATCGCGATTGATACCGGCAATGGAATTCGGACCCATCGACTCGACATTGTCGAGATAAAACAGCATGGCCGGATGGCTCTCGACGGCCAGCAAGAGATCGGCAAAGCGGCCGAGCACATAAGGGCGGACGGCTTCGCGTTCGTAAGCGCCTGCCATCGACGGGATCTTGTCCGCGGAAATGCAGAAATGGTTCGACCAGAACCACACCAGCCGCTCGACCAAGCCGGTGGTCGGCGCGCAAGCGGCGTCGAAGCGTACCTTGGCCTCGTTGAAGAGGATTTGCTGCGGCAGCGGCGGCGGCTTGTTCTCCGGCGGTTTCTGCGGAACCGCAGATGCGCCTGACGGCGCGTCCATCACGGCTTGCGAAACCTCCATCGTGCTAGCATCGGCCGCTTTTTTGGCGCGTTGCTCCAGCTTTTGACGGGCCTGTTCTTCGGCGCGGAAATCGAACACGGCGCGTTCAGCGGTGCCGCTCGACGGCAGATCGACGGACGGCATGCCCGACGACCGATCGAGATCGGCGATGAGCGCGCCGCGCGGATCGGCGGCGATGGCGTCGATTTGGCCCGCCGCCGGGCCGAAACCGAATCTGTGCAGCGCCAAAGCCGCCGCTTCTTTGCCACGCGCGGTCATTCGTTCCTCCCGCGACATCGCCCCTTCGCGTTGCCGCACGAGGCATTGTTATTGTGGCAAAAGTTACGATCCGGCACGCGGAAACGGGCGAATTTTCCTGACAATTTATTCATGACACGCGAGGCCTCTTTGACGCCGACGAGTGTCGAACGAGCCTTGCCGTCTAGGACGGCGGTCCGTAATTATCCGGCGGGCTAAATTCCGCACGGAATCCCCATATAATGCATCATGGCTGTTCTGATCGACACCATCGCTGACACTGCCCGGACCCGGCATCCCGAAAAGGCGCACCGGCCGGACCAGCCGGTTTTGCCCAAGCCGGATTGGATCAGGGTCAAGGCGCCGGTGTCGCCCGGCTTCGTCGAGACCCAGCGCATTGTGCGCGAGAACGGCCTGCACACGGTGTGCGAAGAAGCCGGCTGCCCGAATATCGGCGAGTGCTGGGAGAACAAGCACGCCACCTTCATGATCATGGGCGACACCTGCACGCGGGCCTGCGCCTTCTGCAACGTGAAGACCGGGCTGCCTGACGCGCTCGATCCGGCGGAACCGAAGCATGTCGCCGCCGCCACCGCGAAACTCGGCCTCGCCCACGTCGTCGTCACTAGCGTCGACCGCGACGATCTCGACGACGGCGGCGCGGCGCATTTTGCCGCGGTGATCGCCGCGATCCGCGCGCGCTGCCCGAATACCACCATCGAAGTGCTGACACCGGATTTTTTGCGCAAGGACGGCGCCGTCGAAACCGTGGTCACGGCGCGACCGGATATTTTCAATCACAATCTCGAAACCGTGCCGTCGAACTATCTCAGCGTGCGTCCCGGCGCACGCTACTTCGCCTCGCTGCGGCTTTTGCAACGCGTCAAGGAGATCGAGGCGGGCATGTTCACCAAATCCGGACTCATGGTCGGGCTCGGCGAGGAGCGCAACGAAGTTCTGCAGGTGATGGACGATCTACGCGCGGCAAACGTCGATTTTCTCACCATCGGCCAATATCTGCAGCCGTCGCGCAAGCATCATCCGGTCATGCGCTTCGTGCCGCCGGATGAGTTCAAGGCGCTGGCGGCGATCGCCTACGCCAAAGGCTTTGCGATGGTTTCGGCCAGCCCGCTGACGCGCTCGTCGCACCACGCCGGCGAGGATTTTGCCCGGCTAAAGGCGGCGCGCGATGGCAGACACACGCGCTCTTGATGCGCCGATGCGCCGCGGGTTGGTGGGTCGGTTGCGCCGGTGCGGGCAAAAGCACTTTCGCGCTCCGACTGGCCGAGAAGCTGGTATTACCGGTCATCCACCTTGATTTCCATTATTGGCGTCGCGGCTGGCAAGGGCCGGAACCGGCAAAATTGGTGGGAACAAGTCGCTGCGCTGGCCGCTGCGCCCGAATGGGTGATGGATGGCAATTACCCGGGCACCTTCGATATCCGCATGTCGCACGCCGACAGCGTGGTATGGCTCGACCATCCGCGCAACGTCTGCATACGCCACGTTGCGGATCATCAAGGGTTACGGCCGGACGCGTGCGGATCTGCCGGAAGGTTGCCCGGAGCATGTCGATATTAAGTTCCTGCGCGACGTGTGGAAGTTCCGTCGCAAGCATCGGCAGCGCATTGTCGCCGGCGTCGCGCAATTCGGTCAGCATCTGCGCGTGGTACGGATCGACTGCGATCGCGACATGGAAAAATTCCTGGCTGACGTCGGAACACCTTGATGCCGCAATTTTCGACCAAACGGCCGGTGCGGCATTCTGCAGCCGACATGTTCGATCTCGTCGCCGATGTCGAACGCTATCCCGAGTTCGTGCCGCTGTGCCAGTCGCTGCGCGTGCGCGCGCGCCAGCGCGACAGCGAGGGCAGGGACGTGATCGTGGCCGAGATGACGGTAGCCTATAAGCTTGTG
>Ga0187783_10003047_pt1 | contig 12392 bp, 9 predicted proteins | sample 1015_SJ02_MP02_2_FD_132471 | JGI IMG/M metagenome (GOLD analysis project Ga0187783, IMG submission 132471) | Tropical peat soil microbial communities from peatlands in Department of Meta, Colombia - 1015_SJ02_MP02_20_MG | ecosystem: Environmental > Terrestrial > Soil > Wetlands > Peat | place... | reverse complement strand
GTGAACTCGCGCTCAACGTGACGCTCGAGTACGGGAACTTCACGGTTGGGACGTGGACCAATCTTTCCTACGATATTGCGATCGCGCGCGCCACCCTGAACCTCAATCTCGAGGGTTTCCTCGACGACAACGACGTCTCCGTCGCGGTGGCGGCCGAGTCCGTCACGCCCGAAATCGCCTAGCGCGCACCGCCCGGTACGCGAGCGCTCACGCCGGCCGCCCGATCAGACCGCGCCGCCCCAGGTCGAGGGTTCGATGGCCCGCCGGGTCGTGGAGTCGCGCGAACTCCCGGAAGGCCGGCGTCCAATCCGTGTCGTCACTGGCCAGGATCCCGAGCGGACGGAGGTACTCCCAAGCGAGCTCGTATTCCCAGCGCTGGTGCGCATGGGAGTGTTCGGAGTCGTGGACGAACAGGTCGACCGGTCCTACCTCGTCGAACAGTTTCGGTAGCACTTGCCGGGCATCCCCGAGGCGCAACGTCCACCGGTCGCGCAGATACGCCGGGACTTCGAACCCGGGCTCCATGCCGCCGGGTATCACGGCACCCTCGCGCCGGCCGTCCGCGTTCACGCTCCCGGCCGGGTCATAGGTCGGAAGGTCGACGGACCAGAGTCGCCCCGTCGCATTCGCCCGCATCGCTTTCAGCATCGCGGCCGTGGACCATCCCTCGCACACGCCGGTTTCCACGACCCGCTCCGGCCGCCGGGACCGGACGAGCGCGTACAGCCACGCCTCCTTGTCGCGAACGCCCACCTCGCGTGCCTCGTCCAAGAATCGCGGAACCGCAGCGAGCCCCAGGGCTCGGAGCACGGCACTGCTCGCCGCGAAGGACGGCCCGTAGCGGACGATGTCGTGCCCACGACCCGTCGCCCACTCGAGAAAGCGCGATTTCATCGGGCCGGAATCCCCGGCCGTCCCTTAAGGCCCTCTCCGCCGACCGCGGGCGACCGTCCGGCTCCGGAACCCTCGGAGCGGCCTTCTTGTTCGAGCGATTGCTTACCGGGTCGTGAGCCGGCCTGACCGCACCTCCGCCCCGTCCCCCGACGGCTCGCGACTGATCGACGTCGGCGGGTACCGGCTGTGGGCCCGGGTGAGCGAGGGCGGCTCCCCCACGGTCGTATTCGAGAGCGGTGGGGGCGACAGCTCGGACGTCTGGTCCGACGTGGCGGCCGAGGTTCGTCGGAGGCGCCCCGTGACGACCGTGCTCTACGACCGAGCCGGACTGGGACGCAGTGAGCGGAAGGCCGGACCGTACCGGATCGACGACGAGGTCGACGCGCTGCGCCATCTGCTCACCGCCGTGGGCGTAACGGGCGACGTCCTGTTCGTCGCGCACTCGTACGGAGGGTTTGTCAGCCTGCGGGCGGCGGCCACGGACGCCCGGGTCCGCGGGGTGCTGCTGGTCGACGGGAACGTTCCCGGATTCTTCGATGAGGCCGAGGTCGATCGCCTGTTGCAACGATTTGCCCAGTTCGAGGACGCGATGCGTCGCACGAGTCCGGAGATCGCTGAAGTGATGATCCCGCTGATCCGCGCGCTTCCGGAGACGGCCGCCACGATGCGCGGAACGCGCCTCCCCCTCTCCCTTCCGGTCATCGACCTCCTCGCCGAGCATACCTGGGTCGAGTCCCCCGATGAGGTCGATGCGATGCGGCGAGCCCACACCGCGTTCGTCGCCGAATCCCCGCACCGAGAGATGGCCCTGGCCCCCGGTACCGGACACTACATCATGAACGACCGGCCCGAGGTCGTGGTCGGGGCCACCGAGCGGCTGATCGACCAGATCGGCACCCGGTCGTGACAGGGAACCGGCCTGTTCTGCGAGCCTTTAACCCCCCTGCCGCCTCGCACCGCCGGAGAGGGCGGGGTCCGTGGCGCACTTCATCGTCCACTCCTATCACGGCCCTTCGTGGATCGAGGGTCGACCGATGCGCGAGCAGGACGGTTGGCCCGAGCACCGCGATTTCATGAACGCCCTGCCCGAGGGGTTCGTCGTCCTCGGGGGGCCGGTGGACGGGCACCGTCAGCGGGCGATGCTCGTCGTCCGGGCGGAGAACCTCGCGGAGGTCCGTCGGAGGCTGGACCCCGACCCCTGGGTACGGTCGGGCGTGCTCGTCGAGGTCATCGAGTCGTGGGAGATTCTGATCGAGGGGACGGGCTAGGGATTCCCGAGCTGGCGCGGAGAACGGGACTCATCGAACGATAAGTAGCTCCGGGACCTTCGGTGGGCATGCCGACCACCCTCCCTCCTTCGGACGCCCAGACGAAACTCGTGCAGTCGATCCTCCGCAACAACCTCCAAGTGAAGCCCGGAGAGAGCGTCACGATCGAGGCGTGGTCGCACACGCTTCCGTACGCGGTCGCGTTGGCGCGGGAGGCGCGTCGGATGAAGGCGCTACCGGTCATCCTTTACGAAGACGAGGACGCGTACTGGGATACGGTCGAGAGCGGCGGGAGCCGAGTCCTCGGAAAGAAGCCGGACCACGAGTGGGCGTCGCTCGCCAAGACCGACGTCTACATTCACATGTGGGGCCCGGGAGACCGGGTCCGACTCAATTCGCTGCCGGAGAAACAATCGAACGAGCTGGTCGCGTGGAACGAGGCGTGGTACGCGACCGCGAAGAAGGCGGGATTGCGCGGGGCCCGCCTGGAGCTGGGGCGGCCGTACCCCAGCCTGGCCCAGGCCTACGGGGTCGATCTCGAAACGTGGACGCACGACCTCTCCGAGGCGACCCTCGTCGACCCGGCGTGGCTCGCTCGAGCCGCGGCCCCCATCGTCAGGTCGCTCAAGTCCGGAAAGCGGGTTCACATCACCCACGCGAACGGTACCGACCTCACTCTGGGGCTCGCCGGTCGGGAACCGTCCGCGAACATCGGTCGGGTGAGCGCCGCCGATAGGAAGCGCCCGTTCCGGATGCTGACTACCCTGCCTTCGGGCGCGGTCCGCGTGGCCCTGGATGAGACTGTCGCGGACGGGGTCATCGTCGGCAACCGAACCGACTACTACGACGACCGGATCGCGACGGAACCCCGATTCGAGTTCTCCCACGGACGACTGACCAGCGCCACGTACGGGTCAGGCGGGGATCGCTTCGAGGCGGACTTCAAGAAAGGGGGAAAGGGCCGAGACCAGCCGGGCATGCTATCGATCGGCCTCAACCCGAAGCTCCACAACACGCCCCAAGTCGAGGACCTGGAAGCCGGGGCGGTGATGGTCTCCATCGGAGGAAACCGGTTCTCCGGCGGAAAGAACGCCTCGAACCTCTTCGCGTGGGCGATCGTCGCCGGCGCGGACGTCGAGGTCGACGGGAAGCGGCTCCCCATTCCGCCCTGACCCCGCCGGACCTCCGCGGCCGACGAGTCGCCGCCTACCGCGTCCGAGACCACGGCGGGCTGCGGAGTCCGAGGAAACACCAGGTGCCCTGGCGGCGGCACCGACCGCTCGCGTTGAACGGTGCCGGACGAACTGTAGTGTTAAATATGGCTGACAGGGCTCGGGACGGACTGCTGACGACTGTCTGACAAACGCACCGTCGTCGGCGACGGACGAGACCCACCGGGAGCGGGAGAGGAGGAGCGCTCGATGTATCTCAAACGGCTCAAGGTGAGGAACTTCAAGTCGTTCGCCGGCGCGACCGAGATCCCGTTCCAGCCCGGTTTTACGGGCGTCGCCGGCCCGAACGGGATGGGGAAGTCCAACATTTCCGACGCCATCCTCTTCGTGCTCGGTCCGACGAGCTCGAAGGCCCTCCGCGCGGAGCGGCTGACGCACCTGTTCTTCAACGGCGGCTCGTCGAAGAAAGCCGCGACCGAGTGCGAGGTGTCGCTCGTGTTCGACAACGCCGACAAGCTCCTCCCGCTTGACACACCCGAGGTGGAGGTCACCCGGTACGTCAAGCTCGCTCCGAGCGACCCCGACGGCTACTACTCCTACTTCTACGTCAACGGAAAGCGCACGACCCAGACCGAGATCGACGCCCTCCTCGCGCACGGCCGGCTCTCCGGGGACGGCTACAACTTGGTGCAGCAGGGCGACGTCAACAAGGTCGTCACGATGGGCCCCGTCCCGCGTCGGGCTCTCCTGGAGCGCCTCGCCGGCATCAGCCAGTACGACGAGGAGCTCGATCGGGCCGCGACGAAACGGACCGACCTCGACCAGAACCTAGACCGAATCCAGACGCTGCTCGGCGAAATCAAGGGCCACCTCTCCCAGCTCGAGGGTCAGCGGCTCCAGGCGATCGAGTACAAACAGCTCCAGGACGAACAGCGCCGTTCGCAGGCCCGCCTCGCACGCGCCGGTCACCGGATGGCGGAGCAGGAGCTCGCCACGTGCCGCCACCAGGTCGACAGTGTCCGCTCCGAGATCGAGCGGCTCGACAAGGCGCGTACGGAGCTTGCCGCCCGGCAGACAGAGCTCTCGGAATCGATCGACCGCGTGGACCGGGAAATCGCAGAGGCCGGCGGCGCGGCCGCGGTGAAGTTCAAAGCCGAGCTCGACGACAAGCGGATGGCGTACGCCCGGCTCGACCAGAGCCTGGGTCACCTCCGCGAGGCGCTCGCGACGCTCGCGACTCAGACCGAGGAACTCTCCTCGGCGACTCAGACCGACGAGGCGCAGCGCCTCGCCCTGACGAAGCAGGAGTCAGAGCTCGCGCAACGACTCAAAGCCCTCGCGGAACAGGCGGAGGCCGACACGAAGGGGATCCAGGTCGCCACCGGCGCGGCCGGGAAACCCTCGGACAAGCTCGCGGGGGCTCGCAAGCAGCAGCTCGAGCTCGAGCGTCAGCATGACGCGAAGCAGAAGGCCTGGCAGACCGCGGTGCAGGAACGCGAATCCGCGCACGCGGCGCAAGAGTCCGCCGAACGCTCCCAGGCTCAGGCCGAGGACGACCTACGCGAGCGCGAGGTCGAGGTGAAGGATCTCGAGCTCCGCCTGCGGGAAACCGCACCCTCGAAGGGCTCCGGCGGTGCGTCTACGGGAGACCTCCAGAAGGAGCTGTTCTCCCTCAAGAATCAGGAGAAGAATCTCACCGCCGAGGCGGAACGCTTGACGCGGGAGGTGGGAGAGCTCAATCGCCGCTATCTCGCGCTGGACGCACGCCTCAAAGCGCGCACCGAGTCCGGGGCGCGACCCAATCAGCTCGCCGCCGTCGACTTTCTCCTGTCGCAGCGCAACCTCGGCAAGGTCCCGGGGATCCGCGGCACGGTCGAGGAGCTCGCCGAATTCGACCCCAAGGTGAAGACGGCCCTCCAGGTCGCGGGAGGCAACCGGTTCCAGGCGCTCGTCGTCGAGACCGACCAGGTGGCGGAGGAGTGCATCCGGCTCCTGCGCGAGGAGAAGCGCGGACGCGCGACGTTCCTACCGCTCAACAAGATGCTGCCCGGGCGCCCGCACGGTAAGTCGCTCGTCGTGGCGAAGGCCGCGGGGGCCACCGGGTTCGCGATCGACCTGGTCCGGTTCGACGAGGCGCTCCGCTCGGCGTTCTGGTACGTCTTCGGCGAAACGGTCGTCATGGACGACCTCGCCCACGCTCGTTCCCAGATGGGAGGCGTCCGACTGGTCACGCTCACCGGCGACTTGATCGAAGCGACCGGAGCGATCTCGGGCGGATATCTCGACCCCTCGGCGCAGGGTCGCGGTGCGGACAGCGCCGTGGAGTTGAAACGGTTGGGCGACGAACTGCGCGAGAAGAGCGGAGCCGAGTCCGCCGCTCGAACGTCGCTGCAGAAGGTCGCCGACCGAATCCGCACCGTCAGTGAGGAGCTGGCAACGCGGTCGATCGAGGACCAGTCCCACCAGTCCTCCCGTCAGATCCTGGAGAAGGACCTTACCGCAGCACGGTCCCGCCTTGCCGCGGCGCGGGACCGGATCGCGGAAGCTTCCACGCAGGAGAAAACGGCGGAGGCAGAGTTCGCGAAGGCCGAGGAGACCGTTCGTCGCCTCGCCCAGGAGATCGCGGCCCTCAAGGAATCGATCGCCAAGGCTCAGGAGCAGTACCTGGGCCAACTCCCCGAGGCCCTCGGCGCGAGATTGCGGACCCTTCAGGAGGCGGCCCAGAAGACCTCCGAGGAGCGAGTGCGCGTGAACGGCGAGCTCGAGGCGGCCCGGGCGTCGCTCGCCGCGCTGTCCACCAGCCTCGAGGCCCGTCAGAAGGAGCTCACCGACGCGCAGGCGTCGGTCGCGGCCAAGAAGAAGGAGATCGCGCAGACCGAGAAGTCGCTCCGTGCCGCCAAGGAGGCGCTGGACGCGCTCAAGGCGGTCGAGTCGAAGCAGAGTGAGAGCCAGAAGGGACTCGCGGAGAAGAAGCACGGGCTCGAACAGGAGCGGCTCGGCGTCACCGGGAAACTGGGCGAAGCCCAGGCGAACCTGGAGACCCGACGCTCGATGCTCACCCAGGAGGAAACCCGCCTCGCGGTCGCGGAGACCAAGTACCACGAGCTCGAGGAGGCGCTGAAGCAGTATCCCGAACCCGAGGCCGACGAGAAGCCGATGTCGGTCGACGAGCTGAAGCGCCGCATCGCGACGCTCGACCAGCAGCTCACCGCGCTCGGGGATGTGAATCTGAGGGCCGTCGACGAGTACGACGGCGAGAAGGCTCGGCTGGACGAATTCACGACCGAGGTCGAGCGGCTCACGACCGAGAAGACCGAGCTGACCGGCCTCGTCACCGAGATCGAGAAGAAGAAGCGCGAGAAGATCAACGAGGTCGTCGTCAAGGTCAATGAGAACTACCGGACGATCTACGGGGAGCTCTCGGCCGGCGGCGAGGGCGAGATCGCGCTCGAAAATCCCGCCGACCCGCTCGCCGGTGGACTCCTCATCAAGGCCCGCCCGGTGGGAAAGACGGTGGCCCGCCTAGAGCAGCTCTCGGGCGGCGAGAAATCGCTCGCGAGCCTCGCATTCATCTTCTCGCTGCAGCGCTACGACCCGAGCCCGCTCTACGTCTTCGACGAGGTCGACATGTCACTGGACGGCCTCAACGCCGAGTACGTCGGCCGGATGCTCCGGCACAACGCGGAGCGGGCCCAGTTCATCGTGATCTCGCTCCGGAAAGTGACGCTCAAGTTCGCGAGCCACCTCTACGGCGTGACGATGCACGGGGACGGCTGTTCCCGCGTCATCGGCATCCACCTCGACGACATCCACGATGTCGAGAGTCGGGAGGGCGCGCGGGCGCCGGAACCGACCGCCCCCACGGTCCTGGAGGCGCAGTAGCGATGACGATCTCCGAGACCGAGGCGGTCGAGCTCACGGCTCCCAACGCCGTCCCGCGGGAGGCCGCGGAGCGGGTGCTGCGCTACCTCGTGTTTCACAAGTCGCTTCTCGGAGAGGCAGAGGACACTTCCGCGCTCCTGGAGCGGTACCTGGGGCTCGTCGAGAACCTCAAGGAGGGGGTCCACCTCGTGATCCCCGACCCGTTCCAGAAGGCGATGGCGCTCCTCTTCGAGCTCGTCATGGAGGAGGAGTTCGACCCGTGGGAGATCGACCTGGTGAAGTTCACCCAGTCGTACCTCGAGCGGGTGAAATCGGACGGCGCGGTGAACTTCGCGATCGCCGGTCGACTGGTCTACATGGCGTGGAGCATCCTCTACCTCCAGTCCGAGGAACTTCTCAAAGTCCGCGACGCCCCGCCGGCCGGGGCCGAGGCAACCGACCTTGCCCCGACCGACGACGGCTATCTTCCGCTCCTCGACAGCCCGGAAGCGGTCGACGTCACGTCCGCCGTGCTCGGCTCGGCCGACGCCCCACCGCTCCTCGAGATGGTCCGCCACCCCGAGACGCGGCCCGTCTCGCTGCTCGAGCTCGTCCGCGCCTTCGGCGAGGCCGAGGCGGATGCGCGCCGCGCGATGCGGATCCAGGAGCTGCGCGAGCGACTCCGCGAGGAGCAGCGCGCCCCGCCCGAGGTCCTGGTCCACGGCGACCTGCCCGAGCACGACCTCGCGGATACGTGGGCGGCGGCGCTCCGCCACGCGATCGATGCCCCGTTCCCGCTCCTTGACCTGTGGAACCCGCTCTCCGGTCGGGACCGGCTGGTCGCGATCTTCCTCGCGGCGCTCTTCCTGGCTCGCGAGCGGTCGGTCGACCTGAAGCAGGAGGTGCTCGGCGAGAGCCCGGTACTCCTGGTCCGCCTGACCGACGAGCGCCGGGCCCTCGCCGAGGAACCCTGAACGATGCCGCAGAAGCTCGATGACCTGGTCTTCCAGGTGGAAGCGGTCCTCTTCGCCGCCGGAAAGCCCCTCAGCGTGAAGGAGATCACGGGCGCCCTCGGCCTCGAGGACTATCGGCCGGTGCAGAAGGCGGTCCGCACGCTCGAACAGACGTACGAGAACCGCCAGTCGGCCCTCGAAGTCCGCCGGGTCGGCGACCGGTACGCGCTCCAGCTCGAAGAGCAGTACGTGCCGACCGTCCACGCGGTCACGCCCGTCGAGATGGCCCCGCGGACGCTGAAGGCGCTGACGCTCGTCGCCTACCACCAGCCGATGCTCCAGAGCGTGCTCGTCCGGATGATCGGCGACGCGGCCTACGAGGAGGTCCAGCATCTGCGGGGCCTCGGGCTCGTTCGCACGGAACCCAAGGCCTCCACGCTCGAGCTCACGACCACGAAGCGGTTCGCGGAGTACTTCGGCATCGCATCGACCCGGCCCGAGGAGATCCGGCACTTCCTCGAGGCGAAACTGGGCGTGCCCTCCCCGGTGCCGAACGCGCCGCCTGGTCCGGAGCCCGTCCCCGTGGGCGCGGAGGCTGCGTCCCCGATCGGAGATCCCCCACAGCCCACCGAACCTCGGGCCGTTCCCGGGCCCTCGCCGGCGTCCCCGGGATCACCGACCGAACCGGCCGCGGACCTCTAGAGGGCACCGCAGCGTGGACACCGGACCGGCTCAGCCGGCCGGATCGCCCCGCAGTACGGACAGACGAACGTCGCCCCCTGGTACTTCGCCGTCGGGAAGGAACTCGGCGGGGGCGGCGGCATCGGCTGGTTCGCTCCCGGGGGCGGGGCATTCGGGTTCGTCGGGGGACGCGCCATCACCAGGATCAGGGCGACCGCGACCGCGATCCCGACCCCGAAGATCACCACGATCTCGACCCACGGCACCGGCGGGGGCGGCGCCGGCTTCGGAAGACCGGGCGTCGGACCCGTGTAGGTGTAGTTCGCGATCGCGGGGCTCGCGTCCGCCTGGTAGAACAGCACGGCGAGCGGCACGCCCCAGCCGTCGGTGGCGCCCCACCCGGGTCCCGCCGAGAAGACGTAGTTCGACCCGTTCTTCACATCGTAGAACGGGTCCTTCGGTCCCGGGTTCGCCGCGTAGTAGCTGGCGATGCGGTAGATCTCGGGGTCGATGAACCCGAACTCGTGGTGGGCGACCGCGACCTCGTCCGCGATGAGTCCGGCGGTCGCGGGCGAGGCGATCGAGGTGCCGCCCAGGACCGTGAAGTAGATCCCGCCGGACTGGTTCGCGTAGACGTACGCGATCGTCGAGTTCGCCGCGAAGGCGATGTCCGGACCGGCCCGCCCGAGCGCATTGGACCCCTGCAGGACCGTGGCGTTCACGATGTTCGGCTGCGCGGCAGAGTGGAGCTGCCAATCCGGCTCGGGATTGACCGTGCTGATCCCGCCTTCCGAGCCCGCGTAGTTGCCCGGCCCGCCGGTCGTGTCCCACCACGTCGTGACCGACTTGAGCGGGCCGGCCGTCGGGTCGTAGGAGATGTTGAGCTCGGTGCCGTTGAACCAGCCCGCGGGGCTCCCGCCCAGAGCGAGCGAGACGCCGCCGACCGAGACGGCCCCTGAGGTGTTGAACGCGGCCGACGCGGGCCAGAGCGGCCACTGCCCCTCGCCCCGGCCCGTGAGCGAATCGGGCGCGTTTCCCTGGTCGCCGCTCGCCGCGAGGACGGTGACGCCCATCGCGGCCGCCTCCTGGAGCTCGGCGTTCCAACCGGATTCGTTCAAGTCCGGGAGCCCGAAGGAGCAGGTGACCGCGCCCAGGCGGACCCCGGTCGCCGAGTAGTTGTAGGACAGAGCCGCGGCGAGGTCCTGCACGAAAAACCCGGCCACGTCGGCGTCGCTCGACGCGCTGTAGAGCAGGCTACCGGCGAAGTAGAAGTTGAACAGCGGCGCGCCGGGGGCGAGGCTGCCCGCCATCTCGAGGTCGAGCGAGTTCTCGAACTCGTCCAGGGAGTCGTCCATCTCCGGGCTGAACCCCGGCGGCGGCGAGGGGATTCCAGCCACGGTGAGATTGATCCCGGAGACGTTCGAATGCGGAACCCCGGAAGCGAGCGTGTCGTTGAAGTATCCCGAGATCACCCGCGGGTCGAACGGCGGTGTGTTCTCGACGCTCGTCCCCGAGACGTTGTATCCGCTCGCCAGGAGGGTCGCGATCGCCACCTTCGTCGGGTACGTCGCGTTCACGACGCTCCCTGGACCCGGGAGCAGCTGGGTGGCACCGAACGCCTGGGCGAAGTCGGAGCCGATGAACCACTGATCGCCCGTCGTATTGTTGATGATGAACTGGTCGGCGCGAGGTCGGACCTTTACCGGGGCGAGGTGCCCCGCGGTCAGTTCGAGGTCGAGCCGGTCGTTCGCGACATTGCTGAGTCCTGTGACACCGTCCACGAGCCCCCGCAGGTCGGCGGGGAGCGTGGGCGAGCCGAGCGACGTGTAGTCGCGCGCGCCGGCCCCTCCTGCAAATTCCACCAGATGCACTCCGAAGAGCGCGTCGACCGCGGCGGCTGGCAACTGCGCGGAGACCAGCAACCGATCCGGAGAGATGCTCACATCGCGCCCCCCTTCAGCTCGAAGGGTCGCCGTCACCTGAGCCGCGCTCGCCGCGCTCGGGGCGAAGTCGTTCTCGAACTGGGCATGGGAGAGGAAGTGACGATAGAGCGGCGACGCGGGGTCTTCGACCCACGACAGAAACGTCTCCAGCGCCCCCGAATGGGGGTAGGAGAGCGTAAGCGAGAGATCGATCGGCGCGTCGGCCGGGAGCGACGACGTCGGAACACCGGCTGGGACCGGCGTTGCATCGGTGGTCAGCGCCGGGACTGGACCCGGCACGGCGGAGGGAGCGGCGGTCGTGCCGTGGACGACCACTGCCGAAACGACTACCAAACCCGCCGCCAACACGGCGAGCGCGGCTGCGCGCGTTCGCATCGATGGGACAAGGCCGCGCACTCCTAATGAGGCCGACCCCACGCCGGTGGAGCGCGCAACCCTTTATTCCGCTCGGAGGTCCCGCCGGCGATGGCCCCTCCTGCGGACGGGAGCGGCAAGTGCGTCTTCTGCGAGATCGTCGCGGGACGCGCCCCCGCCTACACGGTGTTCGAGGACGACACCACGATGGCGTTCCTCGACCTGTTCCCATTCACGCGGGGTCACCTGCTCGTCATCCCGAAGAAACACGGAGCCCGGCTCACTGATTTCGGACCGGAGGACCATGCGGCGGTGCTCCGGACGCTCGAGACGATGTGCCGGCGGGCCGAGCGACTCACCCCCGACTACAACGTGGCGCTCAACGCCGGCGCCAGGGCCGGTCAGATCGTCTTCCATCTCCACTTCCACGTGATCCCGCGGTACGGGGAATCGAACCCCTTCCACCGCGGCGAGCGGGTTCGCATCACCGAGGCCGAAGCAAAGGAGGTAGTCGCGGAACTCTCGGTGCCATGAACCCCGCGTGATCGACTTTCCACGGCCGCCGGCGGTCGCCGGCACCTTCTACGAGGGGACGGGCGCCGAGCTGGCCCGTCAGGTCGAGCGTTGTTTCACCGACCCGCGCGGACCGGGCGAGCTCCCGACGCGCCGCCGTTCGCCGACGCGGAGCCTTCGCGCTGCGGTCGTGCCGCACGCGGGATTCGAGTTCTCCGGACCGATCGCTGCGCATGTCTACTCGCTCATCGCCGCGCAGAAACCTCCCGACACGGTGCTCGTCCTCGGCGTCGACCACCAGGGCTTCGGGGAGGGACCATCGCTGTCGGACCGCGCGTGGCTCACGCCCCTCGGTCCGATGGAGGTCGACCACGAGCTGGTGCACGCGCTCGCTCGGGGACCAATCCACATCGATGAGGAGGCGCAGGCGGAGGAGTACTCGATCGAAGTACAGCTCCCGTTCCTGGAGTACGTCCTCCCGCACCCCCACTTCGTCGCGCTCCAGATCCGGTTCGACCGCTTTGAGCGCCTCGTCGAGATCGCCGACGTGGTCCGCGGCGCGGTGCGCGGCCGGGATACGCTCGTCCTCGCATCGAGCGACTTCTCCCACCACATCCCCGCCCGGGTCGCGGAGCGCCTGGACCATCTCGCGATCGAGGCGATCCTCGCGCGGGACGCCCGGGGCCTGTACGATACGGTCCTCCGGAACGACATCTCGATGTGCGGGATCGCGCCGACGACGGTGCTGCTCGC
>Ga0187783_10003046_pt1 | contig 12394 bp, 9 predicted proteins | sample 1015_SJ02_MP02_2_FD_132471 | JGI IMG/M metagenome (GOLD analysis project Ga0187783, IMG submission 132471) | Tropical peat soil microbial communities from peatlands in Department of Meta, Colombia - 1015_SJ02_MP02_20_MG | ecosystem: Environmental > Terrestrial > Soil > Wetlands > Peat | place... | reverse complement strand
GCTGGACTCGCTGGAGCGGCCAGCAGCTCGGGCTGTGCTGCAGTTTCTGCTGGGTGACGGGTACCCGGCCGCGGGCCTGCTGGCCGAGGGCTCTCGCCGCGCCAGCAGGCCGGCTGTGCAGGCGCGGCCGCTTTCGGCGGCGGCTGCCACGGTGGTGGCAGACCGAAGGCAGCCGGGTGGCGCAGCCGCCGACCGCGCCGGACAGCCCGTACCGACTCGCCCCGCCGTGCCGGCGCGCGGCCTGCAGCCGACCCGCCCCGGCCGCCCGTCCGGAGGCCATGAGGCCCCGGCGGCATTCCGCAACTCGGGCGGCCACATCGAGCCAGGTCAGCAGCGAGTGGCCGAACGCCGCGGGGCGAGGAGCCGCGGTCGGCTAGCCCGCACCAGGCGCCCGGTGGTCTGGGCGGTCGGCGCCGGCGCCGTCGTCGTCGCGGTCGTCCTTGTCGTGCTGCTCCTTGGCCACCTGGTTGAGGGTGGCAGCCCACCGCACCACGGCAAGATCGCGGCAGCTGCCCGCACCCCGGCCGCTACCGCCAGCCCGACGGCGTCCGCGAGCCTTGGTCCGACCACGCCGACGGCCTTCGGCGGTACCTGGTCTGGCACGCTCACGCAGGACACTGACACCTTCACCGGGACCGTCACGCTGACCGCGGGCCAGGCGTCTGGCACCCTTGCCTACGACTTCACCGACCTCACTTGCTCCGGCGACCTGGCCCTGACCTCGGCCACCCCGACCACGCTGACGATGAACCTGGGGATCGTGGTGGGACAGTCGCAGTGCAGTAACGGCACAATTACCCTCACGCTTACACCCTCGGGCTCGGTCAGCTTCAACTTCCAGAGCAAGACGCCGGGTACCGAGCCGGCGACCGGAACCCTCACCCGGCAGTAGCCGCTCTGGATCAGCCCGCCGTCGGCTCGGCCGCTGCTCTGGCCTCGGCTAGCAGGTCATGCAGGTCGGCGAAGAGCCCATCGGCGGCGGCGATTGTGAGGTCCGGCCCCGCAGGCTGGCCGTGCAGGCCACCTGTCCGCGCACCCGCTTCCCTGGCGATGAGGCCGCCAGCGGCGATGTCCCAGTACTGCACGCCCTGCTCGTAGTAGGCGTCGACCTGGCCCGCGGCGACCGAGCACAGATCGGTGGCGGCCGAGCCTGACCGCCTGATGTCCCTGACTCTCGGCAGCACCGCGGCGGCCACCCGGCCTTGCCGGGCCCGCCTGTCCGCGGCGTAGCCGAAGCCGGTGGCCACGAGGGCGGCGGACAGGCGGACATCGGAGTTGCAGGCGAGCCGCTGCGGGCCTTGCCCCCAAGCCGACTCCAGCCAGGCACCGCCGCCCCTGGTCGCGGTGAACAGGCTGCGCCGGAGCGGCACGCAGACCGCGCCGGCCTCGACCTCGCCCGCGACCTCGGCGGCGATGCTCACCGCCCAGTCTGGCAGCCCGTAGAGGTAGTTGACGGTGCCGTCGAGCGGGTCGACGATCCACCGGACTCGGCCCGCGCCGGTTTGCCCGCCCTCCTCGCCGAGCACGGCGTCGCCCGGCCGGGCAGCCGCAAGCCGGTCACGGATGAGCTTCTCCGCCGCCCGGTCCATCTCCGTCACCACGTCGGTCGGGCTGGACTTGGTCTGCACCACGCCGACCTGGCCACGGCCGGTGAGGAGCAGCTCGGCCGCTTCCTGTGCTATCGAGCTCGCCAGGTCGGCGAGCTCGGCTACCTCGGACGAGGGCGGCTCTGGCGCTGGGGGACGCGTCACCGCGGCGTCACCGCCCGGCCGGTATGCAGCAGCCGGGCGGGCAGGCATCGGGCCCGGCGCCGAACGCGCCAAGCGCGAGCGGCGCGGTGCCGTCCAGCCGCTCGAGGACCAGGTCGGTGATCATCGACACGAACCGCGAGTTGGTGCCGGGCGTGGCGGCGCGTGCGTACGCCAGGCCAAGGCGATCGGCCGTCGCGGCCGCTTCGATGTCAAGGTCGAACTTGACCTCCATGTGGTCGCTGACGAACCCGATCGGCACGATCACGACGGCCCGCGATCCGGCGGCCGCCCGTTCGGTCAGCAGGTCGTTGATGTCCGGCCCCAGCCAGGGCTGCGACGGCGGACCACTGCGACTGGAGTATGCAAGCCGCCACGGCCGTTGCCAGCCGAGCTGCGCCGCGACCAGCCGCGCCGTCTCGGCGAGCTGCGCCTGGTAGGCACCGCCGGCTGGGCCCGCTGCCTCCGCCATGCTCGCCGGGATGCTGTGCGCCGTGAAGATCAGGTCGACCTCGTCGCCGGCACCGGTTCCGCGGGTCATCCCGTGGGCCGGCAGCAGCCCGGCGGGCAGCGACGCGAGGGCGGCGGCGGCGGCGGCCGCGAATGAACCGACGTAGCCAGGGTGGTTGAAGTACTGCCGCAGCTTGTCCACCCTGGGCGCGATGCTGCCGACGTCCCGGCGCGCGGCGTCAAGGTCGTTCAGGTACTGGCGGCAGCTGGAGAACGAGCTGTACCCCGAGGTCACGAACGCCAGCGCACGGCCGATCCCGTCGGCTGCCATCGTCGCCAGCGTGTCGCGCAGGTACGGATGCCAGTTCCGGCTGCCCCAGTACACCGGCAGCGACACGCCGCGGGCGGCGAAGTCTCGCTCGATCGCCGCGAGCAGCTCGCGGCTCTGCTGGTTGATCGGGCTGACTCCGCCGAACCGGTAATAGTGCTCCGCCACCTGCTCCAGCCGGCCCGGCGGGACATTGCGGCCGGCCGTGACGTTCTCCAGGAATGGGATGACGTCCGCGGTTCCTTCGGGGCCGCCGAAAGAAACGAGCACGAATGCGTCGTAGCCGGCCATGACAGTCATCCAATCAGCTTCGCCACCCTGCCGCGCCCGCGGGCGGGCCAGGCTCGCTAGCCGTAATCGGCCGCGTACTCTGCGGCGAGCGCCAGCACCTCGCTGACGTACCAGTCGGCATGGTTGTAATCGAAGATCGCATCGGAAAGCGCGGTGCCGCCGCCGGCGGCGCCGTCCGCGCACAGCATCCTCGCGGCCGACGGCACGGCGTCATACGGGTCCATCACGTCCGGCGGACCGGTCTCGCCGAACGCGTCAATCCCCCACACTGCCCATGTCGACGGCAGGAACTGCATGGGCCCGAGGGCACCGGCGCTGGACGGCCCGTCGTTCTGGCCGTCGGCGCTCTCGATCTGAGCGATGGCCGCGAGCACCGTCCAGGACAAGCCAGGGCAGTAGTCGGCGGCCGAGGCCTGGAATAGCTGCAGGTACGACGTGGGCCGCGCGCTCGTGGCGCCGGTGCCCGCCGACGGAGCAGGTGAGGACGGAGCAGGCGACGACGGAGCGGTGGCCGGTACCTGCTGAGCCCGGAGCACCTCGATCCGCCCGCTGGCACCCAGGATCTGGGTTACCTCGGTCTGCAGCGTCCCGATGGCCACGCCGGGCGCGCTGATCAGTCCCACCACCCGGCGGACCAGGCCGAGCCGGGCCGACAGCGACTCGTTCACCAGCACGTCCACGCCCGTCAGCCCAAGGTCCGCGGCCAGGCCATACCGGACGAGGACGGTGGCGCCGCCGGTTAGCTGGTACTGCGCGCCCGCCTTGAGCTGGAGCGCCACGTTGGCAGGCGTCTGCGCGACGAACTCGCCGGCCGCCAGCGCAGTCCAGAACGCCTGATCGGACGCGGCTCGCAGCGGCACCCAGGACCGCAGTGTGCTCGGATTCACGCCGAGGACGCTGACCGGCGCTCCGCCCACCGTGAGCTGGGCGCCATCGAAGGTGGCCATGTCGCGCAGTCCCGGGATCGCCCCGAGCTTGGTGATCTGCCCTGCGCCCAGACCCTTCGGCGCGACGATGAGGAGGTCCGGCAGCGTGATCTGGTGGAAGGAACTGCCATTATCCGGCGTACCGGAACCTGACTGACGGCCAATGGCGAGGGCTGGTCCCTGAGCTTGCACGACGAGGCCAACGACCAGACCGGCGACGACACCGAAGGCTACCGCGCTGCTCAGGGCCGGGGAGCGGAGCCTGCTCGAGATCCGCTGAAGGCGTCCCATAACGCCACCACCCTAACGGCGACGCGCAACGGCCAGAAAGGCCGGGCCTCGAACAATCTGCTAACAATGCGCGCGGGTGTGGCTTTGGTAAACAACGTCTATCGAAATGGTGACCGGCCGGTTGTAGCGCGCGCCGGCCCAGGCGCGATAGCCGGTTGAGACGGGAGAGATGAGTTACGAGTACTGATGCGACCACTGCACAATGGGTCAATGCGTAGCGGTACTGGCCCGGCGGCTGCGGCGTGGCGCAACTGGGCAGGCAACGTCAGCGCGCATCCGCGCCGGATCGCTTCGCCCGGATCCGCCGAGCAGGTGGCGGACGAGATCCGCCGGGCAGCCGACGACGGGCTCACGGTCCGCATGACGGGCACCGGCCATTCGTTCACCACGACGGCGGTGACCGACGGGGTCCTGCTGCGGCCCGACCAGCTGACCGCCATCAGGGCGGTCGACGCCGAGGCAGGGACCATCACGGTCGAGGCTGGCTGTCCGCTGCGGGTGCTCAACGCCGAACTGCTCGCGCGCGGTCTGTCGCTGGCGAACATGGGCGACATCCAGGTCCAGACCGTCGCCGGCGCCACCCAGACCGGGACGCACGGCACCGGCCGCGACGTCGGCGGGATGGCTGCCCAGATAGCCGGCCTGGAGCTCGCACTCGCCGACGGCCGCATCATCAGCTGCTCGGCCGAGTCGCCCAGCGGCGGCATCAGCTTTCCCGATGGCTCGCCCGCGGACGTACTCGGCGCGGCCAGGGTCGGCCTCGGCGCCCTCGGCGTCGTCACCGCCGTGACCTTCCGGGTGGTCCCAGCCTTTCTGCTGGAGGCCCGCGAGGAACCCATGGGCTGGTCCCAGGTGATCAGCCACCTGGACGAGCTGACTGCCGAGAACGAGCACTTCGAGTTCTACTGGTTCCCGCACAGCGAGGGCTGCCTGACCAAGCGGAACAACAGGACGGCTGGTCCCGCCAGGCCGCTGCCCCGGTGGCGATACCTGCTCGACGATGAGTTCCTGTCCAACACGGTCTTCGGCGCGACCTGCCAGCTCGGGCGGGCGATCCCGGCGCTCATTCCGGCCGTCAACTCGGCCGCCGCGCGGGCGCTGGGCGCGCGAACCTATGCGGATGCGGCTTACCGGGTGTTCACGAGCCCGCGCCGGGTCCGCTTCAAGGAGCAGGAGTACGCCATCCCCAGGGCGGCGCTGTCGGACGTCCTCGGTGAGGTGCGCGCGCTGTTCCAGCGCCGGGACTGGCGGATCAGCTTTCCGATCGAGGTCCGGGTGACGCCGCCAGATGACGTCTGGCTGTCCACCGCCTACGGCCGCGATTCCGCCTACATCGCTATCCACGTGTTCCACTCAGCGCCGCATGAGCAGTACTTCACCGACGTCGAGGCCGTCATGACGTCGGTCGGGGGCAGGCCGCACTGGGGCAAGATGCACACCCGCGACGCTGCCTACCTCGCCGCCAGCTACCCGCGGATGGCGGACTTCCTCGCCGTCCGCGACCTGCTCGACGGCGAGCGCCGCTTCGGCAACGAGTATCTGCGCCGCGTGCTGGGATCCTGAGGCTGCAGGCCTGCCGGTTTGCACCGCTGAGCGACAATCGAATACGTGCAATTCCTCAGCAAGCCAGCGCATGACCTGACCTACAGCGACGTATTCCTGGTGCCCAGCCGGTCTGACGTCGGATCGCGCCTCGATGTGGACCTGACCACGCGGGACGGCAGCGGAGCGACGATACCGGTGACCGTCGCCAACATGACCGCCGTGGCGGGCCGCAGGATGGCCGAGACGGTGGCCAGGCGGGGAGGCATTACGATTCTCCCGCAGGACATACCGGTTGATGTCGTCGCCGATGTCATCACCTGGGTTAAGTCCCGCGATCTCGTCTATGACACGCCGCTCACCCTCGGGCCGACGGCGACCACCGGACACGCCCTCAGCCTGCTGCCGAAGCGTGCTCACGGCGCGGTCGTGGTGCTGGACGACGAAGAGCGGCCGATCGGCATCGTCACCGAAGCCGACTGCACCGGCGTGGACCGGTTCACACAGCTGTCCCTGGTGATGTCGAAGGACCTGCTGACGCTCCCCGCAGGGACCGACCCCGAGCGGGCGTTCGGGCTGCTGCACGACGGCCGCCACCGAGTGGCGCCGGTGGTCGACTCCGGCGGCCGGTGTGTCGGCATCCTGACCCGCACCGGCGCGCTGCGCGCCACGCTGTATCAGCCGGCGGTCGACGAGCGCGGCTGGCTGCGGATCGGTGCTGCGATCGGCATCAACGGGGATGTGGCCGGCAAGGCCAAGCTGCTGCTCGATGCCGGCGCCGACGTGCTCGTGGTCGACACCGCGCACGGACATCAGGACAAGATGCTGCAGGCGCTGCGTGCGGTGCGGGACGTGACACCGTCCGTGCCGGTCGTGGCCGGCAACGTGGTCACCGCCTCGGGGGTGGCGGACCTGGTCGAAGCGGGCGCCGACATCGTGAAGGTAGGCGTCGGCCCCGGCGCCATGTGCACGACCCGGATGATGACCGCGGTCGGCAGGCCGCAGTTCACCGCCGTGCTCGAGTGTGCCGCCGAAGCTCGCCGGCTCGGCCGGCACGTCTGGGCTGATGGCGGCGTCCGCTACCCGCGGGACGTGGCCCTCGCGCTGGCGGCGGGCGCCAGCAGCGTGATGATCGGGTCATGGTTCGTGGGCACCTGCGAGTCGCCCGGCGACGTGTTCAGGGACGCAGACGGCCGGCTCTACAAGGAGAGCTTCGGCATGGCCTCGGCGCGCGCGGTGCGGCTGCGCGCTGCGGCCGACTCACCGTTCGACCGGGCCAGGAAGGAGCTGTTCGAGGAGGGCATCTCGTCCTCCCGGATGTACCTGGACCCGCAGCGGCCGGGCGTCGAGGACCTGCTCGACAGCATCATCGCGGGCCTGCGCAGCGCCTGCACCTACGCGGGCGCCGACAACCTGGAAATGCTGCACCGTAACGCCGTCGTCGGGATTCAGGGCGCGGCCGGCTACGCAGAGGGAATGCCGCTGCCGACTAGCTGGTGACCGCCGGCTGACCTCAGGCGACGTTGGGCCTGGCGACAATCGTCGTCGTAGCCGTCATGGCCCACTTCGCCATCCGGTCGAGCACCTCGCCGCTGACCGCCGACTCGGCGTGCCCCATTCCCTCCTCGATCCAGAGGTCCTTGGGCTCGCGCGCAGCCGCATACAGCTGCTCGGCGTGATCAGATGGGAAGTACGTGTCCCGGTCGCCGTGCACGATCAGCAGCGGCGTCGGCGAGATCCGGGCGGCCGCTTCGGCCGGCGGCAGCGGTATGGGGTCCCATCGGCCCTGCCGGATTCGGGTACCCAGGAACAGCCTGGCCACCAGGCGCCCGGCTTTGTGCTCGACCGCCCAGTGCACCCGGCGCATGGCAGGCGTGCCGCGGTAGTACCAGCGGCCGGGCCCGCTAACCGAGATCACCGCGTCCACGCCGCCCACGAGGGCGGCATGCCGCAGCACGATCGAAGCGCCCATCGAGAAGCCCATCGTGACGACCTGCTCGTAGCCGAGCTCGCGCATGTAACGCACGACGACGTCAAGATCCTTCACTTCCTGATCGCCGAGCGTGCTCTGGCCACCCGACCGGCCGTGGCCGCGAAAATCGAAGACCGCGACCCCGCCGTGCTGACGCAGTCGCTTCGCGACCCGCCAGACGTGCGGCCAGCGCCAGTGCAAGGTGAATCCGTGCGCGACAACGAAACCCAGGCTGCGGTCGCCGTCCAGGTGGACGGCCTCGATGGGGACCGCGTCGTCTGTCACCAGGATCTCGGCTTTGGTCACGGGCTTCGCCATGCTCCTATTGTGCTGGACGGTTTGACCGCGCCGACCAGAGCCCTTCCCCGGCCGGGTCCGGCTAGGGCAGGCTGGTGACTTGCCGGGTCCGGGGTCGTCCCCTGCGGCCAGCACCGTGGGTCAGGGGGTTTCGCCCCGAGTAAGCAGTGTCCGGAATGTCCGTCTGCGCCGCCCAGGAGAGCACATGCCCGTCCTTGACCAGCTCGTGTCTGCCATCAGGTCCGCTGCTGTCGAGGTCATCGACCTCAGCGCCAGGCTCGAGGCAACGACGCCCATCATTCAGCTTCCGGAGCCGTTCGCCAACACCGTTCCCTTCTCCTTGCGCGAGGTCAGCCGCTACGACGAGCGCGGCCCTGCCTGGTACTGGAACGACATCACCACGGGCGAGCACACCGGCACCCACTTCGACGCGCCGGTGCACTGGATCACCGGGCGGGACGGCCTCGACGTGTCCGCCGTCCCGGTCGGGTCCCTGATCGCGCCCGCGGTCGTGCTCGACTTCAGCGAGCAGGCGGCGGCCGATCCGGACTTTCTGCTCGAGCCCGCCCACATAAAGCAGTGGGAGTCGGCGCACGGCTCGCTGCCAGACGGCGGCTGGCTGCTATACCGGACCGGGTGGGACGCCCGGTCCGCCAGCCAGCGCGAGTTCCTGAACGCAAACGAGACCGGGCCGCACACGCCCGGCGTCTCGGTGGAGTGCGCGCGATGGCTCGCCGAGGAGGCGCCGGTGATCGGCATCGGGGTGGAGACAGTGGGCACGGACGCGGGCCGGGCGCACTCGTTCGACCCGCCGTTCCCCTGTCACTCCGCCCTGCTCGGGGCCGGCAAGTTCGGGCTTACCCAGCTGCAGAATCTCGCCGCGCTGCCGCCGACCGGTGCCGTCGTCATCGCGGGCCCGCTGCCCATCGTGGGCGGGTCGGGCAGTCCCGCCAGGGTGCTGGCACTCGTCGAGCGATGAAGGTCACCGACGCGGTCGCCAGCGTGCTCACCGATCTCGGCGCCGACACCGTGTTCGGCGTGGTCGGCAGCGGCAACTTCCACGTGACCAACGCGCTCATCGCGCGGGGTGCCCGCTACGTCGCCGCCCGACACGAATGCGGCGCAGCGAGCATGGCGGACGGCTGGGCACGGCTGACCGCCCGGCCGGCGCTGCTGAGCCTGCACCAGGGCCCCGGCATCACCAACGCGCTCACGGGGATCACCGAGGCGGCCAAGAGCCGCACCCCGCTCGTCGTGCTGGCCGCTGACGTCAGCGCCTCGGCGCTGACGTCGAACTTCCGGATCGACGTGGCAGCGATGACCGCGGCAACCGGCGCCACCCCCGCCCGGCTGCACTCCACCGCCTTCGCCGTCGACGATGCCGCGCGCGCCTACCGGCTGGCCCGCGACGAGCGGCGCACCGTCGTGCTCGCGCTGCCGCTGGACGTGCAGGCGAGCGAGTGCAGCTGGCCGGGACCGCCGGATGCCCGCCCCGCGGCGCCGCTCCCGCCCCGGCCGCTGCAGGTGGCCGAGCTCGTGCACGCGCTGGCCGCGGCCAGCCGCCCGGTGTTCATCGCGGGCCGGGGCGCCCGCAGCTGGGCGGCGAGGGCCGAGCTGCAGCGGCTCGGCGACGCGTGCGGCGCGCTGCTGGCCACCTCCGCGGCCGCCAAGGGGCTGTTCCGCGGCAACCCGTGGGACCTCGACGTCAGCGGCGGGTTCGCGTCGCCGCTCGCCGCCGAGCTCATCGGCGGCGCTGACGTCCTGGTCGCCTGGGGCTGCTCGCTCAACATGTGGACGACCCGGCACGGCAGCCTGATCGGCCCGGACTCGATGGTCGTTCAGGTGGACGTCGACGAGCGAGCGATCGGGGCGCACCGTCCGGTCAAGTTCGGGGTCGTGGGCGACGTCGGCCTGACCGCGGCCGCCGTCGCGGACCAGCTCGTGGAGCTCAACGGCGAGCACACCGCCGGGTACCGGTCGGCGGAGCTTGCCGACCGGCTGAAAGTCGGAATTCGCTGGCGCGACGTCCCGTTCGACGATGCCAGCGACGGCGATCGGATCGATCCCCGTTCCCTCTCTATCGCGCTGGACGACATGCTGCCGGGCGACCGGATCGTGGCGGTGGACTCCGGCAACTTCATGGGCTATCCGTCGATGTTCCTGTCCGTCCCCGATCAGGACGGCTTCTGCTTCACCCAGGCCTACCAGTCAGTCGGCCTCGGCCTGGCGTCGGCGATCGGGTCGGCCATCGCGCGGCCAGACCGCCTCGTCATCGCGGCACTCGGTGACGGCGGGGCACTGATGGGAATCAGCGAACTGGAGACCGCGGTCCGGCTGGCGCTGCCGATGGTCATCGTCGTCTACGACGACGAGGCGTACGGGGCGGAGGTGCACCACTTCGGGCCCGACGGGTACCCGCTGGACACGGTGCGCTTCCCGGCCGCCGATCTGGCCGCCATCGCACGCGGGTACGGCTGCGACGCTGTGACCGTGCGCTCGGTGGCCGACCTTGCACCGGTCAGGGAGTGGCTCGACGCACGGCGGCCGCACCCGATCCTCATCGACGCCCGGGTGGTGTCCGACCGCGGCTCCTGGTGGCTGGAAGAGGCGTTTCGCGGTCATTGAGGTCCGCCGTAAGTGAGTCGGCCGGCGACGCTGCCGCGCCGCCGGCCGACTCACAGACCGGGACCGGGATCAGACCTTTTCTTTCGCTGGCGGTTCTGCGCCGTCGACGGCGGTCGCACTGCGCGCGTGGTGTTCCGCGGGTATCGGCTCGCCGGGCACCGCCGCGAACTCGGTCGGGGCGTCCGGCTCCTCCATCGGGTAGGCGACCTCGCCATGGGCCAGCACGTCGCCGGCCTCCAGGATCGCGTCCGGGTACCGCAGCGGCGTGAAGAACTTGATCCCGCGCAGGATGAGGTAGGTCACGATGGCGTCCCAGACGATGACCGTCAGCGCGGCGCCCGCCTGGATCAGCAGCTGCCTGGGGTGACCGTAGAACAAGCCTGCACCGGACACCGATGAGGTCTTGCCCAGGCCGATGTACACGATCATCTGCGGGTCGGCGAGCAGACCGACTAGCAGGCCCCCGATCAGACCGGCGAACCCGTGTGTGTACACCACGCCCAGCGCGTCGTCGACCTTGTTGAACGGCCAGACCTTGCGTGGCAGGTAGCCGAACAGCAGCCAGACGGCAGCGGCGTCGACGACGCCGACCACGATGGCGCCGACGCCGTTCACGTAACCCGCGGCCGGGGTGATGCCCACGAGGCCGCAGATCATGCCGTTCACGCCGCCGAGGAAGGTCGGCTTCCTCTCCTTTCCGAGGAACATGTCCATGAAGATCCACGTCATCATGGCGCACGCGGTAGCCAGGTTCGTGTTGACGACGGCGGCGGTCGCGTCCGCCCCGGCGAAGTACGGGTCACCGCCGTTGAAGCCGTTCCAGCCCAGCCACAGGATCCCGGCACCGACCGCGATGAACAGCAGGTTGTTCGGGACGCCCTTCTGCCGGTCCTTAGCCAGCCGCGGGCCGACCATCGCCGCCGCGACGAACCCGGAAACACCGGCCGCCAGGTGGATGACGTAGCCACCGGAGAAGTCCAGCGCGCCCTTCTGCGCCCAGAAGCCGCCGCCCCACAGCAGGAACGCGTTCACGGCGTACGCGAACGTGATCCACAGCGGGACGAAGATCACCCAGACCTTGAACTTGATCCGGCCGACCACGCTGCCGATGAACAGGATCGGCGTGATGGCGGCGAAGACAAACTGGAAGTAGGCAAGCGAGCCCTCAGGGAATCTGAAGTTCGGCATCAGCCCCTTGAGCAGCGGGATGACCGCCTGGGCCTGTTCTCCGGCGGCGCCGAGGATCGTGGACGGCTTGCCGACGTAACTCGAGATCCACGAGTCGCCGAAACCCATCTTGAATGCCCACAGCACCCAGACAATGAGCGTCAGGCTGAACGCGCTGAACACCATCATCATGGTGTTGACTGCCCACTTCCGCTGCACGATGCCGCCGTACAGCACTGCCAGCGCGGGGATGCTCATCAGACCGACGAGCGTTGCCGCCGTGATCTGCCAGGCGTTGTCGCCTGAGCTGAGCCAGCTCGCGTAGGGATCCACTCTCTCCGCCTCCAGAGGCTGAAGCGAAGGGCTGCCGGGGAGCCAGGCGTCGGCGACCAGCACGGTCCAGGCGACCGCTTCGGTTGTCAGGTACGTTCATGTGTCCCACGCGCTCGTTTCGGCCACGTTTCCTCGCCGTTACGCCGGTGCGGATTGCCCGCGTAGCGTGTTAAACCTTTGTTTCGCGGTCCGCGGGCGCACCTACCTCAGGCGGCGCGTTCTTTTCCCTGGCGTAGCGTGAAGGCGTGCGCGAGCGCTGGCCTAGGTGTACTGACCACGGACGTTGGTGACGCGACACGCCAGCGATGATCTTGATCGAGGGAGGGCCTTCCGGGTTCGGTGTGGATCACCACATCAACGCCGAGCCACCGGGAGGCCCTCCATGCCCCACCGTAATGCCCCGCTGACCGAGACCGGGCGGCTG
>Ga0187783_10003045_pt1 | contig 12394 bp, 12 predicted proteins | sample 1015_SJ02_MP02_2_FD_132471 | JGI IMG/M metagenome (GOLD analysis project Ga0187783, IMG submission 132471) | Tropical peat soil microbial communities from peatlands in Department of Meta, Colombia - 1015_SJ02_MP02_20_MG | ecosystem: Environmental > Terrestrial > Soil > Wetlands > Peat | place... | reverse complement strand
GTACCTGGTTCGACACGGACGACCCGCGGGGGCTGAGGGTCTCTGTTATGGACGGCGTGAGGTCGAGGTGCACGCCGATGAAACCCGGCGCGTGGCGCGATATCTGCGGGGACGACTGCCACCTGAGGCTCTCGAAATGGCGCCGATCCACAGCAGCCCGCTGGCCCGTTGCTCGGCGCTGGCTCGCGAGCTGATCCCCGCGCGCCCCGCGGTGATCTCCCCGCAGCTGGTGGAACTGGATTTCGGAGCCTGGGAGGGTATTGCCTGGGATGAGGTGCCACGGGCCGAGCTCGACGCCTGGGCCGAGGATCCCTGGCGCTACGCGCCCGGCGGTGGCGAGAGCGCGCGAACGGCATCCTTGCGGTTTTTTTCATGGGCCGAGGGGCTGCAAGAGGGAGGCCATGCCGCGGTCATTGCAGTGACGCATGCGGGCCTTATCCGCGTGGCCCTCGCCGCGGGCTCTGCCGATCCGAGCGGCCTCTCGCTGTCGATTCCTTACGGGTCTGTGCACTTACTCGTGGCTGAGCGTCGGGGCGCCGCCAACGAGCAGCGGGCCTTCCCGTGAGAACCCTGATTCTCGGCGGAGTGCGCTCGGGAAAGAGCCGCCACGCGGAGCACCTCGCGGTGCAACACGGAGGCAGCGTCGCTGTCATCGTCACGGCCGATGCGGGTGATGAAGAGATGGCGGCGCGAATCGCCGCGCATCGCGCGCGCCGCCCGGCCCATTGGCGCGTGATCGAGGAGCCGATCGCCCTCGGCCGGGCGCTTCTTCAGCTGGCTCGCCCGGATTCCGTGGTGATCATCGATTGTCTTACGCTGTGGCTCAGCAACGTTCTGACACGGTCGGAGGGAAGGCTCCTCGAGCCGGAGTCCGCTGCGCTTCTCGCCGCGCTGAGGTCGGCCGCAGGATCGGTAATTCTGGTGAGCAACGAGGTGGGCGCAGGCGTCGTCCCGGTCAATGAGCTGGCGCGACGCTTCACTGATGCCACCGGTTCGCTGCATCAGCGGCTCGCCGCGGCGTGCGATCGGGTGGTATGGATGGTGGCTGGCCTCCCGCTGACCGTAAAGGCGCCGCAAGCCGGCGGGAGCTCCGCAGAAGGAAGTAGTACGTGAGGTCACGCCCCGGCGCGCTGCTGGTTGGTCTCCTCGCACTGGTTTGCACGTGCGCCGCCGGGAGGGCAGCGGACGCGCCGATCGTGCTTTTCGATTCGGCGCATCACGAGCTGCGATTGGAGCATCCGCCGACACGCATTGCGAGTCTGCTGCCTTCGCTGACGGAAACTGTCTGTGAGCTTCAGGAGTGCGGTCATCTGGTGGTGGTGGATCGCTACTCGAACTGGCCGGCGAGCGTCGCTCAGTTACCCAAGGCGGGAGGACTCGAGGACGTCGAGATTGAGCAGATCGTGAGCGCGCGACCGGATGTGGTGCTGGTGGCGCACGCACCGCGCGTGCTCGAGCGCCTGCGCGGCCTCGGCCTCGTGGTATTTGAGTTCGAGACGCAGCGCTACGCCGATATCGGGCGCAACGTCACGGTCATCGGCGCGCTGCTCGGCGTTCCCGAGCGAGCGGCGCGCCTCAACCGCCAGATCGAGGATTCGGTAGAGGAGGTCGCAGCCGCGGCACGGTCGCGACTCGCAGAGCGTGCTCCGCTCGTGTACTTCGAAGTGGATTCGGGCCCGTACGGTGCGGGTCCGCAATCCTTTATCGGCGAGATGCTCGGTCGCATCGGCGTACGTAACATTCTCACGGCCGACCTCGGGCCTTTTCCGAGGTTGAACCCCGAGTACGTCGTGCGGGCGAATCCCGACGTCATTTTCATCTCACCCACCGAGGCACCGCATCTGATCCACCGCCCCGGGTGGGAGCGGATCCGGGCGGTACGGGAGCAGCGGATCTGCTCGTTTCCCCCGGCGGTTCGCGACACAATCGTGCGCCCCGGTCCACGCGTCGCCGAAGGTTACAGGGCGCTCACCGAGTGTCTGCTGCGAGTGGCGCCATGAGCGTGACGCGCGGAGTTGCGGCGCAGCCCATCGGCTCGGAGCGGGCGGTAGCCCGCTTCGGCAAGTTCAAGGGCTGGGTGCTCATCTATATCGCCGTCGCCGTGCTCCTCACCGGGGTGAGTCTGGTCGTCGGAACTTCGAGCGTGCGCACGTCGCTCGGCTGGCTGATGTCCCCGGCAGTCCTTTCGGATGCCGTTCTGTGGGACATCCGCTTGCCACGCACGCTCGGCGCCTGGTCGGCGGGTGCGCTCCTTGGCCTGGCGGGCGCGATCGCGCAAAGCGTATTCCGCAATCCGCTCGCTGAGCCCTACCTCCTCGGCAGCTCATCCGGAGCGGCCCTGGGCGTCACGCTCAGTCTCCTCGTGACCGAAACTTCGCTGACGGGGCTTGCGTGGCTCGGGCAATTGGGCCTCACGGGCGCAGCCTTTGCCGGCGCCTGCGCCGGAATCACACTGACTCTCGCCCTCTCGCGCGGAGTGCTGCAGACCCCGAGCCTTCTCCTCGCCGGTGTCGTGGTGGCGTTCCTCCTTGGCGCAATCATGTCATTGCTCCTGCTGCGCTCGCCGGAGACCTGGCGAGCGATGCAGAGCTTCCTGCTCGGCAGCACGGGGTTTCTCGGATGGCGTTCGGTCGCGCTTCTCGCCGTGGTCCTTGCGGTGAGCCTGCCGCCCGCCGGGCTCCTCTCCCGTGGTCTTGATGCGCTGACACTCGGCGAGGACACCGCCTGGTCGCTCGGCATTCCGCTCGCATCGCTTCGCCTCGCGCTCCTCGGCTTGCTGTCACTGACGACGGCGGCATCCGTGAGTCAGGTAGGCGTGGTAGGTTTTGTCGGCCTGGTGGCACCGCATCTGGTGCGCGAATCGGTACACGTGAACAGCCGCCAACTCATCGTCGCCGCGCCGTTGTGTGGTGGCGCGCTGCTGCAGGCGGCCGACATTCTGAGCCGCTGGATCATCCGCCCATCGGAGCTCCCGGTCGGGATCGTCACCGCGTGTCTCGGCGGCACCTACCTGGTGGTGCTCCTGTGGCGGAAGGCACAGCGTGAATAGCACCGTCCTGTCGGCTGTGCACGACTTCCCGCCGCTCTCGCTGCGCGAGGTGAGCGTCGGCTTCGGACCCCGCACGGTCCTCGCGAGACTGTCGCTGGATGTTCCGCGTGAGCGCTGGACTTCAATCGTCGGTCCGAACGGTTGTGGCAAATCGACTCTGCTGCGGACGCTGATGGGGCTCCTGCAGCCCGAGAACGGCAGGGTGTGGCTTGAAGGTCGCGTTCTTGCTGACTGGTCGCGACGCGAACGTGCCCAGCGCGTTGCCTGGTTGCCGCAGACGACGCCGGTATCCGACCTGCTGGTGCGTGACTGCGTCGCGCTCGCACGCTTCGCTCATACCGGCTGGTTGGGTAGTCTCACGCTCAGCGACGAGGCGGCCGTCGAAAAGGCATTGCTGGCAACCGGAGTCCGGGAGCTGGCCGCGCGCAGGCTCTCGACCCTCTCCGGAGGCGAGCGCCAACGCGTCAACCTCGCGCGCCTGCTGGCCGCGGAGTGCCCCATCCTTCTGCTCGATGAGCCGACGACCCATCTCGATCCCCCGCATCAGATCGATATCGCGAGGATCCTGCGCCAACAGGCACACCATGGCAGGGGAACGGTCGTGAGCGCGATCCACGACATGTCAGTCGCGCTCCTGGCTGATGAGATCATCGTGATGGGCATGCACGGCCTCGTGGGGCAGGGCAGCGTCAGCCAGGCGCTCGACGAGGGTTGGCTGTCGCGCGCGTTTGGCACGTCGATCAAGGTGACCCGCTCGGGAACTTCGTACGTCTGGCAACCGGACCTCGCGGAGTAAGTGATGCCTGAAACGCCACCGCGCAAGAAGCCCTATAGCCGCCCGACCGGTAAGCGGCGTGGACTCCTCATCATCAACACCGGTGACGGCAAGGGTAAGACCACGGCCGCACTCGGGCTTGCAGCCCGTGCCCACGGTCGCGGCAAGTCGGTGCGGTTCTTCCAGTTCATGAAGGTGGGCGTCGCGCGCTTCGGCGAGCACCGCGCCTTTGACCAGCTCGGAATCAAGCTCGAGGGGCTCGGTGATGGCTTCAGCTGGAAGAGCAAGAACCTGGAGCGGTCGGCGGAGCTGGCCCGCGCCGGGTGGCTGCGCGCGGCGCAGGCGATTGTGAGCGGTGAGCACTTTCTCGTGGTGCTCGACGAGTTGACGTATCCGATCATCTACGGATGGCTGCCCGTAGCGGACGTCGTGGAAGTGCTGCGTAGCCGTCCCGCGCAGGTGCACGTGCTGATCACCGGTCGGCGCTGTCCGCCGGAGCTGATTGAGATCGCCGACACCGTGACCGAGATGAACGCCGTCAAGCATGCATTCAAGGCAGGGATTCCGGCACAGCTCGGCATCGAGCACTGAAGCGATGAACGAGGCGTCGCTGCGGGCTGGAGCGGTGGTCGTGGCATTTGCGCTCGACCGACTGATCGGCGAGCCACCGCCAGGCTTCCATCCCGTGGTGTGGATGGGGAGGGCGCTCGGCGCGAGCGGCGCTCCATGGCCATGCCGGTCGCCACGAGCCCAGTTCTTGCGGGGCGCTCTGGTTTGGGTGGTCGGGGCCGCGGTTGTGATCCTGGTTGCAGCTTCCGCTGCGGCGATGCTGCGCCGACTTCCGCTGGCACCACCCTGGGCAGGCCTCGCACGGATATTGGTGTTGGGAATCCTGCTCAAGCCGCTTTTGGCCTGGCGCATGTTGCGCGATGAGGTGGCGGGCGTGGAGGGTGCGCTCGCCACGGGACTCGAGCCAGGCCGGCGCCGGCTCAGCCATCTGGTGAGCCGCGACACCGGGCGCCTGAGCGAGGTGGAGGTTCGTGAGAGTGCCTTGGAGAGCCTTGCGGAGAACCTCAACGATTCATTGGTTGCGCCACTCCTGTGGTTCACCTGCGCAGGTTTACCGGCCGCAGCGCTGTACCGATTCGCCAACACCGCCGATGCGATGTGGGGCTACCGCGGGCGCTGGGAATGGGCGGGCAAGTGGGCTGCGCGCGCGGATGACCTGTTGTCATACGTTCCGGCCCGACTCACCGCGTTGCTCCTCGCAGTTTCGGGCCGGCGAATGCCGCGGGGTCTGCGGGCGGTCGCGGGCGTCACCCCCTCACCGAACAGTGGCTGGCCCATGGGGATGCTGGCGCTCGCCTTGAAGGTATGTCTCAGGAAGCCCGGAGTGTATGCGTTGAACCCCGGGGGCACGACACCGAGTGCGGTACACACGCAGCGTGCGCTCGTTGTCTGTAGCAGAGCTGCATGGCTCACCGTTGTGCTCAGTGTCACCGGGCTCGCACTCCTCGGTAACCGCTCGTGAGTCGGACGAGCGCCCCCGTTCATGGCGGCCCCGACGGCGGCCCACCGATCACCATGGATTTCTCGACCAATGCTCATCCTCTGGGACCGAATCCGTGGCTCGATGAGCAGATCAAAGGCGCCGACCGCAGTCGCTATCCGGATCCCGGGTATACGGATCTGCGCGACGCCTTGGCGCAGTTCCACCGTGTGGCGCTGCAACGCGTCGTGATCGGCGCGAGCGCGAGTGAGCTCATCTGGCGTTTGACCCGAGCCTGGAGTGCGCTCGCGCGAGGCGCGGTGGTCACGGACCACCGCACTTTTGGCGAGTACCTGCGCGCAGCCCGCGCGCTGCAGGTCACTGTACGCTCTGACGTGCGCAGCCGCAGCCGCACCCGCAGCCGCAGCGTGCTCTACTGGTACTGTAATCCTGACAACCCAAGTGGCGCAGCGCGGGACGATGAGATTGCTCGCGCGCTCGCGCGGCTGCGCACGGCCGCCGCCGGACCTCGAGGTCTCATTGTGACCGACCTCGCGTACTGGCCCTTCCGCCAGCTCCTGCGGGGAAGCGGACCGCTGAGACTCGACGCTCCGTGGGCCGACGCGGTCGTGCAGCTCTGGTCGCCTAACAAGCTTCATGGACTCACCGGTGTTCGCGGCGCGTACCTGGTTCTGCCGGCAAATTGCGCCCCGCTGAGCGACAGTCACCTGGCGAGGCTGGCACCGAGCTGGCCACTCGGGGCGGACGGCGTGGCACTCCTTGCCGGTCACACTCACAGTGAGGCGAGGGGGTATCTCGACGATACCGCGCCGAAGCTGCGTGAATGGAAGGCGCTGCAGGATCAACGTCTGCGGGATGAGGGTTGGACGCCGCAGGTGAGCGAGATGCACTTTGGATTGTGGCAACCTCCGGTGCCGCGCACGCTGCAACGTGCCTGGCACGTGCACCTGCGACTCTGCGGAATCAAAGTGCGGGACGCCCGATCCTTTGGTCGTCCCGGGTGGGTCCGCCTGGTGACGCGGGCGCCACAGCAGGTCGAGCAGCTCATCTCCGTCACGGATCGCTTCCGAAGAATGCGCCACCCGACCCGAGCGCGCATCGAGGCACTCAGGTGACCACGGCAAGCGACCGTACCGCGACCTGCGTCATGGTCTGTGGTACGAGCAGCGGGGCCGGCAAGAGCCTGCTGACGACCGCCCTGGCGCGCTTTTATGCGCGCCAGGGGCTCAAAGTGGCTCCGTTCAAGGCTCAGAACATGAGCAACAACGCGCGGGTGGTCGAAGGCGGCGAGATGGGTAGCGCTCAGTACTTTCAGGCGCTCGCCGCCAGGTGCATGCCCGATGTACGCATGAACCCCGTTTTGCTGAAACCTGAAACCGATTCGCGCAGTCAGGTCATCCTGCTCGGACGTCGGGATGAGACCCTGTCGCGAATGGACTGGCGGCAGCGCTCGGAGCGTCTGTGGCCGACGGTACGCGGGTGCCTCGAAGAGCTGCGTCGCCAATATGAGGTGATCGTGATTGAAGGGGCAGGCTCGCCTGCCGAGATCAATCTGCAGGCCTCAGACTTCGTCAACATGCGCGTAGCTCTGGCGGCAGATGCGGCCACTCTGCTCATCTGTGACATCGATCGTGGCGGAGCGTTCGCGCACCTCTATGGAACCTATCAGCTGCTGACCCCCGAGCAGCGCCGCCTGATCCGCGGATTCGTTCTCAATAAGTTTCGCGGCGACCCGGCCCTTCTGCCACCGGGGCCGCAGAGGCTCGAGGAGCTCACCGGCGTGCCGACGCTCGGGGTCCTGCCGATGTGGCGCGAGCACGGTCTTGCGGAAGAGGACGGTGTATTTGACTCGCAATCGAGCGGTGCAGGATTGTCGATCGTCGTTGTTTCCTACCCTCGCATCAGCAACCTCGATGAATTCAATCTGCTGAAAGCCCTGCCAGGCATAGCGCTCCGCTGGGCACGCGACGCGAGCGCAATCGCCGCGGCAGACCTGCTGGTACTCCCCGGTTCAAAGCACGTGGCGCAGGACCTCGCGTGGTTGCATTCAAGAGGCATGGCGGACGCCATCAGGCAGCATGCATGGGCGGGTAAGCCGACGTTGGCGGTCTGCGGCGGGTTGCAGATGCTCGGGGAGGAGGTCCGTGACCGCTGCGGTGTCGAGGGCGAAGCCAAGGGCTTGGGGCTGCTGCCACTCATCACCAGTTTCGAACCGGAGAAGTACTACGATCGGGCTTCCTATCAACTGCTGAGCCTGAAGGGATTCTGGGCTCCCCTGACGGGTGTCGCCTATGAGGGCTACGAGATCCGCCACGGCCGCACCGTGTCGAGTTCTACGAATTGCGGCGACTCCCTGCAAGCGGTGCTCGATGGGAACCGCGGATGGCAGCACGGTTCGGTACTCGCGCTCTACACGCACGGACTCTTCGAGAACCCGGCGGTGTTGCAGGCACTGTTTGGCTTCAGGACTCGATCATCCGAGGATGTCTTTGAAGGCCTCGCGGATTTCATCGAACGCTATCTCGGCCACCGCAGACTCCTGGATCTGCTGCGGTGATCGGTGCCGCTGCGCCGCGGTGCCGCGGTCGTCGCTGCAGTTGCAGATAGCCTTCGCGCCGGGCGAGTTGTAATCTAACTGGTGACCGGACGATTAACCGCGAATCGAGTGTTATTTCGAAAGGATGACTGCGTGCGACTAGCAAGAGCAGCGACCTGGGTGGGCGTGGCCTTCATGGCGGTTTCGTGCGGCTATGCGAAGTCCGCGGAGCACGATCGAGCCGAGGCTCAGGCCCTCGATCTGGCCAAGCAGGCCATCGCGCTGCGCTCAGTGCGGGGTCCCGGCAATCAGGTGCCGCAGGTCGCTGCGCTGTTCAAATCCGCGTTGGTCGCCGGCGGCTTCGACGCTGCGGATGTGACCATCACACCGCTCGATGACACGGCTTTCCTGATCGCCCGCTGGAAAGGCAGCGATCCCAAGCTCAAGCCACTTCTGATCTCGGGACACATGGACGTGGTCGAGGCCAAGCCCTCGGACTGGGAGCGCGATCCCTTCACCCCCGTGATCGAGCACGGGCTGCTGTACGGGCGTGGGGCCAGCGATATGAAGCTCGCCGACGCGCTGGCGGTCGCCGCGCTCATTGAGCTCAAGCGCGAGGGCTACAAGCCGCGGCGCGGCATCGTGCTCGCGTTATCGGGCGATGAAGAGACCACCATGAACACAACCCAGAGGCTCGCCAAGGAGCTCGCCAACGCCGAAATGGTCCTGAACGTCGATGGCACGGGTGGGCAGCTCGACGCCGAAGGAAAGCCGCAATACTTCAACTGGTCCGGTGCGGAGAAAACCTATGCGGATTTCGAGCTCACGGTAACCTCGCCCGGAGGTCACAGCTCGCGGCCGTACGAGCCTAACGCCATCACGCAGCTGGCCGCTGCGCTGGTGCGCATCGGCGAATACAAGTTCAAGCCGGAACTGAGTGAGCTGACTCGCGCCTACTTCACGGCCGCGGCGCGCTATGAGAGCCCGGAGATCGCCGCGGCCATGCGCGCATTTGCGGCGAACCCGGCCGATGCGCAGGCGATTGCCGTGTTACGCGCGAACCCGGCGACCATCGGCAAGATCGGCACGACCTGCGTCGTGACGATGATCAGCGGTGGCCATGCGCTGAACGCACTGCCACAGCGGGCCACGGCGAACATCAATTGCCGCATATTTCCCGGCCACTCCCGCGCGCAGATCATGGAGGAACTGCAGCGCATCGCGGCGGACCCCGCGGTGCAGTTCAAGGACGTCTCCTCCGGCAGCGTGGCGACTGACGCGTCGCCCATTCGTCCCGACGTGGTCGACGCAATCACCAAAGCGATTCATCTCGGCTATCCGGACGTGCCGGTATTTCCCACGATGTCGGCCGGTGCGAGCGACAGCATGTGGTTTCGCAATGAGCACATCCCCAGCTATGGAGTGAGCCCGCTTTTCATCAAGGACAGCGATCGATTCAGCCATGGGCTCAACGAGCGCATACCGGTCGCCGATGTGCCGCCCTCGATGGAGTACCTGTTGTCGCTCCTCACTGCACTGTCGAAGTAACTTCGGAGCCCGCGAAACGCCCCGCAGGTCCGCCTCTTGCTGGCCCGGAGCTGGCAAGCGAGCGCTGACGGTCCGGGCTCAATAGACCTGGGGCACGTGCTGGTAGGAGCGGTTGCGCGGCTCCAGGTAGCCCTTGGGCTTTTGCCTGTCGGGCAGCTTGATCTTTTCGCGCTTGACGTCCTTGTAGGGAATGAGACTGAGAAGATGCGCGATGCAATTGAGCCGCGCCCGGCGCTTGTCGTTGCCGTCGACGATGTACCAGGGCGCCATGGGCGTGTCGGTCGCCGCCAGCATGTCATCGCGCGCCCGCGAATAGTCATACCAGCGCCGGTGCGACTCGAGATCCATCGGGCTCAGCTTCCAGATCTTGCGGCCGTCGTTGATGCGCGACTTGAAACGCCGGGTCTGCTCGTCCTGGCTCACCTCGAACCAGTATTTGATGAGGGTGATGCCGCCTTCAACCATGGCGCGTTCCCAGATGGGGCAAAGCTTCAGGAACCGCTCCACCTGGCGTTCGCTGCAAAAGCCCATCACGCGCTCGACGCCCGCACGGTTGTACCAGCTGCGATCGAAGATGACCACCTCGCCCCCTGCCGGAAAGTGCTGTACGTAGCGTTGTATATATAGCTGGGACTTCTCACGTTCGGTGGGTGCCGGCAGCGCGGCCACCCGATAGACGCGCGGGCTCACCCGTTCGGTAATGCACTTGATAACGCCGCCCTTGCCCGCCGCGTCCCGGCCCTCGAACACAACGATGACCTTCAACCCCTCCTGCTGCACCCACAGTTGCAGCTTGACGAGCTCCACGGCGAGCTTTTCGAGCTCTGCCTCGAACTCCTTCCTCGAGAGTTTTTCCTTCTTGGCCCCTGTCGGACCGTCTTTGCCGGAGCTGCCGCGCGAACGCCCACCGGTCGTGCCCCGATCGGAGGTCTTTACCTTGCCAGCCATTTGCGTGACTCCGCCGCGCACCGCGCGCGAGAAACTTCTGCCTGATTCTCAGTGCGGCTGCGTCCAATCCGCGTCCTTCAGGTTCCAGCCCCCACCGAGCGCCTTGTACAGATTGACGACTGCCAGCAGCTGATCGCGCTGCGTTTGCGCCAGGACATTCTCCGACGGATACAACGCCTGCTCCGCATCGAGCACCTCGACGTAACTCGCCTTGCCGGCCCGATAGCGCTCGAGCGCGAGGTCGACCGCTTCCCGCAGTGCTACGACCTGGTGCTCGAGCGCCGCGCGCTGATCGACCAGCGTTTGCTGCGCGATGAGCGCGTCGGAGGTCTCCTGGAAGGCCGTGATCACCGTCTTCTTGTACTGTGCGATGGTCTCGTCCCAATAGGCCTGTTGTGCGTGATAGGCGGCTTGCAGCCGTCCGCCCTGGAAGATCGGCCCGGCCAACCCCGCGCCGATACTCCAGATACCGAAATTGCTCTTGAAGATGTCCGAGGGGTGCTGACCCTCTCCGCCGAACAAAGCCGAGAGTCCGACCACCGGGAAGTAATTCGCGACCGCTACGCCGATCTCGGCATTGGCCCCGATCATGACCTGCTCCGCCTGCATGATGTCAGGACGCCGCTCGAGCAAAGCCGTCGTCGCACCGACCGGGGTCCGCGACGGCGTGGTCTGCGCCTCCAGGCCCACTCCGCGGGTGATCGTCCGCGGGTAGGCGCCGAGCAGTATGCACAGCGCGTTCTCCGCCTGGACGATGGCGCGATGCAGGCTCGCAATGCTCGCCTGGCTCGCATCGTAGGCGCCCTGAGCGCGGTCCACGGCGAGTTTCGTGTCCTTGCCGCCTTCGAAACGCAGCGTGAAATAATCGAGTGTCTGTTTATACGTGTCGCTGCTCTCCTTGGCGATGGCGAGCTCACGATCGAGCTCGATCAGGAGGAAATAGCCGGTCGCGATGTCACTTGCGAGGCTCAGCATCACCGCGCGACGCACGTCCTCCTGTGCGTAGAAATTGGCTTGCGCGGCATCTGTCGCATGGCGGATCCGCCCCCACAGGTCCAGCTCCCATGCCGCATTGAGCGCCAGGCCGAAAGTGTTGTAGGTGATGTTTCCGATCTGCTCGATCGGTATGAACGCCTTCTGGCGCGCCGCAATCGCCTGGTAGCCGATCTGCGGGAACAGGTCCGAGCGCGCGACCGCCACCTGCTGACGGGCCTCTTCGATACGCGCAATGGCGGTCTGCAGGTCGTAGTTGTTGGTGAGACCTTCGGTAATCAACGACTGTAGCGCCTTGTCGTTGAAGACCTGCCACCAGGGCAGATCGGCAATGGAGTTCGCCTCCGACGGACCCACCTGCGACTTGAATACCGGCACGGGCTTGGGATCTGGCCGCTGGTAGCTCGGGCCGACCTTGCAGCCCGCGACGCTCACCGCCGCCAGCAGCGCGGGCAGCAAGGCGGCTATCGTGCTTCTCCTGGCGCGATTATCCACTGCCAACCCCTTTACTGAACTGCCGCCAGCATCTTGCGGAATCGCGACAGGGTGAACACGGCGTATACACAGCCGATCGCGAACATGAGTGTCAGCGGCCGCCAGACCATGCTCAGGTTCGCGTTCCTGAAGAGCACCGCCTGCGAGAAGCTGACGAAATGCGTCGACGGAACGAACTGCATGGTGTTCTGCAGCCACATCGGCATGCTCTCGAGCGGTGTCTGGCCGCCCGACAACAGGCTCATGGCGATGAAAGTGGGGAACGCCAGCAGCCCGAACTGTGGCATCGAGCGGACCAGCGTGGCGAGCATGACGCCAAGGGCGGTTACCGAAAACAGGTAGACGCACAGCCCGCCGGCGAACAGCGGGATGGATTGCGCCGCGATCGGCACACCGAGCGCGCCCTGCACTACGATGAACAGCGACGCCAGCGCCGTGAGCACGACCACCAGTCCGTTCGCCCAGATCTTGGCGAACATGAGCTCGTACGGCCGCAGCGGCATCACCAGCAGGTGCTCGAGGGTGCCGTGTTCCCGCTCG
>Ga0187783_10003044_pt1 | contig 12395 bp, 10 predicted proteins | sample 1015_SJ02_MP02_2_FD_132471 | JGI IMG/M metagenome (GOLD analysis project Ga0187783, IMG submission 132471) | Tropical peat soil microbial communities from peatlands in Department of Meta, Colombia - 1015_SJ02_MP02_20_MG | ecosystem: Environmental > Terrestrial > Soil > Wetlands > Peat | place... | reverse complement strand
TCTCGAGCTTCCGAATTCGCGTTTTGGGAACTCGAATGAGTTAGCGATCAGTTTGCTGGTAGGTCTGACATTCCTGGGATACACGTACATCCATGGCAGTCAGCGTCAGCGGGTCCTGGCTGCGGTTCTTTGTGCTCCCGTACTGTTGGCCTTAGTCAAAACCGGATCCCGGGGCGGTTTCCTGGGCGTTGTCATGCTCTGCGCCTATGCCTATTCCCAGTCGTCCTCCGGCAACCGACTCAAGATGATGGCGGCGGTGCCGTTCATTCTCATAGCCCTCGCCATCCTGGTGCCGTCTAACCTTCGTTCGCGGTACTTCACCTTGTTCAAGTCGAGCGGGCAGGGACCAATGACAAGAGAAGAGTACAAGGAATACATTGCAGCGGCTGGGTCCGCCGAAGCCCGCCTCAAGCTGCTCAAGGACAGCGTTACGGTTACGGTTCAGCATCCGTTACTTGGCGTGGGACCGGGAAACTTCCCTGTGGAACAGAACAATATGGCAATCGCGCGCGGGGAAATAGGAATGTGGCACCAAACGCATAATAGCTATACCCAAGTGTCGAGCGAGATGGGCATCCCCGGGCTCATCCTTTATGTGATCTTTCTGTATCGGACATTCAAGCAACTTACATCTATTGTTCGCAACCGGCAGCCGGGAGCGTTTTGGGTAGATTTGCGGGCATTAGCGGGCCCTCTGCGAGCTTCCCTGGTCGTGTTGGCAACGGTAGCAATGTTCGACAGCTTCGCCTACATCCCGGACGTACCCATCATGGCTGGCCTGGCTGTAGCCTTGGGGGAGATTGCGCAAGAACAGGAAGCTACTGACAGCGTGACTACTGCGGTGGCAAGACCTGGTAGCCGCATGAAAGTGCTCGTCGCAAATCGCCGCCTAGCTTAGCACTCAGAAAAACGGGCATAACATCGAACGTGCACCGATCGAGGCGCGCCGCCCAACCCAGTTTGCCTGCCGCTCCACTTTTTCAGCCTAGGCGTCTTACGGGAATTCGATATCTACAGCTGAGCGACGCGACCACAGTACAGAGAAGAAACGACCGATAGTCGAAGAGGCCATGGGCCCTGGGGCTTCTGTGGCGGTAGCGCGGCCCCCGAGGTGTGGGCGCCACCTTGTTATTCCACTTGGCGAAAGCTCTATCGGGCAGGACGGTTTTTCGAATCCGGGCAGCCAGCGTTCGCCTGCTATCGGTGAAGGTCGAGGAGAAGAGGGGGTTGTGGGGATGATTCGACTGGCGAGGGGGACCCGGATCTGGATCGCGGCGGGAGTGAGAACTGACTCGTATTTGCTATGTGCTCAGGAGGGACTGCTTCCCGGGGTTAGCGGGCTGGCCGCCGCCAGAGGCCAGCTCGTAGCCAAGAGCCGTCATCAGAGGTCCCAGGGCCTTCTCGACTTCGACGATGCATTCCGGGGGCAGGCTGGACCTCCATCCGCCGACCTCGGCAGCTCCCACGAAAGGAATGTCTTGTCGGGTGTCCTTCGTCATAATCCATTTGTTTGCCTGAACCTGCTCCAGCTTCCGCATCTCCGCCGCCGAACTGCGGGTTACGGCCCTGGATAGAAGCTCGGGAGTCGCGTCAATTCGCAGGAATGTGGCAATCCTCGCCAATTCGCGCACCGGCTCGGCCATCATGGATTCGTACCGAAGCATCAGAAAATCGGAGCTGTCCAGGGAAGCGTTGAGCCAACTGGAGACGCTGTCGCGCCAGTTTCCGAATATCCCGCCGGCCACAAGCCGCGGACGCGTCGCCAGCCAACTGGAGACGTTTTGGCCCCAGGATGCATACATGCCCCATACGTCCCCCGACAAAAAGCGCGTTACATATTGCTCCAGCGGATAGTTGTCCGCGATCTGCTTTTGCTTGCGATGAAAGTGATAGGAGGAAATGAGGACATCCCGCGGGTCCCGTACGATGTAAATGACCCGGCGATAACGCGGATCGAAGTATTCGTGGCTCTTGATGAAGCGCGGCCGTGGCAGGCTGCGAAAGTAACGTTTGCTTTGCGCATGCATGTCCGGAACGATTCTTTCAATATTCTCGAAGGTTACTGGTTCGCTGGGGTGAAGCAGGTTGGCCACCAGGAAGCGCGCCCATGTGTTGCCAGATTTCGGGAAGGAGACGATGAAGGTGTCATCCGGAAACACATGCAGGCTGCGTCCGGCGACCTCCAGGCCCAATGCGTATCGGGCCACAGCCGTCAACTCGCGAATCACAGGTTAAAGTTCCTCCATTCCGAGCTGGAAGGATCGGGATCCCGGATCTCGAACTCAGACTCCATATAAAAATATCATCCCCGACTGTCAGGCAAATGCTCGAGTTCGAGCCTGCACCAGTCACCACAGATCATGGATTCCCGGCAGTAACTCCCGGCGTTGCCCCCGGGGGCTTGGGGGGGAGCGTTCCTCAACCACCGGGTCAAACGACGAGATCCGGAGGTCCCAGATATCGAAAGAGCCGTGCGGGCGGCCCTTTATGCCATACGCCCCGCCACGATATACTGTCTTCGGTCGCCCGCTCATACTTTGGGATCCATGACCTCCGGTTCGGTGTGCCCAATTCCAGTCCTGCTCATGGTCCGAGAGCTGGGAGTTGGAGGCACGGAGCGGCAAGTGGTGGAGACAGCCCTCTCGTTGCGAGGCGGTCCTTTTCTGCCGCATATCGGCTGCTTTCGCCCCAACGGGTTACGTAGGGAAGACCTGATCCGGGGAGGAATACCGATTCTGCACCTTCCTGTGCAGTCTTTTCGGTCTGTTGGTGCCATCCAGGCAGCCCGGCAACTCGTAGATTACATTCGCCGCCATCGCATTCAGATCGTCCATACTTTCGACGCACCACTGAACATCTTCGCGGCGCCGGTCATTCGCTTGGCGGGCGGGTCGGCCATCATAACCAGTCAGCGCGGGCATCGAGAACTAACGGGGCGAGCCATGAAATGGCTGCTTCGCCTGACCGACCGGATGGCTGACGCCGTGGTCGTCAACTGCGAATCGATGCGGCAATATCTGGTGGTGGATGAAGGGGTCAAAGAGACCAAAGTGCATCTCTGTTATAACGCCCTGGATACCGAGCGGTATCGGCGCCGCAAGGCGGAGAGTCTTTCCCCTGGCCGTTTGGTGGTTGGCACGGTCTGCGCTCTGCGGCGGGAAAAGGGGGTGGATACGCTCTTGCGAGCATTCCCAGGCTTGAGCGAGTTGGGCGCGAAGGTACTCATTGTCGGAAGCGGCCCGGAAGAGGCAAATCTCAAGGCGCTCGCCCGAACGCTGGGCATCGAAGCCGACTGTCAGTTCGTACCTGCCGTATCGGATGTTACAGAATGGCTGAGCCGCATCGACATTTTCGTACTTCCATCGCGTTCTGAGGCCCTCTCAAATTCCTTGATGGAAGCCATGGCTTGTGGATGCTCTCCCATCGCGTCGCGCGTCGGAGGCAATCCCGAGCTCATCCAACACGGAGAAAATGGCCTGCTTTTCGAAGTTGACAATGTTCGAGAACTGGCCAGCCAGCTGCGAATTCTGCTAACCGATGAATCGCAGCGCCGCGCCTTCGCCGATCGGTCGGTGGCGAAGATGGCGGAGTTCACCTATGCGAAGACGGTCAGCACCATCCAAACCATCTACCAGTCCGTACTCAGTCCCCGCGACCGGAACCGTCTCCTTTCTGCGGCACATAACGGCTGAACACCTCCGCCAAGTGCCGAGCGTTCTTGCGCAGATTGTATTTCTCGGCTACTCGCTCGCGGGAGGACAAACTCATCTGCTGCCGCAGGGCGGGTTTGTCCATGATTTGGCCGATCGCGGCTACCAGTTCCTCGACGCTCGCGGGAGTCACCAAGAACCCGTCGACCCCATCGCGGATTAATTCGGGAATACCCGCGATGCGGGGCGCGACGCATGGCACCCCCAGAGCCATGGCTTCCATAAAGACGACGGGAATTCCTTCGGCAAAGCTCGAAAGCACGCAGAGATCGCTCGTTCGATAGAGATCATGCAATTCTGTCTGGGTCTTCCATCCCGCAAATACGATCTTGTGGGCAATGCCGAGCCGACGGGCTTGGTCCGCCAATTGGGAATGTTCTGGGCCCTCTCCGACCAACGTCAGATGAATGTCGCGGCCCTCGCTAACCAGAGCCGCCACGGCCTCGAGAAGAAGCGGATACCCCTTGGCTGGGGCGAGCCGCCCCACGGATATCAAATGAAACGGAGTCGGACATTCCCGAAATGTGACCGGAACCCATCCCGCGCAGTCGATGCCGAGTGGCGTTACCTCGAGCTTTTGCCAGTCCGCCGGACACGACCACAACATGAGTTGGCTTTTCCCAAAGTGACTGATGGCGGAGACGAAGCGCGCAGCCCGCACCTTTTCCCTTATCCCGAAATCGATTGGGTTTACGAACTCCTGTGGGCCGTGGATCGTCATGGACACCTTGACATCGAAGACCCGCGACAGAATCAGCGCAACTGTGCTCGAGAAGACAGAGTGCACGTGTGTGAACCCAGCTTTACCGAGCCACTGCCCAGCGACTAGAGCTTCGGTAAAATAGGCCATCGCATACACCGAGCGATGGCGAGCGGAGCGTGCGAAACGCCACGCGGTTCGGAGTCCCCGCAAGTAACGGACCGGTCGAGTCCACGAGGTCGTCAGATGGGCCCTCAAGAACTCCACCCAGGAACTGCCAAGCACGTACCAGGTGGACTTGTGCTCCTCGCTTTCCGCGGCCGACATCGCCCATGTGTGCGCGTCCGGTCGGCGTATGGAAATCGTTTGAATGTCGCACCCGAGCTTCCGCAGCTCGCGAACTTCTCTCAGTAAATAGGTGTGGCCAAGGGTCGGGTATTCGCCCAAAAGATATGCGATTTTCATAGGGAACGCTTCGCCGGACGAGAAGGTATGCGCCCGTGCGAAGCTGCCGTATAGTTTCTGCGTGCCTCGCTCGGTGCAGGTTTCATATCCCTGCCGCCAACTGAGTCACGTCCTAAGATCATTCACCTCGTCCCACTCTTCATCCTACCGTCTCTGCGAATGGAGAATCTCAGGCAGACGGATTACCTTCGTCATTCCTCGCTAAGCTGCCCTCTGCGTTTCGCGACGACCTGCCGAGGAAGCGAACGAAGCGCACTGGATGACCGAGGTCTTCGAAAACCTCCATGTGCTCGGCGGCCACGGAGAGATAGGAGGCCGCATGGCGTTGGCACTCTGATCTAACTTTTCCGTATGCATTATCCTGCGTCACTCAATTTTGCAGATCAGCAGGACCGTACCGGCAACAATGCTGACACCAGGAATCGACAAAGCAACATTGTCGATATAGCGAAAAAGCTTATCCGCTTTAGGAAGTAAGCGACTAAACCTCGCAAACAGGTGAAAGTGAACTCGCTCGATATGGGCAAAGTGCGCGGCCACGCACTCGAGGTCCGTGTTTGTCAGCTTGCGTTCACCCGGATCGAGCTCCCCCTGACAAATACCGGAGCGTTGCCGCACCCACTCCATAAGCAACAGATAACAAACGGGTTCTACGCAGATGAAGATGCCGCCCGGCTTGAGCCAGCGGCGGATCGCGGGAATCACTTCATCCAAGCGGTCGGGCAAATGATGCAATACCGCATAGGAAAGTACGATGTCGACCGGTTCGGGCTCGAGAGACACGATGTCGCCGCAATAGAGTTGGACCCGATCGCCAACCCCATCGAGCTCGGCTCTGAGCCGCGTTCGCTCGATCAGCTCGGGGGTTATGTCCATGCCGACGACGCGGGACGCACCCAGTTTAGCGAGCTGAGTGACAATTTCTCCGGTTCCGCAACCGAAATCAAGCCAGGATTTGCCGCCGGGGGGAAAGTTACGATAGATCCATTCCTTCGGGTAGAGCTTCCAGTCGCGATTTGCCTGATAACGTGCAAGGATGTCATCCGGCGTGCGCTCGACCGTCTCACGTAACTGAGCCTCCGTCGCGGACATCAGCTAGCCTCGAATTAAGGTTGATCGGCGACTTCTCATGGTTCTAGAGAGTTCTCGGTCGAGCACCGCCCATCCATCACCTTTTTTTGGGTTGGGCATGGCTCCTTTTTGGTCTTCCTAGTGTCCGGGCGGTTTCTCCGCTGAGCCCGACAGCGTGCTCAATTTGCCCGGTTCTACACCAGCTGGTTTTCCGTCACTCGTTTTTGCCCCATCCGGCACGCTCACCTGGAATTTGCCATTGCCCAAATCGGCAAACTTAACCGGTGACTTGGTCGAAACATTCGTCGCAGGGAAGGTCTGTACTTTGTTGTTGCCGGGCACGTACATGACATTGCCAACAAAGCGGGGATCGAGCGGAGCAGGGTCTCCCATGTAATTGGTCAGCCCAGCCGTTCCCTGCCCTCCCCAGGCTCCCGTCGGTTGACGGCAGAGCGCGTTGTCGAGAATCCATACGTTGGTGGTGACAGGCTCGGTCGGAGGCCATTTCATGTCCTGGTACATATTGAAATAGATCGACTGGTAGCAGTCCGTGCCGGCGGCCGGCACCATGGTGTTGTGCTGGAATACAAAGTCCGTCATCCCCGGATCAAGCTGCAGACCCCAATTTTTGGTTGTACCGGGAAGCTGAGGATCGCGGAACAGGATGAGGTTGTTATCGATTTTGATGCGTCTTGCCTCACCCTGATTTGCGCATTCTGCATAGGGAGGCTTGCCACAACTGTTGTCGTGATAGAGAGTCGAAAAACCGGAGGTGACATTCTTCAGGACGTTGTTGCTAAGGGTGATGTCATCGACCACGGCAATGTCGCCACTCTGCCCCGTACGAACCGTGAATAGGACGGCAAAGCCCGTCTGGCCGCTCACCCAGCTGTTCTCGAGCGTATTGCCATCCACTAGAACCCGACGAGCATTCTTGAACTCCAGCAGGTTCTTTTCTGTCCACTGGTTGTGCGGCGGAATTGTGACCCCGGCAGCTGCCCATTCCGGCGGTTTATAGAACCAGTTATTCCTGATCTCGATGTCCGACGGCACCCACAGTTGCCTCTTGCCGCCCGCCCCGCCGAACAAGACGTTTTCTGTCGTCGCCGAGAGGAAGTTATTGACGATTTTCATCGGCCCGGGCGAGAAAAAAGCCACGATCGCCTGCGAGTCAATGTTGCTCTGGTGAATGTCCGAGATGTAGCTGTCGACGACCGCGATATTGCTGCCGTTGGCGATGATGCCCTGGCGGACATCCTGGGTGGGAGAACCGTGCAGGTAGCAACGGTCGACGGTGATTGAATCCGGCAAGGGTTGCTCGGGAACTCCGGCCACATAGATTAATTGATAGGAAAAGCAATTGGCCGGCGGCTTACAGCCCTGGGTTGAGGCCGAGGTGATTTCCAGGCCAACAAAACGGTAATTGGAAGCTCCGGGGGAAATGGTGATCGCTGCCGATGCGTTCGACGTGACGATCTTCGGCATGTTCGCTGCATCCGCCGGGGCCACCCTGGTTCCGGGATTGGGCAGGCTGGATAGTTTAGAGCTGACCAGGTAGATCCACTTGTGCTCGGGATTGGCCTTCGCAGGCAAGGTGAAGTTGCCTTGATAGCTGGCCCCTGCGTCGAGAACAATGACATCTCCTGGCTGAGCGGCTTCAAGCGCCGTCTTAAGCTCAGCAGCATTGTGCGGCTGCCGGGTGGTGCCGCCTACGGGAGCATGGTACGTCGAGTCCAGATAAGCCTTGGGCAGCGCGGGAACTGGCATTTGTGCTGCAACCTCTCCCACGGGCGCGATCAGCGAGAGAAAAAGAAGAAACGACCGCAAAGTGTTGAGAAAACTCATCTTGCACCACAGAACAGGGCTATCATCCTCTGGTTGCGTCACCAGCCATTCGATCCTTGCCTTTTCCTGCTTGCCACATTCCGAGGCGACCACGGTCTCTACCGGCCTCTTCTCATTTTGCGGCTTGATAGTAGCTGTTCAAGTCAACCGACAGTTGCGCCAATTGGTCGACCTGATCGAGGTTCCAGAGTCTTGAACTATAACTTTAGCATAAGCAAGAAAGGCGAGCGGTACGCAAACGGCCGCGGCGGAGTCTCGGTCGAGGTTCCGTAGTCGATGATCAGGCAGTCGGAAAAATACAGCCTGGATTGCCTTAGGCGGCCTCGCTTCGAGGTCACCAATGCGGGAAAGTTTCGATTCTCGCCGGGAATGCGGCTTGGCCGGGGCGTCAAGCGCTCACAGCGCCAGGCGTATGGATTTTTCCGGTTCACCTGCGAGCAAGTGTGCGATGCCAAGTCTGGCCGCTACTTCGTCGATCGAATAATTTAGATCGATTTCAGCGCTTAAGTTCCTGGTGGGTTCACAATGGTGAGGTAGTTTTTTGTAATTCTTATTGCCAATTTCGCTACAGTGACCTTCTTTAAGCAATCTTCCATCAATGGGCAGCACACACCCGTTATACCTTTTCTGCCAATAAAGTATGCCGACGCCGCTGTCGTAATGGTAAGCCTTACGCCGTTTCCGTTCCTCTTCGAGAACACACTTGGGATGAAGTTGAAAATTTCGCCACCACCCGGTTCCATTGTAGAACTGATTCTCGCTGGCGCTCCTGGTGGTGCAGCCGCACAGTTCCCAATAGCGGTGAGTCTTGAAGTTCAACCGGTTCCTCATCCCTCCCCGGTCCAAAACCGCCGTGACCTGTCCATCCTTCAGGTTTTCAAACTGCCTCGCCAAGCGTTCCATGACAGGCAATCGGCAGAGAAGATCAGCGTGCCAGAACGCCAGAAGGTCGGCAAACAGAAATGAGAACTCCAAAGGAACGTGCAGCCACAGCAGGGGCAAGTTCAGGGTTTGGTTGAAGTCGATTAAGATGGAGCCCTCGGCCAGCGGCGGAGGCCCACTCCGAGGGTCGAACCCCACGACCGGAGTCCAGCCGACTGCCTGCACTAACTTTTGTTGCAGGTAACACCAGCGTCCACTGACATTCCAGCAGAGCCATGGTTTTTCGATTCCCGCCAATCTGTTTTTCCAAAGTGCGGCACCCTGAACGATGGCGTCCTGCAAATCCGGAGTAAAAAATCTCCAATTTCCCGTTCCCGCCTTCGGGTCAGGCCTCAGCTGATGGTCAGTTGTCATGTGAAGTGCAGCCGCGGGATTGATAGATATTTCTACTTTGTTATCGCCGCAATTGTCAACGAAGTACGACGGGATTGTTCGCCTATACCATTACGTACAGCTGCTCAGGTCCCAATCGCTATCGGGAACCTTCGACCGCCGTGGTATCTCTTGCTAGGACTCTCTCCACTCGGCGAGTTATCGCCGCGTTCCTTTCCGAATGCGGTCGGTCGTCGCGGGCATGTCGCGGGCATTATTCGCTATGATCGAAGATTCGCGGGCGCAGGTGGCGAAACCGGTGGTCGATACTCGCCCGACCTCAGTTCTCGAATTTTCGATCGGGCTCAATGCCGATGAGCGAACCGCTTTGGGCAACGCCCGAAAGCAGGCATCGGACTCCCACGCTCGAAGCCTCATCTGGCAACGCCACAAAGCATCGAACACCTGGCAGTGGCGGGGGCAAAAGCCGTCTTCAGGTAGTCTCGTGACCTTGCTACCGGGGCGCGCGCTCGGGATCGAATTGCGTCGATTGGGTTCGACCTTGGTCTCGCCTTTGTGGCCAACCCCGTAGCACCAAGATGTTCGGTTTCGCCTAGGCTAGGTCGGCCCTCTGCGGCGCGTTGGCAGCAGGAGACGAGCTGTCCTTCTACTGAATCCGAATCACCCGCTCAGGTCGATCGGCGCATACAACAGCTTCTTGCCGATCCCAGGAAGGAATAATTGCGTCGACCTCACAGAGCCGAGAGACCGTTCGCGATCGGTCTCAATTCTGGGGCGCCGCCCGCAGCGCCCGCTCTAAGGTGACACTGCTAACTCCCGACACTTGCCCGTCGTTCGTAGCACCCGCGTCCGGTGTTACAAGTTGATAATTGCCATCTGCAGGATCGACGTAGGTGAAAGCCTCCGTCGTCGATACATTTCCCGAAGGGAACGTCTCCACTTTGTTGTCGCTGGGCACGTACATGGCATTGCCAACAAAGCGGGGACCGAGCGGAGCAGGGTCTCCCATGTAATTGGTCAACCCGGCCGTTCCCTGCCCTCCCCAGGCTCCCGTCGGTTGACGGCAGAGCGCGTTGTCCAGAATCCAGACGTTGGTGGTGAGGGGCTCGGTCGGAGGCGGCGGCCATTTCATGCCCTGGTACATATTGAAGTAGATCGACTGGTAGCAGTTCGTGCCGGCAGCCGGGACGGTGGTGTTGTGCTGAAACACGAAATCCGTCATGCCCGGATCGAGCTGAAGACCCCAGTTGTCGGTCGTACCGGGAAGGTTTGGATCCCGGAATAAGATGAGGTTGTTGTAGACCAGGATGCGCTTTGTCTCGCCCTGATTGGTGCATTGTTGATAGGGAGGTTTACCACAGCTGTTGTCTTGATAGAGAGTCGAAAAACCGGAGGTGACATTCTTTAGGAGATTGTTGGTAAAGGTGATGTCATCGACCACGGCGAGGTCGCCACTCTGCCCGGTACGAACCGTGAATAGGACGGCAAAGCCCGTCTGGCCGCTCACCCAGGTGTTCTCCATCGTATTGCCATCGACCAGAACACGGCGAGCACTCTTGAATTCCAGCAGGTTCTTTTCCTTCCACTGGTTGTTCGGCGGAATCGTTACCCCAACCGCCGCCCATTCCGGCGGTTTATAGAACCAGTTATTCCTGATCTCGATGTCCGACGGCACATACGGATTGCTGGCCCCGCCCGCCCCGCCGAACAAGACGTTTTCCGTCGTGGCCGACAGGAAGTTATTGACGATCTTGATCGGCCCGGTTGAGAAAAAAGCCACAATCGCCTGCGAGTCAATGGTGCTCTCGTGAATGTCCGAGATGTAGCTGTCAATAACCGCGATATTGCTGCCGTTCGCAATGATGCCCTCGCGAACATCCTGCGTCGGAGAACCGTGCAGGTAACAACGGTCTACCGTGATCGAATCCGGCAAGCCTTGCGACGGCTTCCCGGCCACATAGATTAATTGATAAGAAAAGCAGTTGACGGACGGGTGGCAGCCCTGGGTGGAGGCTGAGGTCAGCTCCAGCCCAACAAAACGGTAATGGGAAGCCCCCGGAGGAATGGTGATTGCAGGGGATACATTGGGCGTGACGATCTTCGGCATGTTCGCGGCATCGGTAGTTGGGTTCACTCTCGTGCCGGGGGCGGGAAGGTTTTTCAGCGCAGAACTAATGATGTAAATCCACTGGTGATTGGCATTGGACTTCACCGGCAACGTAAAGTTGCCGCTGTAGGTTGTTCCTGCGTCCAACATGATCGTATCCCCAGGGTTGGCCGCATTCAATGCATTCGTGAAATCGGTGCTGGTATGGGCTTTCCATGTGGTTCCATGCGGCAGGTTGAAAGTTGTATCGATATAGATTTGGGGAAGCTGCGGCATCTGCTCGCCCGGCTGCGACGGCGGCACCGGTGAGCCCGAGGACCCTGGTGAGCCCGGGGACCCTGGTGAGCCCGGTGATCCTGGCGAGCCCGGTGATCCTGGCGAGCTCGGTGATCCTGGCGAACCGGGGGAATCCGGCGAGCCCGGTGCTTGGGCCAGGCCAATAATTTGGATCGGGAGGGATGCCTTCAAACCATGGTCGGTAATGCTGCTTGCGGTGAGAACGGCCGACGTCGTTCCGACCGCATTGGGCGCGGTGAACAGCCCGTTGACGGAAACGTTCCCGGCAGTCACCGACCAGGTCACGCGGGGATGGTAGGCAGTGTCGATTGGAAAGCCCCGTCCGCGTCCGGGCCCTAGCCCGGTTACAGAAGAACTGACATCGGGGTTTGTGGCATCGACGAGCCATGCTTGGAACTGCTGGCTTTCGCCCGCTCGCATCGTCGTAATCTTGGGAAACACCAGAATGGACGCTTGCTCATTGGACACTGAGCCGGTATTTGTAGAAGGACCGGAGTTCATACTGCAGGCCGGAAGAAGCATCGAGCAGAGTGCCAAGAACAGAGAAGCGATTATGGGCTTCGAAGGTTGCTGGAAAAGCGCCGGTAAACTCTTACGGAACATGCAGGCCTCGTGGCGAAGTGACAGGAATATTGAGTGGACATTAAGACCTTTTTCGCACGCAGTCATGTATCCGAGGGCCAGTGCCCGTCTCGCGGGTCGTACATGTCCGCTCGATCGAACCCTCAGTTCAGGCTGGATCGCGGATGATCGCGAGGCATTCTTCGGTAGGCGTAGAACTATGGGTTGATGCTTGTATCATGTGGAGGACGAATGCGGCAGCCTTTGACAGCGGGGAGAACACTCTCGGCGACGGGCGCGCATTTCCGATGCAAGAAACCCGACTTGGCGCATCAGCCAGCGTGGAGAAGTGCATCATAGGCAG
>Ga0187783_10003043_pt1 | contig 12396 bp, 13 predicted proteins | sample 1015_SJ02_MP02_2_FD_132471 | JGI IMG/M metagenome (GOLD analysis project Ga0187783, IMG submission 132471) | Tropical peat soil microbial communities from peatlands in Department of Meta, Colombia - 1015_SJ02_MP02_20_MG | ecosystem: Environmental > Terrestrial > Soil > Wetlands > Peat | place... | reverse complement strand
GTCGGAGACGAACTCGGCGATCAGGGCGCGGAAGATCGCCGTCTTGCTGGGAAAGTAACGGTAGGCGAGGCCCTGGCTGACCCCGGCCTCGCGGGCCAGCTCGGCCATCGTTCCGACCGAGCCCTCGCGGAAGAACACGCGCTGCGCTGCCATGAGCAGGTTCGCGCGCTGGCGCTCCTGGATGGCACGGTTGGCGCTCGCCGAGCGGGGCATGGGAAGGCCTTGGGATGAATGAACCGTTCATTCATAATACCTGCGCCGCCGGCCGCCCGCCGGGCGATACGAGCGGGGTCCAGCGCAGACTGAGCGAGTTCACGACCACCGAGGTGGAGGAAAGGGCCATCGCGATCGCCCCGGCGATCGGTAGGACGGCGTAGATACCGAGGCCGAAGAGCGGGACGAGCGCGCCCGCCGCGATCGGCAACAGGACCGCGTTGTAGGCCACGGCCCACGCGATGTTGGCGCGCACCTTGCGTACGATGCGCCGGGCAAGGCGGAGGGCCCGCGGGACCCCGCCAAGGTCGGCCCGGACGAGGAGCACTCCCCCGGCCTCTCGGGCCACGTCTGTCCCCGAACCGATCGCGATGCCGAGGTCCGCGCTCGCGAGCGCCGGGGCGTCGTTGATCCCGTCCCCCACGTACGCGACGTGGCGGCCCTGCGCCTGCAGTCGATGGATCAGGGCGAGCTTCTCCGCGGGGAGGAGACCGGCATGTACGTCCGTGATGCCGAGCCGGGCGGCGACCGCACGGGCCGCCGGCGCCTGGTCGCCCGTCGCGATCGCCACCGGGATCCCGTCGGCCGCCAGCGCCCGGACGGCCTCGCGGGCCCCGGGCGCGAGTTCGTCGGCGAAGCCGAGGACGGCCACCGCAGCCCCACCCCGGCGAACGACCGAGCAGCTGCGGCCCGCGTCGGCGAGCTCCCGCGCGATGGCCGCCGCGGGGTCGGGATCCACCGGGCGCACCGATGCGCCGGGGGTGGCGCGCACGACCTCGACCACGGCCCCGCCCACGGTGCCGGTGACACCGCGTCCCGGCTGCGCGCGGAGGTCGAGCGCGAGGGGAACGGTGAGGGCGTGGGCCTGCGCGGCCTCCTCGACGGCGCGCGCGAACGGATGCTCCGAGCCCGCCTCGACGGCGGCGGCGAGGGCGACGGCCTCCTCGGCCGAGATCCCTCCGAGCGGTCGGACGTCGGTGAGCGACGGGCGCCCGCGGGTGAGGGTCCCGGTCTTGTCGGTGACGACATAGTCGATCCGCGCGGCCCGCTCGATCGACTCCTCGCCGCGGAAGAGGACCCCCGCCTCGGCCGCCCGCCCGGTACCAACGACGATCGCGGCCGGCGTGGCGATTCCGAACGCGCAGGGGCACGCGGTGATGACCACGGAGACGAACACCAGAACCCCGACCGTGAGCCCCGCCCCGCCGAGGAGTCCCCAGGCGATCCCCGCGACGGCGCCGAGGGCCAGGACGAGCGGTACGAAGACCGACGCGATCCGGTCGGCGGCGCGCTGGAGTGGGACGCGCGACATCTCCGCGTCGGTGAGGAGACGGCCGACCTGCGCGACGAACGTGTCGGCGCCGATCGAGGTGGCTTCGACCGCGAGCGGACCCTCGAGGTTCGTCGCGCCCGCGAGCACCGGGTCGCCCGGACGCTTCGGGACCGGCATCCCCTCGCCGGTCAGGATCGCCTCGTCCGCGCTGCTCGAGCCCGCCCGCACGACGCCGTCCGTGGGAAAGCGCGCGCCGGGGCGAACTCGAAGTCGATCCCCCGCGCGGACCTCGGTCGCGGGAACCCAGACCTCGCGCCCGTCTCGAAGCAGCGAGGCGCCCGCCGGCAGGAGCTCCTGGAGGCGTCGCAGCGCTGAGCCGGCGCGACCCCGCGTCCGGTGCTCGAGGTAGTTACCCGTCAGGATCAGGGTGACGATGAGCGCCGACGCGTCGAAGTAGTAGTCATGCGCCAGGCGGTCGGGGAGCGCGAGCGCGAACGCGCTGTAGACGAACGCGGTCGTCGAGCCGACGGCGATGAGCAGATCCATGTTCCAGGAGCGGTCGCGCACGGCGTCGCGCGCTCCCGCGTAGAACGGCGCCCCCGCGTAGAACTGGACGATGGCGGCGAGGACGGCGCCCGCGACGATCGCGGCGGTCGTCCCGAGCCCGTAGGTGAGGACCACGACCGAGACCGCGAGCGGCCAGGCGACGAGCAGGCGACGGCCGAGCCGTCCCTGCGATCGATCGGGCTCGGCGAACTGGTGGAGGCAGGTCTCCGAGCAGAAGTAGTAGGTGCGATTGTCGCGGACCAGGCGAAGCGAGGACGCTCGTTCCTGGACCCTCATCCCGCAGACCGGGTCGGTCGCCACGGCGGCTGCGCCCCCGTGGCCGCGTCGAGTCCCGGCTAGGCCGAGCCGGGCGCACGCCGCCGTTCGTAGGTCTTCTGGCAGGCGACCGAGCAGAAGTAGACCGTCTCGGTGCCGTAGCTCGCACGGGCGGCGGCGCTCGAGCTCTCGATGACCATGCCGCAGACCGGGTCCGTGACCTTCATCGCGGCGTCCAGCCCGGTCCGGGTTATGGCTCCTCCGCCCGCGTGGCTCCGCGGAAAGTCGATAAGCTCGGAACGCGGTCGAAGGGGCGATGGTGGAGGAGCTGTCGGCCGCCGAGGTCGCGGCCCGGCGCCAGCGGTCGCCGGCCGAGCTGGTCCTGCTGGATGTGCGCGAGCCCTACGAGCGCGATCTCGCCGCGATCGAACCCTCCCTGCACATCCCGATGCGCGAGGTGCCCGAGCGCCTCGACGAGATCCCGCGGGACCGCGCGATCGTGGTCTACTGCCACGGGGGCGCCCGCTCCGCGATGATCGCGGGGTTTCTCGAATCGCGGGGCTACGCGAACGTCGCGAACCTCGCCGGCGGGATCGACGCCTGGTCCCGAACGGTGGACCCGAAGGTCCCCCGCTACGACTGAGCCCCCGGTCTAGCCGCGTCGGCGCCGCGGACGCCCCGTGTCGTCGGACTCGAGAACCTCGATGTACGCCCGCATCTTCCAGTACGTGTTCAGGAACTCCTGGCCCCGCGAGGTGATGTCGTAGGTCGGTCGACCCTCGACCTCCTCGCTCGTGAGCAGCCCGAGCGAGGTCAGCCGCTCGACGAGCGCCCGGAGCCGATCGACCGGCATGCCCGCGCCGTAGGAGACGCGCGTGATCCGCGCGGCGCCATGGTAGCGCTTGACGACCTCGAGGACGGTCGCATACAGGTCGGTGGGCTCGCGACGTCGGGGAGGCTCCCCCGCCTCCTCCCTCCCCCCGTTGAGCATCCCCGGACCCCGGTCGATCACAGGGGGAACGGCGGCAGGGAGTCGACCTTCCGCGGCGGCGACGCGACGCGGGCGCCCCGCTCGATCTCCACGGACTGCGAGTAGACGATCTCGCCGACGGTCGCCGCGTCGCGCACGCGCACGACGGCGCCCACGATCCGGGTCGCCTCGCTGCGCTCGGCGAGCTCGATCCGCTCGCCGTAGACCTCCTCGGCTCGCGCCCCCCGGCCGAGCTGCACCTCGCCGCCGACGAGCGGTCCCAGCGCCTTCGAGCGGTGACCGAGCCGGATCCGCGCCGCCTTGAGGCCCTCGCTCGTGTGGGCGACGCCCCCGATATCGACGGCGCCGCGAAACACCACGCGTCGACCCTCGAGCTTCCCGGCGACCTCGAGCTGCTCACCCGTGAACTGGCCCCCGACGTGGATCGCACCCCCGACATCCACCGCGCCGGTGAGGTCGAAGGAGCCCGTGACATCGAATCGCCCGCCGACCGAGACACGATCGCCCTTGCCGTTCCCACCGATCCGCCCCAGGCCGCCGACCTCGAGGCGCTGGAACTCCAGGTCCTTGATCGCGGTGAGGGCCCCGCCGACGTCGATCGACCCGCCCTTCGCCGGCTCGCGGAACTCGACGAGACCGCCCACGTCCAGCGAACCGAAGCGGATCGGGCCCTGGGCCAGGAATCGACCTCCGACCTCGATCGATCGCGCGACCGTGCCGCCGACGACCCGGATCGTCCCGCCGACCTCGAGCGAGCCGAGCTCGATCTCCCCCAGCTCGACCGAGCCCCCGGCCTCGACGTGGTCGGCCCGGATCCGTCCTGCGAGCCGTATCCGGCCCCCGACGGACACGGTCGTCGCCGTGAGCGTGGCGCCCCCCTCGAGCACGCCTCCGATGTCGAAGCGTTCCGCCTCGGCCGGACCCCCGACGCGCAGGACACGGTCCACGTCGACGCGCCGGGCGTGCAGGGAACCCTCGATCTGGATCGCGCCGTCGTGCGTCTCCAGGTCCCCGTGGACCAGCAGATCACCGCGGATCGCGAGCACACCGTCCTCCGAGCGCAGCCGAGCGCACTCCAGGCCACCGGCGATGTCGGCGGACCCGTCGAAGCGGGCCTCGCCGCTGATGACGATCCGACCGTCGGCCTCGAGGTGGGCGTTCGCGCCGACGCGCAGATCCCCGTCGATGGTTCCGAGGCGGACGTGCGCGCCCCGGGGAACCTGGGTCTCCGGCATCGCCCGCGCTACCGCCCCTCCCCTCTATACCCGTAGGTCACGCCGGGTGAGCACCGGTCGGGTGGCCGCGACACCGTTCGGAACCCCTTAAGCCCCGTCTCCCTCCCCGCGTCGTGGAGGACTCGCTCGCCCGCATCCGCGCCGAGGTGATCGCCTGCCGCCGCTGCCCGCGTCTGGTCGACTACCGCGAGCGTATCGCCCGCGAGCGCAAGCGCGAGTTCCGCGAGGAGGAGTACTGGGCCCGGCCGGTCCCCGGGTTCGGGGATCCGCAGGCGCGCCTGGTCGCGGTCGGGCTCGCGCCGGCCGCGCACGGTTCCAATCGAACCGGCCGCGTGTTCACCGGCGACCGCTCCGCGGGGTTCCTCGTCCGCGCCTTCCACGCCGCCGGATTCGCGAACCAGTCCACGTCCCTCCGACGGGGCGACGGGTTGCGGTACACGGACCTGTACGTCACCGCGGCGGTCCGCTGCGCGCCGCCCGGCAACCATCCCCGGCCGGACGAGACGGCTCGGTGCCGCCCGTTCCTGGAACGGGAGCTGCGCTCCCTGACCAACGCGCGGGCCATCCTCGCCCTGGGCGGCTTCGCCTGGGACGCGGTCCGCGAGGCGGCGCCTCGGGTGTACGGCGGCGATCGCTCCTCGACCGCGTTCGCGCACGGTGCCTGCGCGGTCCTGGGAGCCGGCGGACCGTTGCTGTGGGGCTCGTACCACCCCAGCCCTCAGAACACGAACACCGGCAAGCTGACGATGCCGATGCTCGTGGGATTGCTCGAGCGGATCCGGGCCTCGCTCGACGCGCGGCCGCGCCACCGCGCCCCCGCCGGCGCTTCCGTTTGAGGGAATAGGGTCGATGAACGCGTTCGAGGTGCGGGATCGCGACGGTCTCGCCCGGCTCGGGCGCCTTCGGACGCCTCACGGCATCATCGAGACGCCGGCGCTCCTGCCCGTGGTCCACCCGGACCCGGAACGTCAGCCGATCGCGCCCGCGCAGCTGCGCGCGCGCTTCGGATACTCCGCCGTCATCACCTCATCGTACATCGTGTGGAGGACACCCGCGCTGCGATCGGCCGCCGTCGAACGGGGCCTCCACGGGCTCCTCGCGTTCGACGGGCCGGTGATGACGGATTCCGGCGCCTTTCAGCAGCACGCCTACGGCGCCGTCGAGGTCGGCGCGGAGGAGATCATCGCCTTCCAGGAGCGCATCGGGTCCGACGTCGCGACCGTCCTCGACGAGTTCACGGAGCCCGAGAGCGAGCTCGCTTCGGCCGAGGCCGCGCTCCGCACGACGATCGAGCGGGCGGCCCGCGCCCGTGACGCCCGCCCTGGACTGCTCGCGGTCCCGGTCCAGGGCGGGTCCCACGAGGACCTGCGCGCCCGGGCCGCCGCCGAGGCGTCACGTTTCGGCGACGTCCTCGCCGTGGGCGGCGTGGTCCCGCTGCTCGAGCAGTACCGGTTCGCCGAGCTCGCCCGCGCCCTCGCGGCCGCGCGACCGTCGCTCGCGCCCGGCGCGGCGGTGCACCTGTTCGGCACGGGCCATCCGATGACCTTCGCCTTCGCGGCGCTGTGGGGGGTCGACCTTCTCGACTCCTCGGCCTACCACAAGTTCGCGCGCCGCGGCGCGCTCCTGTTCGCGGAAGGCACCGTCCCGATCGACGAGGTCCGCGAGGCGATCTGTCGCTGCGCGCTCTGCGGCGAGCGGCCGCTCGTCGAGGTGGCCGGCCTGCCGGCGGCCGAGCGCGAGCGGGCGATCGCGCTCCACAACCTCGCCATGTCGGCCGAGGAGATGGCCCGGGTGCGTCAGGCGATCCGCGAGGGCAGCCTCTGGGAGCTCGCAGAACGGCGGGCGGCCTCCCACCCGGCCCTGCGGGCGGGCCTGGTCGAGGCCGTGCGACACCCCGAGGTCTTCCTTCCCACCGAGCCGGCCGCCCGCCGCTCCTTCCGGGAGATCTCGCCCGCGAGCCGCGAGCGACCGGCGGTCGTCCGGTTCCGCCGCCGGCTGGAGGAGTTCCTGCGTCATCGGCCCCTCGCCGAGCCGATTGGCCGGATCGCCCTGCGGCCGGAGTACCTGGGCCGCGTGCCGGTGCGGGACCGCTCGGACCGCGAGCTCGCCTGGCAGGTTGCCACGCCCCTCGGGCCCGTCCCGCTCGAGCTCACGGAGGTCTATCCGGTCGGACCGTACCTCGGGGTCGACGAGTTCCTCGAGCGGCCTCGCCACCGGCCGCCGACGTCGGTAACGGACGAGCTGGCGGCGCGCCGGTCGCTCGAGGCCGACCTCGACCGGGACTGGACGCCGGAGTGGACCGCCCGACAGCTCCTCGCCCTGCTCGAGTGGGAGTACGGTCGGGAGGCCGCCGACGCCCTCGCGGCGGACGCGAGCGGAGAGCGCTCCCGCGCGTCGGGCCGCCTGCGGGCGATCTCGAGCGAGGGACGCGTGCGATTCCACGTGGGCACCGACGGCCTCGCGCGGCCCACCCTCTTCGGCGGGGCGGCGCTCCGCGAGTGCCTCGACGGCGACCGGGGTCGCGTCGTGGTCGCGGAGGACGCCGCGTCGTTCGTCGCGCACGGCCGGAGCCTCTTCGCCCGGTTCGTCGTGCGGGCGGATCCCGAGCTGGTGCCGAACGCAAGCGCGCTCCTCGTCGATGCCTCGGACCGCCTCCTTGGGATCGGGCGCCTCCTGCTCGCCCCGCACGAGATGCGCGCGCTCGATCGCGGCGTGGCCGGCCGCGTCACGGCGCACGCGCGGCGCCCGATGGGCACCGAGGACGACGAGCCGAGCCACTAGCGCCCGGCCGGCCCTGCGCCGCACGTGAGCGTTATCAGGGCCCCGCCCGTGGAGCCGCGATGCCGCGCATCGGCCGTGAGCGATGACCCGGACCTTCCTCCTCCTCCAGCTCGACAGCGAGGGCGCGCCGTACGCCGAGGTGGCCGAACTGCTCGAGGACCTCGGGTTCCGGCCCGAGACCGAGGGGTACGATTTCGTCTACGAATGGGGGCGCCCGGCGACCGTCGCCGAAACGCTCGACTTCGCCGACCGGATCCAGGAGGCGCTGCGCGGCAAGCGCGTCGGATTCCGGATCGAGTCGTCCGAGGAGTAGGCCGCCCGCGACGCGGGCGAGGGGCGGGTCGCGGCCGCCGCGAGGTCCGAGCATGGTGATCCTCGGGATCGAGTCGACGGCGCATACCGCGTCGGTCGGGATCGTCGGCGAGGGCGCGGAGGTGCTGGGGCTGGCCTCCGACATGTACCGCCCGCCCTCCGGCGGGATCCACCCGCGCGAGGCGGCGAACCACCACGTCGAGCGGTTCCCGGGGCTCGTGCGGCGGGCGCTGGACGCAGCGCAGGTCCGAGCCACCGAGATCGAGGCGGTCGCCTTCTCGCAAGGCCCGGGCCTCGGGCCGTGCCTGCGGGCCGGGGCCACGGTCGCACGGACGCTCGCGCTCCTGTGGGAGAAGCCCCTCGTTCCCGTCAACCACTGCGTCGCCCATGTGGAGATCGCTCGGGTGCTCAGCGGACTCGAGGACCCGCTCCTGCTCTACGCGAGCGGCGGGAACACCCAGGTGATCGCCTACGGCCGCGGCCGCTACCGCGTGCTCGGCGAGACGCTCGACATCGGGATCGGCAACTTCCTCGACAAGCTGTGGATCGAGCTCGGTGGCACGTTCCCCGGCGGTCCGGCGCTGGAGCAGGAGGCCCGCGCCGGAGCCGAGCTGTACGACCTGCCGTATTCCGTGCACGGGATGGACGTCGCGTTCTCGGGGATGCTGACCGCCGCGCTCGCGCTGCGGGCGAAGGGCGCGCGCCGGCCCGACCTCGCGTACTCGGTCGAGGTGACGGCCTATGCGATGCTCACGGAGATCACCGAGCGCGCGCTCGCGCACCGCCGCCGCGACTCGGTCGTCCTCGGCGGCGGGGTCGCGTGCAACGAGCGGCTCCGCGGCATGGTGCGCACCATGGTCGAGGAGCGCGGGGGAACGATGTTCGCCCCGCCGCGCGCGATGTGCGTCGACAACGGCGCGATGATCGCCTGGACCGGTCGCCTCGCCTTCCACGCCGGCGGCGCGGTGCCGATCGCCGCCTCGGCGGTCGAGCCCCGGCAGCGGACCGACCGGGTCGCGACCCCGTGGCGGGACGGCGCCGGGCGAGGCGCCGCTTAGTATCCCGAGGCCCCTGGCGGCTCCGTGCGCGAGGTGGACGTCCTCGTGGTCGGGGCCGGCCCGGCGGGCTCGACCGTGGCGCGTCGGCTCGCCGAGCGCGGGCACCGCGTCCTCGTCGTCGAGGAGCACGCGCGCGTCGGGCTGCCGGTGCAGTGCGCCGGGCTCGTCTCGCGCCGGGTCCTGGAGCTCGCCGGCTCGACCGCGTTCGTGCGGACCTCCGTGCGGGGCGCCAACGTCTTCGGGCCCGGCCTCGGCTCGGTGACGTTCCGGGCGCCCGACGCGCGCGCGTTCGTCATCGATCGCGCGGGACTCGACATCCACCTGGCCGATCGGGCCGCCCGCGCCGGCGCCGAGTTCCGGACCGCCACGCGGTTCGATCGGCTCGTGGAACGGCGCCCGGATCGCGCCGTCGTCCGGCTGGAAGGCACCGACGGGGGCGCGGAGGAGGTCGCCGCGCGCCTGGTCGTCGGGGCCGACGGAGTGGCGAGCTCGGTCGCGCGGGCGTTCCGGCTGCGCCGCCCCGTGGAGATCCTGCCGGCGTTCGAGGCCGAGTTCCCGGCGAGCCCGGGCGAGCCGGACCTGGTCGAGGTCTACCTCGGCCGACGTATCGCTCCGGGTCTGTTCGGCTGGTGGATCCCGGACGGCAGCGGCGGCGCCCGGGTCGGGGTCGCCGCGGACGCGGACGGCACGAGCGCCCGCGCCTACTTCGACCGCCTGATCGATCACCTCGTCCGACGCTTCGGCGCCCGCCTCGAGAACCCGACGGCCTACCTCGTCTCGGGGATCCCGATCGGCGCGGTGCCCCGGACGCACGGGCCGGGGGTGGCGCTCGTCGGCGATGCCGCCGCCCAGGTCAAGCCGCTCAGCGGCGGCGGCATCTTCACCGGCATGCGCTGCGCGGAGATCCTCGCCGACGTCGCCGACGACGGGCTACGACGCGGGGACCTGTCCGACGCCCGGCTCGCGGAGTACGACCGGCGCTGGCGCGGCGAGCTGGGGGAGGAGTTCCGCCGGGCGCTCTACCTGCGCCGGGTGTTCGCGCGCCTGAGCGACGGCGACCTCGACGCGGTGGTCGCGGCGCTGGGCGGCGCGGGCCTCACCGAGACGATCGTCGCGTTCGGCGACATCGACTTTCCCACGCACGTGGCGCGCCGCCTCCTGCGTCAGTCCCCGTCCCTCGTCCGCCTCTTGCCGAAGGCGGTGGGCGCCTTCTGGTCGTCCCCGGCCCTGCGCGTGCCCGATCTCGAGGCAGCCCCGCGCCGGAAGTAGACGAAGGCACCGAGCCCGACGAGCAGCAGGCCGGCGCCGAGCACGCCGGCGAGGACCCAGGCGTACTGCGAGCTCGTGAGCACGACCGAGGTCTCCGGCGTGACGCCCGAGACGCCGAGGACGGTCAGGTTCAGGGTCGCGCTGCCGTTGGGCAGCTGGGTCGCGGCCGCCCACACCGAGGCGCTGAACCAGCCGCGGGACTCGAGCAGGTAGCTCGAGCCGTTCATCAGGAACGCGAGCGCGGTCCGCACCACGAACGTTCCCGCGGGCGCCGAGGCTCCGGTCGTGACACCGACCGAGGCGCGCACGGACCCGGACGGCAGGACCGTCCCGATGGGCACGACCACGAGCGGGCCGGAGGCGGTCGCGTTCGACAGGACGGGGGCGCCGGCGACCGTCACGTTCGAGGTCGTTCCGCCCGGCGACGGCGAGAAGGCGTAGACGTCGAGCTCCACCGACGCGCCGACGAGGGGGACGGGCAGCGGGTCACCGACGGAGAACGAGATCGCGCCCGATGCTCCGGGCGCCAGGACCGGTCCGGACAGGTTCGCGAGCAATCCCCGGTCGTCGCCGACGGGCAGCGTCGGGTACGCGGCGCCGAGGGCCCCGCCGGGAACGACGGCGCCGAGGATCGCGACCGCGACGACGACGGCGAGGGCGAGGGCGCGCACCACCGCGCGGGGGGCGCTAGGCACCGGGCTCCTCCGGGAACCGCCCGCTCTCCGCGAGCGCGACGAGTCGCCGGATGCGCTCCATCGCCTGACGCCGGCCGCGCCGCCCCCCCGCCCCGAGCAGGCCCGCCGCACCCGGCCGACCCGCGCCGTCGAGCCCCCCCGCCTTGAACAGGGCGCGAGCGAGCGTGCGCGGCCGTCCGGTCAGCTCGACCGCGTCGAGGTCCGCGCGGTACTCCTCGCGCTCGGTCAGCCGGTCGGCGAGGTACGCGAGGATCGGGTCCCATCGAACGAGTCGCGCCAGCGTACGGAAGAAGGTGAGGTAGCGTCCGTCGAGCTCGCGGATGTGGCCCAGCTCGTGCGCGACCACCGCCTCGACCTCCCCGGGGCTCAGGCGCTCGAGGAGGCCGTCGGACAGCAGGATCACGTCGCGCCGGCGAAGCCAGCGAGCGCGTTCCGGCTCGAGCAGCGTGAACGAGAACGCCTCGACGTGGGGCGACGGAAAGGCGAGGAGGTCGGTCGGGGTCGCGGGCGTGGGGAGCCGAGCCGGCCAGTCGAGCTCGCGGGGCCTTCGCAGCGCCAGGTAGCCCCGCCCGACCGCCTGGCTCAGCAAGAAGGCGGTCAGGAAGATCCCGAACGCTCCGACCGCGCCGACGGCCCACAGGCCGACGAACCGGGGTTCGAGGATCGTCAGCGGCGACGCGATCAGCGTGGCGATCGCGGAGAGGCCGCCGTTCGCCAGGACCCAGGCGAGGGCCGTGGTCGCGATGAGCGCCCAGACCGCGAGGAAGCCGGCGGCCAGGCGGAAGACCACCGTCGACGCCGACCGCCGGAACGCGAGCAGCAACCCGAGGCCGACACCGGCCCACAGCGCCGGGACCAGGAGCAGCGCCCCGACGCCCGGCGTCGTCACGTTCCGTCCCCCGACTTCAATCGAGCCCCAGCCGCCGCCGTAGCTCGCGCTCCTCGCTCGACGGGAGTTTGGCGATCTCCTCGTTGAGGTGCACGACGCCGGACGGCCCGAACATCGCCACGACCCCGCGGAGCAGGTTGCGCAGGTACTTCTGCTCGACCTCTGCCGGCCGGTAGAGGTACCGTTCGCCTCCGCGGCAGGTTTCCCGCCGCCGCTGGACGAGGCCCTTGTCGTAGAGCCGGGACAGGATCGTGGCCACGGTCGTGTAGGCGACGCGGACCCCCTGGCGCTCGAGCTGTTGGCGGACCCCCCGGGCGGGGGCCTCGCCGAGGCGGCGCAGCGACGCCATCACCTCGGTCTCGAGCGAACCGAGCATCCCGAGGCAATCACCCCCGCGGTCGGCTTAAGAGCGAGGGAGGAGGGGAACGAACCAGTACGAACCGGCCCGACTTCGGTGGCGCGTCGTCGCCCGCCGCCGCAATGGTTTATGGCGGGACCCGCTTCGCGGGCGCGTGCCCGAAGGCCCGCGCGCGCCGGAGTCGATCCTCGACCTCGTCGGCGACACTCCGCTCGTGCCCCTGCGCCGCGTGGCGCGCGGGCTGCCGTACCGGGTCCTGGCGAAGCTCGAGTTCCTGAACCCCGGAGGCAGCGTGAAGGACCGGATCGGTCCGGCGATGATCGACCGGGCGGAACAGGAGGGCTGGATCAAGCCCGGCGGGACGATCGTCGAGGCCTCGAGTGGCAACACGGGCGTCGGGCTGGCGCTGGTCGCGGCGGTCCGTGGGTACCGCGTCGTGTTCGTGCTGCCGGACAAGATGAGCTCGGAGAAGATCCGGCTGCTGCGCGCCTACGGCGCTC
>Ga0187783_10003042_pt1 | contig 12396 bp, 9 predicted proteins | sample 1015_SJ02_MP02_2_FD_132471 | JGI IMG/M metagenome (GOLD analysis project Ga0187783, IMG submission 132471) | Tropical peat soil microbial communities from peatlands in Department of Meta, Colombia - 1015_SJ02_MP02_20_MG | ecosystem: Environmental > Terrestrial > Soil > Wetlands > Peat | place... | reverse complement strand
TATCGCCTCCTTTGATTTGGCGAGATGCGCCAAGTCTAGTCTTCTTTCCTTTGAATGTGCAACGGGCAGATGAACGACTGTCTAGGGTGCAATTGGAACGTCGTTTGGCAGCCACCAGAGTGCCATCCTGATCCGCTTCATGATTGCTCGACGCGGGATGAAGTAGAGTAGGGTTAGAGGCGGGGCGCAGCCGCAAGGCGCGGCATAGGCTCGGATGCTAGATTGGTGAGGAGGCTTACGAATGCCGAGAGAAGCAAGGCTGTTTACGTCAAGCGCGGGTTCCGTTGTTCGTGGCTACCTTAAGTTCCGAGCTAACATTCCGCCTCGCTGGATAAAAAATGCCCGGGGTTCGCGCAAGCGTATCGAGCCAGAGATTGCCGGTGGGTTTCGTTCGCTCAAACGTTTGCGGATCAGAAGACCAAGGGCAAGAGTCGCGATTCGGAACGCGCAGCGCGAATTGCGCTTGGTCTTGGATCGCTGGGAGAAAGCCTACCGCAAGGAGAATTTCTATCGCGGGATAAGAATCCTGTTAGAATTGCAGCGGGACGGCTCCTCCAGTTTGTAGCCTAAAGCCCGTCGAGCTTGCCACATCAAGCAGTCGGGCAGGTCAAATGGCTAATAAGAAGCTGCCTACTGAACTGACAGCGACGGAGGCGGCGGAAGCAGACCAAGCTGCCGCATCATTCCACATCGTCCCGACTTCATATCAGCTAATGACCTTCCCCGCCGAGAGCATTTGCTTCATCTTCTCCACCCGGCGGGCGCGTGTGTCATCCTTCTTGGCTTCGGAATACCACACGATGAATTCTTTCTTATGCGTGAACGACAAGCCGTTGAGCTTTTGGGTCAACTTCGTGCCCAGTGCCCGCTGTAGTCGAATGGGAACCTCGATCTCCCGCTTCTCGGTATCTGGTTCAAGGGTGATGATCACGACATCGCCCGCCTTTACACTTGCGCCCCGGCGTGCATCGGCGTTGACGACGATGTACTGAATCCCTCCCCTGTTCCCGACCGTGCTTCGCCAAGTGTAGCCATTGATTGTCACTTTGACGGGCACCTTGGCTCTGCCCCAGACATTCCGTGCGTCGAACGGCAGAGTGAAATATGCACTTGCGTCCTTCCGTTTCTCGTCGCCGTTCAGCTTCGTCCTGAATTCTTTACGCATTTCACTTTCTCTCGTGCTCTGAACCTTCTGCCTTCTGTTTCCGTCGCGAGAGCCTGTAGCGCCCACACACGGAAAGGAATTATCGCAGAAGAACAAGCTCCCGAAGAACCACTTGCGACAGGGGGCTTTTGCTGCCGCATCTGTTTCTTAGCTCTTAAACCGCAACATCACTTCGCCACGCACACGTATTCTCCAGAACATCCAAGAATGCCGCTCAACGCTTTGGAACAAGAGAGGCGTTGACGGCAGAACGCGGGAGGCGCGGATCAAGGCCGGGCGAAGCCGCCGGACGCCTCTACGAAAACAATGAAAACCAGCCAGTTGCGCAACACGAAAAGCCCGAAAGTGGCAACAATTTGCGTTTTTCTTAGGGATTTCGAGCTATGGAGCGGGATAAGAGAATCGAACTCTCGCCTCCACCTTGGCAAGGTGGCGTACTACCACTATACGAATCCCGCTAGGTTAGCAGCCGCAGTATACTACGGACGAAGGAAAATTCTCCAGGTCCGCGAGTCACGGTCAATCCGTTCCTGGTCGGCTTGCGCGAGGTCGCTTGCACTGCTTCTGGATTCCTGCCTGAAGCATTATCTGTGATGCCCGCGAGGTCAATGCTATCTCACCTTCCGCTGAATGGAAGAACGGCAACTCCGCCGATCGAATCAGAAACATTGCGAGGGACGTGTACCGTGCTCTCGGCTCGAGGGACTCTGAGGAGGTGTATGACCAGGCGATTCAGGTTGGACTGCGACTTGCGAAGATCACTCCATCACCGCACCTTCCATGCGGTGTTCGATAAAGCTTTCCTGCGCAATGAAGTTCGAATGGAGAAACCAGCCATGCAACGCATTTCCAGCTCACCAACCGTTAATCGCTTTGAACTCGTACAAAGACCTGCGCCCTCGCAAGAAGTATCCGTACTATTCTCCGTCTGACAGTTGGGTGAGCTCCGCGACGACACGGCTGAGTTGTTCAACAACCCGCCACTTCGGGCATTTTTGATGATACACAGTGAGGAGCTCATTGAAGTACCAAAGCTGTTCATTGCGTCCGCGCTTGAACCGTCTCCAAACCTCTGCTCCAACATCTCTGTAATCCTCAAGCGTTGCGCGGGCGTTATACAACTTGTCCGCCGCCGAGACCAGCAGTGTGCCCTGCGCCTCCCTACACAATCGCTCAATGTAGGAACGCTTTCTCGTTACCCAATCCTGCTTCTTGTTGGGGTCTTCTTCAAAACTGTCAGAGCAGCCCTCCACGATTCTGGCGACTTCTTGGCCAAAGTTTTGTTCGATATCGCGGAGACGAGGTAGGCCCCCTTCGTCTTCCACCGCATCGTGTAGGAGTGCGGCGATCACCATATCCTCGGTCACCGGAAAAGGAACCTGTCCGCTTTCTCCCATGACGAGTGAGGCAACACCGAGTAAATGGGCCATGTAGGGCACGTTGGTGCCCTTACGGTAGCCAACGTGAATCTGACGGGCGTAATCTACGGCATGCGAAAAGCGACGTGTTAGCCCCAGAGCACCGGCCCGCTCTCGACTCATATTTGAATCGGTCCTTCCTGTTTTTTTCTCGACTTGATGCGGAAGCCAAGTTTGCCATATTGGAAACCTCATCCGTACATCTCAGAGAGATATTTGGGATGGTTAGTGTCAAAAGGAGGGTGGAGACGCCCGCTCAGATCCTTCCGTCGGGCCAAGATGGCCGGGATCGCAGACTTCTGTTCGGCTCGCGAAGGAAAGCCCTTCTCGGCCGCATGCCGCGCCCACTTGCCTGGAGTGCTCCTGCGTCACGGCACTTGCACTGCAAACAATTCAGTCCGATGTGTGGGTGACGACGGCGACAACCTATTGAAAACAAAGGCATTTACTCGTGCGTAGCGGCACGATGCGCCTTGGCAAGGTGACGGAGTGCCGCTCACTGCGGCTCCATCGGCTGCAAGCCGGGGGACACGAGAGAGGCTTAGTCTACCTCTACAATGCGGGTTGCCTTCACAACCGGCGATCGTTTCTGGCGTTCCGCAAAGCGCTCGGCGCGTTCGCGATCTATGTAGACGCGCGCAAACTTCTCGCCGTCGTGATAGTAGACCGTTACTTGCCAGTGGCGGTGCCTGCGGCGGCGATCCCGGCTGATCCGGGCGGGCTTGCTGGCCTTCGTCTTTTTCCTCACGATGGAGTGGCCCTCGCAGACTGAAACTATGCAAGTTCCAGCGGCAGCGCACAAGTAGCAAAGGTTTGACCGTTAACCTTCCGATTATTTGATGCGTATGACAGTTGATCGAACCTACCGGAGATCGAATTCCTTCCCGTATGAAACCGAACCAAGGGGTGATGACCCGCGAAATCACCCGGGCGAAACCGTGCTCGCACTGCGGGACCTCTTGTCCGGCGGGGCAACGATCGTTCCCGACCCCAGGGCGGCGCGGGTTCTATGAAGTCCACAGCGACTTGTGTTTACTACATCCACGTGTCGCCGGTAAGCGGCAGCGTGCTGCTTCTTGCCACCTTGCCGAATCCGATGCGAACGCAGCGGTCGGCCGCGGCCAGCGCCTAGGGGGCCAAGTCAGCGGCTTTCACGTTCAAAGTGTCGAGAACTCCCTTTTTCAACTTGTAAAGCGATGGGCTGCCGGTTGCTTGCGCATAGACAAAATCGCCGGAAGCTTTTGAGAATTTGACCACGACGCGTTTGCCATCTTGACCGGTCAGCACCACCGTGACGGCCGGATTTGCCTCCATGGCGGCCAGGTTGGGCGTGGGATGATCGATTACGTCTTCGGCGGTCAAACCCGTGAGAGGATCAAGGACTTTCCAGCTCGAAGCGGCCTTGCCCTTTTGATCGCTGGGCGCATCGAAGACCCAATCCTCCGGGCTGTCCTTCTTGCGACTCAAGGAAATCGAGCCGTTCGCGTTGCGGATCTCCATCGTCTGAATGCCCGCGGAATCTACGTGCAAGACCCGCTTGTCCCGGAGGTCGGCGAACTTCTCTGAGAGTTTCTTGTAGACGCTGTCGTTGACCCGAAAGATCGTCGGCCGGGAGACGTCGCGTGCAAAGTATGCCTCGCCATCCTTTTTCCCGACCAGTAGGGTGTATTGCGCACCTTTACCATCGGTCACGCTAAATGAGATCGCCGGATTGAGAAGACCATAGCGAGCCAGATCATCCGGCTTCTCGCTCGCAACCGAAACGAGCGTAGCATCTCGAACGGACTGAAACAGCGAGTCGACGGCGTCCACGGAGGCAAAGACGTAAGACGGTTTCTTGATCTTCCACTGGTCGTTCTCTTCGGAGGCCTCGATTTCGCCCGCGGGATTCTTCAGTGTGAACGCCTTCGCTTGCGAACTTTCGAAATGGAGAATGGAGCGGTCGCGCAGAGTGTCGAGGCTTTTGGTGGTGCTGGTTGCCAGAAGGGCCGGAAGCAGGGAAACCTGCTGCGCACCATCGATGATCGCGTAGACCGAATCGCCTGTGAAGCTCTTATTTCCTATAAGCAGTGTATGCATGGCTCCATTTGCCAGCTGAAATTCGAGCGACGCCCGCGGTGGGTCCAGCCCAAAAGCTTTCAGCCGATCGGGCGTGCCAGGCTCCGTCTCGGAAATGTCTGCTGCCGCGATTTGATCGCAGAGACCGTCAACGGTTGCCTGGTCGGCGGCCGTTTCGACGGGTTCGACGATATGCCATGAGCCGCCGCGCTTGGCGAAGTGGATGGCGGGCTCGCTCGGCTGTGTCGGGTGAGCCAGTGTGAACGAGACGACGTCAGACGCCTGAATCGAGTAGGCGCGTTTGGGAGGGCTGGTCTTTTCTTCGCTGCCACGTTTCCAATCAAAGTAATACACCGCTCCCGCCAGAATGGCGGCGATGGCCAGTATGATGAGTGTCGTTTTCTTGATGATCATGGCTCGCCTGAACCCTCTAGCGACGTTTCCACCAGATCGCCACGCCCATCAGAACCACGACCCCGGGAAGGAAGAAGAGCTCGAGCCACTGAAGGCTGGCCATCTGGCCCTCGGTGAGCGTCACGTGCCGAGCGGTTTGCGGCTTGGGACGGATCGAGATCAGGTTCTCATCCTGCGCGAGCCAGTCGATCGTATTGAAGAAGAGATCACCGTTGCGTTGCAGACCAACCCACTGGTTTTCGGCAAAATCGGAATCGCCGATCACCACCAAGCGTGCGCTCTTATCGCCCACCGGCCGACTGGCGGCGACGCCGAGCGAAAGCGGACCGGCCGTCTTCGGGTCGAACTGCACCTCGCGGACGAGTTTCGGAATCGTAAAACTGCGCTCCGACGTTTTTAAAATCTCGACGGCCTGGGGATCGGCTTTGGATTTGTTGGCAATAGAAACGGTGCGAGCCAGGTTGAAGAATGTCATACCCCCTTGAAGGGTCTTGGTGATGGGGCTGTCGCCATAGTCGACCACCAGGGGCGTGGCCGGTCCCGTGCCGAACAAACGGCCGACACCGCTCGCATCGACGACCACATTGTCGCCAACATTGATGTTCCAAGTCTGAAAAATACTGTCGAGCTTGGGGTCTGTTTGCGGATCGATTTCGATCAGTACCTTGCCACCGTCATCGAGGTATTTGGAAACGAGTGCGACTTCCTGAGGGAAATATCCCGCCGTGGGGCCCGCGATCACGAGGATATCGCAGCTTGCGGGCACACCATTTTCCTTGACCAGGTTGATGGAGTTGGTATTGTAGCCTTCTTTCATCAGCCCTTGCTGAACGAGCCCGTAGCCCTGCGCGTCGCTGTCGCTGAGGGACTTTTCGCCGTGCCCGGTGACGAAGCAGACCATCTTGACGCTATTTCGCGTCACCTTCATGATCGCGGCTGTGACGTCCTGTTCTGAGTACCCACCTTCCATGCCCGACGGCTGGATGGGTTGATGTTTCGCGCCGGCCGCGACAATAACGTCGCCCACGTGCGTGGCCCCGTATTGCTGGGCGATTTCAGGCTTTTGGGTTGGGTCGACGTCCTCGAATTTGACGTGACGGCTGACAGTTTTGTACTCCTTCATCAGATCTGTCAGTTGGGCGTCCTGATTTTTGGCAAACCGCACGATCGTCACGTCCTCCTTGAGGGCGCCGACGACCTTTCTGGTCTGATCGGACAGCGTGTAAAGCTTTTCGGTAGTCAAGTCAAAGCGCTTGTGATGGCGATAGCTGAGGAAATTCAACAGGCCGAGGATAAGCAGGACGGCCAGTGAAAGAATGGTTGTATTTGTGCCGAGCTGGGAGGAGCGGCGTGAAAAAAACTTGATAATTCCGCCGAAGCCGAGAACAATTCCAGCCAGGAACAGCACGCCGCCGGTGATAAACAGGATTTCGCTGGGGAGCCGCAGCTCCCTTTGATGACCGTAGACGACGTACCCCCCGATGGCTGCGGCCACTCCGAGCGTGGCAATGAATTCAGCCCACTGATTTCGAGTCCACTTCATTCGAACAATCCCCTCCACTGAGCGCGCTGCTCGTCGAGAGCGGGCCTTGCTGCCATCAGGCCCTCCGCCAACGAAGCGAATCGATCGAGCGCACCGTCAGAAAAATGAAAAACACCATGAAACTGAGGTAATAGACCAAGCCCGAGGTGTCGATGATGCCCCGCGTGAAATCTTCAAAATGATCGATTACAGAGAGATACTGCACGGTCTGCCCGAGGGCGCTCTCGGCCCCGCGAGAACCAAAATCAAGGGCCCAAAGCAGCAGGAACAGTCCGAACGTCAAAGCGCCCGCAATCAGTTGATTCTCGGTAAGCGACGATATGAAGGCGCCCAGCGCCAGCAAGCAGCCCCCGAACAGCAGAATGCCCAAGTAGCCGGACAGCAGGATGGGCAAGGGCGCTCGCGGATCGGTGTGAAACCAGATGTAGGCGACGTAGAGACCCGTAGGCAGCAGCATCACCGCGAACAACGTGAGCGATGCCAGAAATTTTCCCAGCACGATGTCGATCTCCCGGATCGGCGAAGTCATCAGCAACTCCATCGTGCCGCGCTTGCGCTCCTCTGCGAACAGACCCATGGTGACCATGGGCATTAGAAACAGGCTCAGCAGCGCGAGTAACCCCAGGAAGGCCCGAAGCACTTGGGCGGGTGCGTCAAAATCGGCCGGCATACCGAAGGATTGCTCCACGATCTCCCGTACATACAGATTGAAAAAGTAGGCGCTCACAAAAAGAAACATGGCGACGACCACGTAGGCGATGGGAGAGACAAAGTAATGGCCCATCTCCTTGCGATACACGGCATATAGACCTCGCATCATCTCGGCTTCTCCGGTGCTAGTTCGACGCCTCGGCGTGCTCAGCGTCGTCGGTGGTGAGCTGCAAAAAGATATCTTCGAGGCTCAGGCTCACACTGCGGAGTTCGTAGAGAGACCAACCCTTCTCCACCACGTTCGCCGCGACCAGACTACGGATGTCTTTTCCGGAGGCCGCTTCGATCGTGGCGGTCAGCCGGCCGCTCGTCCGGGCCGGGCTCACTTCGACCGATCCGCCTCCCGAGATCTGTGCGAGCAATTCCCGTAAAGGTTTTTCGGGCGCTTCGGCTTCGATGAAAATTCTCTGAGCGCCCTTCCGTTGGGTGGTCAGATTCTGAGGCGTGTCGATCGCGGCAATCTTGCCTTTGTTGATGATCACGACGCGATCGCAGGTCATGCTGACTTCGGGCAGAATGTGCGTTGAGAGAATAATCGTGTGCGTTCCCGCCAGGTTCTTGATCAGATGACGCACTTCAATAATCTGCTTCGGATCCAGACCCACGGTAGGCTCGTCGAGGATGAGAACGAGCGGATCGTGCACCAGCGCCTGGGCCAAGCCGACACGTTGCCTGTAGCCACGCGAAAGCCGCTTGATCAACTCCTCGCGCTTGTCGCTCAAATTGGTCTTCTCAAGCGCATCGGTGACGCGGGAGCGGCGTTTGTCCGGCGGCACGTTCTTGATGCGTAGGACGAAGTCCAAATAGCTTTCCACACTCATGTCCGGATAGAGCGGAGGCACTTCGGGCAGATACCCCAGGTGGCGCCGGGCGGCTAAAGAATCGGTGGTGACGTCGAAGCCGGCAATCTTCGCCGTTCCGGACGTCGCCGGCAGGTACCCAGTGAGAATACGCATTGTGGTGGTTTTCCCCGCGCCGTTCGGACCGAGAAAGCCGAGGATTTCGCCTTCCTGCACGCTGAACGAGACGTGATCCACCGCCGTGACCGGGCCATAGGCCTTGGTCAAATCCTGAACTTCGATCAATCGACTCCTCCGAATAAAAAGGAATTAAGAGGCACTTCGGAACTGCCCGGGAAACCTGCCGGACCGTCTTTTATACCAAAAAAGAGTACAAAACAGAAAATCGCTCGACGAATCAACTCTGCAAACCAACCCCCGAGCATAGGATGCTACCGTAGCACGGGAACGTTGCCGCGCCGGCTCTGGGTTTTGGTGAGAATGGACAGGCAACGAGGTCTCTACCTACCGCATCCACATGCTGATCACGCCCTGTCTACCAGGTGGCGTGCGTCTGGAAGCGGATCTGTGGGTCGAGATGTGCGTTGACACACTCCGGCCCTTTTGTTATTCAACTCGTTTCGTCGATGGCGCTGGAATCGCGAAGTGGCATGGCCGCGTTAAACAACGGAGCAAACTGGATGCCCGGAATTCTGGTGGTTGAATGACGTCTGTTCGAAGTCTGGCGGTCGGCCTTTTCGCCTGTGCCGTGATTCCCCTCCTTAGTGGCTGCGGCGGCAGCAGTGCTCAGATATCCATCACGCTGACAACACTGAACGGGGTGCTCTCGATCGACGAAAGCGAGCCAGCTGCTACGCCGCCCTTTTTCCCCACGCTCGATGTCACGGCTGCGGTGGGCGGCGACACGACGGGCAGGGGCGTCAGCTGGACGCTCATGAAGCAATCGGCTTGCTCGGGCTCCGGCACGGGCCCCGGTGCGTGTGGAACTCTAACGAACAATACGCCGTTCTCGGTCACCTATACCCCTCCCAGCGGTTTGTCCACGTCGCTGTCGGTAACACTGACCGCGACGTCCATAACAAACCCCGGGGTTACGAAGACGGCAACGATCACCGTGGTGCTTCCACCGACGTTTACGCTGTCGAGCTGTAATCCCCCGAACCCTCCGCCGGACTCGCTCCTCTCCCCTTGCATCTTGCCGAGTGGCGCGAATGGCGTGCCCTATATTTCCTCTTCCTCGACTCAAGTCACGATCGCATTTACTGGGGGCGTTGCACCCTACTCTTACAACCAGCCGTCTCTCCCCGCTTGCCTGACGATGACGACATCCACCACAAACCCCCAGGCGACGATTTCCGGAACGCCGTGCGGCTCGGGTACAACCACGTTTATTGTGACCGTTACCGACAATACCAACAACCCAAGCGCGGCCGCGCCTCCCACGAGCCAAACGTATCAGATTACGATCAATCCCCCGCCGCCGCTGTCGGTGCTGACGACGCCTCTGCCTGCGGGTCAGGTCAATTCCGCGTACAATGCCTCGGTGGTCGCCCAGGGCGGAGTGCCACCGCTTACCTGGACTCTGTCGCCAGCCAATAGCTTGCCGCCTGGAATTGCCTTTAACACTTCGACGGGTCAGTTTAACGGAGTTCCCACAGCAGCGGCGGCAACAGGATCGTCTTGCTCGCCCGCACAGGCCGGAGTCTACTGCTTCGCGGTTCAGGTGCAGGATTCAGCGCTGCCTACACATCAGGTGGCGCCTGCCGCGCCGCTGCCGCTTTCGATCACCATCAAGGCACCTCCACCGCTCCAAATCACGACAGCGAGTCTGCCCAGTGGCACAACGGCGATGGGATACAGCGCTTTCGTGAACGCGACGGGTGGAGTGCCGCCGTACAGCTGGGCGATCACAGCGGGGCAGCTTCCGGCCGGGCTGACCCTCACCACCCAGAACAATTCCACGGGCAGCATTGCCGGCACGCCGATTCTGGCAGGCGCTTCGAATTTCACCGTAGCGGTGACGGATTCGGAAATCCCGGCCGTGACCCAGACAGCACCTTTCAGCATCGCCATCGCTGCGAACGCAAACAGCATGAGCAACAACGCCCTTCTCCAGGGACCTTATGCGTTCCTATTCACCGGGTTTGACACCGACGGCTCTGTACTGATTACCGGCCAGCTTACAGCAGACGGCAAAGGGAACATCACGGCGGGGAGCGAGGATGCCAACCGTAAGTCCGGCATCGTGGTAGGCGCGGCGGTAACGGGCACCTATTCCATCGGCTCTGACGGCCGCGGAACCATGGAACTCATCTCCACGTTCGCCAACCAGGCACCGCTAACGGAGGATTACCATCTGGTCCTAAATTCCACCGGAGGCGGAACGTTCTTCGAAGACAACTCCACGAAAACGAACACCGACGGCAGTTTCCATACGCACGGTGAAGGCACCTTCAAACCTCAACGGGCTTCGAGCTTTTCAAATACCGATTTTGCTGGGCACTATGCCTTCTTGTTTTCGGGCCAGGATACCTCCGGCAAGCCCGCGGCCCTGGGTGGCGTGATTGTAGCGAATGGAAGCTCCGACACTCTGTTGCCGGGAACCGGAGACTTCAACGACGCGGGAACTCTGAGCTCGGCAGCTTCCGTTACGGGGATCTTCGGCGGCATCTCGGGAGGCCAGGGTACCGCGGCCCTCACGTTCCCCCTCTCGAACGGCCAGACCACCCTGAATTTCGTCTTCGTGTTCGTGTCGTCATCCGACCTGTATTTCTTGGAGTGCGACAGTAATTCCACGACCGGCATATGCGCGCCTGGTACGCCTGCGCTCAATCGGCTGGCAGGCGAGATGATCCTCCAAAATCCGGGTGTGGTCTTCAGCTCCACGGCCCTTCAAGGGACGAGCGTCGCGAGCGGCATCGCAGCGAACAGCAGCGGGAACTCCGATGTTTTTGCCGGACTGTTGACAGTAACGACGTGCGACGGCAGCACGCCGATCGAGTTGAGCTATGACGAGAATAGTGGCGGAACGGTGACGTCCTCGTCGTTTTCAGGAACCTGCACGATGGGACTGAGCGGAAATGGCCGCGCCGTCTTTACGGGCCTCGGTTCTTCGCCGGGCGGAACGCACGCCGCCACCGCCTACCTTACAGGAGCGGGCACGGGTTTCCTGCTCGGCAGCGATACGGCCGTCACGACGGGCTTGTTGGAACAGCAGTCGGGTGGCCCGAATTTTTCGAATGCGTCGGTCAATGGTAGTTATGCCCTGGGGGCACCATTTGTCGTTGAACCGCAGATGAAAAATGTGATCGGTCAGGTAACCGGCAACGGCAGCGGAAATCTGTCCGGTGTCGTGGACGAGATAGATCCTCCTGCCACCAGCGCTCCCAATCTGGACCAGCCCTTCTCGGCGACTTTTGCAACGCTGGCGCCGAACGGCCGAGGAACTCTGGTGACAACGGCCACGCTACCGAGCGGGATTCCGGCGACCGGCGTTTTCTATATCGTATCGCCGGCGGCCTTTCGTATGATTTCGACCGATTCGAGTGACCAGAACCCCAACCTGCTTCTGTTTGACCACTAGCCCGGATCGGGTTGCCTTGAGGCTCCGGCCAGCTGACGCTAGGTCTTCTTTGCCTTCTCGTTCAGCCTCAGTGCGGCGGAATTGATACAAAAGCGCAAGCCGGTTGGCTTGGGGCCGTCCTCGAAGACATGCCCCAGATGAGCATCGCAACGGCTGCACAGAACCTCGGTGCGAACCATGCCGTGGCTCAGGTCGCGTTCCATGGCAATGTTCCCGGTCGCGATCGGCTGGTAGTAACTGGGCCAGCCGGATCCAGAGTGGTACTTCGCGTCAGAAGAGAATAGCGGCTGGCCGCAGCAGACACACACGTACGTGCCTTCGGTTTCCGTGTTCTCGTACTCCCCCGTAAACGGCGGTTCGGTGCCTTTTCTTCGAGTGACTTGGTATTGCTGGTCGGTAAGCGTCGAGCGCCACTCGGTGTCGCTTTTCTTGATTTTCTCGGTCATGGCTTTCACGATCCCTGTGACAGACGGCTCGATCGCTTCGAGCTTACACCCGGGAATGCTTTGCTCGCTACCGACCTGCTGCCACCCTTTATGATTATCATCAGCAATTTGGATTGGACTGCCGGATAGGTCACATCTAGAGTCGGTCGTCACAGCGACCTGATTGGGCTTCTCACACCGCGAGGCTCGGCCTACGGCGGGGGGTTGCTTGTCCGGCGACGTGAGTCGCAGGGCATCGCCAGCAAACACTTTGGTTGT
>Ga0187783_10003041_pt1 | contig 12399 bp, 7 predicted proteins | sample 1015_SJ02_MP02_2_FD_132471 | JGI IMG/M metagenome (GOLD analysis project Ga0187783, IMG submission 132471) | Tropical peat soil microbial communities from peatlands in Department of Meta, Colombia - 1015_SJ02_MP02_20_MG | ecosystem: Environmental > Terrestrial > Soil > Wetlands > Peat | place... | reverse complement strand
GCGCCTCGCGCAACAGCTCTACGAAGGCCTCGACATCGGCGAAGGCAGCGTCGGTCTCATCACCTACATGCGCACCGACTCGGTGTCGCTCGCCGCGGAGGCGGTGCGCGAGATCCGCGAGGTGGCGGCCAGGCTCTACGGTCGCGCCGAGGTCGCCGACGAGCCGCGCGTGTACCGTACCAAGTCCAAGAACGCGCAGGAGGCGCACGAAGCCATCCGCCCGACCTCGGCGGCGATCACGCCGGGCGATGTCGAGGGCAAGATCGAGGACGACCTCTATCGGCTCTACTCGCTCATCTGGAAGCGTGCCGTTGCCTCGCAGATGAGCCATGCGGTGTTCGATACCGTCGCAGTCGACATGCTGGCAGGCCCCGACGGGCCGGAGCGGCATCTGCTGCGCGCTACCGGCTCGACCCTGGTCAAGCCCGGCTATATCGCCGTGTACCAGGAAGGGAGCGATGACGCCAAGGCGGACGATGCCGATCACGTGCTGCCGCCGATGAAGGAAGGCGATCGCGTGGCCCTCACCTCGCTCGCCGCCACGCAGCATTTCACCGAGCCGCCGCCGCGCTACAGCGAGGCATCGCTCGTCAAGGCACTCGAGGAGCACGGCATCGGGCGGCCGTCGACCTACGCCACCATCATCTCCACGCTGCAGGATCGCGAGTACGTGGAGATGGACAACCGCCGCTTCATACCGACCGACATCGGCAAGATCGTCAACCGCTTCCTGACGCACCACTTCCACCGCTACGTGGAGTATGGCTTCACCGCAGCGATGGAGGACGAGCTCGATGCCATCTCGCGTGGCGAGGAGGAATGGAGGACGCCGCTCGAGAAGTTCTGGAAGCCGTTCATCCACCAGGTCGACAGGATCGAGCGCACCGTGACGCGCGAGCAGGTCGCGCAGGCGCGCGAGCTCGGCAAGGATCCGGCGACCGGCAAACCGGTGACGGTGCGCCTGGGGCGCTACGGGCCGTTCGTGCAGATCGGCACCAAGGACGACGAGGAGAAGCCGCGCTTCGCCGGGCTCCGCCCCGGGCAGAAAATGGACGCGGTCACGCTCGCTGACGCGATGGAGCTCTTCAAGCTGCCGCGCACGCTCGGGGAAACGGCCGAGGGCGAGACGATCGTCGCCAATGTCGGGCGCTTCGGCCCGTACGTGAAGTACGGCAGCAAGTATGCCTCGCTGAAAGAGGACGATCCCTACACGGTTACGCTCGAGCGCGCTCGGGAGGTCATCCGGCTGAAGAAGGAGTCTGATGCCAACCGCATCATTCAGGACTTCGCCGCCGAAGGCATCCAGGTGCTGAACGGCCGCTACGGCCCGTACGTCACCGACAAGAAAAAGAACGCGAGAACGCCGAAGGACCGCGATCCGAAGTCGCTCACGCTCGAGGAATGCCGCGCGTTACTCGCGGCGGCCCCCGAGCGCGGCGGGCGGTTCGGCCGCTTTCGTAAAGGCAAGCGCGCAGCAGCGGGCGCGACGGCCGCGGCACCCGCGGACGGTGCACCTGCGGGCGGTGATGGCAGTGCCGCCGCGCCCGCACAGGCGGCCGCCACCGGCAAGGGCGGCAGGGCCGGCAGGCGGACGGCGGCCCGTTCCGCCGAGGCAGTGGCGACAGGCAAGGCCGCGCCCGCGACACGGGCGCCGGGGCGGCCGGTGAGCGGAGCGGCGGCGGCCCGCTCCCCTGCCCGGAAACCCGGGCGACGGCCTGCCGCGGCGGGATTGCGCGCCCGGCCGAAGACCGCCCCGCATGCGAGCCGCAAGGCGCGCCGCGGCGCCAAGGCCGCGACCCGCCCAGGCAGTGGCGGAAAGGCGCGGGCGAAGGTTTCCGCGGCGACCGCCGGCCGTGCGCGCGGCATGAAGTAGTCCGCCCGCTACGCCGGCACCGCCGCGAGGAACTCATCGATCGCGGCCACGCACTCCGGCTCATCGAGGAGGGGTGCGTGCCCGCGGTTGGCCACCGTGAGGGTCCGCAGCCCGGGCTTCTCGCGCTGCATGCGCGAGAGCGTCGCCGCGCTCAGGATGTCAGAGTGCGCACCGCGGATCGCGAGGATCGGCAGCCGCGCGAGCAAGTCCCACAGCGCCCACAGGTCGGGCGCCGCCGCGCGGGTGTCGCGCAGTGGCTCCGAAATGCGCGGGTCGGCATCGACCTCGAGCGCACCTTGCGCGTTCTCGCGGTAGCTCAGGCGCACGATCTCCTCCCAGCGCTGATCGCTCAGTCCCGGCCAGGCGACGCCGTAGGTCCCGCGTGCCTGCGCGATCGCCTCCGCCCAGTTGCGCACCGCAGACCCCTTGCCGGCGTAGCTGCGGATCCGTTCGAGGCCTGCCGGATCGACCTCGGGGCCGACATCGTTGAGGATGATCCCGCCGACGAGCGCCGGCTGCGTGGCTGCGAGCACCATCGCCATGAGTCCCCCCATCGAAGTACCGATGATCTGCACGCGCGCGGCGCCGAGACCTGCGAGGAGCGTCTGCAGGTCCCTGAGATACACCGGGATCTGGTAGTTGTTGGGGTTGGGATCGCGTGCCGAGAGCCCCCGCCCGCGCATGTCGGGCACGATGACGCGGTAACGGGCGGCCAGGTGCGCGGCGAGATCGCCGAAGTCGCGGCCGTTGCGCATCAGCCCGTGCAGACAAAGCACCACCGGCGCGCCGGCGCCCGGCGCGGGGTAGACGCGGCTGAAGAGCCGCAGTCCATCCTGACCGTCGCACCAGTACTCCGCGGCTCTCATGCCCGGCTCCTCAGCACACTTCAGTATTCGCGTCCGGCGAGCTCGTCCCGCAGCTCACGCTTGAGGACCTTGCCGTTGGCATTGCGCGGCAGAGCCGCCCGCAGCAGCACGTCGGCGATGCGCTGCTGCCGGCCCACGCGCGCGTTGGTCCAGCGCTTGAGCTCCTCCCCATCGAGGCGCAAGCCGCTCCTCGGCACCACGACTGCCACCGGGGTCTCGCCCCAGGTGCGGCTGCGCGCCCCGACCACCGCCACTTCGGCGACGCCAGGATGCTCGCTCATCACCTGCTCGATGTCCGCCGGGTAGACGTTCTGCGCGCCCGAGAGAATCATGTCCTTCTTGCGATCGATGATGTAGAGAAAGCCATCCGCATCGAGCTGTCCGAGATCGCCGGTGCGCAGCCAGCGCCGGCCGCGCGCGTCGGTCCAGGTCGCCTCGCGGCTCGCGTCCTCGCGGCCGTAGTAGCCCTGCATCAGGAGCGGTCCGAAGCCGACGATCTCGCCGGTCTCACCGGATCCGAGCTCGCGGTCATCGGGGCCGAGGATGCGCAGGTCGGTGCCGAGGAACGGCTTGCCGACCGAGCTCGTCTTCGCGGCAAAGTCCTCCGGCGGGAGGATGGTACAGAAGCCCTCGGTGAGGCCGTAGAGCTCGATGAGCTTGCAGCCGGTGCGCCGTGGAAACTCGCGCTTCAGCTCGAGCCGCAGCGGCGACCCGCAGCACATGACGGTATCGAGGCTGCCGAGGCGGTAGCGCTCGAGGCCGGACACCGCGAGCATCCGCTCGAGCTGCAGCGGCACGAAGGCGCCGTGTGTGACGCCCTGCGACTCGATCAGCCCGAGGGCGGCCGGCGCATCGAAGTGCGGCATGACGAGGATCGTGCCGCCGACCAGCACGGTGCACAGCATCGCCACCCAGCTGATGTTGGAGAAGAGCCCGAGCGCGCAGAGCGTCACACAGTCGCTGCGGTAGCGCAGCACCAACGCCAGCTCCACTGCCCAGGCGAGACGGCAGTGATGGCTGTGGACGATGCCCTTCGGCACGCCCGTGGTGCCGGAGCTGTAGATGATGTTGCAGAGATCGTCCGGGCCGATCCCGGCCTGCGGCGCAGTTGCCGGCTGCACGGCGCGCCAGGCATCGAATTCCTGCCACGGTGCTCCCGGACCGCGGTGCGCGATGCGCAGCGCCTCGCGCACCCGCAGATGGCCCGCGGCGAGCGCGTCGATGCGGGCGCAGTGCGCCCCCGAGGCGAACACCGCGGAAGCGGCTGCGTCCTCGATCATGCCGGCTACCGCCGCGTCGGCGATCGATACGTTGAGCGGCACGGCTACGCAGCCCGAGCGCAGGATGCCGAACAGCAGCAGCGCGAGCTCGAGACTGTTGTCCATGAGCACCGCGATGCGATCACCGTGCCGCAGCCCGCACGAGGCGAGGCCGTTGGCGATCTGCGCGGTGTCGTGTGCGAACTGCGACCAGCTGAGTCGGCGCCGCCCCTCGATGAGGGCGGTACGCGCCGCCCGCCACTTGCCGTGACTTGCGATCAGCTCCGGCAGCAGGGGCTGCGGGGCGGCGAACCAGCTCATCGGGCTCGTGCCGCCCTCAGTAGTGGTACTGCGCGGTGACCGACCAGATGCGTGGCGGCCCGTAGAAGCCGATCTGGCTGATGCCGCCGATGAAGGAGTTCTGCGGCGCAATCGGCGGCGGCCCGAAGTCGTAGCCGGCGACGCGGTAGTACTTGTTGGTGAGATTCTTGCCGTCGAACGAGACGCGCCAGGCTCCGCTGCGGCTGCTGAACGCGAGACCGGCGTTGAGCAGCCCGTAGGCGGGTTGATCGGTGACACTCGGGGTCGTGTTGGCCACCTTGGTGAAGCTGCGCCAGTCGTAGCCGGCGCGCGCCAGCACCGAGCCCGCCGGCAGCTCCCAGGTGTACACGGCGTTGCCCGAGACGGTCCAGCGCGGCGCATTGATCGGGCGGTTGTCGCTCGCGGCATTGATGCTGGCGACGCCTGGTGCGCAACCGGGCGCCAGCGTGAACACGCTGCACGGGATGAGATAGTCCTCGTAGTACGAATTGAGATAGCCACCGTTGAGAGCCAGCGTCAGCGCATGGCTGGGCCGCCACGCCGCCTGCAGCTCTGCGCCTTCGTTGATCTGCTTGCCGGCATTGAGGACCGCGGTGAGGTTGGTGGGCGCGCCGAGATAGTCGACGAACTGCTGCACGCCGATCTGGGCATCGCTGTAGGGGTCGTAGAACGCCGTGAGGTTGAGCAGCAGCGTGTTATCGAGCCAGGTGGACTTGATGCCCACTTCGTAATTGTCGGCGGTCTCGGAGTTGTAGCCGTTCTGCGTCGCCGGATAGACCGTGGCGTTGCCGCGCATGTCGAAACCGCCGCTCTTGAAGCCGCGGCTGTACGTGAAGTAACCCATCAGCTGCTCGGTCCAGTGATAATCGAAGCCGAGCCTCGGCGTGAGGTTGACGAACGCACGCGTGTTGGTGTAGTCGGTCACTACGCCCGGGAACGGGAAGAATCCCGTGGGTACCTGCGCCGGATTGAAAAACGTCGTGCCCGGCACCAGCTGCACCGGCGCGACGCTCGCGTAGTCCGCCTGGTAGACCTCCGCCGTCTTCCTGTCCTCGTTCCAGCGCAGCCCGACGTCGAGGTTCAACCGGTCGGTGAGCTTCCACGAGCTGTCACCGTAGGCCGCGTAGCTCTCTGTGAGCACCGTGCCGGTGACGAGCTCGGTGATGTAGATGTCATCCACCGGGACGCCAAGTAGCGTGAGCGTGCCGATCGAGGCGTTGTAGGAGCCGCCGGCGCGGCTGTCCATGTAGAAGAGGCCGGCGACCGCCTTGACCAGGTCGTTGTGGAAGCTGAGCTGCGCCTCGCCCGAGCTCTGGTGATCGTTGTACTCGCCCGGCACCTCGAAGAGGTTGGCGTCGATGTGATCGAAGCTGATGAACTGCTGCCCGTGACCCTGGTAATAGGCGCCGATGATCTTCAGATCGAGTGCGCTCGTCAGGCTCTGCGTGTAGGTCGCCGAGTAGCCCATGCGGTGGAAGAAGTCCCGGTCGACCGGCAGGTCGTTGTACAGGTCGAACGGATCGCTGAGCTGCGGCACCAGGTAGTTGTTGAGGCGCTGGCCACCCGAAGCATTCGAGTCGTCGAGGATGTCGTCGGCGATCAGCCTGAGCTTCGAGCTCTCTCCCCAGGTGAAGGTGAGGTTGGCGCGGCCGACGAAAATGTCCTTGTTCGACACCTGTCCGCCGATCTGCGTGGTCGGAGTGGGCGGCGTACCCGGCTGCTCGACCACCTCGCCGTAGCCGCCGTGACTCAGGTAGCCGAGCGCCACACCGAAGTAGACGTGATCGGCGATGAGCGGCAGGGATCCCGAGAGCTTGTAGTCGCGCTCGTCGTAGTTGCCTGCGGTCACCGAGGCGCTGAGGGTCGCGGGACCGGCGATGTCACGGGTCACGTACTTGAGCGCACCGGCGATGGTGTTCTTGCCGTAGAGCGTTCCCTGCGGGCCGCTCAGCACCTCGATGCGGTCGACGTCGAGCACGTCGAGCAGCGCCGCCTGCGGACGCGCCATGTAGACATCATCGACGTAGACGCCGACGCCCGGATCGAATCCCCACAGTGGATCGCTCTGGCCGACGCCACGGATGTAGATGTTGATCGTGCTGCTCGTGGCCCGGTCCTGGGAGATCTTCATGTTGGGCACGAAGCTGTTGAGGTCGGCGAGCGTGTCGATGTCCTGGGTCTCGAGGGTGTCGGCACCCACCGCCGTCACGGTGAGCGGCACGTCCTGGAGGTTCTCGGTGCGCCGCCGCGCGGTCACCACCACCTCCTGCAGGCCGACACTTTCCGCAGCACCGGCGGCGGCGCCCTCGGGCGGGGTCGTCTGTGCGAGCGCTGCCGGCGCTGCGAGCGCAGCTGAGAGCACGACACCAAGAGAGAGTATCCGCGCGGCGGTGCGGACGCTTATGTCGTTATGCATAGGCCCCCCTCGCGAGCCGCATTCAACATTTGTTGAGGAATATTCAACGAACGTTGAGTAAAAATGTCAAGACCTGGGGGAAATTGCCTCGCAGGGTCGCTTCACCGGACACTGTCCGGAGTCGGCAACTTTTTGCGGTGCAGTAAGATGAAGAAGAAAAACTCCGCCCGTCCGGGCGACGAGCGCATTCTCGATGCCGCGGAGCAGCTGTTCGCCCAGCGCGGCTACCACGGCGTATCGCTGCGCGACATCACCCAGTCCGCCGGCGTCGACGTGGCGCTCGTCAGCTACCACTTCGGCGGCAAGCGCGAGCTGTTCACGGCGGTGTTCGAGCGGCGCGCGGAGGTACTGAACCGCGAGCGCCGCGAGCGGCTCGAGGAGGTGTGCCGCGCGGCCCAGCCGGGCGCGCCGACGGTCGAGGCGATCGTCAACGCCTTCAGCGAGCCGCTGCTGCAGCGCTCGGCGCGCGGGGGGCCCGGGTGGAAGAGCTACTTCGCGCTGGTCGCCTACGTCAACAACTCCCCGGAGTTCGGGCCGGTGATGATGACGCGGCACTTCGATCCGCTGGTCGATCGGTTCATCGGCGTGCTGCGCGAGGCGCTGCCGGCCTGCCCGCCGCAGGAGATCTACTGGGGCTACCAGTTCCTCACCGGCGCGCTCACCCTCACCTTCGCCGAGACCGGGCGCATCGACAAGCTCTCCGGAGGGCTGTGTCGCTCAAATGATCTCGACAGCGTGCACCAGCGGCTGGTCCCCTACGTCGCCGCCGGCTTTCGCGCGCTGTGCGCGCGCGCACAGCCGCCGCCGCGACGCGGCAAGCGCGTGGAGCGACGGGCGCGGCCGCGCCCATGAAGTATCGCCACAGCTTTCACGCCGGCAACTTCGCCGACCTGCACAAGCACGTGGCACTGCTCGCACTGCTCGCGGCCCTCAAGCGCAAGGACAAGGGATTTCTGTACCTCGACACGCACGCCGGCCGCGGCAGCTACGAGCCGTCGGCAACCGCAGCGGAGGCCGCGGCCGGTGTCGGCCGCTTCCTGCAGGCGCAGCACGAGGCGCCGGAGCTGCGCGCCTACGCAGCGCTCATCGGGCAGCTGCGCGCCATCGCGGCGCGCCCGCATCTGTACCCCGGCTCGCCGCTGATCGCGGTGAGCGAGCTGCGCCCGGAGGATCGCGCCGTGCTGGTGGAGCTGCAGGGAGGCGAAGCACATCACCTGCAGGTGATGCTCGCTGCGCTCGCCGCCGCGCGCCGCCCGGCACCGCGGGTGCGCTTTGAGCGCGGCGACGGCTTCGCGGCGCTGCGCGCCTGCCTGCCGCCGCCGGAGCGGCGCGGCCTCACCTTCCTTGACCCGCCCTACGAGGAAACGCAGCGCGACTACGCGGAGGTGGCCGGCGCGCTCGCCGAGGGGTTGCGACGCTTCCCCACCGGAGTGTTCGCCGCGTGGTATCCGATCAAGGAGGAGCGCGAGAGCAGCGCCTGGCGCGAGGCCTGTGCACGCACGCTGCGCGCGCCGCTGCTCTCGAGCGAGCTGTGGCTGTATCCGCGTGACTCGCGCGTCGCGCTGAACGGCTCGGGCCTCCTCATCGTCAACCCGCCCTGGCTCACCCTCGAGCGCATGCAGGTGTGGCTGCCCGAGCTCGAAGCCTGCCTCGCGGTCGGTAGCGGCGCAGGCAGCCGCGCGCAGATGCTGTCACAATCCATCGCATGAGTCCCGCCGTGGACCAGTACGGTGTCGTCGGCCACCCGGTTGGCCACAGTCTCTCGCCTTTCATTCACGGCATGTTCGCGCGCGAGAGCGGACAGGAGCTGAGCTACCGGCCCTATGACATCGCGCCGGAGGAGTTCGCGACCTGGGTGCGCGGGTTCTTCGCCCAGGGCGGACGCGGCTTGAACATCACGCTGCCGCACAAGATTGCCGCCGTGGAGCTCGCGGGCGAGCTCACCGAGCGCGCCGCGCACGCCGCGGCGGTAAACACGCTCGCGCAGCAGCCCGATGGCATCCTCGGCGATAACACCGACGGAGTCGGCCTGGTGCGCGACCTGTGCGACAACCTGGGGCTCGTCATCACCAACCGGCGGCTGCTGATCCTCGGCGCAGGCGGCGCGACGCGCGGGATCCTCGCCCCGCTGCTCGGCCTCGAACCCACCGAGCTCATCATCGCCAACCGCGCGCCAGCGCGCGCCGAGGCACTCGCGGCGGCTTTTGCCGATCTCGGTGCGACCCGCGGGGTCGGCTTTGCGGACGTCGGCGACACGCCGTTCGATCTCATCATCAATGCGACCTCCGCCAGCCTTACCGGCGAGATCCCGCCCATCCCACCGACCGCGCTCGGTGCGGAGACGGTGTGCTACGACCTGGCTTACGGACGGTCCGCCACCGCCTTCGTCAGGTGGGCCGGGGAAGCGGGCTGTGCCCGGGCGATCCAGGGGCTCGGCATGCTCGTCGAGCAGGCGGCCGAGTCGTTTCGGCTGTGGCGCGGAGTACGCCCCGAGACGGCGCAGGTGCTGTCGGTTCTCAAGGTGCGCACCGGCAGCATCTAGCGCATCGTCACGAACTCCTCCGCGGATGTCGGATGGATCGCCACCGTGTCGTCGAAGTCCCTCTTGGTCGCGCCCATCCGTACCGCTACCGCGAAGCCCTGCAGCATCTCATCCGCGCCCGCCCCGACGACGTGCAGCCCGACGATGCGCTGCTCGGGACCCGCGGTGACCAGCTTCATTTCCGAGCGAGGCTTCGCCGTCGTGAGAGCGTGGTAGAGCGGCACGAAGCTCGAGCGGTACACCGTCACCTGGTGGGCGCCGTAGCGCTCGCGCGCGGCCTTTTCCGACAGCCCCACGGTGCCGAGCGGAGGTCGGCCGAAGATCACCGTCGGAATGTTCTCGTAATCGAGGTGGCGGTCGGCCTGGCCACCGAACAGCCGGTCCGCCAGCCGCCGCCCGGCGGCGATCGCCACCGGTGTGAGCTGCTCGCGCCCGGAGACGTCGCCGATGGCATAGATGCCGGGCACGTTGCTCACCTGATACGTGTCGTTGCTGACGAATCCCTGCACATCGAGCGCAACACCGGCGCGGGGCAGGTCGAGATCCTCTACTCCCGCACGCCGACCGATCGCCCACAGCACGCAGTCGAACGGACCTAGCTGCCGCCCGTCGCGCGTTGCGAGCGTGAGCGAGCCGTGCGCGTTGCGCGACAGTGCGCTCGGCGTGGCGTGCGTTACGACCTCGACGCCTTCCGCGCGCAGCATGCCGAGGGCTCCCTCTCCGAGCATGGCATCGAAGGTCTTCAGCGCCGTCTCGCCGCGCAGCACGAGCGTGGTAGCGGTCCCGAGCCCGGCGAAGATGCCGGCGAGCTCGATGCCGATATAGCTGCTGCCGATCACCGCCGCGCGTTGCGGGCGCGCCTCAAGCTCGAAGAAGCCGTCAGAGGTAATGCCGAGCTCGACTCCGGGGATGGCCGGCAGCCGCGGCCGACCGCCGGTGGCGATGACGATGTGATCGGCGCTCAGGCGGCGGCCTGCGGCCGTCACCGTGCGCGCATCCAGGAAGCTCGCCCGGGCGCGCACCAGCTCGACGCCGCGTTTCGCGAGGTTCACGGCGTAGAGGGCGTTCAGCCGCTCGATGTACGCGTCGCGCTGCGCCTTGAGCGCGCGCCAGTCGACGCTGCCGGCCGTGACGCTGAAGCCGTAATCGACGGCGTCGTGCAGGGCACTACCCAGCTCGGCGGCGTTCCACATGATCTTCTTCGGCACGCAGCCGACGTTCACGCAGGTGCCACCGAGCCGACCCGACTCCGCGAGCACCACGCGCGCGCCGTACTCGGCGGCGCGCTGGGCGGTGGCGAGTCCGCCGCTGCCGCCGCCGATCACCACCAGGTCGAATTCTTCAGCCATGACACCCCCGCCGCACCGTCCGTCCGCGGACCTCATGTTACGCGCTGCCCGGTGTTGTGTGAGGCGCACCCAGGTGTCAGGGCACGCGCCGCGCACGCGCCGCGGCACGCGGGTCGCTACAATGGCGGGCGTGCCACTGGATGAGAGCGCATGGACAATCCCTTACTCGCCGAGGAACCGCTGCCCGCCTTCATGCAGATACGTCCCGAGCACGTGGAAACTGCCGTACGGGAAGTGCTGGGCGCGAACCGCGCGCGCATCGGCGAGCTCGCGAGCCTCGAGGGCCCGAGTTTCGCCACCATCGTCGAGCCGCTCGAGGAGCTGCACCATCGCCTGTCGCGCACCTGGTCGCCGGTGAGTCACCTGAACGCGGTGCTCAACTCCGAGGCGCTGCGCCAGAGCTACAACGCCTGTCTGCCGCTGCTCTCGGCGTACCAAACCGATCTCGCGCAGAGCGAGCCGCTCTACCGTGCCTATCGCGCCATCCTCGAGCATGAGGGCGCAGCGCTCGCTCCGGCGCAGCGCCACCTCATCGAGCACGCAGTACGCGACTTCCGCCTCGCCGGGGTCGGGCTGCCGGTCGAGCGCAAGGAGCGCTTCAAGACGGCGATGCTCGAGCTGGCGCAACTGCAGGCGAAGTTCGAGGAGAACGTGCTCGATGCCACCAACGGCTGGACAGCGCACGTCAGCGACGCCGCCGAGCTGCGCGGCCTCAACGAGATGCTCATCGAGCAGGCGCGGGCGCGCGCCGCGCAGCGGGAGCTGCCGGGGTGGATCCTGGCGCTCGACCAGCCGACCTACGTGGCGGTGGTAACGGATGCGGAATCGCCGCGGCTGCGCCGCGCGTTCTACGAGGCCTGGACCACGCGCGCGTCGGATCAGGGTCCCAATGCCGGGCGCTGGAACAACGCGGTGGTGATGGAGGAGATCCTCAAGCGGCGGCACCAGGCGGCAGCGCTGCTCGATTTCCCGAGCTATGCCGAGTACGCGCTGGCGACGCGCATGGCACACAGCGTCGGGGAAGTGATGGATTTCCTGCACCAGCTCGTCGCCGCCGCCTGCGGCGCGGCGCAGACGGAGTTCGCCGAGCTCGAGGCGTTCGCCGGCCGCGCACTCGCCGCCTGGGACGTGCCCTTCTACGCCGAGCGGCTGCAGCGCGAGCGCTTTACGGTGTCACAGGAGGAGTTGCGGCCGTACTTTCCGCTGCCACGGGTGCTCGCCGGGCTGTTCGGGGTCGCCGAGCGGCTGTTCGCAGTGCGCCTGCGCGAACGCCCCGGCGTCCCGCTCTGGCACGAGGACGTGCGCTTCTTCGACATCGAGAGCGCCGCGGGTGAGCCGATCGGCAGCTTCTACCTCGATGCCTACGCCCGCCCCAACAAGCGCAGCGGCGCGTGGATGGACGAGTGCATCGGCAGGAAGCGCCTCGCAGCGGGCGCGGCGCTGCCGGTCGCTTACCTCGTGTGCAACTTCCTGCCACCAGGCGCTGGGCGCCCGGCGCTGCTCACCCACGACGAGGTGGTGACGCTGTTCCACGAGTTCGGCCACGGCCTGCATCATCTCCTCACCCGGGTCGACTACCCGAGCATTGCCGGCATCAACGGCGTCGCCTGGGACGCAGTCGAGCTGCCGAGCCAGTTCCTCGAGAACTACGCCTGGCACCCGGAGGTGCTGCAGCGGATCTGCGGGCACTTCGAAAGCGGCGCGCCGCTCCCGGCGCAGCAGCAGCAGCGGCTGATCGCGACGCGCAGCTTCCACGCCGGCCTCGCGATGATG
>Ga0187783_10003040_pt1 | contig 12399 bp, 11 predicted proteins | sample 1015_SJ02_MP02_2_FD_132471 | JGI IMG/M metagenome (GOLD analysis project Ga0187783, IMG submission 132471) | Tropical peat soil microbial communities from peatlands in Department of Meta, Colombia - 1015_SJ02_MP02_20_MG | ecosystem: Environmental > Terrestrial > Soil > Wetlands > Peat | place... | reverse complement strand
GCCGCCGGATGGGGCATGGCCTGGAAAGCGTACCGCCATGCCGAGCGAGGCTACGTCGAGCCCATCGCCCGTTCGGCGCCGCCCGTCTATAACCTGCTCTACAACAAGTATTACGTGGACGAGGCTTATGATTACGCCTTCACCGGTCGCCGCCCTGTGGGTCGCGTCCGTCTGGGTGCCGAGGGGTTGGGCGATGCCTGTTGCTGGGTGGATTCCCGCATCATCGATGGCACGGTGAACGGAGCGGGCTGGATTACTCGGCTCAGCGCTAGCTTTTCCAGCTGGTGGGACAAATGGATCATCGACGGCTTTCTGGTCAACGGCCCGGCACTCGCCTCGCGCATTCTTTCCTATCCCGCGCGCCTGCTGCAGTGGGGTTTGGTGCAGTGGTATGCGCTGGTGATGGTGGTGGGTTTGGTAGGATTCGTCGCCTATTACGCCTGGCGATGAAAAGCTTTGCGTTGCGCAGGCACCGCCGCCTGCGTAGGGGATAAACCATGCAGAATCACATTCTTTCGGTCATCTTGTTCACGCCGCTCGTGGGAGCCATTCTGCTACTTTTTGTCCCCAAGGACGACAAGGGCACCATTCGCTGGATCGCCAATATCTTTGCCCTCGGCGGCTTTCTTGTTTCTCTCCCGCTCGTCCCCTGGTTCTGGGAAGTTCGCTTCGCGCCCGGCTTCAAGTTTGTGGAGGGTTCCCCCGATCGCTGGATTCCCTCGATCGGCGCGGGATACGTGCTCGGCATCGACGGCATCTCCTTCCTGCTGATCATGTTGACGACCTTGCTAGGCTGGATCTCGATTCTTTCCTCCTGGTCCGCCATCGAGAATCGGGTCAAGGAATACTACATTTGGTTCCTGGTGTTGCAGACCGGCATGTTGGGCGTCTTCATGGCCCTCGATTTCTTCCTGTTCTTCGTTTTCTGGGAAGCCATGCTGGTGCCCATGTACCTGCTGATCGGCATCTGGGGCGGGCCGCGCAAGCTTTACGCCGCCATTAAGTTCTTCCTATATACCCTGCTCGGATCGGTACTGATGCTGCTGGCCGTGCTGTTCCTCTACTTCTACAACTACCGCCAGACCGGGCAATACACGTTTAGCATTCCGGCACTCTATCGGACGGCGCCGCACATCTTCCACGATCCAGCCTACGGGGCGAGTTTTGCCATTCTGCTGTTCGTGGCATTCTTTCTGGCCTTTGCCATCAAGGTCCCGATGTTTCCCTTCCATACTTGGCTTCCCGATGCCCATGTGGAAGCCCCCACCGCCGGCTCGGTGATTCTGGCCGGAGTTCTGCTGAAGATGGGAACCTATGGCTTCGTTCGCTTTTCCTTACCTTTCTTCCCGGACGTCGTCATGCACACCAAAGTACGGGCGTGGATGATCTTGCTTTCGATTATCGGCATCATCTACGGCGCCCTCGTGTCCTTGATGCAGAAGGACATGAAAAAGCTCGTGGCCTACTCCTCGGTCAGCCATCTCGGTTTCTGCACCCTGGGCATCTTCGCCTTGAATCCTGTCGGCCTGAGCGGGTCGGTGCTGCAGCAGATCAACCACGGCATTTCAACGGGTGCCCTGTTCTTGATCGTGGGGATTCTCTACGAGCGGCGCCACACCCGGGAAATCGCGGAATATGGTGGCATCTCGGAGGTCATGCCGCTCTACGCCACGATTACCATGATTATGTTCCTGTCTTCCATGGGATTGCCGCTGCTGAACGGTTTCGTGGGTGAGTTCACCATCCTGCAGGGCACCTTCCTCGAGAGCTGGAAGTGGGCGGCCTGGGCCGTGCCGGGCGTGATTCTCGCGGCGGCGTACTTGCTGTGGCTCTATCAACGAGTGTTTTTTGGGACTGTAACCAATCCCAAGAACGAGAAGCTGCACGACCTGACACCGCGCGAAGTGCTCACCTTCGTCCCCCTGCTTATCCTGGCCTTTTGGATCGGACTCTATCCCAAACCGTTCTTCCAGATCTTGCAGCAACCGGTCAATCAGCTCGTCGAAACCGTCCGCCCCGATTATCCCGGTCTGCGTGGCGGGGTGAATGCCTCGACCGAGCCGGCTGCGGTGCCTTCGCGGGATCAGGGCAAGGTCATTCCGGTCAACGCCTCTCAGGGGAGCCAATAGGTGCCAGGCGCACAATATTTCACCGGCATCGATTACCTGCTGTCGCTCCCCGTCATTCTGCTGACCCTGTTCGCGCTGGGCATCCTGCTCATCGATCTGATGATTCCCGCGGAGTGGAAGTGGATAAACGCGGTGACAGCCCTGGTCGGAGTGCTGTTTGCCGCCGCCGGCGTGCTCAAGATTCAATCGGTGCAGCAAGAACTTGGCTTGCATGGACAGCGGGTGGAGTGGGCCTTCATGCACTCCATGCGTATGGACCACTTCGCCATCTATTTCGCCTATTTATTTCTGGCGGGAGCGGCGCTCGCCATCCTGATCTCCGTACGATATCTCGAAATCGAGCACGAGAATCACGGAGAGTTCTACGCCTTGATCCTGTTCTCCGTGGTCGGCATGATCGTAATGGCCGCAGGCTATGACATCGTGCTCATCTTCATCGGCCTCGAACTGATGGCAATCTCCACTTACGTCCTGGTGGGCTTCCTCCGCAGCGACCGCCGTTCGAACGAAGCAGCGTTGAAATATCTGCTGCTCGGTGCGTTCTCCTCCGGAATCTTTGCCTACGGCTTATCCTTGTTCTATGGCTTGACCCGAAGCACCAACCTGGCGGATATCGCCGAAGGCATCACCAACGAAATGGCCGCCAATCAGGGCCGTCCTACTGCTGTGTTGATGGTTGCCCTGCTGACGACGGCCACGGGTCTGTTCTTCAAGATCGCCGCTGTACCCTTTCACCAATGGGCGCCCGACGCCTACGAGGGCGCCCCGACCAGTGTGACCGGCTTCATGTCTGTGGCGGTGAAGGCGGCCGCCTGGGCCATGCTCCTCCGCATCCTGGTTTGGGGGTTGTATCCGTTGCGGACGGTGTATTTCCCGCTGGTGGTGTTCGTCTCGGTAGTGACCATGACCGGTGCCAACTTAGCCGCGCTGACGCAGAATAATCTCAAGCGGCTGCTGGCCTACTCCTCCATCGCTCATGTGGGGTACATGCTGCTCGGACTGGTGGCGTTCGGTTCCGGAGATTACCCCTCCGCCATTGCCGACGGATTGAAGGGCATCCTCCTCTATCTCCTGGTTTACACCTTCATGAACCTCGGCGCCTTCGCGGTGATCACCTCGCTCCGGCAGCGCGACGTCATCGGCGACGACATCGACGACATTGCCGGCCTATATTCGCGTGCGCCCACCGAAGCCGTGCTCATGCTCCTCTTTTTGCTGTCGCTCGCGGGCATTCCGCCTCTGGCGGGCTTTTACGGAAAGTACTTCATCTTCCTCAGTCTCGTGGAAAGCGGCCACTACGCCCTGGCTTCGCTGGCCGTGGTCTATGCGGTGTTTGGCCTGTACTACTACATGCGAATTGCCAACGCCATGTTCATGCGCCGGGCCCCGGACGAGTCTCGCCTCCCCGTCAGCGCCGCCATGAAGGTTGCCCTGGGCGTCAGCGCCTTCGCCACGGTTTACATCGGCATCTTCCCCGAAGAGTTCATTCGCATGGTGAGCTGGGGCCTGGGGATCACCTAGACCTCACCTTCAGGAAGCGTCCTCGACAAGGGCGAGCTAGTTTCCCTCGAGGAAGACATTGGGCTCGTCTTCGGAAGGCACCAGGCCTTCGGGGAGCCAGCCGCCGTTGTACTTGGCCAGACGATTCTTCCACTTCAGAAAGTCGGTGAGAGTTTGCGGTGCAATGCGTACTTCGACCCGCCGCAGACTGGCCAGCAGAAGATTCATCTCACGACGGAACCCGATCGCCGTACGAAGATTGTCCTCTGCCCGACGCTGGACGGAGATCTTCCGATTGCGAGATTCGAGCAGCCCCCAACCCCAGGGTATCTCCGCCGCATCGAGCAATCCCGCGGGAGCGAGATAGAAGCGTTCACATCCCATGCCCAGGTTGGATTTTTGACGAAACGGCTTATCCCGGTCGGCCAGAAAGTCGGAACGCGAAATCTTGCATTCCACCAGGACAGAATGGCAAGCTCGTTTCCATCCAATGGCGTCCGGCATCTCGCCGCTGAAGCAAGCCTGCTCGGAGAGAATCACTCCGCAGCCATAGGAGCGCAGCCATAGGATCGCCTTCTCGACCAATTGAGCATGAGTCATGGGCCGAAACTACGTGAGCTTCTGGGATTGCGGGAGTGACAAGGGAGTTTCCAGACGCGAGCTTCTGTGGCCTCAAAACCGACCAGGTTTGCAGGCACAAATTCCGCCGCCCAGCGAGACCTGAGATCACCCCAGGAGCGATCCGGCGATCTCAAGCCACTCGTCTTCGAGCGAGCTGCGCGCCGGAGACTTGCCCGCTCGATGGTACCAATACGCGGCGTTCGAGGAATCGCCTTCTTTTCGGTGGAGGTAGGCGTGCACCCATGCGCCGGATGGGCCCTCATCTTGTTGCGCCGATTGATGAGCCCTCGTCCAGTTGCCCTTGGCGTCCCACCACAAGCCGGCGAGGGCTACGCTCAACCCCTGGGGCGGTCCTTCCGACCGGAGCGATTCACGGAACTCTTCGAGGTTCATGAAAGCTAGCCTGCCACCGGCAACCAAAGGCGTCAACCCAGCCTCGAGTTTTCGACCATCCTCCGGGGAGAGAAGGTTCCCGGCTAGGGCGCTGGCCGACGGCGGTCCGCCCGCAGGGCCTTAACCTGGATCGGGCGGCGGCAGACGAGCTCTAAAAGGTGGCGGGCGCGGGCGATCGATTCCGCGGTTTGGCTCCATGGATTGTAGCCGTGCGCCAAGATGACCAGAACTCCGTTGCCTTCGATCGTTTTGACCCGATCAATTCGCCCGCTGCGGTCCTGATCGAAAGCGTTTGCCAGGCGGAGAACCGCCGCCAGCCGGATGGCGCTCGGCCGCTCGGAAGCCGCCAGTCGATCGAACGTTCTCTGTCCCCGGCGGGGCAGGGCTCCGCGATGATAGCGACTGACGGCGGCGATCAAGTCCATGCTGGCTCGCGACCAACCGAGCGGAGGCGCCAGTTTTTCAATCATGCGGGCGCCGGCCTTATGATGGCTTTTCTGTCCTCGCGACCGTCCAACATCATGGAGCAGGGCCGCTAGCCGCAGAATCGTCCGCTCCGCGGCAGATTCGGGCTCCTCATGCCGCCGGGGGAAAACCCCATCGTAGATCTCGAGCGCAAGCCGAGACACGTGGCGCGAATGAGCGAAGTCGGGATCGAGCAGGGAAGCCCACAATTGCAGGCGACTGAATGCGGCCGCCTCGATCTCGCGGCCGGTGGGCAGTTGCGCTCGCCAAATTTGCCATCGCGAATGTTTGCCCACCATTCTCTCCCGGTAGCGATCAATCCGATGATTTCGCTCTTCGAGGATCCTTTGCCGCCAGCGAAGCCGGCTGTCGCCATCGGGAAAGACGTTCATTTCGAGCGCCGTCGACCAGAGGACATCGAGGTCATGAACTTCCCCCAGACAATCCTGAAGCTCCTTCAGATCCCCGATCCAGGATTCATGCTGCTCGGGAAGAAAATTCTCGACGATGTAGCGAAACCTCTTCAGCCCAATCCGCAGACTGTGCCAGGCCAGAGGAGAGCGACCCCGCTGGGCGCGGCGGCTGAGTTGGTAAGCCTCTGTCCAGCGCTCGAGGGCCAGGTGGCGGAAGATCAGGCCGCCGGTGCGGATTCTGGTAGCCCGGCGAGGCAGGGTCCGACTCCATCTCTTCCACTGCTTACGATCGAACTGAGCGAGCGCCCGCATGGCCTGCTGCTTGTGGGCAGCCTCCCGGAACGCCAGAAAGCCAAGCAGCGTGCTAGCCACGGGATCACCCGACGTACCTAGTTTGTTGACCCATTCCTCCATGACTTGGGCGTCCCGAAGCTCTCCCAGCTCACGAAAAAGCTCCCTGCCGGCCTTCTTCATCTGCTTCCAGCCGGGGTCAGGATCGAGAGACATCAGGCCGTCGGCCAGGGAGCGGCAGCGGCGCAGAGCCACCCGCAGATCGTGGACCGGATCGGCGGCAAAGTCGACGGCGACCCGCTCACACTCCTCGAGAACGCGCTGCATCCAGAAAGCCAAACCGTGCTTTTCGAGGGGTTTGGTTCTGGGAATGGGGGCAGCCGACATAGGGACCGAATTCCACTATACGGCAGAAAAGGTGTTTTCCGTGAGGCCGAAGGCCTCGTGGAGCAGCAGAGGTAAACCGGCCGCAGGCCGGGTGTCGACACTTACCTCGGTAACATGCAGGCTCTTCCTTTGTGGATTACTCTCTATTCGTATACACAGGAGTCGCATATCCAAACCGGTGCCACAACCCAGCGATCCGACCGGAGCGCTTCCGCTCGCGCCTTTATTCACAGCCTGAACATTCTGGTGAAATACGTCCGCTTGTACGGATTTGAACACAAGCGTACGGAAGTGCAGTTTGACTCGACCTGGAAGGAGCTGCAGGAAGGATTGCCGCGCGGGCGCGACACCGGCTTTCTGCTGGGCGTTTCCGACAACAAGCTGCTGCTCGATGGAATACCGCTCGAAACCGGGCAGGCCGAGCGCAGCTTTGCGCAACTGTTGTCGGCCGCCGGTCTGGCCAGCATTCATTTCTCGAACGAAGTCACGATGCAGGATTTCGGCAAGTTGATCCGGGCTTTCGCCGTGGGCGGCTCGAAAGCACAGGATGTGGTGAAGGAGATCAAGGAGACCCTGGGTACCGGCCCCCACGCCACGATCAAGATCAACGAGGTTAAGTTTATAGCTGCCGATCCGGCCACCGGAGAGGTGAGCATCGCGGCGCAGATCGCCGCGCAAACCCTCGGCCCGGAATTCAAGGACTGGTTGAACGACCCGGAGAAACTACTACAGCTGATCGCGGCCGCCGAAGGATCGAAGAGCGGTCCCGGCGGCGGAGCCCCTGGCGGCGGAGGCCCGGGAGCTGGAGCAGGCGAGCAAGGCGCGATGGGCCCGTTGCCACTGCAAGAGGAAGAAGTGGTGAAAGCCATTCGCATGCTGACCAGAATTGGCGAAGCGGGAAAAGGCGATGCCAACGTCAGGCCGGAGGCGTTACAAACGGAGTTTAGCCAAGTCGACGCCAACACGAAAGTCAACCTGCAGCAACTGCTCGCGGGTCTTGCGGCGCAGCAGGTGGGGCAGGAGCAGCAGGACCGTCCCCTGCTGATGAAAGCCGCCGAGCACATGGCCATTCGCTTTGCTCTGGAGCGCTTTCAGAAGGGCGACATCAAAGTCAATGCCGTGCACCGCATGATGGAGCACATGAGCCGGCAGATGGACGCCTTGCGGCAGATTCTACGCATTCAGGAAGACAAGATGGGCAAGGCCGGCATCTTGGTCGAATCCCACGCCGACATTCTTGATCGCATGTTCTGGGCCGAGGTGCCGGAAGAGGGCAAAAAGAGCGTGCTGCTTTCGAGCGAGGCAGCCTGCGTCCCGGCTCGCAACATCCGCCAGTACTTGGAAGAGCTGCTGAAGCGCGGGGAAAAGCAGACGGCCAGCGACATTCTGCGGAACTACGTGACCTGCCTGAACACGAAAGAAGTCGATCATCGCCGCAAAGCCGCCCTCGGGCTCAGCCAGCTGGCCGACCTGTTCGCCACCGCCGGCGTTGATTTGATCGGCTCCACCATTCGCCTAACGGGTGAGGCCTTGATCCGGGAGAATGATGGCGAGGTGCAAAGCATGCTCAGCGCCGCATTCGTGCGGCTGAGTTCGGAGGCGACGAATCGCAAGCAATTCGCCGCGCTGAAAGAGGTCTGCATTACGCTCGATGACATCGCCCGGGAACGCCTGGCCTCGGCCGAGGACCTGCGCCCTCGGATTGGGGTCGAAAATCGCATCCCGGAATTTATTGAAGAAGTCCTTCGCCTGGAGCAGGCGCCCAAGGATTTTATCGATGTCCTGCATCGTACTCTGGGTTCCGCCGTCGAACATCTCGCGGATCGTTTCTTTCGCTGCATGCGGCGGGATGAATGCGACCGCATGGTCGACCTGGTCAAGGAGCTGGGTGCGGACGGAATCCAGCAAATGCGCGAGATGCTCAGGGTCGGTCAGCCCCGGGCTGCCTCGTCCGTAGTCGGTCTGTTGAGCCGTTTGGATGTGCCTGCGTTGCTCGAGTTGCTCCCGATTCGGCTCAAGGAACTAAACCGCTTCTACCACGACATCATCGTGCGCCAGATTGCCTATGGTGCAGCCCAAGACCGGGGACGCACCCTGCTGGAAATTCTCGAACTGCTCGATCCCACCGTGCTGCCCCAGGCCATCGATGAGATCGGGATGAGCGGCGACCGCTCGGCGGTTCCGCCTCTCACGGTAATGGCGCAGGCCGGGGAAAGCCAAGGACGCTCTCCTCTGATACAGGTGAAGGCCGTGGAGTCCCTGGGAAGGCTGCGCGAGCCGGATTCCACACCCGCCTTGCAAGCTCTGCTCCACGCCAAGAAGATGTGGAAGTGGGCACACCATCGCGAACTGCGCATCGCAGCTGCCCAAGCGCTGGCCAAGATCGATCCTCGATTTGCCAGCCAGGTTATGGTGGAGAGCGGATTGTCACCCGCAGAATTAGCCATCGCGCCCCTGGACCCGGCTCCGGCCTGTCCTTGGGTGCGGCAGCGCCGCTATGAACGCATCGCCCTGCGCCGAGCGCTTCCGGCGACGATCAGCAGCTCGTGGGGACGATCGAGCGTTCTCGTGCGGGAACTGAGCCTGGGCGGTGGACTAGCAACCAAGGAAGACAACCTGCGGGTCGGATCCGAAGCGGTTATCGAAATTTCGGTGGGAATCCGCCACATCCGCGGCCAGGTCCTGTTGCGCCGTGCGCGGGTCAATGAATTGGGGTTTGAACTGGTCACGACTGACCTCGACAGCCGCTTGCGGCTGCGGAATTTGCTGATGGAGACGGTGGACCGCGCTCCGGAAACCAGAGAAGCGGAATGGAGCGGACAGCGCAAGTCGGAGGGATAGAGGCTGAGCCGCAATCGAACCCCCTGCCGAACGTCGCCAATCTGGCAAAAGAAAAAAGCCCCTCCCCGAGGGGCCCTGCCTTGCGGAAAATCGTCTAGATCACCTTGGCGAAGATGATAACCAGGGTGTAGAGCGCTAAAGACTCAATCAGCGCCAAGCCAAGAATCAACGCCAATTGAATACCGGGACGAGCCGCTGGATTTCGCGCCAGTCCCTCGGCCGCGGCCGCCGTCGCCCTGCCCTGCGCCAGGGCGCAAATGCCGGAAGCAAATGCCATGGAAAAGCCGGAGGCAATGGCCACCCAATTAACGGGAGTCGAGGCTTGTCCTGCCTGCGCGAATACCGGTGAGGCGAAGGAAAGCACAGCCATCGCCATGAAGATATAGCTGAGTGTACGATACATGGGGTTTTCTCTCCTTGTATGAGTTGGCGCTTTGCGGGCGCCCGCTTTTGCCGCCAGTGGGTGGTTGGCGTCAGCCCGTACAGACGCCCTCACGCTAAACGGCGAAATCTGGGCGATGAGCATTCCCGGTTAATGCTCCTCTGCCACTGCGCCCTGCAGATAAACCGTCGTAAGCAGGACGAAGATATAGGTTTGGAGTAATGCCACGCCGATGTGCAATCCAAGAAACAAGACTGGAATCGCCAGCGGGACCAGCGAGAAGAAGACCAGAGTAACCATGTCTCCCGCAAACATGTTGGCGAAAAGACGAATCGTGAGCGACAGCACACGGGCGAGATGACTAATGATCTCAATCGGCAACATCAGCCAGGAGAGCCACCAGACCGGACCAAGGAAATGCTTCAGATAGCCGACGCCAGAGTGTTTGAATCCTTGGGCCTGGTAGTAAGCAAAGGCACAGATCGCACAGCCCAGCGGCACTACCGGGGTGGCCGTAGGAGACTCGAAACCGGGAATCAGGCCGATCAGGTTGCAGCCTAAAATGAACAAACCGAGGCTCATCAGAAAAGCTGTGAAATCACCGCTGTGGTGGCCGATAATCTCGTGGCTCTGATCCACGATAAACCCGTGGGCTCCCTCGAAGATATGTTGCAGGGCTCCTGGATTCTCGACCGAAAGGCGCGAGCGCGCGACGAGAAACAGCACAACCAAGAGCAGGAAAACCAGCAGCTCCATCGCGACCGCATTGCTGATCGGGGCTTGGGGATATTGCGGGGTAATATGGAGGGCTTCGAGCAACGAGGTGACCGGACCGGCAAACAGACGATTGAGGAATGCGGTGAACCAGAGTTGTTCGGGCATACCAGTTCCGCGATTAGCTCCGTCGTACCAGTGATTGAGAAATAAACCGATTAAGCCCCGCGTGCGAAGGAGGCGTACAACTCATACACCGCCTCGCAGGCAATTCCCGCGACCGGCAGGAACAAGCCCGCCAGCAACCCATACAGGCTCGCCGGGGAAAAACTGAATATAACATAGCCTCCGAGAGCCATCAAAAGATAGCGAAAGAGGAAGCGGGCGACCACGCTGCCGCCGGACGCGGGTTTCCCCGTGCTGGTCACTCGGTCGGCCAGGGCGCCTACCACGTGCTCGAGCCAACAAAAATTCAAGTACGCGATCGCGCTCCCACAGGCAAATCCGAGAGCCATCCGCCAGCCAAAGCGAAGCCAGGCAACCGCTGTGAACAGGATGGAGAGGACGATCATACAGCGCCCAATGCGCGTGACCGCACCGTCATAAATGGATTCGAGCCTTCCGGAAACCGTGGCAGTCATTGCAGTCGCGGGCCTCTCTACCCGAGCGGAGAAGTGGCCGGGGGGGTGATTCCGTACTTCTCTTCGAGAAACTGCTGGAGCCTTTCGGGCAAGCCTTCCGACAGTTCTTGCCAGGTGATGATCTTAGATTCGAGGCGCAGGCTGGTGAGCCTGACGCATCGCATGATGGCATACCAGGCTTCGATGAGATCGGGGCGCCGAGCATCGACCATGACGCAAAAGGAACACTGGTTGGCATACGCCGCCAGGACGTTGCGAAGCAGTTGATAGGAAAGATAGCGCCTCCCATTTCTTGGCAAATCGGGCTGGCTGAAGACCTGCGAAAAATCACGATAGGCCTCGACGAGCTTCGGTTCAGCCGACTGAAAATCCGTCTCGGTGAGCTTGGCCTCAACCATTAGGTTCCCCAGGCGCATGTCGATTTCGGTGCGATCAAAATGCCCGTTGGCCAACGGAACCTTGGCTTTCACTCCAAATTCGGGCATGCCGGGATCAAGCACGCCGAGCTGGTCGAAGATCCGCCGATGCTGGCGTGTGCCCGGAAAACAAAAGATGTTCATCAGAAGCGCGTCCGAGCTGTTCGAGGAGTCGAGCTCCCTCCAGCGTCGGTCTTCCCGAGGCAGGGCAGCGCGAGCCTGGGCATGCACCTTGTTCAAGCGGCTCGACCAGCCGCGATGACCGAGAATCCTGGTGTAAGTCTGAGGAAGAAAATTACCGTGAGCTTTGCCATCCTCCCGAGGAAGATAGCAAACCGCCGGAGGGTCGCCGATGCTTTCGCGGCTGATGAGACCATGGTCGGCGGCGTAGCGCTGGTTCCGTGCGCTCAATTCGCGGCGCAGTTCGGCCGCATAGGGAAAAGAACCCAGTCTTTCGCCAGAACTGACCACCGGATCAGCATACAACACGGCACTGCGAGCGCAGAATGCGGCTGTCAAACGCTGCCGATCGATTGCGCCCCGGTCGCAATCAAAAAGTTCGCCCTCGGGCGTCGCCCGAAGCCGGTTCGAGGAACGACTCAGGAGGCGCTACTTGAAATCCAGTTTGGAGACCAGGCGAATCAGTTCCACAAATCCGGCGGCGATCCCGAGGATCAGCCCCAATAGATACAGCCAGCCGGTGTGCAACCAGTGATCGAGACCCAAGCCAAGCAGCCATCCGGCAACCGTCGCCGAGGGAAAAATGAAGGCGATTTGGCTATATCGCGCCAGTTGCGCCAAGAACGTGCGCTGGTTGGAAGAATTTTCGGACATGCGGTCAGACGTCGAGTGTTGTTAGGGGGCGGAACTGTGGCGAAAGCTCGCGGCTTCTACAACTCCCGCCGACCCTCAATCGATTTCAACATGGTGATTTCATCTGTGTACTCGATATCACTGCCCACGGGAATGCCCATCGCGATTCGCGTCAGCTTAAGCCCGGCTCGTCGTAACTGCTCAGAAAGATAGGTGGCCGTCGCCTCGCCCTCCACCGTAGGATTGGTCGCCAGAATCACCTCGTCGACCTCGCCGTTTTCCACTCGCCGGGTGAGGTTCGAGATGCGCAATTGTTCCGGCCCAACTCCGTGCACCGGCGATATCGAACCGTGGAGCACGTGATACACCCCGTGAAAGTGTTTGGTCTTTTCG
>Ga0187783_10003039_pt1 | contig 12402 bp, 11 predicted proteins | sample 1015_SJ02_MP02_2_FD_132471 | JGI IMG/M metagenome (GOLD analysis project Ga0187783, IMG submission 132471) | Tropical peat soil microbial communities from peatlands in Department of Meta, Colombia - 1015_SJ02_MP02_20_MG | ecosystem: Environmental > Terrestrial > Soil > Wetlands > Peat | place... | reverse complement strand
CGCGTTTGGTGACGCCGGCCAGCACGGAGGCGAAGATATTGGCCTTGGCCTGCATGCAGACTGGCGCATTGTGGTGCTCGTTCAGCATGATCCCGTCGATGCCGACCGCTTCGGCCAAGACGTATTGCTCAAGATACTCGCCATAGAGGCGGCTGCCCGCGACCGGATCGAAGTGCTTGTTGGAAAAGGTGAGCGCGGTGGCCCCGTGTTTCAGGCCCTCGCCGGCGTCGTAGGCGGACATCGGTTGCTCGGTGAAATACATCAGGTGCACGGCAATTCTCCTTGCATCGCGCCAGCCGCTCAGCCAGCGATAAAAGGCGTGACGAGCGCGGCGAGCCTCTTAGGCTGCTCCAAATCGACGCAGTGACCGCAATCCTTGACGACCTCGAGCGTGGCGTCCGGAAGCGCCGCCAGATAGCGGTCGGCGGTCGAGATCGGCACGACCCTGTCCTTGTCGCCCCAGACGATGAGCGCCGGCACCTTCACGCTTGCCAGCAGATGCGGCAGGGTCTGGCTGTACATGTAGGGCTTCCAGGCGATGCGAAAGCACATCTCGCGGGCGATATCCCAAGCCACGAGCTGTTCGGTCGACGGCGCGGCGTCGTAGAGCCTGTCAAAGGCCTTCTGCTCGTGGAAACCGGCGCGTGCGTAGTCGATGTAGCTGACAATGGCCTGGTCAAGAATATCGCCCTCGGGCGGCTTTATGCCCATCGGGGCGACCAAAATGAGCTTAGCGACATCGCCGGGCGCCATCGTCGCCATCTCGGCCGCGATCCAGCCGCCGAAGCCGAGACCGATCAGCGCCGGTCGTTCAATTCCGAGCTCGGCAAGGAGGCCACGGTAGATGATGGCCAGGTCGCGGACGCTGCGCATCCACTCCGGGCGTGGCGAACGCCCCCACCCCGGGTGGTGCGGCACCATCACATCCGCCGAACCGACGAGTTCATCGTCGAACGGCGATCCCTCGAGTGCGCCGATGTCGCGATGCAGAACGAGGACCGGCGGCCCCGCGCCGCCGCGGTTCAGATGAACCTTCGTGCCGGCGATGTCGATTTTAGTCGCGCTCCAGGCGGTCATGCCCCGAACCTCCTGCCTTCACCGTAAAGCTCGCAGCGCCACACCTGCCTGTCAACGTCGTCGATCCATCGCACCCGCCGTCAAGCGTGCACTTACAAGGTAGCTCGCCGTGCTGCGACAAGGAGGAAGCGCGCAGGGCTCACGTCATGCCATTGGTCCTTCGCGGCCATTCGCGACGCGAACGCTTGCATGACGCACGCATGCCACAGCCGCACGTATCTTTCCGGACCGGGGCGAGGCAGGATTGACCGGGAACGCCAGGCGGCGTCACTGGCCGCCCGAGGCATGCGGGAAAACATGTGGGAAAAGAGCCGCAGCACGCGATGCACGCGAAACGCCGGGCATTGTCGCGCGATTGCCTCGGCCGGCGCAGGTTCCCAAGGGGTCGGGTCCCCCGGCGATGCGGCAATAGCGTAAGGCAACCGAGAGCGACATGACCGTGACCATCGAGACCAAGACGCCGGCACGCCTGAGGCTTGCCGTGACACGGGCGCTTCCGCCTCCGGTCATCGACTTGCTGAAGCAGCGCCACGACGTCTGGGTTAATCCCTATGATCGCACGCTCACTCCGGACGAGCTGCAGCACGCGGCCAAGGGAGCCGACGCCCTGATCATCACCGCCTTCGATCGGCTCGATGCCGCCGCCGTGGCGCGGCTTCCGGTGGCACTCCGCATCCTCGCCACGTACTCGGTTGGAATCGAGCACTTGGATCTCTCCGCGGCGCGCGGGCGGGGTCTTGCGGTTCTGTCGACGCCGGACGTGCTAAGCGATGCGGTGGCGGAGATGGCGATCCTCTTGATGCTAGCTGCCGCGCGACGCGCACACGAAGCCAGCACCCTCCTCTACGATCGCCGCTGGAGCGGCTGGACGCCGACACAGCTCGTCGGAGTCCAGGTGACCGGCGCTCGCATCGGCATTGTCGGCATGGGCCGTATAGGCCGCACGATCGCGCGCCGCGCACGCGGCTTCGACATGATCGTGCATTACCACAACCGTCGGCGCCTGGAGCCCACCCTCGAGGATGACGCCCGCTATCACGGCACGGTCGAGGACCTGCTCGCAGTCAGCGACGTTCTCGTGCTGGCCGCGCCGTCGGCGCCGGAGAACAAGGGCCTCTTGAACCGCGCAAGGCTGGAGATCATGCCGGCCGGCGCCATGGTCGTGAATATCGCCCGCGGCGATCTCGTCGACGACGAGGCGCTGGTAGCCGCGCTGCGCTCGGGGAGGATCGCTGCCGCCGGCCTCGATGTGTTCAACAACGAACCCGGCCTGCACGAGGGCTACCTCACGCTTCCCAACGTCTTCCTCCAACCGCACCAGGGCAGCTCGACGCTGACCGCCCGCCTCAATATGGCGCGCACCCTGCTCGACGGCATCGACGCCGTTGTCTCCGGCAGGCCGGCGCGCAACCGGCTGGCTTGAGCGGGCTCACGGGCAGCGCGCACGCCTACTGGCGATGGGAAAAGGCGTGTTGCGGCGATAGGCAACCGCGAACACTGACCCGCGCGGGACACGAAAACTCTGTTGCGAGCGGGCTTGACGCCCACCACAGAATTTCACCCTATCGTGGCGCAGGCCATCGACGATACCCTGCCCGGTCAGGGCGCCCGCTGAGGAGGCCGATGTGATCACGTGCAGGAACGCCGACGTCAGGGCAGTGGCGGCCAATGCCGTCGAAGGAAAGCGCCTGTATGGCGGTGACATGCTCGTCAAAACGCTCATGCGCGGCGATGACATGACGCTCCTCGAGCTGCACTACGCGGCGGGAGTCGGCGCGCCTCTCCATGCGCACACCCATGAATCGATTGTCTACGTCGTGACGGGCAAGGTGAAATCAACCGTCGGCTCGAGCGAGTTCATCATGGGGCCGGGCGATGCTTGCCGGCATCCCAAAGGGGTCCTCCACGGCCTGGAAGCGCTCGAGGACGCGGTCGTGGTGGAGATAAAATCGCCGGCCCCCGAACCGAGCGCCTTCCTGGGGTTGCGCGAGTAGGCGCTGGCCACCACCGTATTGGCCGTGGACACCGCACCGCAGAGAACAATCTCACCGCTGCAAGGCGCAAAGACCCGAACGGCGGCGATGGGAAGGTTGGGTCTGCGCCGACGGCCCGTCCGGAAGCGCCCTGACCCCAGGCGCTCCCCCATGCGGCACGGCGCCTGGTCGAACCGCGCGTACGTGCCATCGCCTCCAGCCTGCCGAGTGTCAGGCGGCCGCGATCAAAGGCTGGCCGCGAGCCAACCGCCGGATTGGCGCGGTCAACGCGCGAGCTCATTGCACGCCGACGTTCTGGGGGCCCTCCCGCGGCAATGATGATGGTGGCATGACGATGCGGCACCAGCCCAAGTTGTGGTGTATGATGGTGGCCGCAAGTGGGGAGCACCGACTAGCACACCGGCCTCATCTGGCGACCAGGAACGGAGGAGACAATGCAGGTCAAGCGACGTTGGCATGTCACGGGCAGGCTCGTCACGCTGATCGGGGGGTTCGTCCTTGGATCGGCGCAGTTCATCGCGCCGCCGCTCGACGCGGCGGACCCCATCAAGGTCGGCTGGGTCGGTCCGCTGACGCCGCCGGGCGGCTACGCCGAGGGTGCACTGATGAAGCAGGCGGCGGAACTCGCCGCCGAGGAGATCAACGCAAAAGGGGGCGTGCTCGGCCGGCAGATCCAGGTCCTCTTTCAGGACACGCACGGCCTGCCCGAGGAGGGTACGGCGGCCGCCGAACGGCTGATCTCCCAAGATCACGTGGTGGCGATCACCGGGGAGTTCCACAGCTCGGTATTCCTCGCGGAGATGGAAGTCGCTCACAACGCCGGCATCCCGATCATCGCGGTCGACGTGTGGGCCCTCAAGATCACCGCCAAGGGCTACCCCGAGGTGTTTCGCGTCGCACCCAACCAGGCGCTGATTGCGACCAAGTACGGGGAATGGATCGCCGCCGCCGGATTCAAGCAGGTCGCATTCATTTACGAGAAAACCGACGGCGGCCAGAGCGCTCGCGATGTGCTTTTGCCGGTCCTCGACAAGCACGGCGTAAAATATGATGTCGTTGGCGCCGATCCCAACATCACCGAGTTCACGGCCCAGATCGAGCGGTTCAAGAACCATTCGCCGCCCTATGATTTCCTCATGACCGCGTACAGCGAGGCCGGCGCTTATCCGATGATAAGCCAGGCGCACACCCTTGGATTTGCCCCGACGGCGCATACGGGCATCGCCAATTCTGGCGGTCCGGCCGTCGATCCGACGTTCTGGAAGAACGTCGGCGAGGCCGGCAAGTACCTGATAACTGAGATCGTCGGCCTGCCGAAGAATGCGTGGAACGACAAGACCAAGACTTTCGTCGAGGCGTTCAAGAAGAAGTACAACCAACCGGCGTCGCCGCAGGCCATCGAGAACTACGACGCGATGTTGGTGCTGGCCGATGCTATCGCGCGCGCCAATTCGACCGAAGGCAAAGCGATCATTGCTGCCCTCGAGCAGACCGATTTGGTCCTCGGTCGCGGGCGGTATACGTTCTCGACCGGTCACACGCCGGATTGGGCGTATCACCAGTTCATGGATGCCCCGGTGGCGTTGATCCAGTACGACAAAGTCGACCAGCCGGCCGAAGACGCGCCGATCGTCTGGCCGCGCGATATCGCCGACGCCAAATACACCTATCTGAAGCCGGGCCAATGAGGCGTTGCTCTAGAGCGTAAAGCAGCCGTCGCGGCGGGAGCGGGCGCAGACCACAGGAGAGGCGCCTCTCCGCCGCTTCGGCCCCGGAAGGACGCGCGTCAGGCACATGGGCTGGGATTACGCCTTCGTCCAGGTCACGAATGGGGCCGTCATCGGCGTAATCTACGCGTTGATCGCCGTCGGCGTGACGCTCATTTTCTCGATCCTGAAGATTGTCAATTTCGCGCACGGCGATCTGTACATGCTCGGGGGCTACTGCGCCTACTACATCATCACCCTGCTGAGTGTTCCGCCGCTGCCGGCGATGTTCTTGGCGATGGCCGCGCTGTTCGTGCTGGCGATCGTTCTTGAACGCCTGCTCCTGACGCCCTTATACAGCGATACGACCGAGCGCAAGGACGAATACGGGCTGATCGTGACATTTGGCCTCGCATTCTTCCTAAGGAACAGCGCCGTAATCCTCTTTGGACCGTTCCCGCTCAAGCCCCCCTCGTTCATTCCCGGTGTTCAGCGCGTCGGCAACCTCATCATCACCAATGACCGCCTGTTCGCGGGCGGGGTAGGCGTCGTCCTGATCCTCGCCCTGCTCTACTTCCTGCATCGGACGATCTGGGGACAGGCGCTCGACGCCGTCAGCCAGTCACGGGAGGCCGCGGCGATCGTCGGCATCAATGCCAAGCGTTTCAACTCCTTGGCGTTCGGTATAGGCGCAGCGCTCGCTGCCGGCGCCGGCGCCCTTGTTGCACCGATCTTCTCGCTGGCTCCCGACATGGGCGTGCTGCCGAATATCCACGCCTACGTCATCGTCATCCTCGGCGGCATGGGCTCGGTGCTCGGCAGCATCCTCGCCGGCATCCTGCTTGGCGAGTCGGAGAATCTGTTTACCGCTTTCTTCCCGGATCCAACCCGGGCGCTGGCGTATACCAATGCCTTCGGGTTGCTGGTATTGATGGTCGTCCTGGCGTTCCGGCCGCAGGGGCTATTCGGACGACGGCATCTTCGAATGGAATAGGGCCGCGTGCGGGGTCTACACATCTATATCCTGCTCGCGGCGATCGCCCTGGCGCTTGTCTATGCACCCCACCTCAACGCCTACTGGATGCACGTCGCGATCATCGCCATGTTCTACGGCATCCTTGCCGCCAGCTGGTCGCTGCTCGCGGGCTATGTCGGACTGTTCTCGCTCGGCCACATGGCCTTCGCATCGATCGGCGGCTATACCTCTGCCCTGCTGGTACAGTGGTACGGCATTCCAATCCCCCTCGGTATGGCCGCCGGGATCGTCATGTGCTGCGCTCTTGGCGGACTCATCGGCTGGGTCTGCCTGCGCATGAGCGGTCCCTATCTTGCAATCTTCACCCTCGGGTTTGCGGAAATCGTCCGCATCATCTTCTCGACCGAGGACGACGTGACCGCCGGCATGGCGGGGCTGCACACCGAGCGGCTGTTCGACGCCATCTCGCGTCTCCCGTTCTTCTACACCGCGTGTGCGCTGCTCACGGTGTCGCTGTTGTTGATGGGTGGCATCGTCCGCTCGCGCTGGGGATTGTTTCTCCGCGCCATCCGCGAGGATGAACAGGCGGCGGCCGCGTCGGGCGTACCCGTCGCGCGGTTTCGCATTGTGACCTTCGCAATCGCCAGCGGCTTTGCCGGACTCGCCGGTGGCTTCTACGCGCACTACATCGGCATCCTGACGCCGAGCCTCGGCGGACTCGACCTGATGGCGATATTGGTGGTGATGACGGTGATCGGCGGCATGGAGCGGCTGCCGACCGCGGTAGGCGGCGCCTTCGTGGTCGAGGTCCTGCTTGAGGTGCTCCGCGGATACGGCCAGTGGCGGCTGCCCATCTTTGGGATCGTCCTGCTGCTCACCATGCGCTTCGCCCGCAACGGGCTTCTCACCCCGCTCTGGCTTCGCTTCGAAGCATTGGGACAGGCGTCCGGCGCGTTGGCGTCCGCCGCCGACGTGCCGCAGAAGGACGCCGAGGCATGACGCCGGGCGTGGAGCTCATTCGCGGAACGGGCCTCGTCAAGCGGTTCGGCGGCATCGTCGCCAGTGACGCGGTGGAACTCGCCGTCGCAGAGGGTGATCTCATCGGGCTCATTGGCCCGAACGGCTCTGGCAAGACGACGCTGATCAACATGCTGACCGGCCACCTAACGCCCGATCGCGGCGAGGTCTTTGTGCGAAGGCGGAAGGTAAGCAATCGTCCCGCCCACGTCTATGCGGGGATGGGGGTCGCGCGGACGTTCCAGCTGACCCAGCTCTTCGGCCGCATGACGGTGATCGAGAACCTGCTTGTTCCCGGCCTTTCGCGCCCCTACTCTACGTGGCAGGCGGCGAACCGACGCGCCCGCCGCTGCCTCGAATTCTTGAATTTGGCGCACCTGGAGCGGATGCATGCCAGGAACCTTTCGGGGGGCCAGCAGAAGCTGCTGGAGCTCGGACGCTGCCTCATGCTGGAGCCCGCCATTCTGTTTCTGGACGAGCCGTTCGCCGGGATCCACCCGCAGCTGCGCGACGAGCTGATCAAGCGGATTCAAGAACTCCATCGCGGAGGCCGCACCTTCGTCGTCGTCGACCACGACATGGAGTCGATCCTACGCATCTCGCAGCGCCTCGTGGTGATGGCGCGCGGGCGAAAGATCGCCGATGGATTGCCGGCAGATATCCAGGCGGATCAGAAGGTGCTTGCAGCCTATGCCGGACTCTGAAACGGCCGCATCCGCGAATGCCGCGCCTTGGCTGATCGCGCGGGGGTTGGTTGCGGGCTATCTGCCCGGCATCGATATCTTGCGGGGCGTTTCGGTCGAAGCCACACGTGGACAGGTCCGATGCGTGCTCGGCCCGAATGGGACGGGCAAATCGACGCTGCTCAAGGTCCTGTTCGGGTTCTTGCCGGCCCGCCAAGGCGAGATCCGCAGGAACGGGATGCCGGCGCACACGCTCGCCCCGCACGAGATGGGACGGCACGGGGTCGTCTATCTGCCTCAGCGCCCGAGCATCTTTCCCCACCTGACCGTCGACGTGAACCTGCGGCTCGGGGCGTGGCGCTACCGGGGCGAGCGCGGGCGGGTCGAAGATCTGCTGCGCCAGGCCTTCGAGCAATTCCCCGTGCTGGGGGAACGGCGCCGGCAGGTCGCGGGCACGCTGAGCGGCGGCCAGCAACGCCAGCTGGAAATCGCCCGCAGCCTGATGCATGACCCGGTTCTGTTCCTCATCGACGAGCCCACCGCGGGCATCGAGCCGCGCGTCGCCTCGCTCATTTACGACTTGATCAAGAGCCTTGCCGCCCAGAACAAGGCGATCCTATTGGTCGATCAGAACATCAAGCGGGCGCTGGAGATCGCCGACTACATTTACGTAATGCGGACCGGGACGATCCTGTCGCAAGGCTCCCGGGCGGAGTTTGGCGGGGATACCGAAGCCCTGGTCGCGCGCTGGCTCTACGCCAGCGGCAACGCCTATCCAGGCTAGAGCCGATTCTTGTGGGGCACGCCTTTGCTGGCCGCCGGCGGACCGCAATCACACGAGCAGCTCGGGCACCGGCATCCAGCGCCCTTCCGCGACGCTGCGATGGGCGAGGTCGGCAAGTTGCGTTGCCTTCGCGCCCTCCAGCAGCGTCGGTACATAGGGTGCGTCCTCGCCGACATGACGCAGAAACGCCTCCCAGCACTGCCGGAACGGGTTTCTGGCGGGCAAAGTATCGGGCACCTCCTGCCATTGCGCAAAGAAGTCCACGTTGGCGGGCCGGCCGCCGCCAAAGAAGGCGTCCGGCGTATTGACCGCGCTCTGCGTGAAGCAGCGCATGCGACCGGCGACGGCCGAGCCGGCCGTGCCGTCGATCTGAACCATCATCGTATCATCGCGGCGAACGCGTGTGGCCCAGCTATTGGTGATAACGCCGACCGCCCCTCCGGCGAGCTTGAGCAGTGCGTGCGACGTATCCTCGACGTCAACCGTGTAGTGCTGCCCGCGTTCGTCCACGCGTTCAGGGATGGCGGTCGACATCAATGCGCACACGGCGGTAATGGGCGCCGCCAGACGATCGACCATGTAACGCCAATGCGCCATCATATCGAGCGCGAGGCCGCCGCCCTCGGCACGTCTGTAGTTCCAGCTCGGCCGCTGGCTTTCCTGCGACGTGCCGTCGAAGATCCAGGATCCGGCGTCGATCCTGATCGACAGAACCCGGCCGAAAAAGCCGGCATTCCTGACGAACTGCAACTTGGCAAAACCGGGCAGGAACAGCTTGTCCTGGATGACGCCGCCTTTGACGCCGGCCTTGTTTGCCAGGCGGGCCAGCTCCATCGCCTCGCCGACCGTGGGTGCTGTCGGCTTTTCGATGTGGACGTGCTTGCCGGCCAGGATCGCTCGCCGTACGCGGGCGGGCCGATCGCCGGTTGCGGCGCAATCCATGTACACGGCGTCCGGCCCGGCCAGCGCCCCGGCGAGGTTTGTCGTCCAGCGCAGGCCGCCGTGCGCTGCGGCAAGTGCCGCCAGCCGGCCGGCATCTCTGCCGACGAGCAGCAACTCGGGGACGAGACGATCGCCGTTGCCTAACTTCAGCCCTCCCTCGGCGGCAATCGCCAGGAGGTTTGCCATGTGCTGGGTCGTACCCATGCGTCCCGTGGCGCCATTGATGATGACGCCGATGCGACGATCGACCATGGCTGCTGCTCCCCCCGTTGAACGTTTCCGAGATTGCGACCGACGGGGCGGGCGCGCTCACGCTTGACCCCGATCGCGCCCGCGGGCACCCGATGGGCGCGACGCGGGCAACCGGGCTATTCCTGCGCCGTGCGTTGCCGATGCTGGCATGCGAAATCCCTCCCCGCAACAGGCACTGGTCACGGGTGGAGGTCCTCGCATCGAAGGCCCTCGGCGCCGAGGCGGCAGCCGCCTCGGGACGCACCGAGCGCATGCGGTCGATCGGCTGCCCCACGGCATCGCCATCCCGACCGAACCGACGGGCGCGGACGAATCGCGAAAGCGGGCGGCGCACAACAACCCCCGGCGAAGGGGCACGGCACTGACGCGAGGAAGATGAGCCGCTGAGCCGTAAGGCTGCTTTGAAGTTGCGTGTTGGGTAGCGAAATACTATCTCCTTGGCAGCTCCACAACGGGACGCGGCCAATGCATTCGCCGCCGAGTGGGATCGTCAGAGCTCCAGCGGTGTTGCGCTGCGTCAAGGCGCTCGTCCTTTCCCTAGTGATCGCCATCACGCCATTCACGCCGGCAGCATCCGCCGCGGGGAAGGCGATCGTCCTCGAAATCGACGGAGCGATCGGACCAGCCATCGCCGACTATGTCGTGCGCGAGCTGCGGGTGGCGGCGGCCAGCGGTGCCGGGTTGGTGATCCTGCGCATGAACACTCCCGGCGGACTCGACACGTCCATGCGCGAGATCATCAGCGCGATATTGGCCTCGCCGGTGCCGGTCGCCAGCTACGTCGCTCCGAACGGGGCGCGTGCGGCGAGCGCCGGCACATATATCGCCTATGCTAGCGCCATTGCGGCAATGGCCCCCAGCACCAATATCGGCGCAGCCACGCCCATTCGCTTGGGCGTGCTCCCACACCCCGAGCAGCCGCCAGGACAGCAAGACGGCAAGCAGAAAGGGGCGCCCGACGAGCCCTCGGATGCCGAGACCCGCAAGGCGGTGAACGATGCGGTCGCCTATATCCGCGGCCTCGCCGAACTCAATGGACGCGATGCGAAGTGGGCCGTCGAGGCGGTGCGCGGGGCGGCGAGCCTCCCGGCATCGGAGGCGCTGAAGCACCATGTCATCGACGTTATCGCCGACGACATCCCGGATCTGCTTGGCAAGATCGACGGACGCACTGTGAAAGCGGACGGAAGGCCACAGCGTTTGGCGACCGCCGCCCTGGAGACCGTCCTCGTCAAGCCCGACTGGCGGACCGCGCTTCTGGCGGTGGTCACCAATCCCAACATCGCGTTGATTTTCATGTTGATCGGCGTGTATGGCCTGATCTTCGAATTTCTGAGCCCCGGCGCGATCGCCCCCGGGCTGATCGGTGCAATCAGCCTCGTCGTCGCCCTCTATGGCTTCAGTCTCCTACCGATCAGCTATGCGGGCGTCGCGCTGGTGCTGTTGGGCATCGGCCTCATGCTCGCCGAAGCCCACATTGGCGCCTTCGGCGCGATCGGTGTCGGTGGCATTGTTGCCTTCGTTATCGGCGCGATCATGATGTTTCCTTCGGGCACGCCCGGGCTCGAGCTCTCGCCGGCGGTCATCGCCGCTGCGGCAACCGTCAGCGTCTGCCTGCTGGCGATGGCGCTCTCCATGCTGGTGCGATCGCGCAAGCGGAGGATCATCACCGGCAGGGAGGCGCTCATCGGCGCCGAGGGCGAGGCGGTGACGTGGCAGAACGGCGAGGGGAGAATTCGCATTGCCGGCGAGATCTGGCGCGCGCGCGCCTCCGGTCCTTTGCAACCCGGGGCACGTGTCAAGGTCATGGCGCGGGAAGGCCTCGTTCTGATCGTTGAACCCATCCGATGATCCTGTAGCGAAAAGGAGGAACACGCCATGCTGCCTGCCACGAGTGTAATCGTCATCGCCGTCATTGCGGCGGGCATACTCTATTCGGCGGTCCGGATCCTGCGCGAGTACGAGCGCGGCGTGGTGTTCACGCTCGGGCGCTACACGGGGACCAAGGGGCCGGGACTCTTCCTGCTCTTCCCGTTCGTGCAGCAAATGGTGAGAGTCGACCTTCGCGTCGTGGTCGACGAGGTCCCGCCGCAGGACGTGATTTCGCGCGACAATGTGTCGGTCAAGGTGAACGCCGTCATTTACTTTCGCGTCGTCGATGCCGAGCGGGCCATCATCCAAGTCAACAACTACCTGGCGGCGACGAGCCAGCTCGCCCAGACCACGCTGCGCTGGGTATTGGGCAAACACGATCTCGACCAGATGCTGAGCGAGCGCGACAAGCTCAATGCCGACATTCAGGACGTGCTCGACAAACAGACCGAGGGATGGGGGGTCAAGGTCTCCAACGTCGAAATCAAGCGCATCGACCTCGACGAGAGCATGGTGCGCGCGATCGCGCGCCAGGCGGAAGCCGAACGTGCCCGACGCGCCAAGATCATCAATGCGGAAGGCGAACAGCAAGCCGCACAGAAGCTCGTCGAAGCGGCCCGCATCTTGGCGCCAACGCCCCAGGCGATGCAGCTGCGCTACCTTGCCACGCTGTTCGACATCGCGGGCGAGCGCAGCTCGACCATCGTTTTTCCGTTCCCGATCGACATGATGAAGACGTGGATGGCCTCGGCCGGCTGACCGCAGGCCAGCTGCGTCGGTGCAGGTTTCTCGGCACGCATGCGAAGCGCGCCTTGAGGGGGTAGACGAAACGACCTCTCCTTTCCTCTCGTCCTGTCGGACGACCGCACGCCAAATGGGCCGCGGCAAACGCTAAGCGATCGCGTCGCGTCAGGTCCCTCGCAGAGCCATCGCCGCATGGTCCCCGGGCCGGGCACCCTAGTCCCTGGGCCGGGCACCCTGGTCCGTAGGCCGCCTCGCTTTGCCGTGGGGTGTATCCCGTGGCCGCGGGAACCATCTCCTCGGCGATCCGCTGCTGGAGCTCCCCTCTAGAGCGGGGCACGACGCGCCAAGAGATGGG